>Ga0209542_10002736_pt1 | contig 38953 bp, 22 predicted proteins | sample RifCSPhighO2_01_FD_184028 | JGI IMG/M metagenome (GOLD analysis project Ga0209542, IMG submission 184028) | Soil microbial communities from Rifle, Colorado - Rifle CSP2_plank highO2_0.1 (SPAdes) (version 2) | ecosystem: Environmental > Terrestrial > Deep subsurface > Rock core/Sediment ... | reverse complement strand
TACAAACATAATTCGTATCTTCGTACTAATTCATAATTCGTAGCTTAAATTTTGCGACAAAAAAAGTCCGGCTTATAAAACGGACAATCACCTTTCTCCCTCACCACGAGGAGATTTGGCGGTTATTAAGCAATCTTAGTTTTCTCGACCTGACTTAGCCGATAGACCTTCACCCCTCGATTCAGCCGCCTAAGGCGGCCTCACTCGGGGTAATGCCTTCGGCATTACAGTTGCGGGACAGCGGAGGCATTACGTCTCGAGTTTAATCGAGAGGCTCACCTCACTTCGGAAAACTAAAAATTTTTTTAATTTTTAAATTGGTAATCTCATTTTATGCCATCTAATATAGGTGTCAAGGGTTTATCTGGGGACAACTTAAAACTAAAAACCACTTAAGCCAGATTTCCTATGATTAATGATTGCTCGCCCCGCTCTAAGTCAATCGTTAAACCCCGTTTATGGAAAAAACAAGCCGAAGGCGACTCCGCGCCAATTATCTTTAAACATTATTAACATCTCTTCGCGGACTTTAGAGCGGGGTCAAGGGTTTATCTGGGGATAAGTTCATTAATTTCTAATAACTAATTTCTAATCCGCCAGCTGGCGGACTAATGACCCAATGTCCAATTATTTAACCTTTGGTCATTTTATCATTAGTCATTGGGGTTTATTTAAAAATTAGAAATTCGTCATTAGGAATTTTAGTTTTCTATCCCTCGCCTCGCTTTAATCCCCTTTTGATACGGGTGTTTAATTTCGCGCATTTCTGTCACATAATCAGCTAATTTCATTACTTCTGGGGTGGCTTTACGCCCAGTCAAAACTAGTTCCACATTTTTTGGCTTAACTTTAATTAAATTAACAATATCTGAATATTTAATTAATTTAAAAAAAGCGGCGACAAAAATTTCATCTAAAATCACTAAATCATAGCCGCGGCTTTTTAAAACTTTTTTCGCCAAAGCCACGCCTTTTTGTCCTAAAATCTTGTCTTGTTTCGCGGCCGGCAGATGAACAAAACTTTTTTGGCCAAATCGCTTAAAAGTCAGTTTGGGCAGGCGCCGCAGCATCTTTAATTCACTGTAATCTTGGCCCTTCATGAACTGAATCAAATAAACTTTATAGCCGGCGCCAATGGCCCGCAAAGCCAAACCAAAGGCCGAAGTCGTTTTGCCTTTGCCGTCGCCGGTGTAAATATGAATTTTGCCTAAATCATTTGGCATAAGTAAGCTGTTAGCTGTTAGCTGTTAGCTGTTAGCTGTTAGCTGTTAGGGCATTATAGCAAACTTCTAAAAGCTATCAGCTAAAAGCTGTTCTAGCCGCACTTGGAAAAACCGCAGACCTGACATTTCAAACAGCCTTCAGAAATTTCTAAAATATTGCCGCATTCCGGACATTCCGGCGCGTCGCCGTAATCCGCAATGTCGCGCTTAATATTTAAACCATTGCCGTTATGGTTGTTATTGACCTGATTGGCATTCACTGGCGCGACTGGCTGAGTAATAGTCTGTTTAGTCATTTGCGGAACCTGATGATATGCCAAGCCCAGAGCCGGCTGGCGCTGGCTTAAATGGCGCTCTAAAATTTGAGCAATGGCATCTGGTAAAGATAAAATCATTCCGCCTTCGCTCCATGACGGCATGGGTCCGCGAATGCCTTTAATCTGTTTAATCACTTCTTCCGGCGGAATCCCGGCGCGCAGGGCCAAAGAAACTAAACGGCAAATCGCTTCTGATTTAGCGGAAAAAAATCCGCCGGCTTTGCCGATGGTGGCGAAAACTTCAAAAGGATTGCCGGCTTCGTCATCATTAATCGTGACATATAAATCACCGTAAGAAGTTTTGACTTTATAGGTCGTACCTTTCATCGCCATTGGCCGCTCTTTTTTATAAAACGGCGTTGTCGGCACTTCAACTTTTTGATGAGATTTGCCAGTGGTTAAAACCTGAACATCACGGCTGCCGTCGCGATAAATGGTAATCCCCTTGCAACCAAGCTCATAGGAAAGCAGATAGGCTTTAGCCACGTCATCTTTGCTGGCCAGATGGGGAAAATTAATGGTTTTAGAAACGGCGTTGTCAATGTATTTTTGAAAAGCCGCCTGCATCCGGACATGCCATTCTGGGGCAATGTCGTGAGCCGTGACAAAAACTCTTTTGACATCATCGGGGATTTCGGCAAAATCATGCAAGGAGCCGGCTTGAGCGATTTTTTCCATTAATTCTTTGGCATAAAACCCCCGGTCTTTAGCAATTTTTTTAAAATAAGGATTAACTTCCACCAATTCCACCCATTCATCGCCTTTTTTGCCCAGATGCGATTTGCGGGTGTAAGCCACGGCAAAAATCGGTTCAATCCCTGAAGAGCAAGAAGCAATAATACTCAAAGTGCCGGTTGGGGCAATCGTCGTTCTGGTCGCGTTCCTCATGCCCTGACTTTCCGGCGTGTCATAAATACTGCCTTCAAAATTGGGAAAAACACCTTTTTCTTTGGCCAATTCAATAGAAGTGGCATCAGCATCATCTTTGATAAATTTCATTAGCTTCTCGGCTAAATCAATGGCTTCTTGAGAATTATAAGCAATCCCAAGTTGAATTAGCATATCCGCCCAACCCATTACGCCTAAGCCAATTTTTCGATTGGCCTGAGTCATTTTTTCAATTTCTTTTAAAGGATAACGATTCATATCAATCACGTCATCCAAAAACCTGACTGCGACTTTAGTCACGGCGCTCAATCGGTCCCAATCAATTTTTCCGTCCGTGATAAATTTGGCTAAATTAATTGAACCTAAATTGCATGATTCATAAGGCAAGAGAGGCTGTTCGCCGCAATTGTGAACTAAAATGCCGCCGGCTAAATAAGAATGAGTTGTAATTTCGGTTAAATCATAAACGATTTTTTCACCCCATTTTTCCAGACTGGCAATTTGATCTTCAAACGGGTCACGATAAAATGATTTCTTTTTAAACATTTTTATCTTTGCTTGATGTTTATCATCAATAAAACTGATTTTTTCTAAAAAAATTAAAACACTTTGTTTAGAAATTTCTAATTCATAACAGATACCATCGGCTAAATAATTCTTTTTCTGACCATTTTTTGTCAAATAATTAAAAGTTTTTCTGGCCGGGCGGTGCCGCGGATAAATTTTTGATTTAATACCTAAATTCAAAAGTAAAAGCTGAACTTCTTTTAATAAAATAAGAGACTTTGCGGTTAATCTGACATAAGCCGAATGACCTTTAACGAAATTAACCGTCCCATCGGCGGTAAATAATCCTTGGAGAAAACCAATTATGGCCTCTTTGGGCGCGGTAAAGATAGTTGCTGGCACAATTTTTTCCTTAGTTTTAACCGGTTTAACACCTAACTGCCTAAAAAAGTCAACAAACCATTGGGCATGATAAGAAAGATGAAAAATATTATTGTCTCTCAAGACAGGTTTAATCTCAAAACCATACCATTGATTAATAATCTTTTTAAATTTATTTAAAAGTTTTTTCTCATCTTGAGAAAAGGTAAAACCAATCCGGCAGTTCCGATCACCAGTTCTCAACCAGCCGTCCCCGACCAGCAAACCCAAGACCTGACCTAATTCTTTTGACCAGAAACGCGGTAAAGTTTTTTTGACGATTTTTATTGGCAGAGAAAAACTATGATTAAATTTTCCTTCTCCGGACTGAAGAAAAACAATATCATCAACCATTAAATCACTCATTTTAATCCAGCCCCGCTCGGTTAAAACCCGATGGTCATAAGTTGCAATCAATTCATAGCCGGCCTTAGTGATTAATTTCATTACCGGCTTTTTACCATTATTATAAACTTTAGCCACGGCTTTTAATTCTACGCCGCCGCCAGCAATTGTCCGGTTATCAACTAAAATGCCTTTATTGATGCCGCCTTTCAAATAATTATCATAAACTTTTTCAATTTTCTCTAACCCCCTCTCGGTTGGCACTAACATTTCACCGCTCACGCAGGGATTAGTGCTTTCAATTAAGCCGATATGAGGCGTGGGGTTAAAATGGTTAATTTTGTCAATAAAAATCACGCCCGGGTCGCCATTTTTCCAAACCTGGTTAACAATTTTTTCCCAAACTTCTTTGGCCTTGAGCTTGCCGGCGGCTTGATTATTTGAAGGATTAATTAATTCATATTCCCCACTTTGGTCTAGGGCCGCCATGAATTTATCGGTAATGGCAACTGAAATATTAAAATTATTTAATTTATCGCTATCGGTTTTAGCGCTAATAAATTCCATAATATCCGGATGGTCAATGCGCAAAATTCCCATATTCGCTCCGCGCCGCGTCCCGCCTTGTTTAACGGTATTAGTCGCGGCGTCAAAAACTGTCATAAAAGAAAGCGGCCCGGAAGCAAGACCTTGAGTTGACTTGACTTGAGATTTGGCCGGTCGCAAACGGGAAAAAGAAAAGCCCGTGCCGCCGCCGGACTTGTGAATTAAAGCGGTATATTTAATAGCGCTAAAAATTTCTTCCATGGAATCGCCAACCGGCAAAACAAAACAAGCCGCAAGCTGACCTAACGGCGTGCCCGCCCCCGTAAAAGTCGGGCTGTTCGGCAAAAATTCCAAATTAACCATAACCGTTAAAAAGGCTTTTTCTAATTCTTCTTGCTGTTCTTTGGTTAATTTATAGTTCTCTTCGGCTTTAATAATAAAAGAAGAGACCCGCTTAAACATTTCCAAAGGCTTTTCCAGCACTTTGCCGTCTTCATCCTTTAATAAATAGCGGCTGGCTAAAACTTTCAAAGCATTTTCGGTTAATTTTAGTTGGGGTTTACCAAGACCTAAAATCATAAATTAGGAATTTAGGAACTTAAAAATGAAAAAAAATGATTTTTGAGGATACAAACCCTGCGCTTTTCAGAGCACAAAAAATAAGACATTGTCTTGCCTTATTCTAAATTTTATAAAAACCTTTTTTATTTTTGATTTTCCCCACAAATTTGCAAATCGGCTACAAATCTACAAATGCCCTCACCCATAACCCCTCTCCCCGGAGGGGAGAGGGATGGAGGGAGAGGGGTAGGATTTGTAAATTTATATATTCGTGGGTTTTTATTTCATTTTCTTTCGAATAAAAGCGGACTTGCCTCGCCGAAATCAAACCAAAAATTCCCCTCATTTCATCTTTTTTCGGATGAAGGCAGGAATTTCTAGCTCCTCTTCTTCGGGTGTTTTTTCAATCGGCGTTTCGGCCTTCGTCTCTTTGGCAAAAAGTTTTTTCGCCCGATTTGGTAAAATTCTGGTGGCCGCCGTTCTGATGCCTTCCTCAACGGTTTTTGTGGCCGTAAATTCGCTTGGTTTATAAGCCGAGCTCAGACTAAAACCGGCATCAGCCGCCGCTTTAAATTCTTTATCGGAAAAACCCGTGGCAATGACAGTAATTTTGACTTCATCTTTCAATTGCTCATCAATGACCGCCCCAAAAATCACCTTCGCGTTAGCATCCGCTGATTGGGTCACAATTTTAGCCGCTTCGTTGACTTCATGCATACTCAAATCCGGTCCGCCAACCACAATAAATAATATGCCTTTAGCGCCATCAATGGAAAGCTCTAAGAGCGGACTAGAAATGGCGGCTTTTGCCGCTTGAACCGCGCGATTTTCACCACTGCCTTGGCCAATACCCATTAAAGCCGAACCCGTATCTTTCATAATGGTTTTCACATCAGCAAAATCAACATTAATCAAGCCGGGAATCGTGATTAGTTCGGCAATCCCCTGCACCGCTTGGCGCAAAACATCATCACAAATTTTAAAAGCCTCAAGTAATGAGGTTTTTTTATCAATAATTTGTAAAAGTCGATCATTAGGAATCGTCACGATCGCATCTACTTGCTCGCGTAAATTAGCAAAGCCGCGATCGGCAATCTCTCGGCGCTGGACGCCTTCAAAACTAAAAGGTTTAGTCACTACCGCCACGGTTAAAGCTCCGAGCTCCTTGGCCACTGAAGCGACAATGGGCGCCGCGCCAGTGCCGGTGCCGCCGCCTAAGCCGCAGGTAATAAAAACCATGTCCGAACCTTTCAATAAATCACGGATCTCGTTTTGGCTTTCTTCCGCGGCTTTTTGGCCAAGATCAGGATCCATGCCCGCGCCTAAACCCCGTGTCGTCATTTTACCAATATTAAGCTTATTGGGCGAGGCCGAATGATGCAAAGCCTGAACATCGGTATTGATGGCTAAAAATTCAACGCCCCGAATTTTTAAACGCACCATTCGGTTAATCGCTGAACCGCCAGACCCGCCAACCCCGACGACCTTAATTTTCGCAAAAGTTTCCACTTCTGGTTTAATTTCCGCCATAAAAATAGCTTTTCCCGACGCTTCGGTCGGGATCCCGATGCCGATCTTTACGTCGGCAACATCGGGATAGCTTATGAATCTCTTTAGAGATTAAAAGGAAAGGCTAAAAATTTAGCGAGGCAAAATTTTCTTAAAAAACTTTTTGATTTGGTTAGTTAAAGAATTTAAGCCCGGCAAAACTTGGAAAAACCGACCTAAACCTCCGGCCTGATGGCTACTGGCAACCGCCGCGCCCCAAATCACCAGGCCAATAGCGGTTGAAAATGCCGGATCATTAATCTTATCAATGGCTGAAGTGACATTAAATGGCCGGCCGAGACTAGCGGGCAAGCGTAAATGCTTTTTTGCCGCCTCAACCATTCCGGTTAACTTAGCGCCGCCACCGGTTAAGATTATGCCTGCCGGTAGCTTACCACTTTTACCAACCTTTCTCAACTCGGCATCAACTTTGGTAAAAATTTCTTCGGCCCGGGCTTCGGTAATTTCCGTGACGTATTTTCTAGAAACAAAATTACTCTCCTGGCCTTCTAATTCACCAATATCAATTTCTTCTCTTTTACTAACGCCATTACTCAAAGCGGAGCCATATTCCAATTTAATTTTTTCGGCGGTATCAATCGAAATTCTTAAACCAATGGCAATGTCTGAAGTAATATGATCCGAGCCAACCGGCAAAACCGCCGTGTGTAAAATATCGCCTTCTTCAAAAACCGCTAAACTGGTGGTGGAACCGCCAATATTCACCACCGCCACGCCAAGCTCTTTTTGGCGGTTAGCCAGCACGGCCTCGGCCGTGGCTAAAATTGATAAAACCAAATCCTGAATGTTAACCCCAGTCCGGTAAACTGCTTTGGTTAAATTTTTAATCTGCGAGCTTAAACCCTGAATAATTTGAGTATCCACTTCCAGACGAACGCCAGTCATACCAATCGGATCTTTAATCCCGACCTGACCATCAACGGTAAAACTTTTAGGGATAACGTGTAAAATCTCATAATTGGGCGGTGTGGCCACGGTTCGAGCGGCTTCAATGGAACGCTCCACATCATCTTCGGAAATTTCACCATCCGCCCTCGCCACCGCCACTACCCCCCGACTTTCCTGAGAAATAATATGACTACCAGAAATTCCTACCCAAACGCTTTCCACGGGCACGCCAATCATTCTTTCTGCCTTTTCCACGCAAACGGAAACTGAAGACACGGCATCTTCAATGCTGCTAATAATGCCCTTGCTGATGCCTTCAGCCGGCGCTTCAGCCGAACCAATGATATGAATTTTTTCGCCATCGCCAACAACTTGACCAACGGCTAAACGAATAACCGTGGAGCCAACATCTAAACCGGCGATTAAATCTTTTTCCACCATAAAAATAGCTTTTAGCTCTTAAAGTTTAAACCAATAAGCAAAACTACCCCGCCGCAGCGGCATCCCGCCTTTCCCGACGTAAAGTCGGGATGCCGATTTTACATCGGCACCTTCTAATAATAGGTTATTGTGGCGGGACAGACTAAAATTATTAAAACTGTAAAAATATTTTAACACAGAAAATAATAAACTCAAAATCCAAATAACAAATGTCAAATCAATATCAAAATCCAAAATTAAAAATTTTTGACATTTGAGCTTTGGATTTGATTTGACATTAGGATTTTGTTATTTGATCTTTCCTTTAATAATCTTTTCAGCCAATTCTTCCATCACCTTGCTCTGTTTTTCCGTTTGATCATCGTAGCCTAATAAATGCAAAAAGCCATGGATTAATAAATTTGCTATTTCCTGAGCCACGTCATGCCTAAAGGCCTTGGCCTGCCGGACCGCTTGGGGATAACAAATAATAATCTCCCCTAAAAAATTTTTATCGCCAAAAAATTTGATTTGGCCTTCGCTTTCGGCAAAGCTTAAAACATCAGTCACTTTATTTTTGCCGCGAAAAATCCGATTGAGTTTTTTAATGCTTTCGTCATTCACGACGGCGACGGAAACTTCAAATTTCTTTTTAATTTTTAAAATCCGGACCGTTTTATTCAACCAAAATTGCCAAAAAAATTTCGGAATTTTTTTGCCAATTTTCTGATTGACTTCAAGGTAAATCATTATTAATTAGTAAATTAAGTAAATTCAGCAAGTTCAGTTGACTGACTGACTTTACTGAACTCGCTTAATTTACTTACCAGCTTAATTAACCCTAAAGCTCTTCACCACCGCATTAAACGTCGTTAAAAAATTAAGCTCGCTGAAATTACCCGAATTGTAAGTCAGCAAATAAATTTTACTTTGATCATTGTTTTTCATCAAATAATAACTTTGATTATCCGGCTGGCGCAGACCTAAGGTATTATTGAGCTGAACTTGCGTCGCCCTGGTTAAATCAATACCGGGAAACTGCTCGACATACCAGTCCGTCAGCGCCAAATTATTAACGTTATTAATGACTAAAATTTCAAAAAATTCACCGGTGCTTGAAACAAATAAAACTTCACTTTTTTGTTCATCTTGCTGGCGAACCGTCCAGCTCGATGGATATAAAATCGAATAAAGCGGATGGCGATAAAAAGTAAAAATAGCGGAACTGCTCAATTGTGCCCGGGGCCGAGCTGGATCATAACCAGCCAAAAGTTCAGCGCCGTCGGAATAAGTGTCCGAATCGGTATCGCTCACTTCCGGATTAGTGCCGAAAATGCCTTCTTCCGCTGCCGTTAATCCGTCATGGTCAACGTCCGGCGCTGTCGGCAAAGGCTGAAGTGTTTGGGGCAGGGCAACTTCAATGTCGGTATTGGTATTTAAATTGGTGTTTAAATCTGGAGTGGTCGTTGGTTGAGGTCTAATATTAAGATTAAGGTCAACCGGCGGGACATTAGTATTAACGTTTACCGCCGAATTAGTGTTTTCGTTATCTAAAAGCGCTTCGTTGATATTAATATTAAGCGGCTCATTAAGGCTAATTTGCGCCTTTTGGGCGGTTTTCAAACTTTGATTAAGATAAACGGCAAAAACAATCAGCCCCGCCAAAAAAATAACGCCTAAAATAATAAATAAAATCAGCGGCGAGCGCTTGGTTTTCGGCGGCTGATAAAAACGCTCGGGCATGACGTGAATTTTACCATTCACTTCTTCAACCTCTCGAGCTTCACCAGGTTTTTTTATCTTTGTTTTTTGTCTCTTAAACATAGAAAATTCAAAATTCAAAAGGCAAAAATCAAAATTTTGGTAGTCGCCGCTGGCGACTACTATTTACTTTCACTTATATTCTTTTGACTTAAACTTTTGAATTTTAACTTTTGACTTATTATTTTATTTGAAGCAACCTGCCCGAACCCTTGGGGTCAAAGCCGGAACGAACTTCCGTGCCATCGGGATAGGTGTCGCCATCAGTATCGGGATTATTGGGATCAGTCTTAAAGACTTTGGCTTCATCACGATCAGTTAAACCGTCGTTGTCAGAATCAACCGCGTTTAAATTTGTCCCATACAAAGCTTCTTCCTCATCAGTTAAGCCATCGCGATCAGTATCAAGCGGCGGTGGCGGCTGATTAGTATCAATTGCCGGCTGGCCAACTTGCTCACCGATATTTTGGTCAGCTGGTTCCTGATTCGTTAAATTGGTATTAGTCACTGATGACGGCTGATTTAAATTAAGTTGACTGGCTGCCGGTTGACTAGTGGCTGACGGAAAAAAAGTTTGATAACCGTACCAGCCGGCCGCGATTGCGACGCCGCCAATCACCAGCACTAAAATAACGGCAATCAAAACTTTCTTATACTGCTTAATAAACGGCTCTCGCGTTTCTGGCTTTTCCGCCGGGCTAACCGCGGGCGGCACCGGCGTGCCGGGGGTTGTCATGGCCGACGCCGGACCTTTGATTTGCGGCGCGGTCGTGTCAACATTATCTAAAATATCTTCGGGCTCACTGCCAAAATTGCTTAATAATGGTTCCGGTGCCGGCGGCGTTGGCCGAGGCGGCATAGGCGGTTTGGGTAGACTGGCCATAGCTGGGCCAGAGGACAAATTATTCGGCTCGCTTCGATTCGGCCCGCCTAGACGCGAAGCTGGCGAAGCGGGTGTTTGATTTTGATTAGTGGGTTTGTCGTCAAACATATATTTTTAATTAATTTTAAAAAATTATTTTTAAAAAAGTGAAGCAAGCCATTGGCTCATTTTATTATACCATAAAATATTTTCTCTCGCTTTTTCGGTAAAAGCCGCGCCAGCGACAACCCCGTTTTCCCCCCGAGATTGAGGATTATTTGCCGAATCACAAATATTTCCGATGTTATCGCCATCAGTATCCAATTGATCTAAATTAGCGCAGGAAATCTGAATACCAAATTGGTCTTTACAAACTGCGCCATTTGGTCCGGCCGGACAATTGTCTAAATCAATTTCCCCAGCCGCCGCGTTAAAATCACCAAACTGATTTTTATCGCCTTGACAGCCTTGAAAATGATCCTCATGACCAGCTAAGGAAGAAACTACTATGTAATCATCAAACGTAGAAATTCCTGTATTATTAGTGTCAGCGCAAACATAGCATAAGCTGGTATCAGTATAATCTATAACTTGATCACAATCTCCTAAATTTGAATCTTGTAAAATATTATTGTACATCTGGGTATCTACGGCATTAAAAAACCCGTCATTATTGAGGTCACAAATTTTACCAGGTGGGCAAGGTTTACCAAGCGGTCCCCACGATGCATCCTCAAAATTCCATCGCCGATCATCATTGTAATCATATTCTGGACCTAAACCATATAAACAAATAGTTTCTTGATCAGTTGGCTGAATACATTGTTGATCTAAAATCGGATCACCAAAAGCATCAGTGCAATAAGCCTGGAACGTTTCAAGATCTAAAGGATTATTGCTTTTGGTATAAAATGAATAATCGCCAAAGCTATCGTTGTCAAAATCAAGGCAATCATCGGCAATATAACCAATCTGATCATTATCATAGTCTTCTTGAAAAGGATTATAATAACGAAAATTATTATCCGTAAATTTTTCGCAGGTCTGATTGGGCAAACAATTGTCAACTGACTGGCAAACTTTTGGCGTTGGAATACCATTATTAGCACAATAAGACCGCCGATCGTTAGAAACGCCAAAACCATTAAAGGGAACAAAGCAGGAAGCACGATAAGGGCTTGAGCAATCACTAACATCATGACAGTGCTGGCCGTTACGTTTGCCCTCAGTATCTTGGCAAAAACCATTAGACCAAGGTGAAACATTATCCCGCCGGCAAACGCGTTCGTCATTGGCGCCGGTGTCCTCATCCCACCAGCCGTCTTCATCAACATCGGTGCAGGGATCACAGGCATCGCCGACCCCATCTTTGTCCGCATCGCATTGACCATTAGGATCTTCCGTAGTAATTGCACAATGATTCGCTGGATTCCTCACCGTCCGGCAATTATCAAGCTCGTCGCAAACCCCGTCTGAATCGGCATCACCGGAACAAGTTGAATCGCAAACATCACCGATGCTATCGGCCGGAGAATTGCTGTTTCTTTGATCCGGGTTATAACAATTGCGCGCGTTCCCCGGGCAAGAAACCGATGGATTACAATTATCATTACGATCGCAAATACCATCAGAATCGGCGTCGCCACCATCGTTCAGGCAATTAGCCTCAGCCGTAGCTCCGTTAGTCCTTTGCTGGTGAACTTCTAAATCCAATTTTTGGCAAACTGATCCACTAATGTTTGACAACGGCAACTGATAACTGCCGCTGACCCAATTCGGCAACGATGTGTCGTATTCTAAATTAGTGTAAAGCTCATAACTTTTGCCGCTTTCCGCCGAACGATAACCATAAACAAACATCTCTGCCGGACAGCTGAAAAATTTGCTCACTTCATCCCAGCAAGTTCTATCTTGGTCTGGATCAAACGGCAGACACAAAGCCGGTCTTTTATTACAACTATTAATATTGCCTAAATCGCAAAAAGTTTTTTCTATATTATGATCAATGAGGCCGTCATTATTATCATCGCAGAAATAATTATTATTGTTGCAGCCCTTAAATAAGTTAAGCGGGTCAGTCGGCAAATTGGTGCTTAATTCTTTGCTTAAAGTTTGCTGCCAGCTTGGCCAGATGGAAAAAGTCGTTGAGGCGATATAACTGCCGCCAGTCAATAAAGGATAGCCGTTCTTCCGCTGGGCATAATTTTCCAAAAGCACTTGGGTGTCGCGTAAATCGCTAAAACGTTTGGCATCGCGAACCACCTGCTGCTTTTCCGCACTGCAAGAAAGATTGGGACATTCAAAATTATTATTACAATAAATCGGTTCGCAGACTTTGGCTAAACAACCATTAACACTACTAGCCCAATAACAACCCAAGTTTTCGGACTCACTTTGACAACTTGACTGATCCGATAAGGCGGCACATTGGGCCGTATTGGCTAAACCGATATAGGTGCTGGAATTCGGCGCGCCGCAAATAGTATCAGTCCCGGAAAAATTACCAACACTGCAAATTTGATGATTGGTAAAATCAATATTAAAACGCCAAAGACCAAGGGTTTTCGCGGGATCTAAAATCCGATTAAAAACTTCTTGGGTTTGGGCGGAAGCGTTTTGGCTGTAAGAAATCAAATAAATATTGGAGAATAAATCACTCGTGCCTAAATTCGGCGCGCCGACATAAACGGTGCGGCCGTCGCGAATCGCTTGATAGCCGTCAACCGTCATGGTTTGCGGCGAACCCTTAGTCGGCACGTTAAATTGACATTGATTGTCTCGGCCTTCAGCCAAAAGCCTAATTTCACTTTCCGTCAAAGCGCGAGCATAAATTCTTAAATCATCAACTGAACCATTCCAAACTCCCTGGGCCTGGTTATCTGGCCGATTGCCGATATGCAAGGGCAGATTAGGATAAGCCACCTGTAAAATTGAGGTTTTGGTTTCTGCTACCTTTTCGCCGTTAACATAAAGCTGGACGCTCTCCCCTGGCTTAAAGACGCCGGCTACATGCGTCCAACCGCTGTAAGCGGCGAAAAATCCTGATTTAGAAGCGGTAGCGGAATTGTTGCTGCTACCCCAGACTTGTAAATAAAAATGATCGTCGGGTGTGCAAGGGGTTGGCCCGCAACCAAAATTGTCGCCAAAACTCCAGCCAGTTTGCGCCGCACAAGTTGTCCCGTCCCAGCCGCAATTATAGGTGCTCGCGACCACGCCATAGCCAGCCTGAACCGTTGGATTATTATTATTCTTGACCCAAGCACTAATGGAGAAAGCGCTAGTTGGTTTGACTTCAGTTGTATTAACTTCAATAGACTTGTTCGGCAGACCATCAAATTGAACCGCCCCGCTAATCTTGCCAACCGGATTAAAAACCGCTCCATTATTCGTTCCATCATTGTCGCCAGCCAAATCATTGCCCAAATTATTCTGATCATCAAACGAATAGTAAGCAATTAAGTCAGGATTATTAAGACCATTGCAATCGGCATCGCTAAAGCACAGACTTTCAAAATTAGGCGCACCACCGCAGAGGCCAGAGCGATACCAAGTCAAAGGCGAAAGGCGCAAAGGATTGGGCCGAACCTGAATGCCTAAGGCATCACGGCTCGCCACTGCGGTTTCAATATTTTCACCAAAAGGAAACAGAAATTCTTTAATGGTTTTGGAGCGGGTGCCAAGCACAACCGGGCTTTCGCTTAAAGCCGGCAAATCACCAGTCAACCCGGCTTGGCCATCATCCCGACAATATAACAAATCAAAATTAGTGTTCAGACAACTGCTTAAATCGTCCCTACAATTAGTGATGGAATCAACATAAGGACCAAGGGCGGGCCAAGGATTATCGCAAATGAAATTCGTCACTGCCACATTTTGGCTTGAAGCCAAGCGCGGTAAACAGCCATCGTTGGGATTAGTCAGGTCATCAAGGCAGAATTGGCCTGCGGCATTGTGATACTCTTGGGCAACGACTCTGACTTCGGCTTGGCCGCTTTTGCCTTTGGGCGTCTGGCTCGTAATTGCCCCGCTGCTGTTCCGCGTTTCTTCACCGGGCGTGACATAAGTTATTGGTTCATAAACGCTACATAAACCATTAGTGCCGCAATCGCTGTTAACCGAACAAACATTAAGAATTTTATCCGCCTCACCATATAAGCAGAGTTTATTCGTCAAATAAATAATCCCTTTGGGCGCATCAGTTGGATCAATCTCTGACCACTGATAAGTTGCGCCAAAGCCAATCGGCAACCGAGAATTTTGCGGATTATTAATGTCGTAACATTGCGCCTCGTAAAGATGTTGATTACCCGGCACCGTGCCTTCTTGGGTCGGATTATCATTAGCAAAATCATCATCTCTGATATCTGGTGTTTGGTCACCGCAATTATTACCGGCGCAACTGAAAAAATCTTGGGTGGTTTCGGCACCGCCCGAACTATACCAAGTTGTCACGCCGACATAATCGCATTGGCAAAAATCATTATTCGTCTGAAACTGCCACTTGGTACATAAGGGACTGCTTAGATTAAGACAATCGTTAAGCGTTAAATTTTTATTATCCGCGCTTTGAACGCCAGTGACATCAAATTGATAAGTCACATTCGCCGCCAGAAAGCCGGAAGTTAATTCGGTCGCCATCACCCGACTGCCGACGCATTCAGCGTCAATTAAACAAGTGGAATTAAAACTGCCTAAATCGCTGTCGCTTAACGGATAGCGGCACTGATTATTAATACACTGGCCTTGAATCGTTTGATAATAAAAATTCTTGACTAAATTATCAGAAGCTGAGCTACAGTCCTCGTTAAGACATTGTTTAACAATAAAATTATTTTTAATATTATCCGCATCAGTTTTTAATGGTTTGGAAAATACGGCCCAAAGCGAAACATTGCGGCATTGGTTAGCCTCTCCCGCCGGCGGCTGGTGACCAATGACATAAAAGGGGATGTTGCCGCCGGTCACGGTCAATAAACCGACGCCGACCCGATCCGGCTGCAAATTATGCCAAGCCCGGATTTCTTCATTAACTTGAGCTAAGCCGACATTTAGCTGGTCAACAGTTTGAACAATTTGATAAGGGTCAATGCGGTTATCTTTGGCCGCGGAACCATTATTTTGACAAGTCGGACCGCAACCGTCAGAAATGCAAACTCCATTGCCGCCGCAAACTGATCCGATAACATCACAAGGCGCATTATTGACAGAACAATAGCCGTCTTTAATATTGCCGTCATCGCACTCTTCCCCGGTTTCTATCTCACCGTTGCCGCAAGTCGGCTGATTATAATTATTATTCCCAGTAATGGAGCTATTTTGATCCAAACAAGCGCGAGTAATACAGTCATTGCCGGTCCAGTAACATTGCCGTAAATTTTGCTGGCACTCTTGAGCGGTTGAAGATGGACACAAAGTATCCGGATCGTCAAAATTCGTACATTGATCATTCATCGCGGTCTGAATTTCTGATAAAGTTAAGGCCCGATTATAAATTCTGAAATCGTCAAGATCACCGCCAAAATAACCTTGAGTCAAATTATCAGCACGGTGGCCGATTCTTAAAGGAATCCCTGAATTATAGGCAACGGCAGTTGGCACATTAGTTATATCTTCCGCTTTCAGCTGACCATTGATATATAATCTAACATACTGACCGGGCTGATAAACACCAGTGACATAAATCCATTGATCTTTATAAATTGAGGAAAAATTATCCAAGGAAGCGGCAGCGGAATTTTTGCTGCTACCCCAGACTTGTAAATAAAAATGATCGCCGGGCGTGCAAGGGGTTGGCCCGCAACCAAAATCGTCGCCAAAACTCCAGCCAGTTTGCGCCGCACAAGTTGTCCCATCCCAGCCGCAATTATAAGTGCTGGCCACTAAACCGTTGCCACCTTCGGGATCAGCCGTTTTAGTTGATTTGATCCAGGCACTGACCGTAAAAGCGCCAATCGGCTTGATGCTGTCATTATTAGCCACTTCAATATATTGATTAACGGCGCCGGTAAATTTAGCCGCTCTGCCTCGCTGACCAGCTTCAAAGGTTACGGCCCCAAAAATCGTGCCATTATTACGCCGCAAAATATCATTGGCGTTACCATTCAAAGTATAATAAGCCAGAATTGAATTTAATTCACCGTCGTCACACTTTTCACCTTTTTCAATCCGGCTGTTACCGCAAACCGAATTAGTCGCCGGCACCGCGCCAGAAAAAGTACAAATATCAGTGCAACCGTCTGATTCGTCGCCATTGGGCTCATTGCCTTGGTCGCATTCTTCATTTGGTTCAATGATACGGTTGCCGCAAGAGGCAAGCGCTGAATTTAAAGGCGTTGGCGATGGGCCGCCAATTGGCGAAAATTGACAAGTAATTGGGTTACAATTAGGAATTGATATTAGACCCGGATCGCAATCTTCGCCCGGCTCAACCACGCCGTTGCCGCAACCGTCATAACCAGCCGGATTAATAAAGTCCGCGCCATTGACAAATGCTGGCGGCGGCAAGGGGTTAGCCGTCACTGCCACATCATCCCAGACCCAATTGTAATAATAAGGATTTAGCCGCTGGCCAAGACTGGAGCATTGATCCGGTTCTGACCACGGCTGGGCAAAATAAAGATATTTAATCCCGCCGGCAGGCAAAGTTAATTCCTCAGGAATCACACCCACCCGATCCAAACCGCACAAATCGTTTTCCGGCTTGGTTTTAAAAATCCAAGAAAATGAATCACGACTAATGGCGTCAGTTTGATCAAAGTCAAAATTCAACCGATCCATGGCTTGCCCAACAAAATTTTTAACGCCGTTAGTCACCACCACCCGATAATAAGTATTAGGCAAAAGCGTGGGTATCGCTGGAGTTAAAGGATTATTATCGTTATTAACCGGATTATAGGTGAGCGGCAATAAAATGCGGAAAGCATCATGTTTAATTGGATCGGTCGTGGTCGCATTAAAAGTCTGTAAATTAATGCCCTTAACTTGATCAGCGGTTGACACGCTACAATTGGCATCAGTGCCGCATTCATAAAGATAAACCGTATTATCGCTCTCCTCGTCAATCGTTGTCTTGGTTAAATATTGATTAAATTGGGCGCCGATTTCCGCATTAAGACAAGCCCAACTGCAATCCGGCCATTTGTTGATAATGCCAAAAGTCCCACCGCCGCTGAAAAAATCACCAACGGTTAAATAAGCCCAACCCCACTTGTTTTGCTGATTAACGTCCCAAGCTTGGAGATAAGTTGCGCCGTCTTGATTTTGAGTAATGGCAATTTGATAGGGATCAGTCCGGCGATCTGGCTGCGAACCAGTATTTAAACAAGAATCGCTACAACCGTCAGCATCGTTGTTATTTGGCTCATTGCCCACATCGCATTCTTCACCCGCCTCCACCTTGCCATTGCCGCAAACTGACTGGTTGTAATTAGTGTTGCCGGTGTCCGTATCACTTTCTAAAGTGCAGGTGGCGGAACAGCCATCTCCGTTTTGCGGCCGGCAAACGTTGACATTAGCCTGACAAGTGTCACAGTCAACCCCGCTACAAGCTGTCCAAATATTGCTGTCAGCGCCAAGCTCCCGGCAGGAGAAACAGCCAGCATCAACACCAAGAGTACAATTCGCCGGTGTCGTGATTGATGAACAATAAAGATAATCAGCGTCATCACACTCCTCGCCTATGCCAATTACATTGTCACCGCAAAGTGAGCGACCAATAACTGAACCCGTGGCTAAACAATTATTAGTGCAACCATCAGTGTTATTATTGTCTGGCTCATCGCCGGTGTCGCAATCCTCGCCTAATTCTATAATGCCGTTACCGCAGACTGCTTGATTATAATTAATGTTGCCCAAATCAGAATCAGTCTCCAACAAACACACATCACTGCAACCATCATTTTCACCTAACCGACCGGTGTCGCAATCCTCGCCTAATTCTATAATGCCGTTACCGCAGCCGTTACGAAGATACCGGCTATAAACTGGATACCACCCTTGGCCGCAATAAGGCTGGTCAGTTAAACTGGCGCCGGGATAACCGGGCGCGCCGGGATTGGTCGGTAAATCATTCGCCCAAAAATCAGCAATGTCACTATCGCAGGAATTATCCGGCCCGACTAATGTATTAATCGGCCGCCACTGCCAATTATAACTGAAAGGATTCAAACGTTGGCCAAATTCCGGCTCGCAAATATCTTGGTCGGCATAGGGTTTGGCGGCATAGCGCCATTCTTCCTGCTTGTTTAAATGTTTTTGGGTCGGATTAACATTGACCCGCGCCAATTCACATAAACCAAACTGGGCCTGGGTTTTAAATTTCCACGAGTATGAATCATTACCGGCTAAACCATCAGCCGGGTCATCATAATTAAGACCGCCTAAAAGCTTTAACTCACCGGCGCTTTTAACATCTTTATTAATGACAACACGGTAATAAGTATTAGGCGCTAATAAACCGTCAAAATAATTGACTAAGGGATAAAAATTAAATTCATAACTGGTTTCGGTGACACAAGCGCCTTCATTAGCGCCGCAAGGATTCGTATCGGAACATTCTTGATTTAGCTTCTTGGAACAATAAGAAAATTCTCTGACTTCATAGAACGGCGGGGAAATATGAAGGCCCGGCACCAATTTCGTCCCGCCGTCATCTAAATCAGCTAAGGTCTGAGGGATTTCACAAGTTTCATTAGTTGGACAGTCGGTATTGTCGGCACAAATTTTTCCTGAAACCGAGCAGGACCCAATCCCCGGCCGGCAATCAGCATTATTAAAGCAAGTATAGATTTTAATATTACTGCTGTCATTAACGGTTGTTGATTCCATTGGCCGGTCAAACCGTGCGCCAATTGCCGAATTTAAGCAAGCCTCACCGCAATCCGGCCACCGATCAATGATAAATGGATTGGAAAAATTAATGGTCAAAAAGCCTTTGCCTGATTTGGTGAAATTTTCCGCGGTATAATCTGCCACCACATCAACGTCTTTATCTAAATCATCAATGGTTTCTTCGGTGGCACTGGAAGTCGCCGTATTACCCAATTCATATTTGATTTCTGCCCGTGGGTCATCACTATTATCCGCTTGAGCCGTGCGCCAATCCCAATTTGGCGGATTATCCCGCATCACCACGCAGACAAAATCCTGCGGGCTCAAAGACGAATCCCAATTTTTTTCATCGCCACGGGCGGTTGACGTCTGCCGATGAGGATCAACATAAACGCAGCCAACCTGGCTTAATTCATCGCTGTTTCTGGTTTTAAAGGCCCATTTATATTTACTGGTCGTGCCGGTAATTTCATTGCCGGCTAATTGAATGCCGCTCTCGCCATAAATCCGATCAGCGTCCAATTCAACCAAATACCAGTAATTTTTAGTTAATAAATTTTGAGGTTTAAATTCAAAATAATCAGCATTGGGAGTTTCTGAATCTAAATAATTAAATTCATCAAGTGACAAAACGCCGTTAATCGGAGTGGTACAGTCTGCTGGATCAAATGGACTTTCTGAATTATCCTGATTAATGACTAAATTACATTTAAAAATTTTAATCGTTGGACTATCGCCACCAACCGTCAAAGATGGTCGGTGCATTTTAGTCGTAAAGCGCGCAGAAATCACGGCGTCAATCGGCACGGCGCCGTCATTTTGCCGACTGCCACTAAACTGATAATTTACCACCGGGCTGAAAGGCGTGGGACTGGAAATTGCTCCGGGCTGACAACTACTGGAGCGGTTGCAGGTTTCCACCACACTTGGCCCAAAAGTTTGGGTGGAGAAAAACCAAGTGTAAGTTGAGGCATCAGCCGCGCCAACGCAGCCGCCAAGCGGCATACAACTATCTTCATAAATGCCGGCGGCACAACACTCCCGATTCGGACCGCAACTGGTATTGTCACTGCAGGCGCCAACTCTAAAATCATAAGGATTGCTAAAATTACCGGCGACGTTTTTCGCTTTTAGATCACCGGTAGCCGCCCCGGCAACCACACTCGTCTCAATTGTTTCCGTATCAATCGCCGGCGCCGGCCGATTAAAAATTCCTAATTTTAAATTAGTCTGGCTCTTATTGTCCCAAAAATTAACTTCATTCACTCGGGCATTATCTGGTGGCGGGTTAAAAATTTCGCCAAAAATGGTAATCGGTTGACCAACGGGACCATTATCCGGCACGACGGAACAAATATTTGGCCGAATTGTGTTATTAACGGTAAAAGTTGAATCAGCCGTGTCACTGCCCTGATTGATTTCAATTTTTAAATTATAGTTACTATTAATCGTTAACCCAGACGGGACTTTAACAATAATTTGGTTGTCACTCCAAGCCGTATTGGAACATTCCGGCGGAAAAAGATAACTCGCTTCGGTTTTTTGATTGGTCGCAGAAACAAAATAAATATGACCAATCACGGCTTGACGACTCTCGCCAAAATTACTGCCGTCAATCGTCACGTAAGTTCCAGGGGCGCCATTTTTAGGATTAAAATCAGAAATCACTGGCCCTGGTGTCGCCAATGGCCCGACGGTAAAAATCAACGGATTACTAAATTCTTGACTGGTGGTCACCCGAACGCTCACTGGCCCATCTCTTAGGGCCGGCACTCTCGCTCCAGTAATTTTTTTGCCACCAAAAATATCAGAAACAATTGGTGAACCGCCAGCTTTTAAACCGCCAAAAAGAACCGTGGTTTGTCCGGAAACAAAATTAATGCCAAATAAATCGACCGCCGTATTAATCGGTCCAAGTTCCGGACTTAAATTACAAAGCCCGGGCCGCACCGTATTATTAACATCAAAATCTTTAATTTGGCTGCCCGGCGGCTCATCCGTGCGATCAGTTTGATTGGCATTAGTGGTCACTTGAATCGGTCCGTCTAAAGAAACCTTTTTGGCGGAAAGCGGAGCCTGAACCACAATCTCTTCGTCTGACCAATAATCAGAACAAGCAGCCGCGGTGGGCGCTAAAGCCAACTCGTCGTCAGTTGGATCAGTCGGGTCAGCCAGAAATTTAACATTGCCAGCAATTGCGCCAAAACGACGGCCGGTAATAGTAATCATCGTGCTCGTAGCGCCGCTAAGCGGCGAAACCCATTCAATCACCGGCACGCACGGCTCGCAGCCATTGCCGCCGCAGTCAATCCCGGTTTCATCGCTGTCTTGCACCGCATTACAGCAATGGGCTTCACGGAGAGCGAAAGCGGTTGAAACGGATGTTTGATTGGCGTCGTAGTCAACGGCTGTTGCCGTAACCGTAGTTTCCGCAATGCTGTCATAACCACTTAAAGTGGTGTCCCATTCCACTTGGGCAAATTCTTCTGGCGGGACCGTAATTAAATTGTCATTACGATTAAGTTGAATTGGATCGGAAAAATTAACATACGAAATGCCGTAGTCATCATTGACCAAAGCTTTTAATTCATTTTTCGTGTCCCGACAAATTTGGGTGCCAATAATCGTGACTTCTGGCGCCGCCGTGTCCACAAAGTCACCGGTGGTAAAATTCGCCAAGCAGGTATTGCCACCTAAGCCGCCGCAAACCAAATCATAACCGCCGCAAGCAATAGCGCCGGTTTTGGTTTCAATCCGATAAGTCGTATTGGCGTCAAAACATTTTCTGTCCGCCCAAGGCGCCGGACAATTAGCATTAGGAATAAACTCCACTAAATTATTGCTAACCGTGCGCGTGCCGGCCACTGCCCCGCTGGAATCGGTGACAACAATATCATTAATGTTAGTCGGGTTCGGATGATTAAAGCGGATGCGAACCACGCTATTCATCGGCCGATTCGTGCCCGTCGGTGAAATGGTCACCACCCGGCATTCGCGAATGATAGTTGGATCACAGCCAAAATTAGTTAAATCAAAAACCCAGTTTGGCGGCACACAGTCATAACAACCTCTTTCCTCACCGGCATTTTCCGTAGTGCAACTTTCACCGGGCGCACCCGCGCCAGTGGCTCGGATCAGCTGATTAATAATAAAACTGGTAATCATAAACGCGGAAAAAATAATTACCAGTCCAATCACAGCATTGATTAAAATCCTTTTGGCGGTTTCAATTTTTTCGGCATTACCCGCCGCGGTCATCCAAACATAGCCGCCGTATAAAATAATGACAATCGCCACCACCCCTAAAAAGCCTAAAGCATAGCGGACGATATTCATAATCGTCACTCGCAAATCCTGCGTGCCTAAGCCTGATGCCGCGCCAAACTGCAAACCCGTGTCCAAAGCCAATGCCGCCGCGGAAAAAATAAAACTGCCCAATATTAATCCAAAAAGAATTGGTAAAAATAAATTTTTTATTTTTGGTTTTTTAATTCTCATTCTGCGCAAAAGTCAAAAATCAAAAGGCAAAAGTTCAAGTCAAAAGTTGACACAAAGTGTTATTCTGAGGTCGCCATGGGCGACCGAAAAATCTCGAGATCCTTCGTCTCCGCCAGTTAGCGGATCCTCAAGATGACATTAAATTTACTTTTGAATTTTAAATTTTAATTTTTACTTTTGATTTTTGACTTTTGAATTTTTATTAGTATCCCGTAAAGCATGCTGAACCCTGCCACTCCGTCTGATTCATTGCCACGCCGTTGCAACAATAAGGTTCAGCGGCCGTGGTGTTACAGCTGCCATTATTAGTGTTATCGCTCCTTGGCCCTTCAGACGGCAAGAAACAATTTTGATAAACATCTTTAATCCCCGAGCCAAATTCCGCGCCGTAATTAGTGACTTCGGCAAAAATCGTATGGCGGAGCTTGCCCTGCGTTAAATCAGCAAAATTATCTTTAGGCAAAACATCTAAATTATCTTTAGTAATCCACCAACCAACTGGTGTGGTTGACCGGTCAACTAAGCTGACGTATTTTTTATTTAAACATTGTTTGGCTTTTGGATCGTTATCTGGTTTGCCGTCATTATTTGGGCATTCACTATTTTCCAAACAATAAGGCGGCTGGCCGCTTTCTGCCTTGCAACGATTAAACACTGGATCGCAGACCTGACCGGTTGGGCAGTTGTTAGTCGCGTCACTAGCCGGATCGCAAAAACACTGGCCATCACGGTAATTACTACCCGGTTTTAAACTGCTGGTTAACATTAATTCATTAAAAGTCGCGGCGATTGGTTCAGTTAAACTATTATTCAAACTGCTCACGTCCGGACTAATTTCACTAATATCAGACGGACTAAGATCAATCTCTTGATTAATATAAAATGTCCAGATTAAATCATCGCCTTTATCATCTTGGGGAGGATTTAAATTCCAATTATAAGCTTCCCAACCGCTTTGGTTGCCGACTTCATTAATATTAATAAGATAGCCTGGCCCTTCGGCCTTGCCATAAATCTGATTGCCTAAAGAAGTATAAGTATTAAAATTACCATTAAAAGAATTATTCGCCGCATCAGTAATACCCAGAGCCGCAGTTCGCGCCCTAGGATAATGATTGCCGGTGTTATCATCTTTACGGCTACAAATTTTCGCGGTGTCGGTCCCAGGCGAATCAATACACTGCTTAAAATTCGGATCCGTACAATCAGCATCACTGGTGCATTCTTCTAAAAGTCCAGCCTTAATGATAACGCGATAATGAGTTGCCTGATATTCATCGTTGCCGCAGGTTTCACCACTGGGACAATCAGCATTAATGTCGCACTGCTGATCAGTAGTCACCGAGCAGGTGCCGCGCTTATTCACCGGCAGGCAAAATATCGGGTCGCCGCAGGAATTCGTGACCGCGCTGCCATTTACCTCGCAGACTTGATTTGATAAAAACTCCACGGTCTGATATTGATTGCTGACAAAAAATTGGCCAGGAACCAGCGTCCAAGTTTCTCCGACGCCAAGGTTACTGTCATAATAAACAGTAATTGCCTGACTAATATTAAGCGGATTAATCGTTTCATTAAAATCAATGACGATCGCGGCATTGCGCGCTTTATCCGCCAAATTATTAATTTGGCGGCCAATACTGCGGTCCCGGCCGCCGGCAAATGGCGAGATATTTGCCCAACCGTTGCTAGCGAGAAGAGTAATATTATTCCCTACCGCCCCAGCGGTTTTTGCTTCCAAGTTAATCGTTGTTCCACTTATTATATCGGACGGCGTCACCTCAACCCTTAAACTGCTATTGTCACTGCTAATTTTTTCCGCGATATTTGCCGTGGTTTGCGCTAAATTATCACTGCTATTAATTTGATCAGCTTCATTACCGAAAATATAAACTTTATTATCAACCCTTAAAGTATCAGCCGTTTTTGCCGCTTGAACCTTAAAATGCCACTGATCAACGCCACCAGAAAATTCTCCATCAAAAGACAAGGTTAGCCCACAACCAATATTTAAAGTTTTTGCGCCAGTGATTATCGCCGTTTCGTTAAAACCTGAATTAGCGATTGTTAACGCATTACAATTAGTTGCCGCTTCGTCCTTGGGGCTAATTGTAAAATTAGTCCCATTAGAGCTGGAAACACAGACAAAATAGTCATTGGCACAAGTATAAGTGGGCGTAACCGGCAACAAAGGCGGCGCGCTACCTTCATTAGTTTCTTCAGTAACATCGGCAGCTTCGGCTTCGGCAGGCGGCGCAAGAACAGTAATTAAGCCAGCCGCTTTTACCGCCGGGCTAATGGTATAGGTATCGCTTTCATTATCCGGCTGGGGAAAAACATTGCTGGTTTCCACCGGATCTAAATCAAGCTTAGTGCCCACTTCAAAACGCCAGAGGAAAAAATTATTAAAGCCGGGAAAAGCCGACTGATTATTATCTTTTTTAATGCCATTAGTCAATTTAACCGCGTACCAATAGCTGTTTAAGCCATCACCTAAATAATCAAGTGGGGTAAAGACAAAAGTTTTGCCGTCTTGGGTTGCCGCGGTTACCTGATTATCATTAAGTTTGCCTGTTTCTGTATCATTAACCCGATAGATTTTTACATTATTAGAATCTAATTGACCAGCGCAAGGTAGACTGGCACAACCGGGGTTACTCTCATCTGGCTTGATAATCGTATCTGGTTTCATATTCACTTTAAAAGTCACCATAATGTTCGTGTTTCTAACCACATTTCTCGCCCCCGGCTCCGGATAAACCCGCTCAATAATGCCCGCGCCTAAATGACCGCAGTTCTCACAGGCACCCGGCTGTCCGCCGCCGCCACCGCGAATCCCTAAAGCAAATTCCAACTGACGAATAATAAAACTGACAATGGCAAAGGCCGAAAAAATAATGATTAAACCAATCACCGCATTTCTCAAAATTCGTTTAGCGGTATCAACTTTTTCGGCATTGCCGCCAGAAGTCATCCAAACATAACCGCCATACATAATAATGATAATCGCGGTTAAGCCAACTAAACCCAGAATCACCCGAATAATTTTCATAATCGTAATTCTGATGTCTTGACTGCTTAAGCCAGTTAACCGGCCAAATTCTAACCCCGTGTCTAAAGCGAATACCGGACTGGCTAAAACCAAAAATAAAACCACCAGCGTTAAAACACCAGTGGTTAATTGCCAATTAGAAAATTGCGGGAAACTTTTTGTTTTTGAGAAATTTTCCATAATTAAAAATTTTGTTCCCGAATTATTAAAACTCCTTTCATGCCCACGTAAGCGAGATAAGTTGACCAGCAAGATAAGCCTGCCTGCGCAGACAGAGCAAGATAAGCAAACTAAACTTTGGCGAAAAAAAATTTTATGAATACTTATCTTGCTGAATACTTATCTTGCTTATTTCTTATCTAGACTTAATTCTGCTTTGGCCAAACGACTGACCACCGACCCATCGGCGCTTCCGCCCAACTCTTTCATCACCGCCCCAACCACTTTGCCCATTTGACTTATTTCCGTCGCCCTCAACTCGGCGATAATTTCTTTTATCTTTTTTCTGATTTCATCTTCACCAAGTTCTGGCGGCAGATATTGGCGAATAATTTCAATTTCTTTTTCCTCTTTTTCGGCTAATTCCGGCCGCCCGCCTTTTTGATAAAGGACCGCTGCATCCTTGCGCCTCTTCACTTCACTGCGTAAAATTTTAATCGCCTCATCTTGGGTCAAAGCTTCCCTTTTTTTTCCAATTTCGGCATTAGTCAGAGCGGTTTTAAGTTGGCGCAACGTCAAAACCGCCAGTTCATTTTTTTGCTTTAATGCCTGGGTTAAATCGTCATCCAACTGCTTTAAAATTTGCATTTAAGTTCTGCGAAAATTAGTCGGTTGGTTTTCTTCTTTAAGTTTTCCAATTTTTTTGAGATATTCCCGCTTATCCCTGATTTCCAATCGGCGCAAGGCCTCACGACGTTTTTTTGTCTTGCTTTTTGGCCGCTCGTAGAAACGGATTTTTCGGGATTGAAGCAAACGGCCGCTTTGCTGTAATTTTCGGTGAAAACGTCGAACTAAACTTTCAAAAGTCTCACCTTTCTTTCTTTTTACTTCTGACACCTAAAATTCACCTCCTTTAGAGGATAATAATTATTAAAAATATTATTGAATTTGATTTTATCATAACATTTTTATTGTCTACCGTCAAATTAAACCGTAAAAAATCTCATTGCCGTCTAACTCTCAATAAAATAGGTTCCGCTATTTAAATTAAATAGCTAAAATTACATATTCCAAACGTTAGACTACAGGAGTTTGGTGATTATTATGGTTCAATTTCTTTTTTAATTCAGCAACCGTTTTTTTAAAATCAATAATTTCTTGAACGCCGCTTTCCATCTCGCGGATTAAAATCGTGCCGTCCATCACTTCTTTCTGACCTAAAATCAAGGCGTATTTGACTTTGAGCTTATTAGCCGAATCAAGCTGGCTTTTCAAACTATCCTTGGCAAAACTTTCAGCCACCAAAATATTTTCTTGACGCAACCGCTCATACAAATTAAAGGCTTTAATCTTGGCCGCGTCACCGATTTGCGCCAAAAAAACATCCGGCGCCTTTTTTGAAGGGATGGCAACTTCCTTTTGCTTTAATTGCAAAATGATCCGCTCCACGCCAAGGGAAACGCCGACCGCCGGCGTGGGCCGACCGCCTAAAAGTTCAACTAAGCCGTCATAACGGCCGCCACCACCTAAAACGCTTTGGCTGCCTTCTTCTTTTTCCGTTGGCCAAACTTCAAAAACCGTGCGCGTGTAATAATCCAAACCCCGAACCAAATAAGGATTTAATTTATAAAAAATATTAAGCGAATCCAGATATTCGGCGACTTTCATAAAGTGAGTCTTACAATTTTCGCAAAGCCAATCAACAATTTGCGGCGCCGAAGCTTTGATAAACTGGCAAGAAGGCTGTTTGCAGTCTAGCAGTCGCAAGGGATTTTTAGTCAAGCGGTTTTTGCAGTCTTCGCAAAGCATTTTTCTTTTCGCCCGGTAATAATTAACCAGCTCCTCAATAAAATTTTTTCGGCAATCAGGGCAACCAATGCTGTTAACCTGAAGGCTGATTTGGTCTAAACCAATCTGATTAAAAAAATTGCTAACAATGGCGATTAGTTGGGCGTCAACGACCGGATTTGCTTCGCCTAAAATTTCAAAACCGAATTGGTAAAACTGACGCTGACGGCCTGATTGCGGCCGCTCCCGGCGAAACATCGGTCCCCAGTAAAAAAGTTTTACCGGCTGAGGTAAATTAAACATACCGTGACTAATATAAGCCCGGGCAATTGACGCCGTGGCTTCTGGCCGTAATACGACCATTCCCTGTGCGACATCATTAAAAGTAAACATCTCCTTTTCCACAATATCGGTTTGTTTGCCAATAGAACGGACAAAAAGTCCGGCTTCTTCTAAAATCGGCGGATCAATTCGGGAAAAACCATAGCCCAAAGAAAAATTTTCTGCTGTTTGACAAATAAAGCGCCAAAAATTCTGCTCCGCGGGCAAAATATCTTTAAACCCACGCAAAAGTTGGGGTATCTTTAACACTGGCGCTTTAGGTATTTTTTTTGGTTGTTTTTCGGCTTTTTTCGGCATAAATTAAAAGTTATCATTGAAATTTTAAAGATTATATTGCCAATCGTTCTTAATGACGCCAATTCGGTCAATCGGCCAGCCGCGCAAAAAAGTGCGACCAACAATATCCGCTCGCTGAACCGGCCCAAAAATGCGCGAATCCAAACTGGAAATACGATTATCTCCCAATAAATAATATTCGTCCGGGCCAAGTTGAACTTCGACTTCGCCTAAAGTTTTCATTGCCGGCAACAAATAACTTTCTGTCAATGCGCTGCCTTCGGGAAACTTTTGATTAAAAATATAAATTTTACCCCCCGCGACTTTTATTTTTTCCTCCGGCAAACCAATGATCCGTTTGATAAAATACTGGCTTTTATCTATGGGCGCTCGGAAAACAACAGTTTCACCTCGTGCCGGCAGGGCAAAACGATAAGTTAATTCATCAATAATTAAATATTCATGATCATAATAATTCGGCTCCATTGATGCCCCTTTGACGTAGAAAGGTTTGATTAAAAAATAGCGGACCGGCACGATAATCGCTAAAGAAATCACCACGACCTTAATAATTTCCCAAAAAAAGATTAAGACTTTCTTGCCGACGGAAACGTCATCTTCTAAAAATGACGGATATTTTGTTTTACGAAAAGCCATAGTAAAAAATTCAAAAGTTAAATCTCAAAATGCAAAATTTAAGTAATTATTTCGTCCTCGGTCGCCGAAGGCGACCGGGACTCCATAATTTTGATTTTTGATTTTTGATTTTTTTTAAAGTCGATCGGGATAATTAGTGACAATACCGTCAATGCCTAAACTTTTTAAATAATCAATCTTTTTTTGGCTATCCACCGTCCAAGCGCAAACTTTAATGCCATGCCTTTGAAAATAATCTACCTTTTTTTTATCTAAAAGGCGATAATTAATATCCAAATAATCAGCATGAGCTTGCCTAACAACCCAAAAAATGTAATATTTGGTTAGAGGCAGAAACAATAAAGCTAAAAAATCTAAGATTAACCAAATGTTAAAAACGTTGGCGGAACGAAAAGTTAAAGCCGTCTCAATCGCCGGCTCAAATTCCTCAACCGCTCTAATTTCTGAAGGATGGTTTGAGGAAATAATGACATTAGTCAAGTTAATTTTATTCTGCCGTAAAACTTCAATGACTGCCGGCGCCGCTCCCTTAACTTTTAATTCAATCTTTAACCCAACCTGATTGTCAATTACCTCCAAAACCTCCGCTAAAGTTGGAATGGTTTCCGATCCCCTAATTTTCATCTCTTTAATTTCTTTTAAAGTAAGCTGGCTGACGCGATTAATTTTTTTGGCTAAACGTAACAATTGAGCGTCATGAATCACGACTGGTTGATTGTCTTTGGTCAGACGAATATCACATTCAACCATGTCCACGCCAAGTTCAAGGGCTTTTTTGAAAGATGAAATTGTATTCTCCGGAGCATAAGCTTTAGCGCCCCGATGGCCGATTTTTAACATAAAATAATTTTGAATTTCTAATTTTGAATTTCGATTCAATATTTTAAAATTCGACTACTTAAAATTGATTCAAAATTCGAATTTCCCCGCCACCATAATTAATTTTAGAAGGTGCCGATGTAAAATCGGCATCCCGACTTTACGTCGGGAAAGGCGGGATGCCGCTATAGCGGTGACAAAATTAAAAATTATCTCTAAAATGGACGATGCTGGACTTGAACCAGCGGCCTTCGCGACTTGCCCGCCTAAATTTTGGGCAATGGGCTCGAGAGGATTTGAACCTCTGACCTCATGAATGTGAATCATGCGCTCTAACCAGCTGAGCTACGAGCCCAAAATTTAGGCGGGTGAATGAATGCGACGCTCTAACCAACTGAGCCACAGACCCTATTAAAAATTAATTCTTATAAACCTTGACTAATAAACTTAATAATCGATGAGTCGGCGAAGCAAGGCGGGCGGGTAACCAGCTGAGCTAATCGTCCGAGGCTATAGCGGGCAGGTGTGAATCATGCGCTCCCTGTGCCCCACACTAAGTCAATTATTAAAGTCTTAATTTCCTTTATTGTAAGCCGAAGGCGACTTCGCGCGAAGTGAATAAAGTTTCGGTGGGCAGGGCATCAGACCCTGCCCACCGACCAAAGGAGTATCCTCCTTTGGAATCCTCTTATGATCAGTGTTCGCTCGCTACCGCTCGCTCACAGATTTAATTATTGACTCCGCCTCATCCCTGCGGCAGAGACCGCAGGGTATTCGGCGGATTTGCAGAATAAACTTTAAAAACAAAACAATCTTAAATCGTGGGCTTTGGTGCGGGGTAACCAGCTGCCCAAAATTTAAGTGGATGAATGAATGCGACGCGCGCTGCCTTATTTTCTAATAAAAAACAGCGCTTTGGGTTCACGGTCCGCCGTTTCCATAACGCCTTGGCGGATGCCCTGTAGTAGTCCCCCCACCATTTCAGTAGTGAAGGACAAAATTTTGATAATAAGTAGATTAAACTTTAACTCGTAGTAATCCCCCCTATTAATTTCTATTATTATATGGTGGGGGATCACTACAGGGGATGCCCATAAATATTAAGAATATTGACAAGCGATTAGAATATAACATAAAAAAATAAATTTGTGAAGTCTCTTTAAGGGTATACTAAAGGAGTTGGAACAAGAGTAGAATATAATTGGCTAATAATTAACCTCTTGTTCTATGATAGCGATTTTAAACCAGCTGCCTTCTGAAGCTAAAATCAAAAAGCTTTTAAGGAAAATTATCCTTGGCGTCAATATCTTTTGTCCGAAGTGCCATTCAAGAAAAGTCTATGCTTCGGAAAACAGATATCGCTGCCAGAAGTGCCGTAAGCCATTCACACTTTTGTCGGGGACTTGGCTTAAAGGAATGAAACTTAATCTTAGAACCTTTTGGGCATTACTTTGGTGTTGGACGCAAAGGATTCCGGTATTGCAAACTCAAAAGCTATGTCATGTTGGCGAAGAAGCAGTAAGATATTGGTCAGGACAATTCCGTCTCCATTTGCCTGATTTAGAGCCAATTTTGAACGGTAAGGTCCAAATGGATGAGGCCTACTTTAGAAACTTGTCTCTGATTATGGCTAAACAGGTTGGCTCTAAAAAATTGGCTCACCAGATGATATTCAAAAACTCCGTGGACAAACAACAAGCCGCTCAATTCCTTTTTCAATACATCCAACCTAAAAGTGTTTTACAGACTGACGGTTCTACTATTTACTAAGGCATCAGCCAATGGTGGCAGGTTAGGCCCAAAAAAGATATTCACCGAAAATGGGAATTTGAATTGACTTCAGAAATCGAGGGAATGTTTGGTAATCTTAGGACTTTCATTAGAAGAATGTACCATCATAATACTACCCCGGAATACCTGCCCGAATACGTGAGTGAATCTTGCCTCAGATTTTCCTCACCGGAAATCTTTGTTTCACCCAATGATTACTTGGAAAAAACGCTTAGACCTGTTCCAACTTGTTAGGATTACCCCGCTTTTTTTTAAAAGACAAATGATTAAATATGATTAACTCTTAATTTGCCATGAGTTAAATTTTGTGGCAAAATTGAAACATAAACTTAATTACCATGAGAACCGAAATTGATTTTCTCAACGAAACAGACAAATTAATCAAAAAACCACGGCGAAAAACTAAATTTATCAGTAAATTAATCATTTATTTACTGATAATTTTTGTTATTCTTTTGGTTAGCTTAAGTATTGATGTCATTTCTTCCGGCGAAAATTTATCCAAAACTTTAGGCAACGTTGGCCTCTGGGGTCAATTGAAATATTTGATTGGCAGCTCGGACAAAAAAATAGCCGGCGAAGACCAGGATCGGATTAATGTTTTACTCTTAGGCATGGGCGGAGAAAACCATGAAGGGCCATATCTGACCGATACGATGATGGTTGCTAGTTTTAAACCTTCCACCAAACAGGTGGCCTTAATTTCTATTCCGCGCGATTTATCAGTGCCGATTCCCGGCTTTGACTGGCGTAAAATTAATCATGCTAATGCCTTAGGCGAAGTTAATAACCCCGGCCAAGGCGGCGAATTGGCAGTTAAAGTTGTAAGTCAAATACTTAACTTGCCGATTCATTATTACGTCCGCATTGATTTTACCGGCTTTGAAAAAATTATTGATGACTTAGGCGGCATTACCGTTGAAGTAGAAAACACTTTAGACGATCCTTTTTATCCCGTTAAAGGTAAAGAAACTGCCACCACGACCGAACGCTATGAACACTTATATATTAAAGAGGGGAAAAAACACATGAATGGTGAATTGGCTCTAAAATATGTTCGTTCCCGCCTGGCCCGAGGCATTGAAGGCTCGGACTTTGCCCGAAGTAAACGCCAACAAGCGGTCCTTTTAGCAGTCAAAGAAAAAGGGTTTTCTTTTAGCACCTTAGTTAATCCTTATCGCATCAGTAATATTATGGACACCTTAAGCCAACATTTGGCGACTAACCTCAAAGTTTGGGAGATTATTCGATTCTTCAATCTTGGCAAAGATGTCGCTGAAGATAATATCTTCCATCGTGTCTTTGACGACAATCCAGACGGACTGCTTTACTCCACTTTCACTGAAGATGGCGCCTTCGTTTTATTGCCTAAGGCGGGTGATTTCTCCGACTTGCAATATGTCGTCAATAATATTTTTGCCAGTCAGGAAAACGCAACAATTAAACCAAAAAGAGTTGAAATTCAAAATGGCACTAAAATCACTGGCTTAGCTTCCCGTACGGCTGAATACTTGGAAAGTATTGGTTATAAAATTGTCCGAATCAAAAATGCGCCAACTCAAGATTACCAAAAAACCGTGATTTATAACCTCAAGGATGCTTCCGACCAAACGGCCTTAAATATCGCCAAGGCTTTGACCGCCGAATTTTCGCCGGTCGTTCCGGACTGGGCCAAGTCAACCACCACTCCCCAAATCAGCAGTTTAGCCGACGTTTTAATAATTTTGGGCGAAGACAAAAAAAATTAAATAATTTAAAAATTTTGAATTTTAAGACCTGCCCGCTTTTGCCATCCTTATATTTTTTTACAGTAAACTATTATTAATCAGTCTAAAATTTTAAATTAATAAATTGCAGCAGGCGTAGGCCCGCCCGCCTTGACTTCGTCAAAGCGAAGTCGGGCGCGGCAGGCGGGTGTAATTTTGAGATTTGATATTTGAATTTTGAATTTTGATTTTAATTATGAATCTTCCTACCGTTGTTATCATCGGCCGAACCAATGTCGGCAAATCAGCCATTTTTAACCGATTAACCGAAAGCGGCAAGGCTTTAATTTCGGCCATAGCGGGCACGACCAGGGATTATAATGTTGATTTGGTCGAATGGCAAAAAAAATCTTTTAATTTGATTGATACCGGCGGCGTTGATGTTTCTTCATTAAAAAAAAGCATCGAAGAACTGCTGTTTGACCAAGGCCAAGCCAAAAAACAAAGCCAAATTAAAGAGGGGAAAATCCAGCCGCTTTTAATTGAAAAAGAAATCATTAAACAAACTAAAACGGCTTTAAAAAAAGCGGATTTAATTTTACTGGTGGTTGACGGCCAGGCCGGCCTACTGCCGATTGAACGCCAATTGGCGCTTGTAGTAAAAAAATTAAATAAACCGGTAATTTTAGTTTGCAATAAAATTGACAATTTGAAATGGCAGTATCGGCCTAATGAATTTTTTAAACTGGGTTTAGGCAAACCTTGGGCCGTGTCAGCCGCTAACGGCAGCGGCACTGGTGATTTATTGGATGAAGTCGTAAAAAAAATTAAAATGCCAAAAGGCAAAAAGAAAATTTCCATTGAAACGGAAAAAATTAAAGTCGCGGTTATCGGCAAACCCAATGTCGGCAAATCATCATTGGTTAATAAAATTTTAGGTGAAAACCGGGTTATTGTTTCACCGTTGCCTCAAACTACGCGTGAGCCCCAAGACACTGAAATTTTTTTTAAAAATCAAAAAATTATTTTAATTGATACGGCGGGCTTGAGAAAAAAAGGGAAAATTGAGCCGGGTTTGGAAAAAATGGCGACAAAAAAAACTTTAAACGTGATTAGGTCGGCCGATGTTGTTTTGTTGGTCACCGAAGCCCACCAACAACTGACTCGGCAAGACAATTACTTAGCCGGCTTACTAAAAGAGAGCGGCCGCGGTATAATTATTGTGGCCAATAAATGGGACTTATTAGGCGCGAATGATGAAAAAATGACCGATCATATTGTTGCTTACTACCAAAACCATTTTCCTTTTTTAAATTTTGCGCCGATTATTTTTATTTCCGCTTATACCGGCCGAAACGTCAAAAATATTTTAGAACAGGTTTTAGCCGTTCACCAAGAACAAAACAAAAGGCTTGACCAAAAAGATTTAAATGAATTTTTAAAAGAAATCACCGGCAAACATAAGCCCGTGCCGGCCAAAGGGCTGGGCCGGCCAAAAATCTATTCCCTTGTCCAGACACGGATCAAACCGCCGGAGTTTATCGCCAGTATTCATCACGAATACACCCTTCATTTTTCTTATCTTAGATTTTTAGAAAATCAGCTACGTAAACACTTTGGCTTTATCGGCACGCCAATTAGAATCAGAGTAAAAAAACAAGCTAACCGCTAATTTATGAAATTAATCGTCGGCTTGGGCAACCCCGGCAGAAAATACGAACAAAGCTGGCATAACATCGGTTTTTTGGTTCTTGACCAAATCGCCAAAGGCAAAAGTGATGAATTTTTAAAATTTAAAAAAAGCCCAAAATTTCAAGCAGAAATTAATGAAGGGCTTAACCCTCAAGAAAAAATTATTTTAGCCAAGCCGCAAACTTTTATGAATAAATCGGGCTTGGCGGTTAAGGCATTAGTCAAATTTTATAAAATTGAACCCGCGAATCTCTGGCTTTTTCACGATGATATTGATTTACCTTTAGGCAAAATCCGAATTTCTAAAGATGCTTCGGCCGCCGGGCATAAGGGCGTGCAATCAGTTATTGATGAACTTGGTTATCAAAATTTTATTCGCTTTCGCCTTGGCATTCAAAAAAATACTCCCCTGGAAATTCCGACCGAAGACTATGTCTTGCAAAAAATTGATAAAGACGCTAAAGTAGTAATCGAGGAAGTGATGGAAAAAATCCTCTCGGCAATGGAAGTGGCTTTAATTCAGGGCATTGCCGAAGCGATGAATGAATTTAATTAAGCAAGATAAGCAAACAACATAGCGCAGTAATGCGCTTTTATTATTAATGCAAAATATAAAAATCAAAATGCAAAATGACAATGTAAAATTTAAAAATGAATTTAAAAAAAGGCTTTATCTATTTGTTTTAAGAGTAATAAAATTTATTGATCAGCTACCGGCTGATTCAGTTTGTTCGGTTTTGGGAAAGCAACTTTTAAGAAGTTCGACTAGTATCTTAACTAATTACATTGAGGCTAATTCAGCAAGTTCAAAAAAAGACTTTATTAATTTTTTTACTTATGCCTTAAAATCCGCCAATGAATCTAAGGTTTGGCTGACTTTATTACGCGATTCCAATAAAGGAAATACCCATGAGATTAATTATCTTTTAAATGAGCTTATTGAAATAGCGAATATCTTGGCTTCAAGTATTTTAACCCTAAAAGGCAAAAAATAATTTTGACATTTTTTATATGTCATTTTAAATTTTGATTTTTTAATTTTTAATTTTAAAAAACCGCTGCCGAAAACCTGCCTACCAGCGTAAGAAATTCACTGAATAAACAGTAAATCGCTTAGCTTTCTGGCTACTCGCCAAGTCAGGAGGGTTGACCAGGCATTCGCCGCTGGCAAACAGGATTTCGAAAGCCGTTTTAAAGAATATTTTATATTAGCATCCCTTAGATTAAAAGTCAACAGTAGTGATATATAAAAAAGGGACGCTTGAATAGCCAAATCACGTCCCTGTGAAAAAAAGTTGCCTCCAGATGAAGGGAAACATTTATTATGTCGCCAGTACCGCCACTGGCGCTACTTGCTGATCTTGATCAGCTTTATTAACTAATTCCAAATAACGATTCAGCGCTGTTTCTCTGTCTGTCCCGGCCGGCACTGCATACAGCAAATCGCTGACGCAAGTTAAGGCCCCATACTCAGTGCGTTCACGGCAGATTGCCACTGCCCGTTGACCACTGCTTGCCCAGTAAAAATCAACTGGGATGTTAGCGTCTATCGCCCGCCACAAAACAATCCACCACTGTTCTTCACTCATCGTCTAATCCTCCTCTTTCGGCATGCAAAATTGATCCAGCCCACCTAACCATCCCCCGATAAACTGGCCGAGAAACATTGGCACAAGCCTCTTTCCCCTCCTCAATAATCTGGCGGCCGTCTGGTATAAGCACTACTGATCCACCAATGTCGGTGAAAATAAATCGCGCATTATATTCTGGAATACTAATCCCAGCCCGTCGCTTTCGTCGATCAACAAACCAACAAACTAACTTAACCTGTTCGCCGTTACTCCTGGTCACCATCACTTCTGCCAATGTCAACACCTCCCTTCTTATATCTGTTATTGCCAAAGATCAAAAAATAACTATTTCTTAAAATAGCATAAATATTAAATTATGTCAAACCAAATTTCAAAAAATGAATTAAAATACTGGCTTAGTTTTAATCAAATAAATGAAATTGGACCGGTGCGTTTCCAAAAAATTTTAGCTTATTTCCCAGATTTAAAAACCGCTTGGCAAGCATCAATCAAGGATTTGCGCGAAGCTGGTTTAGAACCAAAAATAATTGAACAAATTAAAATAAAACGCCATGAAATTTCACCTGACCAAGAACTGGAAAAAATTCAAGCTTTGAAAATTCAAGCGGTGACGATTTTAGATGAAACTTATCCGAAATTGCTTAAAGAAATTTACGCTCCCCCGCCGATTTTATATTACCAAGGTAATTTTGATACCAATAATGAAATTTTATTTTCGGTCGTCGGCACCAGAAAAATCAGCCCCTATGGTCGGCAGGTGACCGAACAAATTGTTTACAACTTGGCCGCTAACGGCCTAAATATCGTTTCTGGTTTAGCTTTGGGCATTGATGCCTGCGCCCACCAAGCGGCGCTAAATGCCAACGGCAAAACCATTGCCGTTTTAGGCTGCGGCTTAAATCAAATTTACCCAGTTTCCAATCAACAATTGGCGAAAAAAATTATTGCCGCTGGCGGCACGATTATTTCTGAATTTCCGCTTGGCACACCGCCCTATAAATCAAACTTTCCCCAGCGCAACCGGATTATTTCTGGCTTAAGTTTTGGCACTTTGGTCACCCAAGCCAATTTAAACTCTGGTGCTTTAATTACCGCGCAATTTGCCTTAGAGCAAAATCGCGAAGTTTTTGCCGTGCCTGGTGACATCAACCGCTTGGGCAGCCAAGGGCCGAATCAACTGATTAAAAACGGGGCGAAGATGGTGAGTGCGGCCGGTGATATTTTAGAATTTTTAAATATCAAGCGAGTCAATAATATTAAAACGGCCAATAAAATATTGCCGCAAACTCAAGAAGAAAAAAATATTTTGGAAGCGTTGATCAATGAACCCCAGCACATTGACAAAATAGCTCAATTGGTTAGACTGGATATCAGTGTTGTCAGTGCGACTTTAACGGTTATGGAAATGAAGGGCTTAGTCAAAAACTTAGGCAATCAAGTGTTTGCTAAATCCTAAGCACCAAATCCTAAATTATAAATAAATTTAAATTTACTAAATCCCAAATCCAAAACAGCTTATTAATTTTGAATTTAAATATTGTGATTTATTTGTGATTTGGGATTTTGGATTTGTGATTTGTTTAGAATTTAGAGTTTAGGATTTAGAATTTTATCCCTAATATGTCAAATAAATTTAACCGATATTACCAAGCCGTCTCCTTTTTAGAATCAATCGTTAATATTCCCCAGATTGAAAAGGCGAAGGAAAAAAACCAGCGGGACTTGGTTTTAAAACGTTTCCGCTATTTATTAAAGCTTTTAGGCAATCCTCACTTAGACTTAAATTATATCCACGTCGGCGGCACGGCCGGCAAAGGTTCGGTCGCGGTCATGATTGCTGAAATTTTAACCCAAGCCGGTTATCAGACTGGTTTGTTTACTTCCCCATTCCAGACCACGTCAATAGAAAAAATTAGAATTAATGACCAGCTGATTGACCCCAAAGATTTTGCTTTACTTGTGGAAAAAATTAAACCCACCCTAGACGCTTATTACCAGACTGATCGTTTCGGCCGCCCCACTTATTTTGAGCTATTTTTGGCCGTGGCTTTTCTTTATTTTAAAAAACAAAAATGCGATTATGTGGTTTTGGAAGTCGGTATTGGCGGCCGAAACGACCCGACTAATATCATTCCGAAACCAGTGGCTACAATTATTAATTTAGTTAGTTTTGACCACCAGGAAATTTTAGGCAAAACCTTGAACCAAATTACCGCCGAAAAAAACGGCATTATTAAACCAAAAACTATTTTTTTTACCACGAGTCAAAACCACTCCGGGGTCATCAAGCAGCTTAAAAATGTCTGCCAAAAAAACCAAGCGGAATTTAATGTCATTAATTTGCCACGAAAAAAATATCAGCTGGCTATGGTGGGTGAGGTACAAAAATATAATGCGGCTTTGGCGGAAGCGGTAGCTAAAAAATTAGGCCTTAGCCAAAAATAC
>Ga0209542_10002735_pt1 | contig 38960 bp, 43 predicted proteins | sample RifCSPhighO2_01_FD_184028 | JGI IMG/M metagenome (GOLD analysis project Ga0209542, IMG submission 184028) | Soil microbial communities from Rifle, Colorado - Rifle CSP2_plank highO2_0.1 (SPAdes) (version 2) | ecosystem: Environmental > Terrestrial > Deep subsurface > Rock core/Sediment ... | reverse complement strand
CCAAAAACATGAAGGACGTGGGCCAGAATCAGTCCCCGAAAAAAGACATCACGAAGACGGGCCAAGAAACCACGAAGTCTTACTCTTTCAGGCCGATGAAAAAGACAGATTCGCCTCGTATAAAAGTCTTATCCGCAGCGAGTTTGCACGCGATCAGTCTCTTTTCTTTTGCCTTCCCACAGTCCAAGATGTGGAGCGAGCAGCCCCACTCTTAAATCGCGGGATTGAAGAATATGTGTACCTCTTTCACGGCAAGCTGACACAAAAAGAAATGCTTACTCGTTGGAAAAATGCCCTTGCCGAAAAACATCCGGTCCTTATTGTATGCACCGGCACCTTTCTTTCTCTTCCGAGAAATGATGTACACACCATTATCGTTGAAAACGAACGCTCCTCGGCCTACAAGGCCCAGCGTCGCCCTTTTGTTGATATTCGTACCTTCGCCGAATTTCTAGCAAAGGAGCTGGACGCCAAGCTTATTCTCGGAGATTCATTTCTGCGGATTGAGACATTCTATAAAAGCGAGGTCGGCAAAGCGACTGGTTTTGCCCCGCTCCGCTTCAGAACTCTGGGGACAGGAAAACAATCAATCGTTGACATGCGAGAGGAAGCCGTAAAAAATAAACGATTTGAAATTATAAGCGATTCGCTAAAAAAAGTGCTCATGCAGGCACGCGAAGAAGGAGAATATGTTTTTGCCCTCGTTTCAAGGAGAGGACTCTTCCCCATCACCATTTGTGGCGACTGTGGCGAGACCATTGCGTGTGAGAAATGCTCATCTCCACTCGTACTCCACCGCAACAGAAAAAACACCAAAACCCAAAAAGACCAAAATACTTTTGTCTGTCACCGGTGCGGACTGGAAAAATTTTCAAGCGATGTATGCGGTGCGTGCGGAAGCTGGCGGCTTACGACGCTAGGCATCGGCGCAGAACGCGCGGAAGAAGAAATAAAAAGTCTCGTTCCCGAAGCCCACGTCTTTCGTTTGGACGCCGACACGACCAAAGGAAGCATCAAAAAAGCACGCGATATCATACGGCATTTTTATTCTCTTCCCAGCGCCATTTTAGTGGGGACAGAAATGGCACTGCCGTATCTCAAGCGAGTAGCCAATGCCGGAGTGATATCTCTTGACTCACTATTCGCCATTCCCGACTTTAGAGTTCAGGAACGCATATTTGGCATGCTACTCACGCTCCGAGAAAAAGCCACCAAGCGCCTCATCATCCAGACCCGCGTGCAAGATTCTTCTTTTTTTAATTTTGTACTACAAGGCAATCTGTCCGGCTTTTATAAAAAGGAATTGGAAGACAGAAAACAGTTCGGCTATCCTCCATTTACCGTCCTTATAAAAGTAACCTGGCGAGGCACAGAAAAGTCCGTGTTGGAAGGTAAAAAAAATATTGAACGACTATTTGCCGACCAAAAACCGTACTATATTCCCGCTCGAAAAGAAAAAACCGCCGGACGCTTTTTTATGAGCGCCATCATCCGCGTTGACACCGCTTCCTGGCCAGACCATAATCTAGTGAATATGTTTGCATCGCTTCCTCCTTCTTTTGAGGTTGAGGTGGCGCCGGAAGATATCTTATAGTTAGTAGTAAGTAGAAAGTAGTTAGTAGGGTGCAATTCTAAACAAAATTTAAACAAAACAAACATCATTTTTATATTCTACTTACTACTAGCTACTAACTAATTATGATTACTATTCTACAAAAAGGGGCGAGCATTCTACGGGAGGTGGCACATGAAGTGCCGCTGAACGATATCCGAACGCCCGCCATAGAAAAAATAGTAGTGCGAATGAAAGAGGCTGCCATACAAGAAGAAGATGCGGTGGCGATAGCCGCCCCGCAGATTGGCGAGCAACTCCGTATTTTTGTCGTGTCTGGACGAGCACTTGATAAAGACCCCGAGAAAGCAAAAAACAAAAAGACCGGAGTAAAAACCGAAGATTTAGTTTTTATTAATCCGGAAATCGTTAAGCGCTCCCGCCAGAAAAAAGTCCTCCAGGAGGGGTGCCTCAGCGTCCGCTGGTTTTATGGCGAAGTGAAGCGCCACGACAAGGTGACCATCCGCGCGTATGATGAGAAAGGCAACAAAGTGGTTCGTGGGGCATCAGGACTCCTTGCACAAATTTTCCAGCACGAGACCGACCACCTAAACGGCATTCTTTTTATAGACACTGCTCACAATCTTAAAGAGATCCCGCCGGAAAAACACCCAAAGCCTACTGTTCATTAAAAAAGGTCCGCAACGGCGGACCTCAATCTGTTGATTGTTATGATTGCTTCTCTACGCTGGCTTCGTCATCTTCGTCATCTTCATCATCATCTTCGTCGTCTTCGCAATTGCAATCTCCAGAATCACCAATAGAGATTAAAAGAAAAATAAATGATAGACCAGTGCCAATGAGACCGCAGAGCATAACAAGTTCACTAAATCCTTTGATTCTCATTTCAAAAATATCACCAAAAAGTAGCACTGCGAGACAAAGGAGTAACAGGGCGAAAAGAAAAACATTCCTAAGGACATACCGAGTCGTGTTCATTTCTCACTATTCCCCTATTGCATCTGCGAAAAACATAGCATATAATATTTAATATGTCAACAGGTACTACTCCATTTATTTTCTTCGGCACCGACGAACACGCCGGCACTATTTTAGACGAACTCAAATCTGCTGGACTCGTACCGTCCCTCATTGTCACTGCCCCCGACAGGCCAAAAGGTCGCGGTCTGCAAATGACTCCCCCTCCGGTAAAACTCTGGGCTCAAAAGAACGATACTCCCGTTCTTCAATCAGAAAAGTTAGATACCGCATTCGCGGGCCAATTGTCACAAGTCAATGGTCAATTGTTTGTGGTAGCTCGCTACGGCAAAATCATCCCAAAAGAAATACTGACGATGCCCAAGCATGGCGCACTAAACGTGCATCCTTCGCTCCTCCCATTTTTTCGTGGCCCTTCCCCTGCTCAGTCACAAATACTTGAAGCGGTATCCGAAACAGGCGTGACCATCATACTCCTTGATGAAAAAGTGGACCACGGCCCCATTCTTGCACAAGAAGTGGTTCCTATGCCTGAGCCGCTTCCCCGCGCATACGAGCTTGAAGATATGCTTGCTCACCTTGGCGGAAAACTGCTTGCAGAAACAATCCCTCAATGGATCGCTGGCGAAATAGACCCGCAAGAACAAGACCACGGGAATGCTACATTCACTAAAAAAATTAAAAAAGAAGATGGGCTCATAGACCGTGCGGGCAACCCCGAACTCAATCTTAGAAAAATCCGCGCCTACGACCCATGGCCAGGGACTTATTTTTTCAAAGACAGTACTAGGGTCAAAATTATTGACGCCACACTTGAAGACAGAAAGCTAAAGATTACGCGCGTGATACCGGAAGGAAAAAAAGAAATGGACTATGAAACTTTTCTCCGCAACTAAAAACACCCGCGTCTCTGCGGGCGTTTTTTGGCAAACTATTATTCCCTTCCAAACCAAAGAAGTTTTTTAAGACGCGCCCCACCCTCACGCATCAAAGAAAATTTCTTACTCTTCAGTTTGCGGAGATCTCCTTGCATTTCATCTTTCGCCTCGTCAATTGCGGCATACAGGTCCTCTTTCACCGCTTCTGAACGAAAATGGGTACTATCACTATTGAAATTAATCTCCGCACGAAAGACCTCTCCTTTGTGATGATGGTGCGTGGTCTTTCCAATCTCCACTTCAAAAATAAGCTCACCGCTTTCTTTGCCAAAAAAGATAAGAGATTTCTCAAGAAGCATCAATTTCACCCGCACATAGTTTTCTATGGCAGGAGTAAGATTCATATTCGTCGCCTTTATTTTAACCACAATATTTTTTCCTTCTTTCGTTGTCATAAAAAATTATTTGTTCTAATTTACTAACTACCACCTAGTCGCTACTAACTAAAAGAAGTTTATTCGGCCGGTGATGCCCCGTGAGAATCCTCACTTGGTTTTCTAAGACCCCATATTCCTGGGCGATGAGCTCAATCACTCTTTTGTTTGCCATATTTCGCTCTGCCGGCTCTTTCACGCAAATAGAAAAATGATGTTCAGACTCTTTAAAGACTTTCTCTTTTTTGGATTCGGCAAAGGTTTTTACGCGTACTTCATGCATCCCATTAGGAGTAGAGAATCACATACTTTTTATGTGCACCTACCATTATATTAAATTAAAATAAAAGATACTCACCTGCTGATCCCCGTATGACCTCTAACGAGACGTATAGCAATTATACGGGACAAACCCCAAATCCCGAGGCCTCTTTCTTTCCGTCTCCACCCGCTCCGCCAAATTTCTTTTGGAGATATCCCACAATATCATCCGACTCGTACATTGAAACATCGGGGTCAGAGTCCACCATAAAAGGCACCTGACGCTTTCCACCCTTTTCCATAAGCTCCGCGAGATTTTTTGGGTCCGCCATGTTGCGCTCATCAACGACAATGCCGAGCTCATGCACTTTGTCCAACACTTTCCTACAATATGGACACATTGTTTTTGTGTAGAGAATAATCATAGTTGTATAGCTGTTTCAGTATAGCATAGCTAGAGCGACTCGTGTGCCTTCCACAACAAAAGCTTCTGTGCAAATGCATCCTGTTTGCCGTAGGTCCACTCTTTCAAAAAATAATTTCTTCCTAAAGACAAATCTTGCGGCTTGCCCGGCACATCTTCCCCCCTCATCAGCTTTTTCACAACCTCAATATATTCCCGAGTTGCCTTGTCATTTAATTCTCTAAAAAATACTTCTGGCGACTTCTTATAATCGGCCGTCACCACGGTGATTATTTCTCCAGCATCCACTTCGGCCACCGCGTAATGAATGGCGATACCCATGTGACCAAAATCGTTTTGCAAGATAGCGTGCTGCACTCCGTTGGTCCCTCTATAATACGGAGTGAATCCAAAGTGCATATTGAGCGCTCGGGGGGCAAGCTCCAAAAGCCGCGGCTTCACGATGTATCCTCCCCACATGACTATAAGCTCGGGGGCTATTTTTTTAACACGTTCATATACTTCGTCCGAGTTAATGTCATCTGTCTCAACAATGTCCGGAAGATAGCCCTCTCCCTCCACGAGTCGCGTTCGCAAAGAAAGCATGCCCAGCGCACTCTTTTTACTGCGCGACATCTTCACCGCAAGAAAATGATAAAGCTCCGGAAGAAGTCCGAGAACCCCCACTTTTTTGAAAAACGATGCGGCTCTTTTTGCAAAGCTCTTTTTCTTCACACGCTGAAGCACGGCGAGCGCTACCGCACCCCCCGTCTCTTTCTGAAGCGTGTTCACAAAATTCCTCTTCGCTTCCCCTTTGGTTGTAAGAACGACAATGCCCGACATTAAAAATGTTGGTAGTTTTTTACTGTAGTAAACTTCCACCCCTCGCTTCGTATAACATGCACGAGCTCGGCAAAGACACGCGCGTCCATCTCGGTAAAGTGCCCCCACAAGTGAAGAAAAAAGCCCGAGCGCGATGCTTTAATCGCCGTAAGTAGTTTATGTAAATCGGCGGCGCCAAGCACGCCTGGCGCAAACCAAAGTCCCAAAGGAATCTCTGCGTCGGCAAGTGGGTTTTGCGTGTCTGCTCGCCAGCGTTGTATCCCGTGTTTTTGGACAACATCGGTGTGCGCGATATAATTTTTCGGAAAACTCATAAACTCCGGCGAGAAACCCATCCTTCCTTCAAAGGTGCGCACCGCATTACGCATTTCATAATGGGCTTCCTGCGAAGAAAGGTCGGTAAAGTGTCGGTGGCTAAAGCCATGGACCCCCGCCTCAATGCTGGGTGACTTAAGTATCTCAATATGTTCCGGAGAAAGCGTGAAGAGCTCCTGCTTGCTTCGGAGCGCTTCTCGTTGAGCTATGTTAAAGAGCGCGAGGGTAGCAGCATTTTCGTCTAGGAGCGCGCCGACGATTTGCACATTGCTCAGTATCCTTTCTTTTTGTAAAAAACTCAATACATGAAGAAAATTATCGTGAGCTGATTGCCCATATGCAAGTGCCCGCTTTATATCCCCTTCCCAAAAAGGAGTGTTGAGCCCTAGCTCTAAGTCAAAACTCAAGTTCACCGTGTATTCCCCGTCGCGGTGGTGAAAAGCACCTTCTTTTTTTTCTAAATCTTTCAGAAAAAGATACACCGTTTCGGCAAAGCCGCCAGTCAAAAGCTTCCTTTTGGAATGACGAAAAAAATTAAGTATTTGAGGCCCCATCCCGTACGAAATCGCGGGCGCCTTCAAACCATGTTCGTGTGCAGAAAAGTCAATTTTATTAAACATACTAATTACCTATACAATGTATAGAACACTTGTCCGCGTCCTATTTCGTACGGGCCCCATATCTTCAAAATAGTATCATAAAAAAGTCCTCATATAGAGGACATTGTTTTTTGGATATATATTTCTTACCAGCCAATTCTCCGTCTGATATACGACCGAAGAGCGAGAGCCCCCAGAGAAAGCAACAAAACGGTCGCGAGTACTTCCGTCCATGCGGGAACGCTGTTCATAAATGGCGGACCAATGTGACCATACAATGTAAAGAGGGGTTGAAAGCCACACAACACCAAAAAAACAGCCACGGCCAGAAAAAGAGCAGACACTTTAAGAAGCTCCCACGTCACGAAAAAAATAACCCCAAAGATTACGGCGCCAGCCCACTCTTCTCCTGCATATTCAATGTCATCGTCGTCCAAATCAAGAATGATTCGGCCCATCGTCTCACCCTCGTACAAAAGAATTGCTGGGATAACTCTACCAACTTTTCTAAAAAAATCAACAGGGGCTTTCTGCTTTGTTTAGACAAAATGAAACCGCCTTGTGGAGGGGCGGCTCCAAAGGCGGTTGAACGTGTCGTCGGGCTACTTGGCAGGTGGGCGGGAGAAGAAGACCTCGCGCAACGCCGAGAACGCCCACTTCATCCATCCGTCCCACATGATGAATGCAACGACGCACACACCTACTATGAGCACCACCAGTCCGGCCCCTCCGAGGACAAACTGCAAAGCAGAGCGTCCCCATGCATCGGAAAGATAAATCACGCACGACCAGATGAGGAATAGGCCACCGACCATGAGAAAAGTGGTGATGATCACCCCCTGCAGGTCCTTGGCTGTAATCCGAGAAATCTCGGACCAAAGTTTGTTAATCATCTTTTTTGGGTCCTTCGGCCCTTGTCTAATGTGCAACTTGGGTATTCTTGTTAATTATACACAAAATATACTAAAAGTCAAGTTTTTGTGGTAATGTACACACAACCGGCGGGCACTTTTTAAAAGTGCCCGCCGGTTTTCCGCACTGTCTTCTCATTATCCTAAAATAGTCCCGAAAACTCTTCTTCTACTTTTTCTATCTGCTCGAAAGAAAGGTGGTGCTTCGTGGTGTTTTTGCGAAGCCATTTCATGCGCTCCTCAAACTCACTGCGACTAATCCCCCGCGCGAGCTCGGGCTCGCCCAAGTCTCCCGCAAAAAGTTTTTCCAAGTCTTTAATATCATCAGTGGAGAGTCCCCGCTTATGGAGCTCCCACAAAACCTTCTTAAACTCCTTCATTGAAATTTTGGGTGCAGATGAGCCAAAAAACATAGTAATTGTTTAAAATGTATAATCTAATGTTACGGAAATAATATCTTTTTGACCACATCCATTAATTCTTCTATTCCCATTTCAGCTTTTTCAATACTTATTGCCAGGACATCTAGTCCATGCGAGGAAAAGTCAGGTTTTAAGTCAAAAATAGTGCAGTAAATTTCAAACCAATAAATTGCCAATCGTTTATTTCCATCCGTTACAGGATGATCTTTTATTATAAAACATAAATAAGCAACCGCTTTATCTTGATGAGTTTTAAAGCGTTGTATACCGAAGTAATAAGCGTTGACTGTTTTGACAACGGAATCTATGGCGGATTTCTGTCGTTCTTGAAGAGGAAAGCTGATTTGCCCCTGTCTATGCAACTTATCGTACGCCTTGCAGAGTATTTTTGAGATTGGGTGCATATATCTCTTTTTCGCCGCGGTCATACTGTCTCAGCGAGTCAATGTCCTTTACGCGACGATTGTATGCACTGTCAATAACCTTCTCGTCCACTGACGAGATTACTTTTTTAGTTTCATTATTTCTTCCCAAAAGCCAATTAAAAAATTTCATATTTTTCTCGGAGATTTTTTATTTAACTACATTATAGCCTGTAATAAGCTAGTTATGCTATAGCAATAGATGTGGACAATGTCAATAAGACCATTTTCTCTTTAAAATTCAAAAATATCTGCTATACTTCTTCCTAGCTTTTATCCTTTGGTTTACAGCTGTCAAAATGCGATTTAAATAGCTAATAACCTGATGAAGCTAGTGAAGCCCCGACGTAAAGTCGGGGCCCCGACCGACGTGTCAAGGCTAAAAGCTAAACAACATTCCCCGGTAGCGCAGCGGTAGCGCAGCTCGCTGTTAACGAGTTGGTCGTAGGCACGCCCTCACACCAATTTACATCACACATCCATAATAGATTTTTTTGCTCCCCGGTAGCGCAGCGGTAGCGCAGCTCGCTGTTAACGAGTTGGTCGTAGGCACGCCCCCACACCAATTTACATCACACATCACATAATAGATTTTTTTGCTCCCCGGTAGCGCAGCGGTAGCGCAGCTCGCTGTTAACGAGTTGGTCGTAGGTTCGAATCCTACCCGGGGAGCAAAGAAATGTATTGCAAAAATTGGTGTGGGGGTGAAAATCCTACCCGGGGAGCAAAGAAATGTATTGCAAAAATTGGTGCGGGGGTGAAAATCCCTGCCTTGCCGACAGGCAGGCTACCCGGGGAGCAAAGGTTTGGTGTGGCAAACGATCCTCTCATATAAATCTATGATAAACAGGAACTTAGCAGAACAACTAAATGATTTTGATTCCCAAAAATTGGCGCGCTCTAGTGAATTAGGGGTGCATTATAACTTCGAAAAATCTGTTCCCATTCTTGAAAACTACTTTGTATATCTTAAGGAAATAATAGACCTCGATTCTCCACTACTCACAGAAGCAGAAAACAAATTAGTAGAAAGTGAAATTCAAAAACTCCTAAACTTACGTCAAAAAATCATAAATTTTAACCCGAAAGAGCGGGACAACGCCACAACATATCAAAATTTAGTAACTCAAATCAATCAATCTTGGCAAGAAGCATCAGGAAAACTTCGACCGATCTATAATTTTCTCAAAGTTAAATCAACAAGTATTGAGAAAACCGTAAAAAAAGCTGAAGATACTCTAGAAAAAATAAAAGAAACATACACAAATATTGAACAGAAAAGAAAAGAGGTTGAGAATTTACCTACAGATACAGAAAATAGATTCAATGCTTCATTTAAAGGACTCCAGGAAAGACTTACAAAAGATGAAGGTGTTTTACGTCAAGAGATAGAAAATTTAAAAAATCAGACAAAGAATACGATAAATGAGCTCGAAGAACAAACTAAGCAAAAAATTGACCAAGCTGAAACTCGAATAGCAAATCTTTCAAAAGTAGCTGACCAAAAAATAGGTGAAGTATTGCAGCAAGCAAAAAAATTCAGTGCAAAAAGCGCCCTTGCAACATATGCAGAGATATTTCTAAGGGAGGCTAATAACATAAATAAACCAGCGATTAGGAAGTGGGAGCGTAATCTTTTGATTTTGGTCTTGGTTGAGATTGCAACAGCTCTTTCTTTGTTTTTTCTTTTTCTTCCTGAAGTCTTTGAGATATCAGAAAGCTACGGCGAGAAAAATAACGTTGGTATCGGCTTGATAATCAGTATATTATTCGTAAAGATATTTATATTATCAGTTATTGCAATTGGTATTAGTTACGCTGTAAAAAATTTAAATGCTCAAAATCATCTTTATGCAATAAATAAATTTAAAGCGAATTCATTAGCGTCCTTCCAGGCATTTTTAGATGCAACTGATAATGAACGTGTGACTGATAGTATTATCCAGCAAGTATCAATAGCTGTTTATAGTCAAAATATCTCTGGATATCTTTCAAAAGACGACGCAGTAGCCAAAGGATTAGACGAAAATACAGGAAACTTTATAACAAAACTAATGGGGCATTGATACATCACACTGACCCGCCTTTGTCAAAATCTCCACCAAACACCTCTCGGAATAAATGGGGACAGTCACGATTTATACTGAATGCATCCACGATAGGGAGCCATTTTAGAGGATTGATTTTCAATACTCTTTTTTGATACCCAAATAAGGTTCGCGGCTTTTGGCACACAAGAGACGAAAACAATTGTTGAATAAGTAACATAATCCACAAAAAGTTTGTTTATACTATTAAGCAATGGAAAGGCAAAGATACAGCAACATACTAACCCTCGGGGCTACTGCCCTCTTTTTGGGCATTGTATCTACTGTTCTTTTCTATGAACAGGGGCTCGGCCTTAACTTTTCTCTCTTCGTGGCTATTGTTGCTATCTCTGGACTGTTTTTAAGCCATATCTTTTCCCAGAGAACTAAGCAGGAACAATATTTGTTAATTGGCATTGCACTTTTCTTCTCTTTGATGGTCTTTGTACATTCCAGTGAACTTCTCACATTTTTCAATATTGTAGGTTGCACCCTCCTCTTTCTGATTATTACCAATACTTTTGTGGGGAAGCAGATACGAGAATATCTTCCCAGCGAATACATACGGCTTCTTTTTCTTCCGCTTCACTTCGTCAAGTCATTTTTTAAAACATTTTTAGAAATGGTATCTTTGCGTGGTATTTTTGGAGAGCATTCAAGAACTAAAGAGATTGTTCGAGGAAGCATCATGGCCGTAGTCGCCATTGTTATTTTTGGCGCACTGTTTGCTTCCGCAGATGCGGTTTTTGAAAAAATAATTTCTCATATATTCACATTCAAGCTGAGTGAAGATATTGTTGGACGATTTATTTTTGGCGCCGTTGTCTCCCTCTTTTTTATTGGCACTTTTGGATTTATGTTCAGAAGCTCTCACTCAAGCGCAATTTCTGTGTCAGGCGATAAACTGCGCAACCTTGGTTCGGTGGAGACAGCTATCTTGCTTGGGTCAATCAACGTGCTTTTCTTTTTGTTCATTATTTTGCAGCTGACATATCTTTTCGGAGGAGAATCACATTTCGCCTCTGCCGGGCTTACGTATGCAGAGTACGCGCGCAAGGGTTTTTTTGAGCTCATCCTTGTTGCCATTCTTTCATACCTCATTATTTCCTTTGCCGAAACACAAGTTGTAAAAAAAGAGAAACGCCATCTTCTTTCATTTAAAATAGCGAGCGCATTGCTCGTGGCCCAAGTTATTCTTATTCTTATCTCTGCCTTCATGCGCCTTTCGCTGTATGAAAATGCTTATGGTTTTACAGAGATACGTCTGTACAGCTACGCTCTCATGATTTGGATTGCGGTCATTCTTGTTCTTTTGTCACACCACATCTGGACAAATGGGGAGCGAACCGTATTTGCTTTTCGAACTTTTTGTACTATTGTACTCCTGCTTTTTGCAATGAACATGCTGAACCCGGATATCTTCATAGCAAAGAAAAATCTCAAACGATACGCGGATACGGGCACTATTGACGCAAAGTATTTAGCAAGTCTCTCCAACGACGCTCTTCCTTACACGATTCATTTGCTTGATGACCCTGATGAAATAGTGCGCAAAGACTTTGCAGATGGGCTTTACTGGAAAATTGACCATATGTCCAAACGCACTTGGCAATCTATGCATTTCAACCAAGCTCAATCTGAAAAACTCTTAGAGTCTCGCCGAAACACAATCGAAAAAAACAAAGAAGTGAGCTTATCTCTTGAGTAAGTACTAAGTTCCAGGTGCGTCCACGTGAAGTCAGTGATATTATTACCCAACATGAACGCATCCAATACAGAAAAAGCTGGACACAAACAGCCCGCCAAAGTCACACATCGTATAAATGCAAAAGCATTTAAGTTGCTTGAATGGCACCCAAAAGGTCTACGCTGGTCAGAACTGCTCTCAAAAATTAAAGCATCGGATCACCGTTTTCACCCCAAGACAGTCAACGGATGCGTCTGGAAACTTACCCAAGAATTTCCCGACAAAGTTTATAAGCCATCAAAAGGGCTTTTCCGTCTGCGGAAATATAAATCCTCCGATAAGTGAGCAACCAAGAGGGTCCAGAGATTAGAAGTCCGAGGGAATGTAGGCCATAGACTTGACAAGTGTTATATTTATAGTATTTTATATTTTAGAGAAATGACTAGCGGAGTTGAATAGTGGGATACCAGCCTCGTTTTAGAACATGGAGGCGACTCACACGTACAGAGGCAATCAATTTCTTCATTGCCGGATTAATTGCGAAGGATTTCGATCGTCATAACCAACTAGTAATTGACGGAGATTCGGGTCCCGTCCTCCAACAAATAATCCAAGCGGCAAAGCTTCCACGATCGTTTTTTGCGGATTTCAAAAAGATACCTTGTGGGATGGTTTTCTCATTAGACAAATTTGTGAAACACGAAGAGCTACTTGCCCTCGCCGTACAAATCGGCTATCGAGGTCAAAGTATCCAAGGTATTCCACGCTACCTACAGTCCCTCCCAAAGAGAGGTCCGATAGGTGTCAGGAAAAAGAATAAAAAGTCTATGAAATAACTCGCCTCGCCACAGAGATTCCTTGTTGGAGTCCTCGGCAAGGCGATTTTTTTACAAAAACCCAAACTCCCCATTTCCTCACTTATCCTTGTGCAATCCAAACTTTTATCATATTGAATGGGTGGGGCTAAATATTTGAGAATATATTAATGATGTATTATTGTTCTCTTCAGAACAAAGACGAGGGTTTGTCATGCCAGCAGTTGGAATGTTTGGCACTTGTGGCGGTTCAAAATGGCGAGAGCCATTTAAAGAGCGATACAGAAAATTTGGTATTAATTTTTTTGACCCACAAAAAACAGACTGGCAGCCGGAGGACGCAGAAGAAGAGGCTCGACATCTTGCCGAGGATGAAATCATCCTTTTCCCTGTTACCAACGAAACATACGGGACAGGTTCACTCTCGGAAGTTGGCTTCTCAATTCTTCAAGCTATTCGCCTAGATGATCGTCGAGACTTCGTCATCTTAATTGCCAAAGATTTGGACCCCACGCTTGATGACGCGGTCGCCCGCAAGGAATCTCTTCGTGCTCGGGCACTTGTCAACCAGCATCTGAAGAAGCTACGCCTTAAAAATATCTACATTGTGGACACCCTTGAAGAGATGTTGGAACTCTCAGTGGCTCTTTACCAAGCAGCACAACTTAGGGAACCACTTGCAAAATATAATCCGCACAATCGAGCATAATACCATTCTCCCGCACAGGCATTTCTTGTGCGGTTTTTTTATCCTCCGTCAATCCAAACTTCTGAATGTGTCCGGCGAGTGACATCACCAAAAAACAAAGACCCGCAACTACTAATGTTGGGGCCTTGTCAGTCCATTACCCACCAAGATGTCGGCGGGCGTGAACCCAGTAATCATCACGATATTGGCGCAACACTTCTTCGTGGAGGTTGAAACAAAGTGAGGGGCACGTATGAAGATCAAGCCGTGACAAGTGTCGTTCTGAAACTTCGGCATTCGGAACAAAGTCATGAAATTTTTCTATACCATCCCGTGTAACGACGGCAAACAGAAGCAAATGTTTACCATCTGGTGTCGTGCGTGCGTCGTAAAGACGCATGTGGTTTGGACGAGTAGACACAACTACGCACGCCTCTTCCTCGATTTCCATACGCAACCGCTTTCTCCAATTATCACCCTCCTCAATATATCCTCCCGGAAGTGCCAGTCCGCCAATGTGAGGCTCAATTGCTCGTTTGATGGTAAGAACCTTATATTCTTGTGGCAATATTATTCCAACCACAACAGGTATTGGATTTTTGTATTCCATTTAAAAACTTCCCTTGATGCATCTGTTGAAAATAGTAAAACAAATAAACACACCTGTAAAGAACACGAAGCGCACTGCAGGTGCAAGAGAGAACTATATACAATGTTACTCTAAGAAGTTTTTTAACATTGTATATAGGTCCATGGCAAATCTAGTTGACATAAATTTATTTTAATGTTTCACTGTTTTTAGAAATTCGCGCGACGAAAGTGCAGATAATGATACGTTTTGACATTCCCCTTGGAATGGCTTGGGTTGATATCGCAAAAGCTTTTGCGGCCTACATACAGGGCCCGCTTGCTTTTGAAAATGGCAAAGATGCTAACGGCCAGTTTCGTTGGGGCCCGTATCAAAAAGAGACGGACGCCGACTGGCAATTAGATGCCTCAAATGATTTTTTCCTCCATTTCCGTGAAAATAATGGAACGCTCAACTACCGCTATCCAGGGCAAGAACCAGTCGCCCGAGCCGCCGTGGCTCTCTTTGAGGCTCGATTCCAAAAGAAAAATAAAAAAGCAGAAGCGATATTGCACCACGACGACCCGCCATGTGATGCGCGCCTAGAGAATGGTTTTTGCCCAAAATGTAAATTTGTTCCAGATATGCAAAGCACTTGTTTTCACCTCTACTGCCCCACATGCAAAGTTCCTTTGGAGATGATGGTGTGCCCCAAGTGCCAGGCCATCTTTGAGCCACCCACCTAATCATCAGCGACCCCGCGATAATATCAACGGGTCTTTTTTGTGAAGGGACAAGGATTTGTGGCTCCCCACCATTGCCAAAAAAAACAAAAATGTTGATAATACAAATCAGCTGAACCTACTATCTAGTTGAGGAGAAACCAAGTGAACCAGCATGTGTATTCCGAAAGAGAAGCGCAACGCATTCTTGATGCATTTCCCCACGACAAACTTAATGACCTAGTGAAACTTGCCGAGCGTGCCAAAGAAGATGGGCGCGTAATCGAAAATTACAAGGAGATTGTGCTACCTGAAGGATGGGCTTACGGACTTTACACCAACTGCATCATTGCGCGCTATCAAGACGGCGAACAAGAGCGCAAAGAATTTTTCTTGCCCCAAATCTGGATTGAATTCTTAGATGCTGACACGATTGTGGCAAAAAAGTCCGTCGAAACACGGCTCGCGCTCGGCTTCTGTTCTTGCGGCAAACCAATGCCCGTCATCCAAGGACTGCTCTGGGCCAACGATATGATTGAACAAAAAGGAATCTTGGCCACTCATTCGCGGATAGCCGGATACGCGACCGCCCTCTTCTTCGCTCTGTGGATCCGGGTACGTCCAATTCACCAATACTCACTCGCATTTAATAGACATCCTCACTGCCTCTAACTGATTCTTCTTTTTTTGTATTGACCGTCCCAGCAATGGAACGGTTTTCTTTTTGGAGACATACCATGGACTCTCCATTTCTTATAGTTTTGAACCTATTCCGTAGATTAAGCCAGCATTCTTGGTGTAAAATATTTACATGACTACACCCACGCATGTGGCAGTAAATTTGGTTGCTTTTCTCGCATTAATGTATGTACCAACTATTGACCCGAATTACACCGACCTTATGCTTCTTGTTGGCTCAAATCTCATTGACTTGGACCACTTATTGACTCGACCAATATATGACCCAAAAAGAAACTCCTTCACCTCTCATCCCCTACACAAGCACTGGATGCTCGTATCCCTTGCATCAATGGTAATGCTATTCATTCGTCCTATTAGTTTTTTGGGAATTGGATTACTCTTACATTTCTTTTTGGACTATTTGTATAACAAACGTGAAAGAATCCAATAATTCTGATATACGAACCCAACTATCTCAATCTCTTTTGCCGTCCTTCTTTTTTTTTGACAAAAGATAAATAAAATTGTATTTTGTGTGGAGCTTGTACCGAGTAGACAGCTCTTTAATAGAAAAGGAAACCCTCAATGGTTCGTAAAGGCGATATTGTGCCCGCTAGTGATGCCGTCATCCTTATGGAAGCAACAGACCTCTCGCCTTCCATTTCAATACCTGAAATCCCCCAAGAAGCGAACCCGGAAAATATTTCACCGAAACGACGCTCGTTTCTGGTTGCCGAAATTACACGCCTGAAGCGAGAAAAAAATGCCCTAGTGCTTGCGCATAATTATTTGCCTCCTGACGTGCAAGATGTTGCGGACGTTGTCGGGGACTCGCTCCACTTGGCAAAAATGGGCTCGGAGTCTGACGCAGATATTCTCTGCGAGGCCGCCGTGCTTTTCATGAATCAGATTCTGGCAATCCGAAAGAAGCCACACCAGACAGTGCTCGCTCCTTCGCTTGATGCTCTGTGTTCACTCGCCGCACATGCTGATGTGGGAAAAATTCAGACATGGAAAAAGGCACATCCTACTGGTATTGTCATTAGCTATGTGAACACCTATGTTGAAGTGAAAGCGGAAAGCCATTACTGTTGCGCATCCGGTAATGCGGCACAAGTTATTAAGTATGTGCTTGCGCGCCATTCCGGAGCCCCCATTCTATTTTTACCCGACGTGTATTTGGGATACTATGCGGCAAAACTCTTGGAGCAAGAGGGAGAGTCGCTAGATCGTCTCTGGCTTATGATGGGGGCATGCCATGTACATGACCAGATTCGTCCGGAACATGTGTTTGAGCAAATGCAACGCCATCCTGATGCGGCAGTGGTCATCCACCCGGAATGCGGATGCACCAGTGCGTGTATGACACGAATGACAAAAGGATTAAATCCGGAAGAAGCACTAGCATTTCGTTCAACGCAAGGAATGGTGAACTACGCAAAAGCTGTCCCCAACCAGACAATCATCGTCGCGACAGAAGTGGGCAATATTCATCCCATGCAAAGGGCGGTTCCTGACAAAAAGTTCATCCCCGCAAGTCGTGACGCAGTGTGCGCTTTCATGAAACAAAATACACTTGAGGCGCTCTATGTGTCTCTGCGAGACGAGAAACATAAAATCACGGTGGATCCGGCTCTTGCCGCACGGGCATGGGACCCAATCCAAAAAATGCTTGATATTGTTTGATATCAAAAAGTCGTAGGCATGTGTGAACTCATTCACACATGCTTTTTTCTTTTTCCTACGGAAGCTTGACATTATACAAAACAAAATGTTTAATATTTTTAGCTGAACACGCATCTTGTTTGGGGTACCCATGAAAGGACTCCGTCCAGACTCGCTTTCGAATGAACTGCGCGCGGTAAAACCTGCACATGACCAGAAACCGGTTCTTTCAATCAAGAAACCGGACGAAAAGCTTGGGGAATGGAAACAATACATAGATGAAAACTACGGGAATGATTTCTCTTTCAAAAAAGACTTTCATCGCCTACCGCTTGAGGCATTTAAAGGTTTTTCCTTTAACGAGCTTTGTAAGCTTAAATATTCTAGCCCTTTTACAATGGACAGGAAGATTGAAGACCTGTTTGAAACAGACCCTCAATATGAGATCGTGCGCAAAATAATGAGCTCAATGTGGCGCTGGGGTGCCGGAAAAGGTACGTGGAACGAGCTTGTGGAAGCGTACCAAAATATTCGCCACTTCTCTTTTGTGGAAAACCCAGATTTTGAGATTATGCTTGACCATGCAACATACTTCAATCCTTGTGGGTATGCAAAGTATAGCCGTATCTTTATTGATGGAGCATTTGCTTTCTTGGTGTATTACAAAAAGGAGCATGTGCTGACCATTGGGTTTTCTATAATGGAAGAAAGGAAACTACTCATACAACAAGTGCAGTCCACGAAACGCTCGGGAAACAGATATCTCTTTAAGCTTCCCACAAATCGCATGGAGTTCGTCATTAATCTTTTCCAAACAAACTTCCCCGGCTATACATTGTTCCTCATTGACGGAGAATGCCTCGCAGAAAAGACGCTGGCTGACTACCAAAGCGCGCTACGAGCCACTCATGAGCGCTATGCGCGCTATGCGCGCTATCAAGAAAACATCAAGATTCTGGCAAGCGAATCAAACGAGGACTATGAGCGCTACCTTAGACAAAGCCAAGAGGAATGCGAGACGCTCGCTAATAAAATCTCACACTTGGAAGCGGACAAGGCAAGACTCGCCCACTTCTATGCACACACCGGTAAATTTGTTCTTGGGTCGTCGCCCTGCAAGGTAAACGGGCTGACACACTATCCAGTTGAACTGCAAAAAGAAGAACAACTGGCCGCCTAAAGAATAATGCGCAAAAGCCGCCACATTAGGCGGCTTTTTTAATGGGTGTCGATCAATCTATATACACCAACATAGAACGTACCCAAAACAAATCAACCTGGCATAAATGACCAACAAAATATATAATGAAATAAATTACTACTAAGAATAAAACACGCATGCTCAAGAAAATCCTCACCTCAATAGACAAGGCACTTCCCCAAGATGTCTTTACTGAGATAGTCACCAACATGGAAAAAGAGACGACCCTGTGGGGAAAAATCTCAGTCTTGCTTCCTTAAAGAAAGAAAAAAACTGCTCTGAGACGGTTTTTTTATCTTAATTCTCTACCAACTGTGCAATAAAAGGTATTAACCGCTCCGACTAAAGTCGGGGCACCCATTTTGTGTTCTTCGCCAGCCGGCGAATTGCTCACTCTCTCCCGCCCCAAGGGGCGGGGCATTAAACCCTTTGATACGTCTCGGTTCGGCATTGCTCCTTCGATGCCACTCAAGACAGGTCACCACAGGTCGCTCGGACCCTGTTAAGTAATTCCGCCGTGCGGAATTTCCTGCTTTGCAGGATTTAACAGGGCTCCTCGCTCGCCGTAATAAAAAAACTCCTTCCTGGAGTTTTTTGCTCTTATGAGCCATGAAAATCTTTACTCATTTTTTTAATTTCGTCTAAAACAAGAAAACGGGCACCATCATTACAATAAGCAAAGTACGGTACATCTCTCTTTCCGCCACCACCTTCATCAGAGGGTGTAAAATAAACAACGAACTGCAATCCATTATTTTTTTCGCACAAGGACTTAACCTTCTCAAATTGTTCAGCGCCGACATACACTCTCTGTTCGCATGCCGCCAAAAAAGCAAGGGCACTAAGCGCAACTACACAACGAAGGATATTTCTCCGCAACATCGTTGGGGCCTTAGATAATTTTTCTACCCCCCAGATTAACATCCTTGCTATTTCCCGTCAACACGTCTCTTTCCAAAACAACGAGTCAACGGTAATCTGAATGGATGTGCTCTTCCGCGACGTATCTATTGCAGTAATGGCTGGAGCGCTTGCCCTGTTGCATTGGAAAAAATAAAAAGTATTAACTGCCACGACTAGGTCAGAGCGCTCATGTTGTGTTCGCCTGGTTCGACTTTGCCTGTCCTGAACGAAGTTGAAGGGCCCACCACAAGGCGATCATCTCGTTACAAGTTTTTATAAAATATACATACGAATTAAATTCGCTAACTTTATGCGGTCGCATAAAGTTAGCGAATTCTTATTATATACGATTGTTTTGTTGAGAACAGGGCAGTTCTGCCCGCTATGCCTTCTACCCACCATGCCCGTGCATGCAGAGCAAGCTTGCTCGCCGTAATGAGTCAGATCAAAAAACCAAACAAAAAGAACCCGCAATCGGGTTCTTGGATTTTTAATTATTTTTTGCCTTGAATGTCCTTCGGAACATCAAATCGGGCACCGTCATTACAATAGGCAACTTGAGGTATAGAATTTCCGCGTTTAAGTTCAACCAAATAATGAACGGACATAAGACCATCATTTTTCATACACAACATTTTAACTTTTTCAAATTGTTGAGCGTTAACATAAGAAGCCATAACAACATCTTCTGTCGTTGGAAAATCGCAACCCGCAAGAGTCAAAAGGGCAAAAACCGCTAGAAAGCAAGAAACAATCTTCCTTTGCGACATTACTGAAACCTTATATAATTCTTTTTCTGCCCCAAAACTAACATCTTCGTGGGTTTATGTCAATGCCTCTCACTTTCCAAAAACACCAGTCGGCGGTACTCTGAATGAATGGCCGCCGATTCTCTCATCGCCGACGAGTTTCGCCTTGTTGCGACTCAAAAACAAGCACTGCATAAGCTCGGACTCAAAACGGTGCGAGACCTTCTTTTGTATTTCCCTCGCGGATATGGAGAACTCTCAGAAACAAAAACCATCTCTGAACTTAGGCCCGGCGACCACGCGATGGTATGGGGCAAAATCACCAAAATAGAAACGGGAAGAGCGTTTAGAAAAAAGACTCCACTTACTCGCGCCGCCCTTGAAGATGCAACGGGAAAATTAAAAATTGTCTGGTTTCATCAACCCTATATCGCAAAGATGCTTCAAGAGGGCTCGTATGTGGGGCTCAAAGGAAAAGTAAGCGACAACAAAGGTGTGCTTAGTATGATAAACCCAAACTCGGAAAGTGGTGTGGGAGGCACCGGCGATCCTGCTCGCGGGCAGACTGGCATCTTCTTTCAAGAAGAAAGCGGCGGTACGGGCATACTCCAACCAGTCTATGCCGAAACCCAAGGGATCACTTCGCGATGGTTTTATTACACACTCAAAAAAACACTTGCAACGCATCTTCACGAAAACATTCCTGACCACATTCCCAAAGACATATTAAAAAAATATAGTCTGCCAACCCTCAAAACCGCTCTAGTGTGGATACACCGTCCGCGAAAAAAGGAAGACGCGCTCGCCGCACGAAAACGTTTTGCATTTGAAGAAGTATTTTTCATACAACTCGCCCGCCTTAAAGAACGTCAGGCATGGGAAGAAAATCCGTCATTCAAGATTCCCGATGCCGAAAAAGGAAAGGATGATTTTATAAAACGATTTCCCTTTACACTCACTTCGGCACAAGCAAGAGCAATTGAGTCTATCACTGATGATTTTAAAAAGGGAAAGCCGATGTCGCGCCTCCTTGAAGGAGATGTCGGCTCGGGAAAAACGGCGGTCGCCGCAGCGACCGCCTATGCCATTGTTACCTCACGCCCCCAAGGTCAGGATTTTGGTAACCTACAAACCGCCATTATGGCACCGACCGAAATTCTCGCAAAGCAACACTTTGACTCTTTTATCAGTAATTTTTCCCATTTACCTATCCAGGTGGGGCTTATCACTTCCGCCGGGTGCAAAAAATTTCCGTCAAAAGTAAACCCGACACAAGCCACCGATATTTCTCGCCCCCAACTGCTCAAATGGATTGCAAATGGTGAGATACCCATCGTCGTGGGCACTCACGCACTCATTCAAAAAGCGGTCCAGTTTAAACATCTCGCATATGTCATTGTAGACGAGCAACATAGATTCGGAACAGCACAACGCGCCAAACTCGCCAAAAAAGAACCGCGAGTGCCACATTTTCTGTCTATGACGGCGACCCCCATACCACGCACACTAGCACTCACCATCTATGGCGACTTGGACATTACTCTCTTGGATGAAATGCCCCTTGGCAGAAAACCAATTATGACAGAAATTGTGTTACCCGAAGAACGCGCGCGAGCGTATGAAAAAGTGCGAAAAGAGCTTCAAGCAGGCCGACAAGCATATGTTATCTGTCCACGCATTGATGAGCCGGACCCGAACAAACTTCTTGCGCTCAACGTAAAGTCAGTCAAAGCTGAAGCCAAAAGGCTCAAAAAAGAAATTTTTCCTGATTATGGAATAGAGATACTGCACAGTAAAATGTCCACCAAAGAAAAAGACTCTGTGATGGGCAATTTTGCAAGCGGAAAAACCCACATACTTGTTGCAACGTCAGTGGTGGAAGTGGGGGTTAACGTACCCAATGCAACCACTATCATTATTGAGGGGGCTGACCGCTTTGGCTTAGCCCAGCTTCACCAACTCCGCGGACGCGTGCTCCGCAGTACCCACCAAGCACACTGCTTTATCTTCACTGATAGCAAGAGCAATAATTCTTTGGGGAGACTACGAGCACTGGTGCGCGCAAAAAATGGTTTTGAACTTGCCGAAATGGACTTGGAGCTTCGCGGCGCTGGAGAACTTTCCGGCAAAAAACAGTGGGGTATTTCCGACGTAGGCATGGAGGCAATAAAAAATATCAAAATGGTAGAGGCGGCGCGCACGGAAGCACAGTCACTTTTAGCCCATGACCCCAACCTTACTAAACATCCTCTCATCCAAGAACGCTTAGCTCAATCTCAAAAAGACATTCATTTTGAGTAAGAAAGTAGGTTCACAAAGGATCAATCCTGAAAGTATAAAAATTGATTCGAGGAAAGCTTTTTCGAATCGACCCGGAGGGACTCGAACCCCCAACCGATCGCGTATAAGGCGACAGCTCTACCATTGAGCTACGGGTCGAAAATGGAATTTATTAATTATACATCTCCCGCAAATATTTCAAGCCCATTAAGATGTAATCTGTCATTTTTTGATTATCAAAGATAACCTCGCACGTACCATGCCCAAATCCATTTTTATGGGTGAGAGATTTCTTGGCAGATTTTTTTATATACGGTTTCCTAAACTGCTTTTCTGCAATACCCAACTCTTAAGACCAATAACGGGTTTCTTTCTTAATATTCATATCGGAATATACGTGCAATCTTGCACGTAAAAGCCCACTAGAAACTTCCATTTTCTCTAGCCAATGAATGAAAAATTTACACATAGCGGGGTCGGTGTTGGTCAATGTTACTGTTCCACGTTTTGTCTTGCCCCCCTCTCCCCAGTAAAGAAAAAAACCGCTCAACAATAATTCTCTTTCCCCTAAAAGACTTATGTCTTTCTTTACTTCTTTATATGCTGCCAGCGAACGAGCTTCTCTTTTTTGACGCATGGTATTTCTAAACCTTTCTATGCGCCTCGGATTATTATCCCTCAATTCTCTTATCCTTTCTTGGCTTAGAGGATAATTATGAAGCCAAGCACTCAAAGTACTCTTACTTATTCCTAAGCGTTCTTTAATTTCAGTATAACTTTTCCCTTTTAGTCTTAATTGAAGTGCCTTCTCTTTTTCGATTCTTCTTGCCATATTCGAACTTTTAAAATGTACTCTTAATTTTACCATACGAAAGTTCCAATTTTAACCTGTCTATGACTCGGGCGACAAAAAGTATTTGCATTTTTTTAAATTTGTGCTATAGTGTCATAACGCCTTTAAATAGCAATTCACGAAGGAGAGTTCTTTGGCAACCATAACCTTTTTCGCCCGCCGAAAAGGGAAGCGCGAAACAACGCTACCCTACGGAACCCCTCTTGCGTTAACCGGTGAAAATAAGCTGTTCATGCACTTCGCGGGAATGCTGGCTCTCACAGAGCTTGCTCCACGTCGGCTTGACCAAAATCAGGAAAAAACTGAAATCACTCTCTATATTACTGAAGAAGCAAGACTATTCTCGTATCTCCTCGCCGTCCGCTACTCGGGCACGTTTGAGGAGATATTTCCCCTCGTGGAACTCCAGGGGGCAGTCCTTGACCGAAGGCTCAATGCCAGTGCAAATGGCATCAACGAAAAGGAGCTACGAGCAAAAATGCTCTTCAAGCTCCGTTCAAATCTTCAGAAGATTGAGGAAAAAAAGTCCCTCAATACTACGAAAATCATTGGTAAGGTAGATAAAATACTTAAAGTTCTTGATGGCCAGACGACCAAAGATATGGCCAATACCATCAGCACCATGTTCGGGGTTCCGAGTATGGAAGGCATCCACCAATCGGCCTCCGTGGCCAAACCCGGCTAGCCCACATGGCTAGCCGATTTTTTTACCTGGCCGAAACAATCTCTTGAAGAAGACTATTTTTGTTTCAAAAAGAAACCGGCCAACTATATGTTTAATTGACCGGTCTTATATCTCCATTTTCACGAACACAGGGTTATGGTCAGAACCGAAACACTCGAGGAACACAACTTCGTCAATAACCTTTATGTTTTCCGAAGTGAGCACATAATCCAAGTGACACTCCGTGGGTGTGTGGGTCACCGCTTCATTGCACGCACTCCGCAGTTTTTGTCTCTGAAATAACTCTCCAAACCGCTCATTCTCTTCCTCCCACAACTCTTCCCACGAATCAGAAAGGGCAACCCGATACAAATAGCCCCACCATTTTTTAAGACGCAAAACATTCAAGTCTCCACAGAGGAGCATAGCGCCACCCCTCTCAATGCGCAGAAGCACTTCCGCAAATTGTTTTTGTCGGGTCTTGGGGCCTACGGCGTTGCTCAAGTGCATGTTAAAAATCCGCAATCGGGTTGCCGTGTCTTCCGCCGCGCATCCTTTTTTCTGGATATCAATATATTGATAATCCAAATCTTCTTCCCACCCGAGAAACCATCCAAGAAATGTCTGCTCAATGCCAAACATCCATGCAAAAAAAGTATCTCTCCTGCGCTTTTTAAAGGGCATGCACGCCGTCTTTGTTATGGAAAAACGCTGGCTCACCAAAATCACCAGATAGTTGGGGAGCATTTGAAAACCATTGCGATGAATGGAGTCTCTCCCCTGCACCAGAGAATACCCGGGAAGCGACGAAAGCCTCTCTAACATAGGCCCCGGCACTTCTTGTAGACAGACGATGTCGGCTTTTTCTCGGGCGATAAAATCAATTGCCCTGCCCATATCCGCATTATCGCTCCACACATTCCAATTAAGCACCGAGATGCGCACGGATGGCACCCCTTTCAGAAAAATCTTTCCTCACTATAACAAACAAAAGAGGCAGATAACAACAAAACATCAAAAAACCACGGAGACATTCGGTCTCCGTGGTTTTTCATACACCCTACAAAAGAGCGAACACGACAACCCCAACAACGACAGCCGCAATAGCGAGAAGCCCCAAAACTGAAAAAATTATTATTTTTCTTTTTATTTCTTTCTCATCAACCTCCAAAAGACTTGCGACCTTACTCTGTTTCAAGACCTGATATATTCCATATGTATAGATAACACTAAGAGGCAACGCAATGAAGTTGCTAAAAAACAAATAGAGGAGTCTGTACGGCAAAGACATTCCTTCTTGTGCGCTGGGGGTTAAAAAACTAGGACCATTAGTTGCGAAGGATATAACTAAAGTGACGAGCAACATGATAATGCTTAAAAACAAAAACCGCCAAGCAATTGCCCACAAATACCCTCTCGCATAATGCCAGCTTGAGATAAGCGCGGAAAGGCCACGACGATTTTCTACAAACAAAACATAAAAAGATACACAAAACAGAAGCGACAAGATAACACCAGGAACTATGAGTAGGATAAAACCTCCCATAACCGCAATAGCAGTCAAAATACTTACCCAAAGAGCAGGCAATGCCATCTGGATGCTTTTTCTATACGCATCGCCAACCGACTGCCCTTCTGTGGTCATCACGCTCACAAAAGCTAAATACGAAAGAAAACTAAAAATAGTGCCGAGAAACACGACAAAGAAAAATACGATGGGAATTGCCATTCCCACAAATATTTGCAAAACGCCAAAAAGAGTTGGTACGGCGGCGATGCCAGCTATCACTGCCAACCGCTCCTTATACACAGAGAATGCCCTATTCAATAATGCCAGCACGCCCGGCAACTTTTGTGGTGACCCACCGACTGTTTGACCCGCTTGATTTATTGTTTCTTCCATAGATAATTATGTAACTTCTAAAAAAATAGCGACCGTATATATACAGTATAACAAGCACATGGTGGAATACAAAAACACTCCGAACCGTCAGCTGGCGAATCGGAGGGGATTTGCGCAAAAGTCACGCCCTGTTTACCCTGTTTATGCCACCGTGGCCAGTGTTTCTTCTTCTTTTTTAGGAGTAATGCCGTTGAGGATAAGAAGATTTTCAAAATCAGCACGTTCAAGTGTTTCCACTTCGGTCAGCTTGTCGGCAATAGAGTCCAGTGCCTTGCGATGTGTAGTCAAAACTTCTTTTGCTTGCACAAATGCATCGTTCATAATTTTTGAGACCTCCGAGTCAATCCGCGCAGACATCTGTTCGGAATATTCTTTCATCCCCAAACTACCCGAACCAGGCAAAAATCTTCCCGCTATTTCTTCAAGTGCCACCGGCCCCAGCTCGGATGACATGCCATATTTAGTGACCATATCTCGCGCAAGTGCAGAACCAACTTGGAGGTCGCTAGAAGGGCCCGTGGTGATATCTCCAAAAATCATTTGCTCGGCAACATACCCGCCCAACGCAACAGCAATATCATCAAGAAATTCTTTCTTTGACTGCAGACGCTTTTCCTCAAACGGAAGTTTCAACGTATATCCGCCTGCGTGCCCACGAGAAACAATAGAAATTTTGTGTACCGGGTCCGCAAAGGGGAGTACGGATGCTACCAGCGCATGACCCGCTTCATGATACGCGGTAATTCTCTTTTCTTTTTTTGAGAGAAGATGGCTTTTGCGCTCAGGGCCAAGCATCACTTTTTCTATAGAACGAATGAGGTCATACTGACTCACCTCTTTCCTATTCTCGCGCGCGGCGAGAATAGCCGCTTCGTTCATCAATGAGTAGAGGTCGGCACCAGAGAAGCCCGGAGTGCGTTGAGCAATTACTTTAATCACCACATCTGCCGCAAACGGTTTCTTTCTGCCGTGAATCGTTAAAATCTCTTCTCGATCATGCACGTCGGGAAGGTCAAGCACCACGCGCCGGTCAAATCGCCCTGGACGCAAAAGCGCCGGATCTAAAACGTCGGGTCTATTGGTCGCCGCCATAACAATAACTTTTTCGTTCTGCTCAAAACCATCCATCTCCACAAGGATTTGATTTAACGTCTGCTCGCGCTCATCGTTGCCTCCACCCACGCCCGTGCCCCGTATGCGCCCCACTGCGTCAATTTCATCAATAAAAATAATGGCAGGCGCCGCCTTTTTAGCAAGTTTGAAAAGATCACGAACCCGAGAGGCACCGACACCGACAAACATCTCCACAAATTCAGAACCCGAGATAGAAAAGAACGGCACCTTTGCCTCACCCGCGACTGCTCGTGCAAGCAATGTCTTTCCGGTACCTGCGGCGCCCATCAAAAGAACCCCTTTGGGAATGCGCGCGCCAATATCCAAAAACTTTTTGGGGTTTTTAAGAAAGTCTACAATCTCCGCCACTTCTTCTTTTGCCTCCTTCACACCAGCCACATCTTTGAATGTCACTCGCTGACTTTTGTCGTTGGGGTCAATAATGCGGGCTTTTGATTGGCCAAAGGTAAATGCCTGCATGCCAGCACCCTTCACTTGTCGTGAAAGAAACCAAAAGAAGAAAAGGATGAAAAGAATGGGGATAAGAAATGGCGCCAAAGTGCCAAACCAATATCCAAAGCCCGTTGGGTCTTCTACCAAAACTTGAACCGTGCTTAATTCTGCAGGAGAAAGCCCATAGTTAGTGAGTGTTTCCGAAAGCGATGCTTCCACTTCTTTGCGTGCATTCTTTTTTGCTTCATCGGCATATACGATTTCCAATTTTTCACCTTGCACCAACACTTTGGTCACGAGCCCCGCCTTAATGTCAGTAGAAAGTTGTGAAAGAGAAATATCAGGCGTTTTGTTTTCTTTTCTATCTACGAGAAATGAATACCCAGAAACAAGGAGCAATAGAATAAGAAGCGTGGTGGCAAAGCTCCCCCACATTTGTGTTCCGGGCGTTATTTTTGGTTTTTTCTTTTCAGCCATAAAGCTTTAAACAATAGGAACTATTCTACAACAAAAACATAAATAAGGGAAGTTACATAAAAAAGCCGCTCTACCCAGAAGGAGATTTTTAGTTTCCTTTCCTGGTATGGTTGCCGAGCGATTCTTTTTACGCTACCATCACCTCCAGAGAAATCGGGCAAAGAGAAGCTTCATGAAAACAAACAAAAAATTAAAAACGGACACCATTCAGTGGGATTTATCTTGCTTTTATGCTGGTGTTGATGATCCACAAATAGAGAAAGATACGGAGCTTTGTGTTCAAAAAATACAGCAATTTGACAAAAAATTTAGAGGAAAACTCTCAGCGGATCTCGGGAATGCCCTTAAAGCATACGGAGAAATAAACATGCTCAAGGATAAAATATTTATATACCTATTTCTGCTGAAATCACTTAACCAAAACGATGAAGCCGTAAAAACAAAATTGGATGTGTGTGAAAAGAAATTGCAATTTGAAGAAAGCGAACATTTGGTATTTTTCACCCATGAACTGACGAGGATTTCCGAACATGCCATACAAAAATTGGTAAAGAAAAATAAAATTGTTGCATTTAATCTGCCATGGATAAAAGATAAACGTCGCATGAAACCGCACTTGTTAAGCGAGGAGGTTGAAACCGCCCTCATGAAAAGATCCCTTTTTGGTCCCGATTCGTGGAGTCGGTTTTACGATGAGGTTGACTCAAACCTTGCGTTTTTGTGGGAGGACAAATCACTCACACAGAACGAACTCTTGCTTATAGTTAACGACGACCCAGACAAGAGCCGTCGCGCACGCGCACTGGCAGTTTTTAATGAAACATTGGGGAAACAATTCGCAGCGCTTTCAGCGCAAGCGCTCAATATGATTGTCGGGCTCAAACAAGTAGAAGACGGGGACAGGGGCTTTAAAACCCCCATGGAGGCGAGAAATAAAGAAAATAAAATACCCGACATCGCCGTTAACGCCCTCCACGAAGCAACGATAACGATTGGTGGTCCGCTTGTCAGAAGGTACTATTCACTAAAAGGACAACATTTGGGCATACAACCTCTTGCGTGGAGTGATAGAAATGCGCCCATTCCTTTTAAAAATACGGAGCATATACCCTATCCAGAAGCAATTGCCCTTGTTCTTGAAGCATACGAGAGTTTCAGTCCAACACTTGCTCAAATTATTCGAGACATGATACGAGAAAAGAGAATAGACGCACACGCCAAACCGGGAAGAAGTAGCGGTGCATTTAATTTTCCTGCGGTTTTGCCAGGAGATATCCCTGCCTGTTTCACCTTCCTAAGCTATATGGGCACCGAGCGGGATGTCATGACGTTGGCGCATGAGTTGGGGCACGCGGTTCACGGAATCCTTGCTGGAAAAGCGCAAGGAGTTCTTATGCAGAGCGCCTCTACTGCCCTTGCTGAAACAGCATCTATTTTTGGAGAAATGACAACTTTTAATTTTCTGAAGGAGCGACAAAAGAGTCGTGGGAACAAAAAAATGCTCATTGCACTCAACATGAACAAACTCTCCGATAGCGCAAACAGCATCATCCGGCAAATAAGTTTCTCCAACTTTGAACGACGAGTTCATGCCACCAAAAACCGGCTTTCTGTTTCTGAGCTTAATGCTATTTGGATGGAAGTGACACAAGAACTCTACGGGAAAGATGGGGATGTGTTCACCCATGAACATTGCGAATATCTATGGTCATATATTCCGCACTTTCATGATCCATTTTATGTCTATGGATATGCGTTTGGAGAACTTCTAACCCAATCACTCTACGCCACGCAAGAGGGGTTTAAGAAAAAAGAGTTTGAAAAACTCTATCTTGACCTTCTGCGCGCGGGAAGATCAAAAAGCCCGAAAGAGCTACTTGAGCCATTCGGGCTTGACCCAACGAATCCAGATTTCTGGAAACTTGGATTCCAGCCAATTGATACTCTGCTTACAGAGACCGAGATTCTCTCTTCCTCAATATAACATTACCGATGGACCACACTCCGATTCGCCAACTGGCGAATCGGAGTGTTTTTTTGTCATTACAAAAAAACCGCTTCTGCTTGAAACGGTTTCAAAAAAAATTATTTGTTCTTGCTCAACATATGCACCACCTCCCACAAAAGTGCCGGACCCCAACCGGTCGCAAAGGCCGATTTTACTCCGGTTGCATCGGGTGCTTCAGCGGCAACACCAGCGACATCAAGATGCGCCGCGTGTTTCGTGTGCACAAACTCCTCCAAGATAAATTTTGCTGCAGTTATCGCCCCACCCCACCGTTCACCCAAGTTTGCAACATCTGCTATCTTGCTTTCTTTTAATACCGTGTGCTCCGCCTCGGCAAGGGGCATATGCCAAACTTTGTTCCAGGTTTTTTTGCTTGCCGCTTCAATGACTTCTACCATTTCGGGAGTTTTTGCAAAAAGCCCCGCAAAATCACTACCAAGCGCCACGACACACGCGCCGGTCAGCGTGGCGAGAGTAATCAAGTAATCCGGCTTATACTGTTCCTCGGTATATTCAACGGCATCAGCAAGTGCGAGACGCCCTTCCGCATCGGTATCCAAAACTTCAATCGTCTTCCCACGATATGACCGCAAAACACTTGAAGGATGGTACGACGAGCCAGAGACAGCGTTGTCGGCAATAGCCAGTGTTGCCACCAAATTTATCGGCGCTTTCAACGTTTTCGCCATAAGTACTGTAGCGAGCGCCATCGCGGCACCACTCATGTCCAGCTTCATGTCCTCAATTCCCGAAGACTTCAAATTCTCACCGCCGGTATCAAACACAAGGCATTTGCCGACAAGGGCGACTGTTGGCTTCTCTTTGCCACCCCCGCTATAAGAAAGCACTGCGAGCGCGGGAGGTGCATCGGTACGACCCTTACCAACGCTCCACAGAGCGTTCAATCCCTTTGTATCCAAATCTTCACCCTCAATGATTTCAAGTGAAATGTTAGCGGCATCATCCGCGGCAATTTGTTTCACGAGTCGCACCATATCGGTCGTGCTCATACAACCAGCTTGCGGAGGAAGGTCAATCAACACTCGTGAAAAGTGTTCGGCAAAAACCAACTTCTTAACAAAACGAGCAATCTTTTCTGCCTGCTCCACAGGGATCCCGATATTGCCCGAAAAGTAAATAGTCTCCAAGGAACGCTTCTTCTTTTCTCCCGTCTTTAAGTCAAAAGAATATGTCGGCGTTTGCATACCGTGCAGAAACGCCTGAAATCTTTCCGGAACATCGCGCTTCTTGATAAAAGAAAGCGGGTCCGCGTGAATCCGCGCGACAGTGAACTGTTCATCCTTGAGTATTCGCGTGATTCGCCCGCCCAAAATCCGGAGCGACTTCATCCCGACGCACACAACAAGAAAGGTGCTCTTTTTCCCAAAAAGAATGGCATGCGCTAATTTTCCTTTTGGCATACGTGCCGTCTTTGGCAGTCCGCCATTTTGTAGAAGTGTTTTTGTCTGCTCCGTAAGGGGCTCACCATCTTCGTTTACGAAAACAACATCAATACAATTAGTATGGTGCGGGTCGGAAAAAACAACCCAGAGAGGCTGTGGAGTAACCGCAAACGGATTAATTGATTTCAAGGAAAAAGAACTTGTTTTTGTTTCCGACTTAGCTTTTCGTCCTTTTGGAGTAGGCGCTACTGGCCCAAAAAACCCATCCGGCTTTACAACCTTCATGGCACGTTACTCGCATGTTAGATTCTGCGCACAATCTAACACGCCGAGAAGTAAGAATCATCTTGCTCCTCTCTCGCCGTAATAACCTTCATGGCGTTAGTCCAAAACAAAAAAGCATATTTTAACTACGAGATTATTGAGAAGATTGAGGCCGGCATTGAACTTCTGGGATTTGAGGTAAAGTCACTCCGCGGAAGCCGCGGCTCACTTGATGGTTCGTATATCACCGTCTCTGGCACAGACGTTTTTCTTGTTGGGGCGCATATTCCGCCCTACCAGCCAAGCAACACCCCCACTTCCTATGACCCCTATCGCGCCCGGCGACTTTTACTTACCAAAAAAGAGATCGCGAGCTTGACTGGATTTGAAAAAGAAAAGGGATTGACAATAGTACCTATTTCAGTGTATAATAAAGGCCGAAATATAAAGGTTGAAATTGGTATCGCGCGCGGAAAGAAAAAATACGACAAACGTCAAACACTACGAAAACGGGATATTGAAAGAGAAGTTGGAAGGAAATTGAAGTAAAAGCTAAAGCACAATTTTACTTCGTAAAATTTGCTTGCCCAGTCAAATTTGCGAAGCAAATTGTGACTTAGGGGAGATCAGGCGCACATTGAAAACTCGTTAATAGAGCTATTGAGAAGTGGTCAACGGCAGTAACGGAGTAAAAAAATGCCAAAAACGTATAGACCACGCCGCAATGGAATGCAACATTCCCTTGCGGCAATGCCGCGGAAGCCGCAAAGAGTGGCTCTCGCGGAACAGCACGTGGATCCCGACAATGTCGCGGACACGTCGGGACGTGCCCCCGTCATCCGTGAGGATGACTACTACAACGAAAACGAAGAAGACGGAGGGCAGCAATTAGCCCATGAAAAGGGCGACCCAAAACCGCTCTACATGCTCTTCCGCTAATCCGCGGAAATCGCCAGGGAGGAAACGCCGGGGGGAGGCCGAAATGCTTCCTCCCACTTCTCAATAGCTGTATAAAATTTCGCATGACTTATTTTGTTTACATCTTGTACAGCGAAAAAGACAAAAATCTTTACGTTGGCTGTACAAATAATTTGCTGAAAAGACTTACAAGACACAACGAAGGTGGCGTACCAGCAACAAAATCGCGCAGGCCTCTTGTGCTTATCTATAAAGAAAAGTATTCTTCAAAAACTGACGCCTTCAATCGGGAACGGTTTTTGAAAACAAAGTGGGGAAATACTTTCAAGCAAAGAGTAAAGCGTTTCTATGTAAACAAAATAAGCCACGTGAAAAAACGCGGCTAAAGCACAATTTTACTTCGTAAAATTTGCTTGCCCAGTCAAATTTGCAAAGCAAATTGTGACTTAGGGGGATGCAAGGCTTCGACAAAAAGCATCTTTATTTGTGTGCAGGTGAAGCTGGAGTAACTTCTCAAACTGCTTCAAAAGATAAGTGCAAACGTACTTTCTAAAGCAAAATCAGTTGTCTCTCCATATTTTGGAGTCGCTGACCTTGCTCCGGTATACGCTTAAGCGACAACCGGCATCCTAATATCGGACTTCCGATATGATATGGGCTAGGACACAATTTCACTTTGTGAAATTTGTCTGCCCAGTCATTCGCCGAAAGGCGAAGTGACTTAGGGTGTAATATTTTCGGAATAGGTTGGTACATCCGCTTTGTGTACTGACCAAAACTAAAAAAGCTCGGAATACTGCTATTTTGTTTTCCTTTAACGCAGTATTTTTAAATCCGCTTCCGCGGAATAGGGAAAAATAAACTTGTAGATGCACTCATAAAACCTTTTTGGACGCGAGTTCAATTCTCGCCATCTCCATTCGTAAAAACATTAGCGCCCATAGGGGCGCTTTTGTTTTTTGAATGGAGATGAGCGAGTGAACTACTTCACTCGCGTGCGAGAATTGAAGGTCGGAGCATGTCCCAACATCGTGTTGGGATAGCGAGACGGGGTCGCGAGTACTTTATATTTTGCGAAGATGTGAAGCAAAATATTTAGTAACTCGTGACCAATTCCCGATAATATTCATTATTCTGTATTTTTAGACTTTTTTACCAAATCTTTTGCACTTCTCTTGTCTTCAAAAATTTGAGTTTTATGATACCAAAGATAAAAACCGACAGATGCCACAACCTGACCAAATAGGGCTAATGAAAAGAGAGAGAAAACAATTGGCAAAAAATTTTCTACCTGAAGTTCAATGAAACTCTGCAAATTGTTATACTCAACCATCAAAGCATCCTTTTGTAAGGATTTGTCTTCGGCATGAAAAATCTGTACATCAAGTAAATCTCTCTTTAAAGATAATTCGTGTACAGAAAAAGCAAACTTATAATTAAAAAACATACCAAAAGAGAGGCTTGCGACAAAGCAACAAAGTCCAGCAACTGCAAGAAACTTATATAAATTATCAGTTGGAATTCCTAAATTTAGAATTGACATATTTTAAAGTATTCAATATTTTTAGACATGCTTTTGTCTATTTTTTGCCCAATTCACATTTTATCGAAAATCAATTAAATCAACTTTTTTTCGCTCTTTTATTTCAAAAGGTATGTCATAAATTCCCCGAAATGTAAACTGATTATACAGACAACTTCTTTTGAATTTGCTCAAAAAAATTGTAGTATTTTTCTTTCTGTAGTTCCTCTTTTTTTAACTTGCTTATTTTCTGGAAAAAAGCCTTCTTTATTTCCTTTTCCTTTTCTTGATATGTTTTATTGTTCACATACTTCCCAGTATCTTTACAGTGTTTTGTTACCTGCTCTACGTAAGGTTTGCTGTCATCAAGTTTTACAGCAACACCATCAAACACCTCGGTGACAGCTTCGATTAAATACTTCTTATCAAAGAGATCTTCTAGTGTGGATTGCTTTTTTGTGTTTAAAATTTCATTTATTTCGAAAGTGTTATTCTTGTCATAAGTATTCTCACTCAAGATTTTCTCTTTTTGTGCTATTCCATCTGTATCTGAATCAACCAGAACAAAACCTGCTACAAGTTTATTGTTGAAGAACTTTGTATATTTGATGATGTTCTCGACACCGTCGGCAGAGATTAAAGAAATATTCGGAATCTTCACTTCTTTTTTGAATTTCTTTTTATATAAATCAAAAATATCCCTGTCAGTTTTTCCTTCAAAAAGAACGACTTTATTTTCTACATGCTCCAAAATCGATGTGCCCAACGCTTCATAGAGTACTTCTTCTCTGAAAGGATTATCTCTTTCAATTTGATGGACATTAGTTTCGACCCCAATCTTCTCAACGCTAAAATGCCTATCTAACGAGCGTTTATCGACAATGAAAATTGAATGAGTTGCTAGTATGACGAGATTCTTTTTGGATATGTTAAGCAATTCGTCCCTAAGATATTTTTCCCCGCTCGGGTGTAGATGTACTTCTGGCTCATCTAGAATAATGAGTTTATTTTTTAGATCGCCTGTTTCATTCTCAGCAGATAGATTCAGCAGTATTGAGACGAAATGCTTAAATCCGTCGCTCCTTTGAACGACACCGTAACTTTCGGATTCATCACCAATATCTTTGACGTGAAAGGACAACTGCATGTTGTCGATGTCGAACTCTATCTTTACTTTGTGTTCTTTCCAGATTTTTTTGATATGCTCTGTAGCTTTGTCCCCAAGTAATTTTGTTAGTTTAGATTTCTTTGTAGAGTTACCAACAATAGAAGTAATCCTGCTCTCAATATTCTCGGCTTTAATACCTGCTATAGCGAAACAATTCTTCAAAGGAGTTGATATGCTTGTGTTTTTCTTAAATTCTTCAAGATTGATTTTGTCTTTGATGAGATACTTATCTTCATACTTCCAAAAAATAACGTTTGGAACATTACTATCAAAAAGCTCGTAAAATTCATCCTGCAAAAACTCTTCTAGTTTCTCTTTATCCAAAACATTAGTCTCATTACCATTTGTATCTGTTTTAGTATTTTCAGTTGTTTTTTCCACTATTTTCTTTATCTCTTTTGCAACCCCATTTTGAGTTACTGGCTCAGACATTACTACATATTTGGAAAAATCTTTCTTCTTATCTTTTATCCAGATGTGAAAAAAGTCGCTCCTTTCGTCATCCGAATCTATAGTAACTTTTCTCTCGATTTTAGTGATATCAACCAAATCGGACAGAGCTTCCGGTATTTTTTCCTTAGAAAACTGCTCCCGGTAGAAATCTATTACTGAGGCAATATTTAGCTCGTACGAAATAGAAATATCTTTCTTGTCGTCTTCATTCTTTGAGTGACAATCTCTGCCGTAGTCGAACTCTCTATCTTCATCCAACAGAGCTATTGCTTCCAAAATATTACTCTTACCACTTTCATTTATGCCCAGGAGCATAAAGGTTTGTTTGCCACTTATTGGCTCAACATCTAACACAACAGTGTCCTTAATGCTTCTGTAGTTCTCTATTGTAATGCTTTTGATTTTCATATTTATTGACTTTACTTTTGCATCAGGGTAAGCTATCCTACATAAATACGATACACCCTTGCAAAAATAAGTCAACCCGTGTATATATAGATTAATATGAAAGAAAAAGAGACAAATCGAGACCGTTTTATCAGGCTTGGCACAATCCGCACAAATGCCGTACTTAAACGCCTGAAAGTCCTAGGAAACTGCTCCAATAGGAGTGCCTATGAATATACAGAAGATGACATCAATAAAATCTTCGCAGAAATAGAAAAGAGCGTTAGGAACACAAAAGCAAAATTCCACTTCCCTAAGAGACGCGACTTCAAACTATGAGTAATGAGGAAACAAAAAAACTGGCTCTGTCTCTTGCAAAAGCAGAGACTGAAAAAGAAGTAGTTAATATTCTAGAAAAAGCTCATCTGTGGTCAGACTCAAATTCGTGGAGAGATTTGGATAATAATGATGGCAACTGGTCTGTTGGTGGAAACCAACAGAGCGGCGCTGACTCTGCATTGGTTGAGAAGATAATAAATTCCGTCGACGCTGTTCTGATGCGAGAATGCCGTAGGGAAGGTTTTGAGCCAGACAGCACTGATGCTCCAAAAAGTATTGCGGAAGCACAGAAGAAATATTTTGGTATCTATAACGGGAAACTTTCAAGTGTTGATGCTAGAGAAAGAACTCGGCTCGCTGAAAATATATATTTAGTTGCGACGGGTGGAAAAGGTTATGGAGTAAATCCCTCATATTCCATCATTGACTTAGGTGAGGGACAAAACCCCGACCGATTTTCAGACACATTTCTCTCTCTTACAAAATCCAATAAAGCTCGCGTGCAGTTTGTCCAAGGGAAGTTCGGAATGGGTGGCACTGGTATATTTAGATTTGGTAGTCCTGAACACAACTTACAACTAATAATTTCAAAGAGAGACCCGAAGATTATAGTGGGAAACACTGGTGATCAGTGGGGTATCACTGTTATTAAGCGCGTGCCACCTACCGGGAACATGAGAAGCTCTGTTTTGAGATACCTTGCCCCCGACGGTAAGGTCCTTTCGTTTTCTGCTCAATCTCTCCCACTACTGCCAGGTGATTATCCCAAAATGTATCAGGGTTCACTAGGGCATGGAACTTTTATAAAAATATATGAATATGAGCTTACAGGACTAAAAACAAATGTAAAATTTGATTTGTACTATCGTCTTTCTTTGTTGATGCCAAACATCGCTCTCCCGGTAACTCTTTTTGAAAGAAGAGAGGGGTACAAAGGGGCGTCACATCATATTGTCCTTTCAGGATTAAGCGTACGACTAGATGAGGATAAAAGTGAAAATCTTGAGGAGAATTTTCCAAGTTCTGGAGAACTAACTGTGAGAGGACAAAAAATGGACTTTTTGATTTATGCTTTTCAAAAAGGACAGCGGGAAAAGTACGCACGGAACGAAGGGGTTATTTTTACAGTAAATGGCCAAGTGCATGGCTCTCTAGCTAAAAGTTTCTTTGAACGAAAAGCTGTGGGAATGTCCTATCTATCTGACAGTATTTTAGTCTTAGTAGATTGCACGCGATTGGACCGAGGAATGCAAGAGAAATTATTTATGAACAGCCGCGATCGCCTCGCTGGAGGACCTTTACAAGATGAGATAGAAAGCCAACTGGAGGATGTAATAAAAAATCATCCTGGCCTAAAAGCTCTTCGCGAAAGACGCCGGAGAGAGGATATCGAAAACAAACTGCAAGACTCGAAACCATTGGCTGATGTGCTTGAAAACATAATCAAAAAATCGCCCTCGCTTTCTAGTCTTTTCATGCAGGGCGTGAGAATCAAAAACCCATTCAACCTAACGGGGGTTACTGAATTTGGAGAATTCAAGGGTAAGACTTTCCCGACATACTTCACTCCAGCAAAAGAATATCCAAAAGAAAAACCGAAAGCTTGCCCTATCAATAGAAAGTTCCGAATACAGTATGAAACTGATGCTAACAACGACTACTTCAATCGCGACAAGGAACCGGGAGAACTTACGCTGGCAGTAAATAATGCCCCAATTGAAGACTATTCCCTTAATCTCTGGAATGGGTTGGCGACTTTGACTATTGGTCTTCCAGATAATACAAAAGTTGGGGATATTTTATCTTTCCAGACAAGCGTAATAGACCTCACTCGTGTAGATGCTATCGCGAGTGAATTCTGTGTAAAAGTTGAGGAACCGGAGACAAAAACTAACGGACATAAAAAAGGAGAGAGGAAAGACTCATCGAGCGAAGAAAAAGGTGTGGCGCGACAGAAACCTTCTTATCTTGATATCCCTAACGCGATAGAAGTAAGACGAGCTGAATGGAGCAAGTATGACTTCGACGAAAAAAGTGCGCTAAAAGTAGTTGATGCTGGAGAGGATGCTGGATACGACTTCTTCATTAATATGGATAATGTTTTTCTCCAAATGGAAATTAAAGAAAGCGCAAAAATAGACCCAAGACTACTGGAAGCTCGTTTCAAATATGGGATGGTATTGCTTGGTATATCTTTGCTAGACTTTGAGGAAAGGAAAAAGAAAGAAAAGCACACAACTTCCGATGACGACTCATCGATTTACGAAAAAATTCTCAACTTCTCAAAGGCAATATCACCTACTCTGCTCCCCATGATTGCATCGTTGGGTGATTTAGAGCTTGAGGGTTAGTAGATTCTGGGCTTTTTACGCGAAAAGTATCCGCCACTCCATAGGCACTTTTTCAGGCCTATTTTTTTTATTCAGTTAATGAATGCCGTTAACACAGTTAACATACCGGAGAGTGTAGTGTAGGGGTGGTTCTATTCAAGGTGGTAGAAATACCAACCGAGGGTGTAAACTACCCACTCAAGTGATTCTAGTGACCCTCAACCATTACCACGATTGAACTATCTTAAAGGAAGAACACATATCTGGTTGTAAGAGATAAGCTCTAACGTCATTTATTAGTTTCCACCAATTTTGTTCACCAAAAAAGCCGCTCAAACGAGTGGCTTTTTTGTAGTTAAAAAAAGACGCATAATGCGTCCTTTGAAGAAGGTTAAAATTTAACTGACACTCCGCAACCGCAACCACCTTTTGCTTGTGGATTTTCAATTTTAAATCCCTCACCCATCAAATGGTCAACCCAATCCCAATCAAGCATTGAGCCGTCTACAAATACGAAACTTGCCGAATCGACAAAAATCCGACCGCCGTCTCTTTCAAAAATCATATCGCCAGACTCAGTATTGTTTTCGGGTTTGAAAAAGTACTTAAACCCAGCACAT
>Ga0209542_10002734_pt1 | contig 38969 bp, 29 predicted proteins | sample RifCSPhighO2_01_FD_184028 | JGI IMG/M metagenome (GOLD analysis project Ga0209542, IMG submission 184028) | Soil microbial communities from Rifle, Colorado - Rifle CSP2_plank highO2_0.1 (SPAdes) (version 2) | ecosystem: Environmental > Terrestrial > Deep subsurface > Rock core/Sediment ... | reverse complement strand
AACCATCATCAGCGGGGATATGGGCGAAGTATCTTAGCCATCGCTCTCTGTCTCGCTTTTGTTGTTCTTCTCTCGTTATGGGGGGAATATCAGTTAACAGGATTAGCTACCTTTAATTACACTTCCACGAGTGATTTCGCATCAGGAACATATAACCAGACATTCCGGAATGTTACGTCAAACGCCACGCAGTTGAACAACTCTAATTTCCTATCAGGAACGTTCACCAGTGAAATCTTTGATGGTGGAGCTGGCGCAATTTGGGATAACATGACCTTTGTCATAAGTGCTCAAGGTCCTGCTGCGGATAATGGAGCAGCAGAAACAACCTTTGGCAGCGGCAATATTGACATGAAAGATTGTGTTTTCATGTACCATCTGAATAATGATTCAAAAGTAGGAGAAACAAGAACAGCAATCCATAATTACTGTCCTAACGGATGGAATGGTTCTGGTTCTGGTTTTGATGGCACGTGGTTTGGTCATAAGCAGGTTAATGATACTTCTGTTAACCCAGTTATGGGATTGGCAGCAGAGATGGATGGCACTCACGATTACATACAAACAGAAAAAACGTTTGATGGGAGTAATCTTGCCACTGGAGCTTTAAGCATCTGGTTCTATAGAATACAGGATACAGGAGTTATTGAAAGGGTCTTTGGAACAGATGACGAGTGGGAAATGATCATCACTGATGGAGTTGGCGCAAGTCCTGACACGATCAGCTGCCAATTTTATAGGGCATCTTCTGTGGATTCAACTAATGAGGAAACTGCTCCCCTCAATAAATGGTTCCATGTTGTCTGTAATTGGGATGACGCAGCCGCTAACTCCACAGTCTATATCAACGGCACCAGAAAAGCTAGCCATACCGATACTGACGGTACTGACCCAACTGCTGATAACATATTTGTTGGTGAAGCAGCTAACAACGGAGTTCAGAGAAACCAGACCTTTCCAGGAAAGATTGATGAAGTTATCCTTTTCAATAGAACGCTGACGGATGCTGAAGTTCTGGCATTGTACGAGCGAGGAATAAGGAGATTAAATTTGTCCGTGAGAAGTTGTGATGATGCTGCCTGTAGTGGAGAGACGTTTACGGATGTGGGAAATGTTACAGATTGGACACCTCTCTCGGTGAACAGCAACCGCTATTTCCAATTTGAATGGGGATTTAATACTTCGAATACTGCAGCGCCATCCTTATACAACCTCAGCGTAGGCTATACACCTTATGTTCCCCCTCCTCTTGTTAACACCACTCTTCCGGTGGAAAACTCTCGGTACAATATTACTGACGTCATCGAGATCGGCGCCAATGTCACTGATGACACTGCTGTTTCCATAGTTCTGGCTAATGTTTCACATCCCAATGGGACGGTGAAGCAATATACACTGACGAATGGCACAGGATACAATGACCGCTTTAACGTCTCTTTTACTGTTCCAGACCTGGCTGGAGAATATGATATCACCTATATTGCCAATGACAGCACCAATAATATCAATTCTTCCACAACAAGCAGGTTTACTGTCTATACTGGAGGAGAGGTTGGTGATTTGGATATGATCGCCATCAATGAGTCGGCGTATGCCATTTTAGTCAATAATGTCAGCGGCAACCGTACCGACATCTTCATCAGGAATACCACGGGAACGCAGAAAGGCATGATCCATATCCTCAATGGAAACAACAATCTCACCAGATTAAGCTTTACCATGCTGAACAGTTCAGATTTTTTTGTCGGCTTCTTGGATACTTCTGTAAAGGATGGCACTTCCGCTGACCAGGCCTATACTATCGTCACTATAGATGGCACGGTAAAGGTGGGATATACGGTAGTTGATGCTGATCTAGGCAACCCTAGCCCCTCCTCTGGTTTTGACTGGTCTTTGTCTGCCTTTAACAGCACCAGAACGATGTACTGTTATAATGACATTCTCAACACAAACTTTCTGTATCATGTTTACAATGATTCTGGAAGACAAGTAGGATCAGCATTAAATCTTGATAATCTAATGCCCTCATTCCGCCCCCTGTATAACCACATCGACTGTGCTGCAGTCAACGAGACAACAGGAGTGGCGGTACATCGTGATGGGTCTAATAACCTTCGGTATGATATAGTCAACTCAACTTCTAGCAGCGTTAGTTTCGGAAATCTTTTCTCTCTCTCCGGCAATTCACGGCTGGCCGTCACTACTCTCAACGCCTCAGGAAGCAGCAACAATAATCGCTTTGCTGTGCTGTATTTTGATGCGTCCAATAATGACTTCACCATTACTCAAAGCACCTTTGACGGAGCTTCCCAAAGCACTCAGGACATAGATGACTCTGTCGGAACAGGTGGTTCTGGAACCAGTCTTGATGTGGCAAGAGTCAATAATGGCACCCAGGACCATATCGTGGCTCTCTGGAAAAATGACTCTCACACTCTCTGGAGCGCAGTATATAATGCCAGCCTGACCGAAGTCCGCGCCCCCTTTCAGGTAGCTAATGTCTCCGCGAACTATAGCCTTGTTGCCGTGACCGAATCAGCCATAACCACCAATACCTCTTTATGTAAAGGCACGTATGCTGTCGCTTACAACGACGGAATTACCGGAACCCTGACCGTAAAGACCTTTCGGATCAATGACACGGGAACGACAGAATGGAGCGGCAATTGCCCGGCGGTAGCTGGAGACACTACTAATCCTGACATCGTCGATTACTTGCCGGCGATCAACACCGTTATCACCAGCAGCACCACTCTCCGCATCGCTGCCAACGTGACGGATGAAATGTCCGTCAGCAGAGTCTTCGCCAATGTTTCCATCCCTAACGGCACGACCAAAGTGCTGGAAATGATTTTTGATACAGGAAACAGGTATAACACCACCTTTACTCCTTCCGATCTGAATGGCGGTTACAATATTACTTATGTTGCCAATGACAGCACCAATAATATCAATTCTTCAGTCACCACAAACTTCACGGTCTTGGGCGGCTGCGGCACTCTTACTACCAACATCACCATGATCCAAAACATTTCCGCGCCGGCAACCTGTTTTACCATCGGCGCAGACCATGTTAATTTAGACTGTGCCGGGTATAGCGTTACTTACGGCCAGGATGCTTCCGGCTATGGTGTGGATAACTCTGGCGGCTGGGATAACGTTACGGTAAAGAATTGCCTGCTCAAGAAGGGGTCGGCGACAGGAGGTAGTAATTATGGAATCTATTTCACGAATGCGGTGAATGGGACGATCCGGGATAATACTGTTAATACCAATGGTACATCTTCGAATCATGGTATTTATCTCTTTACCAGTGTTGATAATAATGTGGTTGCTAATAATACTATCTTCACTCAAGGCACGAGCTCGGACAATTATGGTATTTACCTAAGTTCAACGGCTGATAACAATAATATCACCGGCAACACCATAACTACGACTGGCACATCTGGAGACCATGGGATAATGCTCGACACCAGTAGCAACAACACGTTCATCAGCAGCAACAATATATCGGCAGGAGGAACCGCCAGCAGCAATTACGGTGTATATATCACCCTCAGCTCGAACAACACTCTCCTCAACAACAACATCTCTTCCAGTTCCTTCCAGGATTATGATATCTTTGATGACACTAACGGCAGCTCTCCCAACTATCTGATTTACAATAACAGTTTCGGAGAGATTATCTGGACCAATAGTACGGATAACGGCAAAGACCTCTCCTTCTTAGAAAACCTCACGCTGAACGTGAGCAATGGCGACGGTATAGGTTTAGGAAGAAATCTTTTCATCGGCAACAACAGTGCTGCTTTCAATACCACTGCCTTTTTGAACACCCTGCTCATCAACTCCACCGCTAACATCACCTTATACTCATTAAACAACTGGACATCTATAAATGGCATCAAATTCCTGCAGAATTACAGCAGCGACAGTTCCGAGATCAGAAGTAAAGGGACGAATTGTACGAACTGTTTTATCCAGAGCTTCTCTGGTGGAACATTAGTATTTAACGTCAGCAGTTTTAGCAGCTATGCAGGGGATTCTACCCCTGCTGCATCTACTTGCGGAACTATCACTTCTGATACAATTTTAATTAATAACGTCAGCTCTACCACTACCTGCTATACTATCGGAGCTGATAACATTATTTTAAACTGCGCTGATTATATGGTAGAGTACGGAACTGATGGGGGCAATAATAGTTATGGGATTAATAATACTGGCGGATTTGATAATGTCACGGTCAAGAATTGTCCGCTGAAAAAAGGGTCAGAATTCGGAGAAAACGGCTATGGGATACTTTTCAATAGTGCGGTTAATGGAACAATTTTAAATAATACTATCATCACGAATGGCACCACTGCCCTTTATGGGAATCATGGGATTTTCTTAAATGATTCTTCCAACACTACTCTTGTCTATAATAATACCATCTTTACTGATGGCTCAGGTGGGTATAATTATGGGATATATATTTTACGTTCCTCTCATGAAAATATCAGCAGCAATACTATCACTACCAACGGTTCTATCGGCAGCACCGGGATGTATATCGAGACTACAGTCAACCAAAATGTGATTGCGGGAAATACTATCCGTACAGGAGGCCCCAGTGCCTTGAATTATGGGATCTATGGCACTACTTCCTCTTCTGGCAGCAGCAACAATATTACGGGGAATATCATCATCACCTCCGGGACTTCCGCCGATGATGGAATATTTCTTACTGGTGTAGTCAATACTTTTATTTACAATAATATCATCAATACTACTGGTTCCAGCGGCAATAACCGAGGGATTAATCTTGATCAGGCTGCTGGAGGAAATATCAGCAGCAATACTATCAACACGAATGGCACCAGCGATAATTATGGGATCCTTCTTGATGGTCCATCTTCTGGTCAATATGTGATTGCCGACAATACTATCTTTACTAGGGGTACCAGTACAGATAATTATGGCATCTGGCTCAATGCTGTTGTCAACTATAGCAACATCACCGGCAACACTATCGTTACCAATGGAACCACTACCAACTATGGGATCAGTTTAACAACGACAATTAATAATACTCTTGTTTACAATAATAAGATCAATACCACCGGGACGAGTGGCGGAAGCAATTATGGGATTTACCTTAATAGTCGTGTAGGCGGAAATAACATCAGCAGCAATACTATCAATACCAACGGCAGCAGCTCTAATCATGGCGTTTATCTCTTTACTACAGTTCATCAAAATGCAATTGCGGATAATACTATCTATACCTATGGCACGGGTTCGATCAATAATGGTATCCGTTTAAGCACAACTTGTTATAACAATAATATCACCGGCAACATCATTGTCACTAATGGCACTACTACCAATTATGGGATTATTTTAACAATTAACTCCAATGATACTCTTATCTACAATAATAAGATCAATGCAACGGGAAGAACTGGCGGGAGCAATTATGGTATGTATTTTACTAATCGTGTAGGCGGGAATAATCTCAGCAGCAATACTATCAATACCAACGGATCTACCAATAATTATGGTGTTCATCTCTTGACTAATGTTAACCGGAATGTGATCGCTGATAATAGTATCTCTTCACAAGGCACGAGCACCGGCAATAATGGTATCTTCCTGAGCTCAACTTGTAATGATAATAATATCACCCGCAACACCATAACTACAACCGGCACTTCATCCAATCAGGGGATATCTCTCCAAACCAGAAGCAACAACACCTTTATCAGCAGCAACAATATATCAGCGGGAGGAACCGCCAGCAGCAATTACGGTGTATATATCACCCTGAGCATGAACAATACTCTTCTGAACAATAACATCTCTTCCAGCTCCTTCCAAGATTATGATATATTTGATGATACCAACAGCAGCTCTCCTAACTTTCTTATCTACAATAACAGTTTCGGAGAGATCCTCTGGACCAATGGCACAGATAACGGCAAAGACCTCTCGTTTTTGGAAAACCTGACGCTCAACATCAGCAACGCTGATGGTATCGGCTTGGGAAGGAATCTTTTCATCGGCAATAATACTGCTGCATTTAACACTACAGCTTTTACGAGTGGCCTAACAACCTCTCCACTCATCAACTCCACCGCCAACATCACGCTCTATACATTAAACAACTGGTCGTCGCTGAACGCCATAAAATTCCTGCAGAATTACAGCAGCGACAGTTCCGAGATACGGAGCAAAGGAACGAATTGCACGAACTGCTTTATCCAGAGCTTCTCCAGTGGAACATTAGTATTTAACGTCAGCAGTTTCAGCAGTTATGCGGGGGATAGTATGAGTGAAACTAGCAAGCCTTTAGTCCACACTACTCTTCCAGCGGTAAATTCCATCTACAACATCACTAACGTCATTGAGATAGCTGCCAACGTTACAGATGAAACTGCTGTCAGCAGAGTCTTTGCCAATGTTACTTATCCGAATGGCACAAGAGATCTTTTGACATTAAGCAATGGCTCTGGATTTAACGACAAGTTCAACATTTCATTCAGGATTCCCGAATTGATAGGAACATACAACATCACCTATATTGGGAATGATAGCTTCAATAACATCAATTCTTCTACAACAAGCAACTTTACAGTCAATATAGGCTGCGCTTATATCAATATTGATACGACCATGAATCAGAATGTCGAAGCTTCAGACACCTGTTTCACCATCAATGCCAGCGACATCACTTTAGATTGTGTTGGGTACACCACAACCTATGGAACAGGTGCTTCTGGCTATGCTGTCAATAATTCAGGAGGATGGGATAACATCACCATCAAGAATTGCCTGCTCAAGAAAGGGTCAGAGACAGGAAGTGATAATTATGGTATATACTTCAGCAATGCAGCCAATGGGACAATAAGGAATAACTCTATCAAGACGAATGGCACCGATTCTAATCATGGTATCAATCTTGTTTCCACAAACTCCACGATCGTTGATAATAATACGGTTATTAGCAGCGGGACTTCAGGAACAAATATTGGAATCCAACTCCAATCTTCTACCATCGATAATGTCACCAGCAACACCATAACTACCAACGGCACCATAGGTAATTTTGGGATATATTTAACAACAACAAATTCCGCCATCGTCCATAATAATACTATCAGTACAGGTGGCACGTCAAGTATCAATTATGGGATCTATCTCTCCTCTTCTCCTCTTAATAATCTCACTCGTAATACTATCACTACGAATGGTACATCTGATAATATCGGGATAAATATGGATACCTCAAACTTTACGGTCATTGAGAATAACACTATTACCACTCTTGGCACTGTAGGCGGTGGTAATTTTGGAGTGTATCTTACCGAATCTCCTTTCAACAATGTCACCCGCAATATCATCTCTACCAACAGCACAGGGAATAATAACCATGGCATTTATCTTGTCAGTAAAAGCAATAATACCTTCATCAACAGCAATAACATCACAGCAGGAGGAACAACCAGCAGCAATTATGGTCTACGTATCTCTTCCAGCATGAATAATACTCTGCTCAACAACAACATCTCTTCCAGCTCTTTCCAAGACTATGACCTCTTTGATGATACCAACAGCAGCACGCCTAACTACTTGATCTATAATAATTCCCTGGGAGAGATCATCTGGACAAACGGTACAGATAACGGCAAAGACCTCTCCTTCTTAGAAAATCTTACCTTAAACGTGAGCAACGCTGATGGTATCGGCTTGGGAAGGAATCTTTTCATCGGCAACAACACTGCCACTTTCAATACCACTGCCTTTTTGAACACCCTACTGATCAACACCTCAGCCAACATCACCCTCTACACCTTAAACAACTGGACCTCGCTGAATGGCATCAAGTTCTTGCAGAATTACAGCAGCGACAGTTCCGAGATAAGAAGTAAAGGGACGAATTGCACCAACTGCTTTATCCAGAGCTTCTCCGGAGGAAAACTAGTATTCAACGTCAGCTCGTTCAGCAGTTATGCGGGAGATTTAAGCTCACCCGTCGATTATACCCTCGAATCCTGCACTGACATCACCGCCTCTGGCATCTATTCCTTGGAAAACAGCATCTCCTACAATACGACAGACTCCTACTGCATCAACATAAGCTCAAGTAATGTTGTATTTAACGGGAGCAACTTCCTTATCTCCGGCAATGGCAGCCTGAATACTTCCGCCATCTACATCTCTCCCGGCTATGATAACATCACTATCCAGAATGTCCTGCTTTCTGACTTTAATGATCTGATCATTGTTGATGGAAACCTAAGTATAAAAGGCTCTACGAATATTATCGTAACTAACAGCAGCCTTTCCAATGGAAGGACAAGCGGCATTCTCGTGGCGGGAAGCAATGTCAATATTTCCACCACGATTGTCAGGAATGCTACGAGGGCTATCCTAGCTGTAGGGAATGCCTCTTCCCTCAACATTGAGCAGAACATCATCAACACCAGTGATAACCGTAATGATGTGGCAATAGTTTTCAATGAGAGCAGCGGCAACGATACTCGCATCTACAACAATACAGTGCAGCTGGTCACGAATGGGATAGTAGCTAACAATGTGGGAACTTCCGTCTCCATCAATCGCTTCAACCTGACTATCTTGAACAATAATGTCAGCGACATCAGCGGTTACGCCTTTTCTATCCAGAATGTTAGCAACCTGACGATTACCGGGAATATTGCTCGGAACAACAGTATCGGCTCGGCCATCTATCGCAGCCATAACTCTACTTTATTACGCAACAGCTTTACCGGAACACAGGGCTTTCAGCTGCTGAATATCAGCGAATCGAATGGCACCTCTATCTTCAACAATTCCTTCATCAATGCCGGAACAAGGACCAGCTCCTGGTGGACGATGGGAAGAACTTTGGTTAACTCTAGCGGGAGGGTATGCACTGGAGGAGACCCCGTCTTTATCTACTCTGGAACTCCCTTTACTACAGAAACAGTAAGTGCAAATAATTTCACTTTATCTTCCTTCAGTCCCGGCCAGGATTATTATTTTGCCTGTTTAGACTTATCTGGCCCAGGCGGCAGTGACAACACGACAGCATATGTCAATGCTTCCGTAGCAACAACCTGTGATGACTTTACCTCTATCTTAGGTCCAGGGAATTGTTATGGCATGAGTCTTGGCACCATTCTTAATTTTCAGGACATACGCTCCAGTTATGTTTATGCAAATAATTTTAATAGCACGTTCACCATCTTCCAAGGATCACAAAATCCTCCCTTCCTTGACTTTAACCCCGAGAACCTTGTCGAAGATAATGCTGGAATCGTCATGGTTGACTCCTGCAATGCTGTCTGGAGGAACAACAGCTTCCAGGACGCTTTTGTGGGAACTTACAACACCAAGAGCAGCTGCACCACGGCAGAGTTTTCTCTGGAAGACCAATATGCTAAAATAAGCTGGGTTGACGCTTCAAGCAATGGCATGTTGGGGAAGCTGGAGATCAATGAGAACTTCAGCTTGGGAACAGGAACTATAAACACAGGGATTGCTACGGGAAACAATAGTATTGCCATCAACAGAAGTTATTTCACGTTAAATGTCACTAAAGTCAATAGCACGGCCAACATCACACTCTACACGTTAAATAACTGGTCATCGCTTAACGGCATCAAATATCTGGAAAATTATACTAATAGCAGTTCGGAAATACGAAGCAAAGGAACGAATTGCACGAGCTGTTATATCAACAGCTTCTCCGGTGGGACACTCACCTTTAATGTCAGCCGTTTCAGCAGTTATGCGGGTGATTTTGTGGCTTCCAACACCCTCCCCACAGCACCCCAATTAGTCTCTCCGGCAAATAATTCTACCATCACCAATCGGACATCAGGATTCATCTGGAACAATTCAGCTGACGCTGACTCTGATACGTTGACGTATCGCTTGGTCATCGATGACAGTGTTGATTTCTCTACTCCTGCCGTGAACGTTTCCAGCATCGCTCAAGGGACGACGAACACTTCTTATGACATCACTACGGAGCTGGATGTTGATACTAAATATTACTGGAAAGTCGCTGCCAACGACAGCACGGGCTATGGAGCTTGGTCGAACGTCTCTAATTTCAGTTTACAATCATTATTGCTCATCTCTCTCCGGACAAGCACGGTTGCCTTTGGGGCGATGAATACGGGAGAAACGAATAATACCACTACGGGCAATCCTCCTCCATTTACTGCAGAGAACGCCGGGAATATTCTGGCAAACATCACACTAACGGGTACAGCGTACTTCAGCAGTGTCGCTCTTCCATCATCCTCGTATCAATTCAAGATACGGGCAAATGAATCCAGTTCATTTACTGCGGCAAATACTTCCTTCCTCAATATGAGCAGCAGCTATACTGGCTATCATGTCATTAACCTCTCCTGGCAGGACGTCAACGATGATTTCCTTGCCGATATACTGGTTACTGTTCCTGCAGGAGAGCCTGCTGGGGCAAAATCATCAACGATTACGTTTACGATAGAAGGATAATATGATGAATAATATGAAAACGACTAAAAAACAAACCGTTGGAAGATGGCTTGTCTGGCTAGTCTTAGCCCTCTTGATGCTGCAGCTGGTGACGGCTATCGGCATCCGGCCGGCAAAAACAACTGTTCTTTCGGAAGAAGTTTCCTCATACCAAGGAACATTCTGGGTCGTCAACAATGACCAAATGGAATTTACGGCAAAAGTTCTTGTCGAAGGGGAGATGGCCCAATATATCTCTCTATCTCCAGAAGAGCTTAGCTTCCGCTCCGACACGGATGCCTTGCCGGTTAATTTTGTGCTCAACCTGCCATCTAGCGTTCCCCCAGGCAGCTCTACGGCTAATATCGTCGTCGAGCAGGAAGCGCTCAGTTCTCAGGATAACTCTATCTCTTCAAAGATCATCCTCAAGCATAAGATCCTCATCCAGGGGCCTTATCCGGATAAATATGTCTCTACAAAGCTGAATTTCCATGAAGCAGACAACACCATCGAATTCGTTTCAGAAGTAGAGAATTTAGGGAAGCTGGATGTTGATAAAATCCTCACCAGATTTTATGTGAACGATAAGCAGCAGAACCAACAAAGTATCCAAACAGAAGAAACATCATTGAAAACAAGCGAAAATAAGCTGCTCAAGGCCAGTTTGGGAAAAGAACTTTTCGAGCAGGGAGAATTTGAAGTTTCAGCAGTTACGGAATATGATGGGCAGCAGGTGGAATTAGCTAAAAAGCTGATCCTCGGCGAGCCGCAAGTGAAGGTGACGTACTTCAATCAATTCCTCTTAGCCAATAAGATCAATGAATATACTATCGATCTTCTCAATGAATGGAACCAGAAGATCAAGAATGTTTTTGTCGATGTAGAAGTAAAGAAGGATAACATAAAAATAGATGAGTTCCGCACAAAGTCCGTGGATTTAGAAGCGGAATTGAGCAAAAGGATCAGTGATTATTATGATGCCAGGGATGTTAATACAGGAAAATATACCTTTGACCTGGTCATCAATTTCTGGAATCTGGTGAGGATGGACCAAGCTCTATACACGTTTGAGACTGAATTTTTAGAAGAAGAAAGTATTGACAATGTTCCCGCTCTTGCTGGCCGGGCTGCAGGTGATGCAGAAGAACAGTCTTCCCTGCCTTGGCTGTGGATAGTGGGAGGAGGAATGGTGCTCATCATGATCCTCGCTATCCTTTTCATCGTATGGCGATATCTCCATCGTGAGGAGTATGAAGGAGGAGATGGTGGTCTTTAAGGCTATCAAAAAGAGCAGCGATGGCTCTGGCACTCTTGCTCTGCTGCTTCTTGCCTATCGTACGTATTTAGTTTGGTTAAAATAGTAGCTTGGTCAAGATGGAAAATTCATTAATAGCTTCATAAGAAAAGATCACTTGCCTGACTTTCAGATTAAAATCAACAGTAAATCATTGCCTTCCCCTTCAAGTCAGGCTGAATTTTCCGACCTGCCACTATTTTTCTTTATGGAACTAAATACGTACAGGTCATCGAAAGCTATATAAATGACAATAAGATAATACTCTAAAATAAAAAGGGATGATCCATGGTTCAGTTATCGAATAGAAGCATCGTGTATCTCTTAGTCATTGCCATGGCCATAACATTGGCCAGTACTGTTCTCAACGTGAGCAAGTTAGGCTATCTGGGGAATATGATCACTGGCGCTGCCACCAATACTTCTGTGGGGACAGCTACATTGACGGTAACTTCTCAAACTGCTGTTACCATGCGTGTTTCCAGTATCGCTTTTGGCAGCGGCTTTGTCAATACAACTAGCGCTGTATGCACCTATTGCCAGTCATCAACAGAGAGCGGTCATGCTTCTGGGAATGAGTCTTGCTGCAGCCGCTTTAACAATGTGACAGCGGGCTTTTTTTTGGAAAATACCGGGAACGAGAATGTCACGCTGAACGTTACCTGTTCCGGCAGCTGTACTGCTGCCGAGTTTGTCAACGGCACCAGCCCCTTATTCCAATTTAGGGTCGTGAATAGTTCTGATGGGGCAAGTACTGGAAAAACATCAAATAATTCTGCTGATACCACGACAGATACCACGAGCTCCTGCTCCTCCGGAGATGGTGTAGGATGGAATTATAGTTCCTGGACAAACATGGCTGCTACTGGTTTTGATCTCTGCGGCAGTAATGCTACGACAGAATATTATTTTGGTGCTCAGCCGACGAGGAATGCGGTGATCATGGATATCTTGGTGAAGATCCCTGCTGATGCCATCACTGCTTCAGCAAAGACAGCAACGCTTACCTTCAGCGCGACATCTGCCGGATAAGAAAGGGGATAAGAAAGGATGAGGGGTCACAGAAACGTATATACCTGAACGTATATACATAAACGGGATGGATTTCCTTTTTAAAAAACAGGTGAAAACATGGTGAAATTCAATAGTCATGCTAAACAGAAGGTAGGTTCGAAAGTGGGTTCTCTTAACGTCATGAAGGGAAATGCTTCTCCTCATTCTGACGTTTCTGATAAAGCAGTGATCATCATGCTCATAGCTGTCGTGGTCATCAGCTTATTCAGTTTGGGGTTATATGTTTATACTTCAAGCATTGATGCCAATTCTGTACCAACGGGTCAAGCTATTGCTGGAGAGACACCCCCACAAGGCGTAATCTCCTTAGAGATTCTTCCACAGCCAGGGGCAGTTGACCAATAGGGCTACATTTTCTACTGCAGCGATGGCTCTGGCACTCTCGCTCTGCTGCTTCTTGCCCATCAGCTCTGTAGAAAGTGTAGTCAGTGTCAGAAGACGAACGGTAAAATCAATATAAACAGAGATTGGAGCAGGGGGATGTCCCTTACGGGGATGCTCCATTATAGTGAAATATCTAAAGAGTGAGTTGACACTGACCGAGCACCAACATGCAAACGAGCAAAGCGAGTTTGCTCGCAAGTCGAGCGAGACTTTCTACAGAGCCTTGCCCATCGAAAGCTATATAAATGCTGATGAGATACTATCCTCCAATAAAAGGGATGATCCATGGTTCAGTTATCGAATAGAAGCATCGTATATCTCTTAGTCATTGCCATGGCCATAACATTAGCGAGTACTGTTCTCAATGTCAGTAAGTTAGGTTATCTGGGGAATATGATCACTGGCGCTGCCACCAACACTTCTGTGGGGACAGCTACGCTGACGGTAACTTCACAAACTGCTGTTACCATGCGTGTTTCCAGCATCGCTTTTGGCAGCGGCTTTGTCAATACTACTAGTGCCGTATGCACCTATTGCCAGTCATCAACAGAGAGCGGTCATGCTTCCGGCAATGAGTCTTGCTGCAGCCGCTTTAACAACGTGACAGCGGGCTTTTTCTTGGAAAATACCGGGAACGAGAATGTTACGCTGAACGTTACCTGTTCCGGCAGCTGTACTGCTGCCGAGTTTGTCAACGGCACCAGCCCCTTATTCCAATTTAGGGTCGTGAACAGTTCTGATGGGGCAAGTACCGGAAAAACATCAAATAATTCTGCTGATACCACAACAGATACCACAAGCTCCTGCTCCTCCGGAGATGGGGGTTGGAATTACAGCTCCTATACAGCGATGGCCGCTTCAACCTTTGACTTATGTGGGAAGAATACTTCAGTCGCGTATTTCTTTGGCGCTCAGCCGACGAGGAATGCAGTGATCATGGATATCTTGGTAAAGATCCCTGCTGATGCCATCACTGCTTCAGCAAAGACAGCAACGCTTACCTTTGCTGCGGCATCTGCCGGATAATGATAATAGAGATACAGGTAAATAAAAGGAGTGTATCAGGCGACAGAAACATATTTAAACCAAGCTTACATCTCTCTCCCCAAAATAGGTGAAAACATGGTGAAATTCAATAGTCATGCTAAACAGAAGGTAGGTTCGAAAGTAGGTTCTCTTAACGTCATGAAGGGAAATGCTTCTCCTCATTCTGACGTTTCTGATAAAGCAGTGATCATCATGCTCATAGCTGTCGTGGTCATCAGCCTTCTGAGTTTAGGGCTGTACATCTATACCTCTGCCCAAGATACTCCTGATATAGCTGCCGGTCAAGCTATTGCCCAAGAAGCTCCTTCCCAAGGGATAATCAGCTTAGAAATAGTTCCCCCACCTCAGCCAGCTCCTATCGTTGATACCTATGACTAAATTCTCTAATGCCGCGATTGTATCTTTTTTAGTTATTGCTTTAGTCATTACTTTAGCTAGCTTAGTGATGAACATGAGTCAATTAGATTATGTCCAAAGCATGATCACTGGCGCTGCCACTAATACTTCTGTGGGGACAGCTACATTGACCGTAACTTCCGCTACTGCTGTGACATTACAGGTGTCCAGCATCGCTTTTGGCAGCGGCTTTGTCAATACTACAAATGCTGCCTGTACCTATTGCCGGACATCAACAGAGAGCGGTCATGCTTCCGGCAATGAGTCTTGCTGCAGCCGCTTTAACAACGTGACAGCGGGCTTTTTGGTAGAAAATACCGGGAACGAGAATGTCACGCTGAACGTTACCTGTTCCGGCAGCTGTACTGCTGCCACATTTATTAACGGTACCAGCCCCTTATTCCAATTTAAGATAGTGAACAGTTCTGATGGGGCGAGTACCGGAAAAACATCAAATAACTCTCGTGATTCGACAACAGATACCACAAGCTCCTGCTCCTCCGGAGATGGGGGGTGGAATTACAGCTCCTACACCACGATGGCCGCTTCAACCTTTGACTTATGCGGCACTAATGGCTCAACGGAATATTATTTTGGCGCTCAGCCGACGAGGAATGCCATGATCATGGATATCTTGGTGCAGATCCCTTCTGATGCCATCACCGGTTCAGCAAAGACAGCAACGCTTACCTTTGCTGCGGCATCTTCTGGATAAGAGAGGGGATAAGAAAGTTAAGAGGTATTTCTGTCCTTCTTTGTTTCTAAAAATATCTTTATGAGAAAGATTTAAGTATCATTTTGCTTTCCCGCTGCCTGATGAAGATGTTCAAGAAAGAAGTGTTTCTCGTAGTGCTATTCTTATCTCTAATCCTTCTCCCATCTGCTTTTGGGCTAAGCTTAAGCGGGGCTAAGTTAGGGACGGTCATTTATGAGCCGGGGAAAGTGATCAGGAATTCTTATACCATTACCGATACCAGCCTTCCTGTAGACATCTCGGTCAGTGCTGCTGGCCTTAGTGATTTTATTCGGATCGAGAAACAAGATAGGTATCATTTTGATTTGGTCTTAGAATTTCCGGACCTTCTTGTTGAAGAAGGAACCTATATCGTAGGGATATCTGCCCAAGAAATTGCTCCTGAAGGTGCTGCAGGGATCAATTCTCTCCTTTCTGTCAGCAAGATGTTCCAGGTTGAAGTTTACTCTAGAGAGAAAAATATTGGTGTTTCTTTCAATGCGCCTCAGACAAATGAGCAAGAGCCGATAAAATTTGAGTTGGATGTGCAGAGCAGGACGTACCAGGATATCGATAGCATCGCTGCTGAAATAACTATCTATGACTCTTATGACCAGGAAGTAGGGAGAATTGCGACTGCTGAAAAGCCATTAAAAGCGCTGAGTACAGAGAGATTAAGCGCTTCTTACGATTCAAAAGATATGCCTCCGGCCAACTATTGGGCTCAAGCTAAAGTTCGTTACGATGGGCAAGTGAAGATTTTGAATGACAGCTTTAAGATCGGAACGATGGACATTGCGCTGATCAATCACACATCCATATTGAATAGGGGCTTTTCAGAGTTTATCGTCTTGGTTGAAAACTCCTGGGGCAATGAAATTCCTGGCGTTTACGCCAAATTATTTATCGATGGCACGGAAGTATTGCAGACTCCCAGCATCGACCTTTCTCCGTGGTCTACCGGTGAATTAAAAGGGATCGTCAAGCTGGACATACCCCCTGGCACATATCCCTCGATCATCAAAATCTTCCTTTCCGGGGAAGAAAAAGAATTTCCTGTTTTTTTGACCGTTACTGATGAAGTCCTTCCAGAGATCCAGGAAGCCAGAGCAGAAGTTAGCCAGAAAAATCAAGTGATCATCATCTTAAGCAGCATCTTGATCGTCATCCTCATCATCGGCATCATCATTTTCTGGAAAGGGAGGTCTCGTAACGACTATGGAGGTTAAGAAGCTCTTTGCTGCTCTGAGAAGCAAGAAAGTACTGGCTATTCTCGTTGCTGTTCTCTTGAGTATTTCTCTGTTCACCTTCTGGCTAGCAGCGCAGGATATAGCTTCCTGCATGTCAACAAAAACCATAGCTATGTCTTTAGTTGTCGACAAGAAAGCTATATCTACAGTAGGATTGAATGCGGACACCGATCATCTGAATTTTGGCAAGGTTTCTCCGCTGTCTGAAGTGCAGCGCTCCGTCCTTATCACTGAAAATTATCCATCAAAGGTAAAAGTATTTTTGAAGGGCGAAGTGGGAACATGGGTCACCGTGCATAATCCTGATTTCTCTCTTCTGTCTCAAGAGCCTTATGAAGTCTTGTTCACCGCCCTTGTTCCAGAGTCTGCCGAAGAAGGGAAGCATTCCGGAGAAGCTGTCTTTTGTTTCTTAGAAGAGTGATAAAAATTCCCTTAATTACCTACTAATTACCTATTCTAGAAAACCACTTTATCTATCTTCTTGCTGTTTTCTTTGGCGCTGTTTAGGGAGGAGGCTCATTTCAGATGAGCGTTTCCGGAATAATGACCTGGCTTGCTGCTTGCTCTCTGCGTTGAAATCTCTTTTTTGATTACTTCTGGAGACCAGCCTGCAGATACTAAGGCCTGATAAACCTGCTCTTCCCCATATCCTCTTCGCATCATTTCCGTAATATACCTGGAAACTGGCTCTCCTTCGTCCACTCTAAATCCCCTTCTGGATGTTTTTTTCTTTACAATGATCAGTCCGATTATAATTAAAGAGAGAATAAGCGCCATAAGCCCTAGCAAGCTATACGAGATGTATTGGGAATATCCTGTACCTCCATCAAACGCTCTTCCGGCTAAGCCGACAGGCCCTTCGATGGTGAACGATTCTGTAGATGTGGCAAAAGAATCTCCCGAGATGATCTTCATGCCGAAGATATATTTTCCTGGAGGGATATTTTCTGGCAGCCTGATGTTTTTGGCGAAAGAGATCTGCTGCTCAAGGATGAGTTCCTCCTCTTCAGAATAGATCTCTATCCCTCTGGAACTGATGATAGTATAGATAACTGTGGCTTTTCCCGGGAGGATACCGCTGATGGTGATCATTGATTGAAGCAGGTCGCCGGCGCTAAGCCTATCATCTTCAAGGTCTATGCTTCCGTCAAACAATAATTCTTCGGACTCCACCTGAAGTACAATACCTATATCTTCTGTTATGCCTCCTGCAACTACCTCTATGACCTCAACGTAGATGTTTGGCTTTAAGTTCTGGTCTGGATTGAATATCACCCTGACCTCCCTTGTTTCTCCGGCTGCCAGCGAAAATGAATCTGGAGCAAGTTCTATGAATGATGGAATATTCCGGATGGAGAAATCTAGGTTGGTATTTCCATCATTGGTAATAGTAATGCTTTTCTCTGCTTTCTGTGATTCTTTGACCGTCGCTTTTAAGGTTGTGTCGCTTACATCAAAGGAAGGGTTCTCTTTTTCTGTTAGTCTTGGTACATCTCCTCCACCTCCTCCGCCACTTGTTGCTCCACCAGTACTTGGCGCAGGTGTTGTTCCTCCTTCTGCTGCAGCAATGACAATGTTGAACTCTTTGCTATTGTTGATCTGGATGCAATTAAAATAATCTTGAACAGTAAGGAGAATAGTATGGTTGCCAACATCTGATGATCCCGGCGTAAAGGAGATATATCCGCTTTGGTTTATTGCAAATAAAGAAGTGTTATCATAATACGTTCTGTTGGCGGACGTATCTAAGGTGCTTACTACTACTTGATACGTAAATGCTTCATCGACGGTAGCTTCCTGTTCATTGATGTCTGTTATCGATGGCTGCTGGCCGATGCATAATGAAGCGGTTGCCGTAAGTGTTACGTCTCCGGTCAGATCTTTCCAGGCTTTTTCCGCAATATGCTCTGTGGTACTGATGATCATGACTAAGTTGAGAATATTAAATACGATCAACAGAACTAAAAGTACGGCAACTACCAAGCTCTTTTCTTTCACTAGAGTTTAGAATGCATTTTATATTTAAATAAGTATCTGTGACGAGAGGTACTTCAGCAATGTGGAGTAAAATTATCATCATCAAGATTGCTCAATGTTTTTCTGTATCTGTTCTAATCAAGAATATTCCTTTCGAAAGATTATAACATCAAATTAGGACCAAGATATCCACTAAAACTCTCAACCTTTTCTTTCAAATAATCTCTTAATTGTTGTTTATTCTCAATACCCAAACCCCTTACCTCATCAGGACTTAAAACGTTAACTACCGTTTTTCCTTTATTATCACGACAATCAAATTCAAATTTCAAATAAAAGAGCAAAATATTCCCTGCCTCATCAAACCTATCTATAGCCTGAAAATAAGCACGATCCCAAGGGATGGCGGTATGATCAACATTACTCGAAATTCCAACAGAATTGCAGTATTCAACAGGAATTTGAGGAGTAGAAGAGCCTTTTCTTTCAGGATCTTCACTTGTTCCCAAACAAGCTGCAAGCCCTAAAGCTAATGTACTAGAAACCATCCTTTGAACAAGATTTTTCATGGTTCTTTCCTCTCATTATAACTATTATAATTACTTTATGTTTAATTGTTGCATAACTTTAGGATAGCGGATTATTACTCTAAACTAATTCTCTTCTCAATCACCCTAACTTCTCATCGATCTCTTTAGCTACTTCCAGCAGTTCAGAAAGCGCCTCTTCCATGTCTCTCTTGATATCCTGGACAACTTTCTGCAGATCATTCTCCCGTAACAGATATCCTTGCTGTTCCCGGACGACAATACCAGAGTCCATCAATCTCGTCAGATGGTGGACAACGGTTCCCCTGCTCAGGTTCAGCTTCTCTGCAATCTGGTCAGAAGAGATAGGCTCATTCCGCTTCGCTTTCTTCACTAAGGTAATAAAAACCCGGAAACAGCTGCTATCCTTATCCCGAAGGTTGAATAATCCTAACGAATTGGCTACCCATTGCAGCTCTTGGTTAAGGTCATTGTGGGGATTTCTCCGTACTCTGACGATCATCACTTTTTTGCCCATATTTCTCCTAAAGGGACAACTATTCATAAACATTTCCCAAAACATTTATATATAAGTTACATTTTAGGTAGTTATGGTTGACTTAAGGTCAACGGAAAAGAGATTATGGCGGAAGATAAACAACAAAAAAACAATGCGAATGTTCCTGCAACGGCAGCGGAAGAAAAACAGGCTTCACCCAAAGAAGCGAAAAAGCTTTCCCCTGAAGAGCAGCTCGTTGAAATGACAGACATCTTGAAGCGAACTCAGGCAAATTTTGAGAATTATCGCAAGCAATCAGAGTTGAGAATGCAGGAGATGATAAAGGTAGCTGGCAAGCACGTTATCATGCAGTTGTTGCCGGTCATCGATCACTTTGAACTGTCGTTAAAACATTGCACTATCGAAAAAAACCAGCCGGAGTTTTATGAAGGCATCCAGCTGATTCATTCCCAGATGCAGGTCTTGTTAGAGCAGAATGGAGTTCATCCTATTGAAACAGTGGGCAAGAAGTTTGATCCTTATCTTCATGAAGCGCTGTTGAAAGTTCCTTCAGATAAAGAAGAAGGGATAATCTTAGAAGAGTTTCAGAAGGGATACCTGCTGCATAACCAAGTGATCCGGCATGCCAAGGTAAAGATCAGTTCAGGAAAGGGAGATGGTCCAGAACTCGTTAAAGAAAAGCAAACAGAGAAACAGCAGGAGAAAGAAAAAAACGAAGACCACAAAAAACAAGATCATCAAAAATAGAAAAATAAAATTATAAAAAATAGAAAAATAAACACGGAGGATAACACCATGGCACATACAAAACATGATGATGGAAAAAAAGCAAGCGGAGTAACGATAGGAATAGATTTAGGCACGACATTTTCAGCCGTCGCCATATTGGAAGGCGGTAAGCCAACGATCATCTCTAATTCTGAAGGAACAAGGACAACTCCCAGTGTTGTTCACGTGAAGGATGGAGAAGTTATCGTGGGGCAGGTAGCCCGAAACCAGGCTATCGTCGACCCTTCCCATACCATCAGAAGTATCAAGAGAAAGATGGGAACAAATGAGAAGGTGAATATCGATGATGAAGAATATTCTCCGGAACAGATCTCTGCCATGATTTTACAGAAATTGAAGAAGGATGCTGAAGCATACCTTGGTCAGCCGGTGAAAAATGCTGTTATTACCGTTCCAGCTTATTTTAATGACAGTCAGCGTCAAGCAACGAAGAATGCTGGTGCTATTGCCGGATTGAATGTCTTAAGGATCATCAATGAGCCAACAGCAGCAAGTCTAGCCTATGGATTAGACAAGCAAGGCACTGCTCACACCATCCTTGTCTTTGACTTTGGTGGTGGGACATTTGACGTTTCCGTCCTAGAACTAGGTGATGGCGTCTTTGAAGTCAAATCAACCTCTGGAGATAATCTGCTGGGAGGAGATGATATCGACCAGATCATTATGGATTACTTGATCAACAAATTCAAGAAAGCTACAGGCATAGACCTGAACAATGACGCTACTGCTGTCCAGCGCCTGAAAGAAGAAGCAGAGAAAGCGAAGATTCAATTATCTACAAAGACGAAAGTAGAGATCAGCATTCCTTTTATCACTGCTGACCAAAATGGGCCGAAGCATATCAAGGAAGAATTGACCAAGGCGAAGTTTGAAGAGCTTATCCATGATATCTTAAGACGGTTAGAAGGACCTACCAAGCAGGCCATCAAAGATGCAAGCTTGTCTGTTGATAAGTTGGACAAAATCATTTTTGTCGGTGGCTCTACGAGAATTCCTGCAGTTCAGGACTTAGTGAAGAGGATTGTTGGCAAGGAAGGAGATAAGTCCGTCAATCCTGATGAAGCGGTTGCTTTAGGAGCTTGCATCCAGGCAGGTGTATTATCTGGAGATGTCAAAGATATTTTGTTATTGGACGTCACTCCATTATCTCTGGGAATCGAGACGTTAGGGGGAGTATTCACCAAGCTGATCGAAAGGAATACCACTGTTCCGACGAAGAAATCACAGATCTTCAGCACGGCAGCAGATAGCCAGCCGGCAGTGACGATCAGAGTTGCTCAGGGAGAGCGAAGCATGTTTGCTGATAACAAGCTGCTGGGCCAGTTTGATCTGATGGGCATTCCGCCAGCGCCACGAGGAGTTCCTCAGATCGAAGTCACATTTGACATCGATGCTAACGGCATAGTCCATGTTGGGGCAAAAGACTTGGGTACGGGAAAGGAGCAGAAGATCCAGATCACTGGGGCAGGCACGTTAAGCAAGGAAGAGATCGAACGAATGCGTAAAGATGCAGAACAAAATGCTGCTGACGACGAGAAAAAGAAAGCCAAGATCGAAGCGGAAAATCAAGCGGAAGCTGTCGTCTATCAGACGAGAAAGATGCTTGACGAGTTTAAAGATAAGGTCGATGCTTCCACGAAGAAGAAGATCGAAGAGAAGCTTGCTCTTGTTGAAGAGAAGCGAAAGGAAGGAAATCCTGAAGAGATCAACAAGGCTATCGATGACCTGAACAAGGCAACCCAAGAGATCGGGGCGAAGATGTATGCTGATGCTGCGAAGGCGCAGCAAGCATCATCTCCTGGAAAAGAATCTGCAGAAGACGAGAATATCGTCGATGCCGAGTTCAAGGAGAAGAAAGAGAAGAAGTAGGATTCTTTTCTTTTTTTTTGATTTATTTCAAATAATTTTTAAAATGGTAAACTGGAATAAAGGAGTAGTAAGGAAGATAAGATGAATAAGAAACCTCCGCAAAATCAAGACTATAATTGCTTGATTGGAAATAATCAGTACGTCGCCGACTGCTTTAACCTGCTGTTGAAAAAGTTTTTCTTATTATTTCCAATTTCGCAGGCATCGCCTTCGCAATTCAAGCTTTCCTGGACACATTATTGTGAACTGTTAAAAGTAAAATTGCAAGAGCAGATGAGGAAATTTCTACGATGAAACTCCCTACTCAACAACAATGCTTAGAGTATTTTGATACGTACCACGTCCCTAAAAATATCAAAGCCCATTGTTTGGCCGTACAGAAATATTCTCTATTTTTTGCCAAGCAGCTTCAGAAAGCAGGCATGAAGGTTGATCTGGATATTGTTGACAGATTAGCATTGCTTCATGATTTGTTTAAAGCGGTTACGTTAGATCTCACCAAAGTTGATTCTTTTCATCAGTATAAAGCAAGTCCAGAAGAGCTTGCCACTTGGCGTGAATTAAGGAAAAAGTATTCAGGCATGCACGAAAGTGAGATCGCTTACGAGATCTTCAAAGGGGAGTTTCCTGAATTTGCTCAGGCATTAAAGAATACTAGCCACCCGTTGAGAGAAAAGACGACGGAAGAGTTGATCGTTCATTACATCGATTGGAGGATGTTGAAAGATGATCTTGTTTCTCTGGATGAGCGGTTTGTCTATCTCTTGGAGAAATATCCCAGATTCCATAAGCACTATACCGAAAGTGCAAAGCTTATAAAAGCCAGAGAAAAAGAGATGTTCTCCAAGCTTCCATTTTCTCCGGAAGAGCTGAAGGAAAAGGAGAAAGACCATGGCCAATAAGGATTATTATCAGTTATTAGGGGTAGAGAAAGGCTCTACGAAGGAAGAGATCAAGAAAGCGTACAAGAAGCTTGCCTTAAAATATCACCCTGATCGAGCTCCAGAGGACAAGAAAAAGGAATACGAAGAGAAGTTTAAGGAAATCAATGAAGCTGCTTCCATCTTAAGTGATGATAAGAAGCGCCAGCAATATGACCAATATGGCTCCTCCTCTTTCCAAGGGGGGCAAGGCGGCCAAGGTGGTTTTGAAGGGTTTGATTTTTCCGACCTGTTCCGCAGCCAAGGCAACTTTGATGATGTTTTCGACCAATTATTTGGCGGAGATTCTGGCAGAAGAGGAAGCAGGGCAAGACGGGGCTCAGACTTAGCGTATGAGATAGAAATAACATTAGAAGAAGCATTTAAAGGTTTAGAGAAGGAAATCCCTCTCAATAAATTAGAAGAATGTTCCAGCTGCCATGGGAAAGGTGCACATTCTTTTGAGTCATGCCATCATTGTCAAGGCTCAGGATATATGAAACGAGTGCAACGGACTGCTTTTGGCATGTTCCAGCAGTCTGGACCTTGCCCGTATTGTAAAGGTCGAGGAGAATTGCCGCAGGATTCTTGTTCTGAATGTGGCGGTGAAGGTGTTGTACGAAGAAGGAAGAAGATTGAAGTAACGATACCTCCTGGCGTGGAAGAAGGGATGCGGTTACGTGTACCAGGTGAAGGGGAGATCGGCACTTCTTCTGGGTTGAATGGCGATCTCTATCTCATTATTCACATCAAGAAGCATGACTATTTTGTCCGTCAGGGGGATGACCTGCATCTTACTGTTCCCATTTCTTTCACTCAGGCTGCCTTAGGCGATGACTTAGAAGTTCCGACGATTGATGGAAAGGCGAAGTTGAAGATTCCCGCTGGCACCCAATCAGAGACAATTCTTCGGATGAAAGATAAAGGCATGCCCAATGTCCGCGGCCATTATTCTGGCGACCAGATGGTCAAGGTGCATGTGGAGATCCCGAAGTCATTGACGAAGAAGCAGATTGATCTCATCAAGCAGCTGAAGGAAGAAAAGCCCAGCAAAGGGTTTTTAGAGAAGATATTTGGGTGAGATTTTAGAAAAGAGGCATTCTCTAAATGTTCATTCCAACGTTGTCATACAATATCAAAAAACAACTTGTTCCAGGATATGACACCTTGCATTGGGAAATTTTCTTTGACAAGATGGACATCGCTAAAAGATGCTAAGGCGGATGAATATCCATAAATGGAATCCCTTCTCCTCTCTCATTATCCAGATACGTGAGCATATCCACGGCAAATGCAGCCTGTTGATCGGGCTCCTGCGCTGCCTGCATCCTCTGTTGGATATCTTTAATGATCCGTGGCAGGGAGTTGCGGTGGGCATAGACACTCCATGCAGATATATGCAGCGGTGGCTTATCTCCAAAGGTGATAACCATATAAATATCACGAGCTAGTCCTGTATCCTGATCAAGCTCTACCTTGAATGCCAGCTCTCCATACTGGACGGAAATCTGCCCTCTTTCCTCATCAATATTTTCATATATCGGTTCTGTTTCTTCTAATGCTTCCAAGGTTTCACCTACAAAATCTTCTGTGACTCCTTCCTGTTGCCGTCGCATCTGTTTTTGTATCTGTTGTGGGGCAGATATTCTATGTTCTAACGAAGAAGGGGCTTCCAAAGATGGAAGGATGTGCCGGGCAGGTATTTTTCTTACAATAGGCGATGGTGCCTGATACTCAGGCTTCACGATCTCTGGGCGATACAACTGGGGTAGACCAAGTGTCATACCTATCAGTAGTGCCGTAATTCCCAGATATCCGGCAGGTCGCATTAGGAAGGGAAAGATATTCAACTACATAACATTGTTGGTGGTATGATACTATTGATGATGATTTCCCATTGAAGAATAGAGATGGGCTATGATAGACATAATCGCACGGGAGAGAGAAATCTTTATAAATAACCTCTTATCCTAAGAAGAAAACCAACATACTACCGGAAGTTAGGTATCAGGTAGGAGGGAAATAGGGAGGCAGTTTTCGCTTGGTAGGACTGAGCTTTTTGGAAAAAAGCGAATGTCGTACTACCGGCATGATAAAGCTGTAAGGTTTATATGGATAAAGATCAAGTAACAAAGGCATTAGCAGAACTGAAGAAGCAGCCGAAGAAGAAATTCTCCCAATCTTATGATCTCGTCATCAACTTAAAGAATATAGATATTAAAACGAACCCTCTCGATTTCTTTGTCACGATGCCTCATCCAAAAGGAAGGCCAGTAAAAGTTGCCTGTTTCTGTGATCAGCAATTGTCTGAAAATGCCAGCAAGAATTGTGATCTAGTCATCAAAGAAGTTGACTTCCATAAGTACAAAGATAAAAAACTCGTGAAAAAGCTGGCTGAAGAATATGATTATTTTATCGCTCAAGCGAACCTCATGACTCAAGTTGCTACCATCTTCGGTAAAGTTCTGGGAACAAAAGGAAAGATGCCTAACCCTAAGCTTGGATGTGTCGTCCCTCCAACTGCTAACTTAGAGCCGCTGAAGAAGAAATTAGTCTCTACGGTAAGGCTAGCAGCAAAGAAGGCTACGAATTTCCAATTGATCGTCGGCAAAGAAGACCAGCCGGATGATATCATCATAGAAAATATTTTAGCAGTCTATCAAGCAGTATTGAAGCATGTTCCTAACGAGCAGCAAAATGTCAAGAATGCTTCCTTAAAATTGACGATGAGCAAGCCGGTGAAAATATAAGATGGTGAGCGAAAAGAAAAAAGATTTTGTACAAAAGCTGACAGTATCAGTACAAGAGTATCCGGTAGTCGGTATTGTCAATCTTCAGAATCTTCCTGCTCCTCAATTCCAGAAGATGAGAAAAATGCTGATGCAGGAAGGAGTAGTTCTTGCCGTCAGCCGTAAAAGATTATTGGAGAGAGCCTTACAGGAGTCTAAGAAACCGGGCATTGAGAAGCTGAAAGAAAAATTAAAAGGCATGCCTGCTCTATTGTTTACGAAGGGAAATCCCTTTGCCTTATATTCTATCATCCAAAAAAATAAATCCGAAGCTTCAGCTAAAGCCGGGCAGATTGCCCCGAAAGATATCGAAGTGAAAGCAGGTGCAACAAGCTTTGCTCCTGGTCCGATCATCTCCGAGCTAGCTGCCGTTGGGATCAAGACAAAAGTAGAAAACGGAAAACTTGCTATCATCGCCGATGTTATTGTGGCTAAAGAAGGAGCTACTATCAGCGGCAAGCTTGCTGAAACCTTAAAGCGATTAGACATCAAGCCTATGGAAATTGGCTTGGATCTGGTTGCTGTCTGGGAACAAGGCGTCATCTTCAGCGCTAAAGATCTTAGAGTTGATGAAGAAGAATATGCTCATAACTTTACCCAGTCTGCTCGGGAAGCCATGAACTTGGCTATCGAGATAGGCTATTTATGTTCAGAGACTACTGAAATACTAGTACAAAAAGCTTTCAGGGAAGCGAAAGCTGTTGGCGTAGAAGCTGGGATCTTAACGGAGGAAACTCGTGATGAGATCCTGGCAAGATCTGAACAGCAGGCCCTTGCTGTTAAAAAAGAAGCAAACTTGTAAGTTGGAGGAAAATAAAATGGAATACATTTATACTGCGATGTTGCTGCATAAAGCAGGCAAAGAAGTTACCGAAGACGCTGTCAAAGCTGTCTTGAAGGCTGCAGGAACGCATGCTGATGAAGCGAGAGTAAAAGCTCTTGTTGCTGCTCTTAAAGGAGTGAATATTGATGAAGCGGTCAAGAAAGCTGCCGTCGTTGCACCAGTTGCCGCTGCTGCAGATCATGCTTCAGGGAAAAGTGGAGAGGATAAGAAAAAGGAAGAAAAGCCAGCAGCAGACACCAAGAAAGCTGAAGAATCAGCTGCCGCCGGATTAGGCGCTCTGTTTGGGTAAATTTCGCAAGTGAAGGTTTTTCCTTCATCATTTTTTTCCTTTTTATCTTATTGACTTTTATGAATGATACAGACAACGGATTGAAAGAAGGGTTTCATCAGAAAAAGAGAGAAGTAGCCCAGCTGCGTTCTACATTGCATGACCTTTATGTACAGAAAGAAGCATCATTTCAGAAGCTGAAGGCTTTTCGCGAGCAGATCCGGTCGAAGATTGATCAGATGAATTCTCTCAAGAAAGAGCGCGATCTCCTGACGCAGGAAGTGAAAGCTATAAAAGAGGAACGGAACAAGCTGAACCAGGAAGTTAGAGAGAAATCCGATGCCTTAAAGCAGTTCGGTACCAATAACCCTTTACCAGCACCTTCTTCTGATCGCAAGAATGATAATAGCCATAATAAGAATTATGATGGCCGTAATAAGAACTACAATACTGCTAATAGTCAGCAGATGCCTCCGGGCAAGATTAAGATGCTGATCAGAAAGATGGAAGAGCAGCTTGAAACAGAAGTCATGAGCTTTGATAAGGAGAAGCAGCTGACCAAGAAAGTGAAGGAATTAAAAGCAGAATATAAGAAAATAGAAGCGCAGGACCAGCAGTGGAAGGAACGCCAGACAGCTGCTTCAGGTTTCATCCAAAAAAGGAAAGAAGCGCAGCACTCGCATCATTCTCTTCAGGAAAAGGCTGACGCTTCCCAGCAGAAGCATCAGGAAGTAAATAAGGTGTATGAAGATCTCAAAGCCATCCGGAATCAAATCAAGCCCTTGGAAACGGAGCATCTCCGTCTTAAAGAAGAATATCATGCTGTCAAGAGGCAATTAGGTGATGCTCAGCAAGATATCCAAAAGCTTTCTAGAGTATTTGAAGATAAAGAGAAGAAGATCAAGCAAAGTTTCGCGCAGGAAAGGACTGCTGAAGTCAAGGAAAAGATCAAGAAGCGGCAGAAGTTAAGTACGGAAGATATTTTAGCGTTCCAAGCTATCCCTGATGAGGATTAAGAGATGTATACTCTAACATTTACTTTTTTAGAATGAGAAGGGAAGTAAGACCTAGTCTCATAAGACCAAAAATCTATAGCCTTATAAGGTCAATAATCATTACACAAAGAAATCCAGAAAGCTACGCCCTTTAGGGCGTAGATGAATGGATTGCTGGATTTCTGGTGTCCTAAAAATTCGACTGTCAAAGAAAGTGCCGTCAAGCCCCAGCCTTTAGGCTGGGGATAGGCACTTTCGTCGAATTTTTATGACTCTATAAGTCCTCACTCAATCTTTCCCAACAAATCTGCCTTAGAAATGATCCCTTTTATCTCCCCTTTCTCTGCTACTAAAACAATAGGATAATCCCGTAGCAGTTCCAGCAAGGTCTTTTGTCCTGTCGTTAGAGAAACGATAGGAGGAGTATCTTCCATGACATCTTCTGCTCGCAGTAAAACCGCTTTTTCAGGATGGTCAACAACATATTGTAAAATAGCCCTTTCTGTGACAATGCCGATGATCTTTTCTTTCTCTTGAACAGGAATCTGCGAAATGCCTTTGCTCTTCATCAATTTGATGATCTCTCTAAGATTTTCTTTCGGCTTGACAAACACTACTTTTGGCTTCATGATATCCTTTGCCTTCAATTCTTCTAAATCTCTCAGCTCTTCCAATGCTTGGAAGATGCGCTGGGCTTTCGAAAATGTTGGCTCTACTTTTGCAGATTCTATCTTCGCGATCAATGACTGCGAAACTCCGGAGCGTGAAGCTAGCTCTTTCTGGTTGATTCCGTACTTCTTCCGCAGCAACTTGATCTCTTTTAATGAATGCATCATGGTCTCTTCTCCAAATTCTTCCCTAGGGAGATCAGCTTTGTTTTACCATTAATAAACTTATTGGCTAAATATTCTTATTGGAATATCGTGGTCAAGATAGTTTAAATAACTTCTGTCTTTTCCTCGTGCTATGCTTGAACGGCGTATCCACTCCCATGAACAAGGCAGGCGGGGAAAGCCTGACCGCTTAGACGCAAACATTGCCCACCTTCTGGCAGCGCAGGCGCTGCGGATTGATAGGAATGCGCGCTGTGATATCCATGTCGTTGGTTCTTATTTTATTCCTGATGATCGCGGTTCCTATCCCTCTGTCATCGTTTCAGGAGAGGTATCTTCTCAAGTTCTTCCCGTACTAAGAAGTCATATCGATGGCATTGTTCGGAATCATTATCGAGATGTCCATCAAGGTGATGATCATGGCTTGGTTGTTGATGCAAGGTTCCTTAAGCCGCAATCAGCTGCTTTGTCTAAAAATGATCGTGCTGGTGATTCTGGAACGGCCATTGCTGTTGCCTATGCTCATACTCCCCATTATCTCCCTTTGGAAAGATATCTTGCTGTTGCCCTAGTTGACCTTATTGATGGGATATCTTCCGCATCTGGACAAGTTCCTGAACCCTTGAGGAGAGAAGCAGGGATTTCGGCCATTCCCGGATTGCGTGCAGACGGGAAGATTTCTGTGGAAGTCCAGTACCTTGGTGCTGTCGGCTCTCCAACAGTTACTGATGTTACTCTTGCATTGAACCACGAGGGAAGTATCTCTTTAGATCATCTAAGAAGAGATGCTACTTCCCTCATCACTGCTTACCTCCGATCTGAAGAGAAGAAGCTGCAAGGAAGATTGGATGGAGTTGATCTGACTCATGGCGAAATTGTCATCAATGGCGCTGGATCATGGCAAGACCAGGGAGGCTGGAAAACGGATGATGGCAGCAGGGATGCGAAGCCTCAGGAAGCTTATTTTGGCTCTTATGGGGTATGTGAAGATGCTCCCTGGGGCGAAGATCCCAGCAAGCCTTCCGGCACGGGAACATTGATGGCGAGGTATATTGCCAATCAAGTTGTCGCTCAGGGCTTTGCCGATTTTGCTGAAGTGCGCTTAGTCTACAAGATAGGGAAGGATCAACCAAGGCTAAACATTACTACTCATGGAACTGGGCATAAAAGCCAGGATGAGATCGAGGCTTGGGCTAAAAACAGGTTAGGCGATTTTAGCGTCGCTGCTGCGGTGGAGCGCTTTGGATTGCGTGATCCTCTCCTCTATGAGAGAATTGTTCATGGCTCTGATCTGTTCCATGATCCAGAGCTGCCTTGGAATGTTGTTCTCGGTGCAAGATAGATACTAGCAAATCTCGACAGGTTCCATTATTAACGAGATTTGCTAGTATAGTAAATCACCTGGCGTAATGTTCCATTACACAAAGAAATCCAGAAAGCTACGCCCTTTAGGGCGTAGATGAATGGATTGCTGGATTTCTGGTGTCCTAAAAATTCGACTGTCAAAGAAAGTGCCGTCAAGCCCCAGCCTTTAGGCTGGGGCTAGGCACTTTCGTCGAATTTTTATGACTTTTGTGATTTACTATAAGATGTCTTCTACCCCTCTCCATGTATTGCTGCCACCATAATATTCATATATGAATATTTTGTTCAAAAGGGTTTATATAAGTAGCTCGGGATATAGTTATAAAAATCCAAAGGCTGTGGTTACAAAAATAAAAAATCCCCATCGCAGCAGAGCTGCAGGGTATTTTTTAATCTTGCTTGGAATCGATGTCGCAGTAGAACTGCGGGGTGTGATGCCCAAGCAAGAAATAAAAAGGTTGTAAAAAGTTGTTTTTACAGAGTTTAGGATTTTAGACTAGCGAAATATATAGGGGGAAGAAACATGACGACGAAAGGAAACTATTTTTTTACATCAGAAAGCGTTACGGAAGGTCACCCGGACAAAATCTGCGACCAGATCAGCGATGCTGTACTCGATGCCATCTATACGGAGGATCCTCAAGCAAGAGTTGCCGTGGAATGCCTCACCAAAACAGGGTTTGTCGTGGTTGCTGGTGAAGTTACTACTACTACCTATGTTGACATCCAAAAGATAGCCAGAGAAACCATCCTGGGCATTGGCTATGATAAGCCGGAGTTTGGCTTTGAAGGGAGTACCTGCGGGATTTTGGTTGCTCTATCAGAACAGTCTCCAGATATTTCTCAAGGTGTCAGTGAAGGACAGGGCTTATATGAAGAGCAAGGAGCAGGTGACCAGGGACTGATGTTTGGCTTTGCAACCAATGAAACTCCGGAATACATGCCTTTGCCGATTATGCTGGCTCACAAATTGACGGAACGGCTAGCTAGTGCCAGAAAGAGAGGGGAAGTATGGTACCTACGTCCCGATGGAAAGTCCCAAGTTACTGTTGAATATGAAAATGGTCGGCCAAAACGGGTGGAGACAGTCGTTATCTCGACTCAACATCACCCTGATGTGAATTTAGAAACTATCAGAAGGGATATGATTGAAAAGATCATTAAGCCTATCTGTCATGGATTGGTTGATGAGAACACTAAATATTTTGTCAATCCGACGGGAAAATTTATCATCGGTGGTCCTGTGGGAGATGCGGGAGTAACGGGAAGGAAAATCATCGCCGATACTTATGGAGGGATGGGCCGTCATGGCGGTGGCGCTTTCTCTGGGAAAGACCCGACAAAAGTTGACCGCTCTGCAGCATATTACGCTAGATATGTAGCAAAGAACATCGTAGCTTCTGGTCTTGCTGACAAATGTGAAGTGCAAGTTGCTTATGCTATCGGTGTAGCCAAGCCCGTCAGCATCTTGGTTGACACGTTTGGCACGGGAAGGATCCCTGAACAGAAGATTTCAGAGATTGTCGCCAGAACGTTTGATTTTCGCCCTAAAGCTATCATCGAGCAATTGCAGTTAAGGAGACCAATCTACAAGAAGACCGCTGCTTACGGCCACTTTGGCAGAAATGAGCCTAATTTCACCTGGGAGAAGACGGATAAGGTGGAGATCTTACGAAGAGAAGCTCAAAGCAATGGCTTAAGTGCTACCATAGTTCATTAATAAGTCATTAATAAGGTATATTGTTTATTTTTATTCTATTTATTCTTTTTTTTCTTTCATATTTTTACCTCGTAAATCGTAATTTTTCTTTATCTTATCAATAACTGCGAATATAAATAACTTATATATAATCCAATCATTATTCCTCAATACTATTCCTATTTATTAACATTAAGTATTACTTACTAAAATACTAACATTTATAAATAGCCTTCGCTTATCCCTGCTGTCAAATGAGTGCAAAGATACCTGGTAGGGATATTGAAAGAGCTATTCTTCAATTAGTTAAAGAGACCTCCCCCCGTCCCATCTCTACCAGGGATATCTCTTTGCAGCTGAAGGTGGCCTGGCATACTGCCGACAGATATTGTTTGAAGTTGCAGATGCAGGGAAAAGTAGGGATGTATACGATTGGGAAGGCAACAGCTTGGTACTTGAAGAAATAAGGAAAGGATATATCTGAGATGAAGATGGTGCATCATAAAAAAAATGAATTGTGGATGGGGAGAATTGCCTTATTTCTATTTATCCTCTTTTTGATCATCCTTGTCCGGCAGCTGGACTCGGGGATAACTGGAGCTGCCGTTTATCAGAATGTTACGCTGTCTAAAATATGGGATTTTACCTCGCTAGATGGCTATTCTTATGATCCTTCTTCTCTTGAAACAGCTTCTGGACAGCTGCAGATGATCTCCATAACTAGTACTATCTATGGGAATACCTCTTCTTCAGCAGATAATCCTCTGGTAAAGGTTCTTTATGGCCCAAGTGATAAAACGACAAAAGTGAATTCTCCCGACAACGAAAAATTTGAAGTAAAGGACAGCAAAATATTTGATATTTTTTTCCATAGCGAACTTAATAATGGGGATACTGTATCTTTGCTTATCCCGGATGGTGATGAGGGAATAATCTACTTATGTGATGCTGGAACGGTCTGCTCTGCCCCAGGTTATGGGCAGGTTACGTACTCTCCAGAGGATAATGAAAATAACAATGACGATGACCATGAAAATGATGGTGAAAATGACGATGATGAAGAAAATGAAACTGATGATGAAAATGAAAATGAAGGCGATGGAGATAATGACGATTCTTCCAGTTCCTGGCACAACATCACGCTCTCGGGGTTAGGCTCAGCAACGAAAGCATTTAATCTAGTTATCGAAGAAAAAGCGAAGATTGATTTTATCACTTCCACTAGCGGAGATATCCGTCAGGCGTGGAGCGATTATGATGATAAGACTTCAAAATTAGCTTCTCTAGACAATGATCACCAGGAGATTGCGGCAAATAAGCTGCTGAGCATTATCCTTGATGAAGAGATGGGCAATGGAGATATGATTTCCCTCTATGTGAAAGAAGGGCCTTCCGGGCAAATATACCTTTGCACTTATGGCACGCTTTGCACAACAGAGAATTATGGATCAGTGAACTATGATGGAGGAGAAGGTTGGTACAACTTCACTATTGTTAGCATACCTTCTTCAACAAGCTATCTTTCTGTCAACACACCAACAATAAAGATTGATTCCATTTCAGCTAATGTAATTGACATGACTGAACATAGCTCAACAAGTACAACCGTACCATTATCAGCAGCGATTGAAACTGCAGATTTTGCTCCAAATAATCTCCTCCAATGGGGGTCATTCTCTACCTCTGAGCAGCTTCAAGGCCAGGTGATAATGTATCAGTATTCTATCGATTCTGGAAATTCATGGGTTACCCTGCCGGAGAATAAGGACTTAAGTTTTTTATCTGCTGAAAAGATCAGATTAAAAGCTACATTCTCTTCTAATGGGTCTATCTCCCCATTATTGAGCCAGTTGCAGATACAATATATCTCTCTATCCTGTACGGAGAATTGGACAGCCTTCTTGGAAGAATGTTCTGCTGAAAATAAGCAATTGAAATATTATCTTGACCAAAATAGCTGTGGGACATCTTTGAATTTACCTTCAGATAATGGCACACAGCTCAGCTGTGATTATTGCGTTCCATCACTGATGAACACTTCTTGGAGTGTATGGCTTGATCAAAGCGAATGCTCCCTTAATGATACCTTGCTTCAACGCAGGACCTTGCTTCAATATGATTTAAACAGCTGTGCAGAGATTGATAATAAAACGTTTGCTGAAGAGCAGGTAGTAAGCTGTGATTATTGCGCCATCCATAACTGCACCGGACTTATCCATAAGGTAACTCCGGAAGAAGGAAAGTCGATAATAGAGGTAGGAAGGAATAATGCCACTAGTTCTGCCCTCGAAATAAATTCTTCTGAAGATTGGAACAGTTCTTCGTTGATTGTCATTGAATATAATTGGACGACGAAGGAGCTGCCAGGTGATGTAGAGCCATTGGATAAATTTTTAGATATAGAGTCAAACATAACTTCCTTGACTTCAGCCAAGATCATCATGTATTATACAGATGAAGAGATCGTTGGCATAAATGAAGGGTCATTACATATTCATTATTTTAATGAGTCTACTCAGCAATGGGAAGCTCTAGACTCTGTGGTTAACGCTACGGAGAATTATGTCTCTGCTGATGTTCCTCATTTCAGCCTCTATGGGCTGTTTGGTGAAGGTCAAAGTGAAGCTGGTTCGTCTGAATCTGGCTCGTCTAGTGGCAGTTCTAGCAGCAGTTCTTCTTCAAGCTCTTCAAGTAGTTCTTCGAGCGGCTCGTCAGGAGGTGGTGGAGGAGGCAGTAGTGGATCAGCAAGGACATCTTTCGGAGCGGAACATGGTAGAACAGAAGAAGGCAGCCAAGATGCTGAAAGCAGTTCCTCCAGCCAGAGGATCATCAGTTTCTTAGAGGCAACAGATCCGTTATCATTAGATGTTCAGCCAGAGATCAGCTGTAATTACATTCTGGAGCTTGTTCTTCCGGAAGAGATTTCTTTGGTGACAGAAGATTCTTATCAAGGGGAAATTATCAATCGTGGAGACTGCACTATCGAAAAGCTGGAATTGCAGCCCAGCTCTGAGTTTGGTTCTATCATCGAATTTTCTCCTACGATTATAACAGGATTAGAGAAAGACGCAAAAAAACAAGTAACTATCATCCGAAAAGCCCAGGAAGAAAAAGGATTAGCTTCGTATCTTACTGGCTCAGCAGTTTTTGAGCGTACAGTCCTCGAAAGAGTGGCCCTTACTTCCATAAAAGGAACAGTAACTCTTTTTGGAACTGATGGAAGTGGATCAACATTCACTCGCGATCTGCCGCTGACGGTGCATGTTCTTTCTCCTCAGAAAGTATTTTCTTTCCTCGGCATTGTCGCTCCGGTCGTGCTTGTTGTTGCTCTCTGTAGCAGTATTGCGGGGATAGTTTGGAAGAGAAGAAAACAAGACTCCTCTGTTCAGAAAAAAATTGTTCAGAAAAAATTACCGTAAGGAAAAACAAATAAAGGCAACGACTGGCAGGAAGATTTCCTTCTTATTTCCCTTTCTTATCGCACTCTCTCAGCCACATCAAGCCAATCTTGATCATCAGCTTGTTGAATTTATCAGAAACCTTATAGCTTTTCGTGTACAGATCGTAGTCAATCATGCCCATGCCCCTCATCGGAGTTAGAATTCTGTCATAAAATTGCCGCTTATTATACGACATATTGACTTCTTTCTGCAATGGACTCTTACCAGCCTCTTTGATGATCACTTTTCCTTCATGGAGATTATTGGCAAATAAGCCCATTTCTGTTTTTCCCATCTCTCCTCCATTTTGCCACATGTAAGAGATAAGCATCTTTGCCACAACTTCTTGCTGTTCTGTCGCAAAAATAACCTTGAAGATGTCCTCTGGTAAGTTAAATTGGTCGACTAAGATAACCATGCCCCCTTAAATGTATGTTAATATATAAATATTACGAAAAAGTATACTGGGCACTCCTCCTCGTTCCTTGATAGTTCTTTTTCTCTTTATCTTCTAACCCTTCAGTTTTTCTCCTTTCTCTTCACATATGTTTGATCTATTGACAACGCAAAAAAGGTAGGAATATTTATAAATAAGTCTTGAAACAACAGAAAACATGGGACGAATAAAAACTACCTTGATCAAGAGGAAGACAAAAGAGCTGTATGCGCTTCATGGCGACAAATTTACTGCAGATTTCGAGCAGAACAAGATGTTAACATCACAGCATGTCAAAGTGCCGAGCAAAAAGTTGAGGAATACGATTGCTGGCTATATGACGAGACTGAAAAGAAAAGAGCAATAATTCTCTTAGCGTAATCACTCATTATGCAAAAAATTTCGCAGGTGTAAAACCCCGTCCTTTAGGGCGAAATTTTTGCATGCTAAAAATGCGTAGTTTAGAAACCTCGCCATTTATGGTTGGGTGAGGCGGTTTCACGCATTTTTATCATTTTGTTCTATAGCTTTTTATAGCTTATTTTCTTGAACTTATTTGCGGTGAGATCTTCTCTTATGATGCTTAGAAACTCTCGTTGTTGTCGATGCAGCTCCTGCTACCTTTACCATCCTGCTCAGTTCTGATTCCACAACACTAGCTACCCGCTTTCCCGATTTTGCTGCTTCTCCCACAACTTTTCTCACTAATCTCTTCCCTTCTGCCTGGCTGATGTGCCCTTTTCTCAGCATCTCCGCAACTACTTTGTCTGTTTTCTCTTTAGCAATGGCAGCAATGCCTGCTCCAACTATCAATCCTTTTCGTACTAACTCTTTTTTATTGACCATCGTTTCACCTCTTATTCATCCGCTCTTGATCGTATGTTGATAAAAATAGTCCGTTTTATCAGCCACAATCCTAATACTCCTGCTAGTCCAAACCCTATCCAGGGGATTGTTGTTATGATCTCCGCTTGCATCATCAGTGATGATCCTACAATCAAGGCAGCGATAATCATCCCTAAAGCTATATTTCCTGAAGAACGTTCTAATTCATTCGTTAATCCTCGTACTTCATTATCTTCTATGTTGATATCAAGCTTGAATTTCTTGACTCTTTCCAGGATTTCCCTTGCTGTTTCCGGAAATATTTCAGCCAGCTCTTTATACTCTGTCATCTTATCTTTCGTCCTGCCGATGATTTCTTTTGCAATAAAATCATAATTGAACAATTCTTTGAATATTTTCTTTGTCTCGGTGAAAAATTTGAAGGAAGGGTCATACCTCAGCGCAACTCCTTCGATGATGCTGACCGTTTTTCCATACAAGACAAAATCTGCTGGTATCTCAATATGATGTTTTCTTGCAGAGATAATAGTCTCTTTTACCAGTGTTCCAATCTCTAGGTCTTCAGGAGATGTTGAAACTAACTGCTCAAAGATATCTCGCACATCATCACGGAAGCTCTCTTTGTCAATATTGCTGGCAGGGTTCATCCTGAAGATCACCTGCACCGCTTCATCGGGATTTGAGTGGACAAAAGCTCGAAAAAGGTCTAAAGCATACTGCTTCAATTTCTTGTCAAAATGTCCAAGAATTCCAAAGTCGATCATCCCTATCTGGCCATTCTTCATGACCAATAGATTTCCCGGGTGAGGATCGGCATGAAAGAAGCCATCGACAAACACTTGTTTTAAGATGATATAATAGCCGTTTCTGATTACTTTTTTGAGGTTGATCTTTCTTCTCTTTATCTCCTGAACATCATGCAGGGGAATTCCATCGATGAATTCCATGACCAGCAGTCTGTTTGTCGTATATTTATCATAGATCTTGGGCACTTTCAAGACATTGCTGTCTTTGAAATTCTGGGCAATTTTTTTTGCATAATATGCTTCAATGTTGAAATTCAGTTCTTTCAGCGTCCACTTCTCAAATTCATGGATGATCGCCTTGAGGCGATATTCTTTGAGCGCGGGTATTTCCACTTCCAGCAATTGTGCTATCTGGTACATCAGCTCGATGTCTTCTTCAATCGTTTTCTGAATCCCTGGGCGCTGGACTTTTACGGCAACCCATTCCTGGCCTACTTTTGCTTTGTACACCTGAGACATGGAAGCAGAGGCAATAGGGACTTTATCGAAATTTGTAAAGACTTTGTGGAGCGGCTGTTTTAGCTCATCTTCGATTATTTTTTTCGCCGTTGGAAAGGTGAACGTCGGCACTTTATCCTGCATCTTCTCAAATTCAACAACATATTCCGGGGGTATAAGATCAGGGCGTAACGAAAGAAGCTGGCCGAACTTTACGAATGTTGGCCCTAATCGTTCGAACGCTTTTCGCAACCTTACTTCCGGCTTGACCAGATTTTCCTTAGCAGCATAAGCCTTCAATCTTTTTTTGAATGGCAAGTGCCCATGCAGTTTTATCTTGGTGATGAGATAGCCAAACTCTTCGTCAAAGAAAATATGGATAATCTGCCCTAATCTTTCCCGGTGCTGCCTGCTTCTGATGAGCTCAAATAACGTCATAGACTTATCCCTCTTTTTGACATAGGATGTTCATGCTATTTTTAAAGTTGTTGTTTCTGCAAATGCCACCAATAAACTTAATAAATCGCCCTCAATTATTCTCTCTATGATGGACTTTAAGGAAGAAATTGCGGAACTCTTAGCTCTTGAGACAAAAATAGCTGGTACAGAATTAAAGACCATGATCTCCGTACCACCAGATTCTCGCTTAGGTGATTACGCGTTTCCCTGCTTCAAGCTCGGGAAAAATCCGGCGGAAGAGGCAAAGAAGCTGAAAGAGAAGCTGACCCTGCCTAGGGTATTTTCCAAAATGGATACTTCCGGCCCTTATCTTAATTTTTTTCTGAATCCTGTCTTTCTGGCAGAACATACCCTGCAAGAGATCTATCAAGAAGGAAAATATTACGGCAAGAAAGACCTGGGAAAAGGAAAGAGAGTTGTCATCGAATATTGCGGACCAAATACCAACAAGCCATTACATCTAGGACACCT
>Ga0209542_10002732_pt1 | contig 39016 bp, 39 predicted proteins | sample RifCSPhighO2_01_FD_184028 | JGI IMG/M metagenome (GOLD analysis project Ga0209542, IMG submission 184028) | Soil microbial communities from Rifle, Colorado - Rifle CSP2_plank highO2_0.1 (SPAdes) (version 2) | ecosystem: Environmental > Terrestrial > Deep subsurface > Rock core/Sediment ... | reverse complement strand
GGGATCTCCTTCCGATTGATCATGCCCGCGCAGATCAATCTTGAAAACAACCAATCCTCGGCGTGCAAGAAAATCGACGTAGGAGGTGTAATTCACGAGCGTGCGGTATTGAGCGGGCGGGATATAGCCGTGGACGAAAACTACGGCCGGAAATCCAGCCGCGCCATCCGGATTCCGAGGGACTGGGCCTTTGGGAATCGTCAACATGCCATTCACTCGATAGCCGTCGGATTCGTAGCTGGTCAGATAGGAAGAATAGGACTCGTTTTCCGAGATGAGTTCGAGATCGCCTAGGTTGCTGTCATACTTCCGGCTTCTTAAATACGGCATAGTGAGTTCCATGAAGGGAAAAGGTGTTTCCGTCGGAGTGGGGAAAACCTCGGCGATACGCCGCTCGATATCCGGCAGATGAATGTTCCGCAGTTCTGATCGCACCATGAGTAGATATGCAACACCGATGAGAACAGCCAAGAGAATGACTCCGAAAATCAATACCAGCCTATTTTTTTTCTTTTGGATGGGATGAAGCTCTGGAGAAATGAATGCTTCCGGCTGCAGGTCGGGAGCTTGCGAAGTAACGGACATTTTTCCAGTATATACCAGTAGTCGAGCGGCCTTGCTTAAAAAACAGCCATGCTATACTTGTCTTTCTTGTTATAAAAGGACAACGGACAATGCTCATGAGAAAATCATGGTTTTGGTTGCTCATCGTCGGGTTTCTGGTAGCGGGTGCCGGTCTGTTTTATTCGCGCGGCTCAACACAAGAGTACACGTTGACGCCCCCAGCCTCTTCCGAACCGAAAGATTCTTCAGCGACGGACGTTGTCGAGCCCGTCGAACCGGACGCCGGACCGGACCGCGAGATCGTCGCCGGCGGCCTGCAAATCCCCTGGGAAGTCGGGTTTTTACCTGACGGCAGGCTCTTGGTGAGCGAACGTCCGGGACGGCTGCTTCTCATCGGCGAGGATCGCCAGATTATTGAGATTTCCGGCGTGAGGCATATCGGGGAAGGCGGACTTCTCGGTTTTGCGCTGCATCCGGATTTTGAAAAGAACCGGCTTGTCTACCTCTATCTCACAAGCCAAGAAAACGGCCAAATCGTTAATCGCGTGGAACGCTACCGCCTGGACGATGCTTCCCTTTCACAGCGGGAAGTGATCCTGACAGGCATCCGCGGCGCGTCAAACCACGACGGCGGACGGATCGCGTTCGGTCCTGACGGTATGCTGTATATCGGCACCGGTGATGCCGAGCAGTCTCAATTAGCCCAGGATACCAACTCACTCAACGGCAAAATACTCCGAGTGAACGATGACGGGAGCATCCCCGCGGATAATCCATTCGGCAACGCCGTCTTTTCGTACGGGCACCGCAACGTCCAGGGTTTGGCATGGGATGACGAGGGGCGATTGTGGGCGACCGAACACGGCAGAAGCGGCGTCCTTTCCGGCTTGGACGAATTAAACCTCATCGAGAGGGGCCGCAACTACGGATGGCCGGAAGTCCAGGGTGATGAAGAACGTATGGGCATGGTCCGGCCAGTCATTCATTCCGGAAATGAAACTTGGGCACCTTCCGGCGCCCAGTACCTACCTGCGCAGGCAGGCGTAGAGGAAAGTATCTTTTTTGCAGGGCTGCGGGGAGAGTCGCTGTATGAGGCAAAGGTAGAAGGCGGGAGGGTCATTTCATTCACGAGGCACTTGCGGGGAGAATACGGGAGATTAAGAACCGTCCGGCTTGGGCCGGACGGCTACCTCTATCTCACCACCAGCAACCGCGACGGGCGCGGTAAGGCGCAAAGCGACGACGACCGCATTATTCGTATTCAGCCGCGCGTCCTGCGCTAACCGTCATCAATCCAATCATTCTCAGCTGTAATTCAGTTTTTTCCTGTAGTAAAGACTTTTCGCGATGAATCATTTAAAAAAGCCGGTACTGCCTATCGTTCTTCTGGTTATCCTCGTGACATTCGGAATCATTGGAGCACGGTTCTTTTATGATCAGCCTATCACGGGAGCGCCTCCATATGGGGAAAGCGAAGAAGATGCGCCAGCTTTGGGCGAGCTTGACTGGCTTCGCGATTGGAAACGGCCGGATGGACCTGCCCGCGTGGGTGTACAGATCGGTCATTTGAACAATGAGGATGCTCCGGAAGAACAGAAGAGACTCCGGAATAACGGAGGCGCGACCGGCGGAGGGTATACGGAAGTCGAAGTCAACGCCGCCGTTGCGGAAGAACTCAAGCGGCTTCTTGCATCGGAAGGAGTTCTCGTCGATCTCCTGCCGACGACCATTCCGCCTGATTATTGGGCGGACGTTTTTGTATCCGTTCATACGGATGGGAATACCAATCCGACCGTTTCCGGGTTCAAAATCGCTTCATCTTGGCGTGATCTCACGGGAACGGCGAGAGAGCTGGTTGCCATCCTCGAATCGTCATACCAGGAAGCGACCCGTTTCCCGAAAGATCCGAACATATCCCGCAACATGCGCGGGTACTACGCGTTTTCCTGGTGGAGGTACGAACATGCCATCCATCCCAAAACGACGGCGGCGATCGTCGAGATGGGCTTCATCACGAATCCCGGCGATAGGAAGATCCTCGTTGGTTCTCCGGAAATTCCTGCGCGCGGGCTGGCCGATGGTGTGCTGAAGTACCTTCGCAGCCAGAACCTTCTTGAAGACTGACTTTATCACTCGTCGCGACAGAACTCACTTTCAGCTTTTTCTCAGGTTCCTGATATACTATGCGGCAAATGAGAGTTCTGGTCGTCGAAGACGAACACAAAATCGCCAATTCCATCAAAAAAGGGTTGGAGCAGGAATCATACGCCGTCGACGCCGCCTTTGACGGAGAGTACGGATTTGATTTGGCTTCTACCGAGGAATATGACGTCATCATCCTGGATGTCATGCTCCCCAAAATGGATGGCGTTGAGTTGTGTAATAAACTTCGGGGAAAAAACATACATACCCCAATTCTCATATTAACGGCAAAAGGAGAACTGGACGATAAGGTGAACGGACTCAATGCGGGAGCGGACGACTATCTGATCAAGCCGTTTGCCTTTGCCGAACTCATAGCCAGAATCAAAGCCCTGACGCGCCGGCCCAAGCAGGCGCAAAGGACGACGCTCAAAGTCGCTGATCTTACGCTCGACACCCTGAGCTTTCAGGTGAAACGGGGCAGTACGGAAATTGGACTTTCAAAAAAAGAGTTCGGGCTGCTCGAATTCCTCATGCGCAATCAGGGAAAAATTCTTACTAAAGACCAGATCACCAATAATGTTTGGGATTACGACGCCGATATCCTGCCGAACACAGTTGAAGTCTACATCGGCTACCTCAGGAAAAAAATTGACAGACAGTTTATAGGGAAGCCGCGCCTCGTACACACCGTTCGCGGTTTCGGATACAAAATAAGTTAAAAATGAAAAATGAAAAGTGAACATATTTCTGTCTCACTTGAATGATGAATTTTAAACGCACTGAGAAGTTTCAATCTGCACGTGTTCGACTCACCGCTTGGTATCTGGTAATCATCATGCTGGTCAGCCTGTTTTTCAGCCTGATGATCTATCTTGGAGTATCTCGGGAGTTCGAACGCGGTTTTCGCAGGGCCGAACTCCGACTTCACGCCGAAGAGCTGGGAGTGCTACTCCCCCGGCGGTTCTCGATTCAACCGGAGGATCTAAGACCGGAACTTCGCGGATTGCAGCCGAGAATTTTCTTCATCGAAGATTTAGTAGATGCCCGAAAAGGGATACTCATTCGGCTGATGATGATCAATGGCGTCATTTTGGTTGTTTCGGCCGCGGCAAGCTACCTGATGGCCGGCAGGACCCTCGCTCCTCTGGAAAAATCCATGGAGGAGCAAAAACGGTTTGTTGCCGACGCGTCACATGAATTGCGAACTCCGCTTACAGCCCTGAAAACGTCAATTGAAGTGGCGCTGCGGGAAAAAAATATCAGCGAGAGTCAAGCCAGAGGGATCTTAAAAGACAGCCTGGGTGATGTCGATAAGCTTTCACACCTTTCAACACAGCTTTTGCATTTATCCCGTCTGCAGCAGGGTGCGCCTCTCAAAGTTTCAACGGTGGATATTGCTCAAGTAGTAAGAGACGCGGTAAAGAAGATGACGCCCCTCGCGAAGCAGAAAAAGATCGTCATCAGGAATGAGGTTACCGCCGGATCAATCAAGGCCGAACCGGGGCAAATCGAAGAAATGCTGACGATTTTCCTCGATAACGCGATCAAATTCACTCCTGACAAGGGAACGATTACTCTTCAATCGAGTACAGAAAAGAAGAACCTGATTCTGACGATCCGCGACACAGGGATCGGCATCCCGGAAAAACACCTCCCGAAAATTTTTGACCGTTTTTACAGGGCGGATAGCGCTCGGGAAAAAGGAACCATTGACGGATTCGGCTTGGGGCTTTCGCTGGCGAAGCAAATCATTGAAGCGCACGGCGGATCAGTTCGGGTTGAAAGCACAGTCGGAAAAGGGACGATGTTCACAATCCGAGTTCCCCGCAAGCAGCCGTAAGAGCCCTTCTCTAAGCATCTTCTCAGACTGGAACGATACAATATTTCTGTTATTTAAAAAAAGAGTGGTCCCGAAGAGATAGCGCAAGCGCATCTCGCGGGACCCCATGAGATATCCGAAGGACTATCTCATTGGGGAGGAGGTGAGTAGGATGAAGAAAAGTCTGTTCATACCCATACTGATTACTGTGATCATCATTGCGGCAGGCGTGATGGGGGTAACCGCAGCACGGGCTCAGGACAGCGGCTCATACCCGCCTTTTATTCAAAGTTTGGCCGATCGTTTCGGCCTGAATGCACAAGAGGTTAAAACATTTTTTGAAGCAGAGCGACAGGAACGCCAACAAGTGATGCGACAGAGTAGGGAGGAGAAATTGAATCAGGCAGTAACGGACGGCGTCATTACGGAAGAACAAAAACAAGCCCTCATGAACAAATGGGATGAGATAAAGCAGGAAAGAGAACAACACAGGGAAAACATGCAGGCTTGGTTTGCAGAGCAGGGAATTGATGCCGAAGCGCTGAAAGAGTACGGTGGCTTCGGTCACCTTAGGGGCTTTGCGGGACGTGGAATGTGGAAGTAAAAAACCCCTCGTTCCTCTTGAAAACACCCCCGTAAAGTGCGGGAGTGTTTTTTTCAGTCTTTTCTCAGGTTTCTTGTATAATCTTGAGCCTATGGTTAAAGAGAAGTCATCGCCTGCATCAATGAAAGAAAAACTGATGCTACGCATGAAAGGTTTAGTAAGCAGTCGCAAACGGGTCGCGGGTTTGATCGTGATCATTGTTCTCCTTTCGCTCCTCGGCTGGCGCGTTTTTCGCGGCAGTGAACAAGAACCCCAACTCCAGACCGCTCAGGTGGAGCGGGGGACGATCGTCTCGTCCATCGCGGCGACAGGGCAAATATTGGTCTCAAACATCAACACGATTACTTCTCAGGCAAGCGGCACGGTCAAAGAGGTGTACGTGTCAGACGGAGAGACGGTTCAAGCAGGACAGAAAATTGCTGAAATTACGCTTGATTTGGAAGGAGCGCAAAGCCAATCTCAGGCTTACGCTTCCTATCTTTCGGCAAAAAATTCACTGGAATCCGCAAAAGCGTCACAATTCAGCCTGCAAGCGGACATGTTCAGTGCCTGGGATGACTTCAAAGAACTTGCGCAGTCAGACAGCTACGACACGCCGGAAGAGCGGATCTTGCCGCAGTTTCATATTTCCGAGGCCCAGTGGCTTGCGTCTGAAGCAAAATACAAAAATCAACAATCGGTGATAGCCCAAACACAGGCAACGCTTGGCAGCGCCTGGTTATCGTATCAACGTTCAAGCGCAAATATCACGGCGCCAAGCATGGGGACGCTGACCGGCCTTACCATTGCCCCCGGCATGCAGGTCGGATCCTCCGACGCATCGAGCGGAAATCGGCTGTCCCAACGAGTCGCGGCCATTGTGACGGAGGGCAAACCGCTGGCGACCTTTCAAGTCAGCGAGATTGATGTTTCATCAGTCAAGCCAGGTCAGCAGGCGACCATAACCTTGGACAGCATTCCCGACAAGACGTTTACCGGAGAAGTGGTAAGTGTGGATAAGATAGGCAGCGTCTCAAGCGGGGTCACCAATTATCCCGTTATCATCCGATTCGATACAAGCGCCGAACAACTGCTGCCGAACATGACGGCATCGGCAAACATCATCATTGAGAGAAAAACCGATGTTTTGATTGTTCCCTCAAGCGCCGTGCAGTCGCAAGCCGGCCAATCGGCGGTCCGGGTTCTGCGAAACGCACAAGGGCAAAGCGTGACCGTGGAAACCGGAATTTCTTCCGACACCCAAACAGAGATTCTCTCCGGCGTAACCGAAGGAGAAACGGTCATCACAGGGACGGAATCGGTGAGCGATCAATCTTCACAGGGCAGCTCCCCCTTTGGGGGCTTCGGAGCCGGATCATTCGGCGGCGGCGCACGATTCGTCCGCTAGGGGGTTCTTCTATGATTCAGGTAGAACATATTTCAAAGATTTATAAAACGGGAGAAGTGGAAGTCCCCGCGTTGCAGGATGTGACGTTTACGGTAAATAAGGGGGAGTTCGTCGCCATCATGGGCCCATCCGGGTCCGGAAAATCGACGCTCATGAATATTTTGGGAGCGCTGGATATACCAACAACCGGTGAATACGTATTAGACGGAGAAAATGTCGGTGCTCTTACCGACGATCAACTGGCTGAAATCAGAAACAGAAAAATCGGATTTGTCTTTCAACTCTATAACCTTCTTCCCAGAACCTCGGCGTTGAAAAACGTGATGCTGCCGATGATGTACGGCGGTATCCCCAAAGAACTGCGGCGGGAAAAAGCCGAGCACCTGCTCAAGCAAGTGGGTCTGGGAGACAGGCTCTCCCACACCGCAAGCCAACTGTCCGGAGGGCAGCAGCAGCGCGTCGCCATCGCTCGGGCGCTCTCCATGGACCCAAGCATCATTCTGGCAGACGAGCCAACGGGAAACATTGCCAGCGCGCAGGCAAGAGAGATTATGGAGATTTTCCAGGATCTCAACGATCGCGGCAATACCATACTCATGATCACGCATGAGCAGGACATCGCGCACTATGCCAAACGAATCATCAAGATTCGAGACGGTAAACTCGATATCGACAGCAAAACGGCCGCCAGAAGCTGGCGCGAAAGGGGACCAAACATGGAAGCTCGTGAACTCATTGTTGAAAGCTTCGGGACCCTCTCGCTCAACAAAATCCGAACGGGCTTGGCAATGCTCGGCGTTGTCATCGGCATCGGCAGCGTGATCGCGCTTGTCTCTCTCGGACAAGCCTCTCAGCGGTCGGTAGAAAATCAGATAAAGTCATTGGGCTCAAATCTCTTGACTGTTTCCCCCGGCGCCCAAACGCAGGGTGGAATTCGGGGCATGGCCGGGGGCGCAACCACGCTCACCAATGAGGACGCGCAGGCGATAAAAGACTCCAAAGAAATTACTTCTGTGAGCGACGTTTCCCCCGAATACTCCCAACGAGCGCAGGCCGTGGCCGGGAGGAACAATACCAACACGCAAATCATCGGAGTCGCTCCGCAATATTCTGTCGTCAGAAATATTAACGTTGCGTCAGGATCATTCATTACCCAGAGGAACGTCGAAGCAAGAAGCAAGGTGGCAGTTCTGGGACCGCAGGCAGCGGAAGATTTATTCGGTGAGGATTGGCAGGGCAGTGATCCGATCGGGAAATCAGTTCGCATTGACGGGCAATCTTTTCTTGTGATCGGCGTAACCGAGAGCAAGGGAGGGACAGGTTTTCAAAACCAGGATGACAGGATCTATATTCCCCTCACCACGGCCCAGAAAACTCTGTTCGGCTCGAATTACCTGACATCCATAGCCGTTGCGGCGACAAGCGAGGAAGTTATGGAACAGGCAAGGAATGAAATCGGATACTTGCTTCTGGAAAGACACAGAATCAGCGACCCGTATCAGGCGGATTTTTCAATATTTTCTCAAGAGGATATTTTGGGCACGGCCGCGCAAATAACCGAAACATTTACAGCACTCCTCTCCGGCATCGCGGCGATCTCATTGGTGGTTGGCGGCATCGGTATTATGAATATCATGCTGGTGACCGTGACCGAGCGGACGCGGGAAATAGGGCTGCGGAAAGCCTTGGGCGCCAAAAGAAAGACAATCACCGCTCAATTCTTATTCGAAGCCGTGATCATTACTTTTGTCGGCGGCCTCATCGGGGTTGTCGCCGGAATTATCGTATCGTATTTCCTGTCAAATTCATTTGGTCTGTCTTTTGGGCTTTCATTCCCTTCGATTCTTCTCGCGTTCGGCGTGTCGACCGTCATCGGGATTATTTTTGGCTGGTATCCTGCCAGGAAAGCGTCTCTGCTCGAGCCGATTGAGGCATTAAGATATGAATAGATTGTTGCCATAGTTGGATAATTTGCACATCCAACGTGATGTCTGAGAAAATATTTTAAATATTCAAAATAAGGTGGTCCCAGTGAGATGCCTTCAGATCTCACGGGATCCCGTGAAGTGCGCGAAGCGTTACTTCACTGGGAGGAGGTGAGCACATATGAAAGTCCCGATCGCCGTTATAATCATCGCTGTACTCCTGGTCGGAGCCGGCGCATTTTATGGCGGAATGAGATTTGAGCAATCAAAAACTGCAAACGTACGGAATCAATTTTCCCGCAACGTCTCCGGAGCGGAAGGCCGCGGGGGACAACGTTTTGCACAGGCCGGAGTAAGACCGGTGAGCGGCAAGATCATTCATCGGGATGAATCAAGCATCACCGTAGAATTACAGGACGGAAGCAGCAAAATCATTTTGGTTACAGATCAAAGCAGCATCAACAAAACCGAAGCGGGAAGCAAAGCTGATCTCAAGGATGGAGAAGAGGTGGTGATCTTCGGTCAGGAAAATTCGGATGGGAGCATCACCGCCCAAAACATTCAAATCGGAACGCAATTCAGAGGGCGGACCAATGACCTTCCGCAACCCGATGGTACCGGGATGTAATCTGAAACAAGACGGCACTCCAAAGGTATGATGGAATTTCTCTGAAGTGTTGGGCTCACGACATCAACATTGGGAGATAGCAAATCGAATGAAGAGTTAGGGTACAAGAACATGAAGATCAAAATTGCGCAGGAACTCGGGTACTTTCGAAATTCTCTCCAAAGACTGGCAGATCCCAAGCGAGCAGAAGGGGAAAAACGGTATCTCAAAAGCAGCCTGCGCCATTACGGCGTTTCCATGCCGAAGTTGGAAAAAATCATTCGTGTTTGGGCTGAAGGCCATCCGGAATGCAGCATTGACGACGCGGTAAAGCTGTCCAATTTGCTTTGGGATTCGCAGTGGCATGAAGAAAAGACCATCGCCGTGGAACTGCTGGCATATAAGGCTCAAAATCTTGAGATGAGACACCTCAAGATAATTGAAAAGATGATGCGTGAAGCAAAAACTTGGGCCCACATCGATCCGATTGCCATCTTGCTCATCGGTTCAATCATGGAAAAAGATAAAAAGATGCTCAAACGACTGCCGGAATGGGCTGAGGATGACAACTTTTGGGTACGCCGAATAGCCATTCTATCCCAGGTACTTCAATTCAGGAAAGGAAAAGGGAATTTTACGCTTTTTAAAAAAATAGTCATCCCGATGTTGCGGGAAGGGGCGGATTGGTCGAAGGAAGAACGTTTTTTCATCAGGAAAGCCATCGGTTGGGCTTTGCGGGAATTGGCACCCCGCCGGCCCGAGTTGGTCTATGATTTTTTGAAAACATATCATCATCAAATGTCCGGTCTGACGTTCAAAGAAGGATCGCGAAAGCTTCCGCTCGAATTGCAGAAAAACCTCAAAAATAATTCCTAGGTGCAATCGTTGAAAAACCCTGGTACAATCGCCGCATTGAAGGAGGAGAGAAATATGGCGACAGAAAGAAAACGAAGGACAGGAAAAAAACGCACGAGGACAAGCAGGAGAAAAACTGAGGCAAAAAGCTTGATGCCTCAAAACTCAATGCCCAATTCCCGTTTAGATATAGTAAAGAACAGCCTTAAAAAGAAGCACACGTTGCGGATGGCGATTATCGCGGCAGTGCTTATCGTTCTGGGCACGTTTGCCTTAAAATACAGATATTTTCTGGTCCCGGCTACCGTGAACGGCCAGCCGATTTTCGCTTGGGATTACGTTGCAAAACTTCACCAACTTGCCGGAGAACAAATCCTCAATCAGCTGATCTCGGAACGGGTCATTCTTCAGGAGGCAACGAAAAACAGCGTAAGCGTCTCACCGGAAGAATTCGATACCGAAGTGAAGAAAGTCGAAGACCAATTGACGCAATCGGGCGGATTGGACACCTTCCTTACCAGTCAGGCGATGTCAAGGAAAGAATTTGACAGTCAAATGCGACTGAGCCTTTTGGTAAAAAAACTGGTCGAGACAGAGGTCAGTGTCAGCGATGACGAAATAAATAAGGAATACACAGAAAATGCAACTGACTATACGGATATGGATGAGAACCAAGCCAAGCAGAAGATTCAGTTAAACTTAAGAGAACAGAAAATCCAGGAAGAAATCACTCCTTGGTTGGAAGGATTGAAAACCAACGCGAACATTCAGATTCTCCTGCCTTCTAAATGAAATTGGGAAAAAAGACTGCTGTTTCGGGAAAAGACCACATCGGGTTAGGGGTCGGAGCAGTCATTCTTCGAAACAAAACTCAAATCCTCCTTATCAAAAGAAGCAAGAAGCTTGCCAAAGAACGCACAACGGTCGGCATGTGGTCAATCCCCGGCGGTGAAGTGGAATTCGCAGAAACGGCAGAAGACGCAATTTGCAGGGAAGTACGGGAAGAATTGGGAATTGTGATCCGCATAAAAAAACTCATCGGCCATTGGGACCAGATATTACCAAAAGCCAAGGTGCATTGGCACAGCGTCACGTTTTTGTGTTCCATAAAAAGCGGTACCCCGTCTATCAAGGAGCCAGAAAAGACAGTTCAATTGAAATGGTTTGATCTGAAAAAGTTGCCGAAAAATAGCGGGGTAGCCCACGTCGCGGCACCGCTGGTTATGCTGGGAAAGATGAGTAGGAGTGAGTTTAAAAAAAGAAGAAAGGAGACTCCGGAAAGCTAAAAATGAGAAATAATGTTTGATATTCAATGTTTAATGTTTAAATCTTAAACCTTAAACCTTAAATCTTGAATCTTAAATCTTAAATCTCATGCTTCACATTATCTACCATCCCGAATATCTCAACTACAGCTTCGGACCGGGACATCCCTTCTGGCCGCAGCGGGCTAAAATCTTTCTTGAATTGATAAAGAGGCAGAAGCGGTTTGCGTACACACTGCATACACCGGCCAAAGCAATGCGGCAGGATCTTGAACTCGCCCATACGAGGGAATACCTCGACCGAGTCATGCAATTGGCGAAGACCCGAGGCGCTCTGTCAATCGATACGCCGGTCAGCGAGGGAATTCTTGACGCGGCTTATTACTGTGCGGGAGGGACAGAACTGGCATCCAGGCTTGCCCTCGAGGGGAAACGGGTCATAAACCTTTTAGGAGGGCTGCATCACGCGGGGAAGAATAATGCGTCGGGTTTCTGTATTTTCAACGACCATGCCATTGCAATAAAGAAACTGCAAAAGCAGAAAAAGATTAAAACGGCCTTCGTGTTTGACATCGACGTCCATGCAGGGCAGGGCACGCAGGAAATATTTTATGATGACCCGACGGTGTTTACGCTTTCCATCCATCAGGATCCGCGCACGATCTACCCGGGTGTGGGGTTCCCCAATGAAACGGGAGACGGCAAAGGCAAGGGATTCAACCGCAATATCATTCTGGCTCCCGGTTCGGGAGAAGCTGAATTTCTTCAAGCAGTCAGGGAGGGCTTGTCCCTGCATGCCAAATTCAACGCAAATTTCACGGTACTCGTCTTGGGGGCCGACACCTACAAGGGAGACCCGTTGGCAGACATCAAACTCGAACTTGAGAGTTATCAAACGCTGGGAAGACTGTTCTCAAAAATAAAAAGGATGTGTGTTCTCTGTGCCGGAGGGTATTCGAAGCAAGTCCCGGAAATTTGGCTGGCATTCCTGGACGGATTCCTGGAGAGATAAGTTGCGTAGGTATGGTACCGTAGTGTAGGATAGAATTAGGTATGTCGGAGGCTACGAAATTTGATATTTCCGGTATGTTGCGGGATACCCCGATTCTCATCTTCCTCTTTGTCGGCATTGTCTTGACCCAATCCTCGATGCTTTTTCCGCAGAACCTCGGGAGATTTCAGACAGTTTCCGGCTGGCCGTTGACCATGTATAAGGCGCAGTATCGCCTGGAAGGGGACATTGATACAACGGGCAGAATCATACGGCGCGTCGTACCCCAGGACACCGAGCTTATGGTAACAAGAATGATCTCCAACATCTTATTATGGACGCTGCTTCTTTACGGCACCTGGTGGATCGTTGAAAAATCAAGCCTCTTCCGGCGCAGTACCCAGGTCTAAAAATCCCAGAATCCTCATCGCAGTCGGCTATTTCCACCCGTCGCTGATTACCATTGACATAAAACAGGCGGAAGATTAGGCTTGCTTCACATGAAGCAAGTTTTCACAATTCTTTTTATATTGCTTTTAGGTATTTCTTGGTCTCCCAATTCAATTCAGGCACAGGAAGAATTTGCGCTCGAAGACTCCCAGCCGTTTATTACGTTGAAGAGCGATGGCGAACAAATACATCCCGGAGGGACCTACACCTATTCGATTGAATACGGGAATTGGGGCGCCCAAATAGCCGAAAATGTGGTAATTACCCTAAATCTCCCAATGGACGGCAGGTCACCCATCCGCTACCTCTCATCCGACCCGGCGGTAGACGAGTGGTATTCCAGCGAATACGGTAACCTCCCGAAATTCAATATTCCCAAACTCCCGACAACCGAGACCGATGAGCCGGAAATGATCAGCGTCAAGGTCGCTGTCAGGGAGGGTAGCGCAGCCCAGGACATCAAAGCCTCTGCAAACTTGGAGGCGCCGAACCGGGAAATCGGTAAACGGCTCATTAACTCAAACACGGTGATCGTGCATCTTGATAGCGAAACAGCGGAGTGGTCGGCGACAGCCTCCGCAACTCCCTCAAGCCAAGCTGAAGAAGCAAGCGGGACTTTCGAGGGTAAAGCTGTCCCGCTTGGTCAGCCAGGAGAGGGAAGCAAAGCACAAAACACGCTCTTGGATAAACTCCTTTCCTCCGAAGCCATCGGGTCGACAATGGCGTTTCTCATCGCTGCTCTGGGGATCACGCTTGCCTTTGCAGCCGGCAGAAAATCGAAAGCGGGATAACGAATTTCTTTATATAATATATAGTATATGCGCATAAGAGCCTTGAGCCTTTTTTTCTGCTTCCTCTGCTTTGGATTTTTTCCGGGGAAAGCACTCGCCCAGGAATCGGGTTGGGTCGTTGATCAGTTTGAAAGCCAAATCATCGTCCATAAAGACTCTTCCGTCACTGTCGAGGAGACCATCGCCGTCGATTTTGCCGATTTGCAAAAACACGGGATTTTCCGCAATATACCGGTCAATTACCGGGACCGCTTGGGAAATAAGTTAAACGTGAGGCTCAAAGTTCTTTCAGTCACCGATGAGCAGGGTGTCAGCTGGAACTATCAGACCAAGGTAAGCGGAAGCGATCTGGAGATAAAAATCGGAGATCCCGATCGCACAGTCAGCGGCGGGCAAGTGTATAAAATCCGCTATGTTGTCAATCGAGTCATCACCCGCTTTTCCGATCATGACGAGTTGTATTGGAACGTCACCGGAGATGAATGGCCGGTTCCCATCCGCAGTGCCACGGCTACCGTTTTCCTTCCCGAAGCCGCCGAAGATGCCACCTGCTATTCCGGAACTTTCGGATCAAGTTTTAAAAATTGCAGCGTGTCGAGGCAAGACTCAATTCTTGTATTTTCGACAAATGCAGGTTTGTCTCCTGCATCAGGGCTCACCATTGTCACCGCATCACGGAAAGGAGACATCAACACGCCTCCCGTGGCAACCAGAATCTGGTGGTTTGTTTCTGACAATTGGCCTTTTGCCATTCCCATAGCCACCTTTATCGTACTTCTTTGGCTCTATTGGCAGCATGGACGGGATGAACACTATAAATCCCTTTTTGATCCGTCCTTGGGGACAGAGAAGCTTGCCCCGTTTACTGCAGAACTGGTGCCCTCCACCTATGCACCCCTCAATGATATTTCTCCCGCGGAAGCCGGAACGCTCATTGACGAAGCGGTCGACATTCGCGACGTCGCATCAACCATCATCGACCTCGCCGTTCGCGGCTACCTGACAATCGAAGAAATTGAGAACAAGAGCGTATGGAAGGACGCGGATTTCACCCTGAAACGGACCCAAAAGGATGAAGCCGAACTGGAGGAGTACGAAAAGAATCTGCTGGACGGGTTGTTTAAACTCGGGAAAACAACGACCCTGTCGGAGCAGAAATATAAATTCTATACTCACCTGGGAAAAATACGCGACAGCCTGTATGAACGAATGGTGACGCTCGGATATTTCAGAAGCAGACCGGATAAGATCGTACAGATCTATAGAGGAATAGGGTTGGGTTTGGTCGGCTTGGGCTTCTTCTTCGGAGCACCGCTGGGCAGCGCGACCGGCCAGACGCTTGCCTGGATACTTGGACCCGTCGTTTCCGGCATACTCGTCATCCTCTTTGCCAAGACGATGCCCAAGCGGACCGCGAAAGGAAGAAGACAGTATTTGAGGGTACTGGGGTTGAGAAATTTCGTCTCCTTGGGAGCTTATCGGGAGCAAATCTGGGAGCGTGCCAATCTTTTTGAAGAGGTATTGCCGTTTGCGATAGCCTTTAATCTGACGCACCGCTGGGTGGAAGCTGTTAAAACGGCAAATCTTCCTCCTCCCGACTGGTATCGCGGTGCAGAGGGTTTTAACGCGCTCACCTTTTCCCATTCCATGGAGCATTTCACGCAGATGACATCCGCCAACCTACCCGCAGTCCGTTCAACCAGCGCTTCCGGGGGAGGAAGCGGTTTCGGCGGCGGGGGATCATCCGGCGGCGGCTTCGGCGGCGGCGGCGGAGGCAGCTGGTAGGAATCTATCATGGATACTTCTTCGCAGTGACGTACAAAACGAACCCATGACAATCATTATTTTTCTCTCTGCCTTTTATGGCGTGTTCTTTGTTCGGGTACAACTCATCCGCTACCTGATGTCAGCCTCGATGCTGACTACGGGATCGAATAAATTAGGCATTGTGATCTATGATCTTCTCTTTTTTCCCGGCATCTTGATCCATGAACTCGCTCATTTTTTCGCGGCTAACTTTCTCGGTGTGCGCACGGGAAGCATAGAAATATTTCCCAAAGAAATTCATGGGGAAGTGAAGCTCGGGTCCGTTCAAGTCGGAAAATCAGATCCGGTGAGGGGAGCACTCATCGGATCCTCTCCGCTTCTGATCGGCACGATACTGCTGGTGGTATTGTTGAAATGGAGATTTCCTTTCCTTTTTACAGAACCGCTTACGGCTGCGATAACCAGCATATCCAAAGGAATTCACTGGCCGGACGCTTTCGCATTCTATCTGCTGTTTGCCGTTTCCAACACCATGGTATTGAGCAAAAGCGACCGTAAGGAACTGGTTCCGGCCGCTCTCTTGGTGCTGGGCATATCGATCATTGCCTGGATATCCAAATCAATGGTACTCTTGGATAAAATCGCAGGTGTAATGGGAGAAGTATCAGGCGCACTCGCAATAACTTTTTCAGCCGTCTTTGTACTCAATCTTATCCTGATGCTGCCGCTGATCGTTATAGTCAAGTTACTTGAGAGAGTCCTCAGACGTAAAATCACGCTGAAGTAGAGCGAGGCGAGCCAAACTTGATAAATCCCAGCAATCAGGTTTAAATAATAGAGAACACCCGAGATATGCTCAAGTTCACCATCATCGTTGCCATCATCGCCGTACTGCTGATCATCCCGCTTCGGATAGGGGTTACCAGCGGAGGTTTTTTCCGAGATGGGGTTATTGAAGGATTGCAGTCCTGCAATCAAGACAGCGACTGCTCTTGGGTTTCTACCTCATGTTGTGAATGCTACGAGGGAGGCAGTGAGATGCTCATCAATAAACAGAAGAAGTGGATGTTTGACGCTCTGGTAAAAGACGTATGTTTAGGGGAAGAGGTCTGTAATACGGAGAATTACTGTCACAACGAAGCAGTCTATTGTGACAGAACTTGTAAATTCGGTACAAAAACCTATTCCAAACCGCTTCTGGTGCAGTAATCGTCGGATCAATCTTCTTCATCATGGCAAAACTCGACCAGTCTTTGCCGATTTCAATAGTTCACTTATAATAAAAAGAAAGACAGCGAAAAAGCAGGACAAAGTGCTATAATATCCGCATGCCGAAAGACGATCTGTTTACCAGCCCTACATCTGGAAAAATGGCTCTTGATGAAGTTGTTTCGGAAATCACCCGTTTCCTTCACGAGGAACCTGAATCGAGATACAGGGTGGTAATCGGAACCGACTCACAGGATAGGAGAACGAATGGAGTTAAGTTCACCAACTTCGTTACAGCCATCGTGGTTCACAGAATAGGAAAGGGAGGAAGGTACTTCTGGAGGAACGGGCACGCGAGGCATATGAATTCCCTAAGACAAAAAATACATACCGAGACACTTCGTTCAATTGAAGTAGCCCAAATTGTGGTCCCAAAATTAAACGCTAAACTCAACGGAAAAGAAAACTGGGAAATTGAAATACATATCGATGTCGGCAGATCAGGTGATACGCGGGAAATGATCAAGGAGGTTGTCGGTATGGTCATCGGCAACGGCTATACCGCCAAAACCAAACCTGAATCGTACGGCGCATCAGCGGTTGCCGATAAACATGCATGATCCTAAAGATAGCAAATAGCTAATGGCAAATAGCATATAGCTTATAGCATAGAGCATAGAGCTTATTAGAGATTAAGATTGAAGAGTTAATTTGAACATTAAATATTAGACATTAAACATTTTTCCATGAAACTGCTGGTTACCGGCGGAGCCGGATTCATCGGCTCAAACTTCATTTATTATTGGTTAAAGAATCACCCTGATGATGACATCGTTAATCTGGACAATCTCACCTATGCCGGAAATCTGGAGAATCTGCGTTCGATCCAGAATAACCCGCACTACCGGTTTATCAAAGGGGATATCTGCAATGTCGATGATGTAACGGCGGCGATGCATGCGGTTGATGTGGTTGTGCATTTCGCGGCCGAAAGCCATGTAGATCGTTCAATCCTCAGCCCTTCAATATTCGTGATGAGCAATGTGGTCGGTACGCAAACACTCCTGGATGCCGCGCTCAAACAAAAGGTAAAACGTTTTCACCACATCTCAACCGATGAAGTGTACGGGACTCTACGTTTGGATACTCGGGAAAAATTCAGCGAAAATTCACCGTATAACCCCAGAAGTCCGTATTCGGCGACCAAAGCCGCCTCTGACCATCTGGTACGGGCGTACCACATCACCTACGGCTTGCCGGTGACCATCACCAATTGCTCAAATAATTTCGGCCCGTTCCAGTTTCCGGAGAAACTCATTCCGCTCGCGATCACCAATCTCCTGGAAGGCAAGAGCGTTCCGATGTACGGCAGGGGAGACCAAGTAAGAGACTGGTTATATGTTGAGGACCATTGCCGCGCAATAGATGTTGTCATTAACAAAGGCGAGGTGGGTGAGACGTATTGCGTGGGCGGCCAACACGAGGAATTGAACAATCTTGATGTGGTAAAAAAAATCATCGGACTTTTAGGAAAGAAAGAGTCGAAGATCAAGTACGTCAAAGACAGACCGGGGCACGACGTCCGTTATGCGATGGATTGGACGAAGATCCACATGAAGCTTGGTTGGAAGCCAAAGTATGATTTTGACAAATGGCTGGAAAAAACTGTAGAGTGGTTCCAGTCGAACCAGGAATGGTGGAAGCGCGTCAGATCCGGTGAATACCAGGAATATTATCAAACACTCTACGCGGGGCGATGAGAACGGTCTCAATAAAACTCCTTGATGAATTAACGGCGAAAGCCAAAATCAGCCCTCGAAGGAGGGCGCATTTTCTCTTTCATGAGGCTTCAGATCTTGTACAGCGCATGGTCAATGCCATGGAACCGGGAACCTATATCCAGCCTCACAAGCACGAACATCCCGATAAAATCGAGGCGTTTGCGATCCTTCGGGGCAAAGCAGCCTGTTTGCAATTTGACGAAGCAGGAGAGCTGACGAATGTCCATCTCCTGGAAGAAAACGGCCCGGAGCTGGCGGTCGACATTCCGCCAAGGACCTATCATACATTTATTTCACTGCAATCAGGAACGGCTCTGTTCGAAATCGTCCAAGGACCTTACGATCCGCAGAGCCACAAGAATCTCGCGCCCTGGGCCCCTTCGGAAGCACAAGTCGGGGATTATGTAAAAATACTCGAAGACAAGGTTCGCCGATGGCAAAAACACTGAACAGCCAGTACAGGATTTATTCACCGAGAGAAAAGCGCTACCCGCTTGTTCACGACGTGGTTTTGAAAAAACTGATCGTCAACGCCGATTCCCGAGGCACGCTTGTAGAAATGCTCAAAACGACTTGGACTGACGTCTATGATGAAAAAAAATTACCCTTTACGCAGGTGTACTATTCGATGACGATTCCGGGAGTGGCGAGAGATCAGGACCGCTGGCATTTCCATCCCGGAGGCCAGGTCGACCGCTATGTGGTGATTTTCGGAGACGTGGTATTTGCCGTCTATGACATCCGGGAAAAATCACCCACAAAAGACAGGCTGAATCTATTTTGGGTCGGAGAGTCACTGGGACCGGATGGGCAATACGAAGTTCTTGTTCCCCCCAGAACATTGCATGGTTTTTTGGTGGTCTCAGAGAAGCCGGCAACGCTGTTGAATTTTCCCAATAAGCTCTATGATCCTGATGAGGAGTTGAGGCTGCCGTTTGCACAATATCCGCTTCCGGACGGATCAATATTTTCTTGGCAGTTTGTTGACAAAGCCTTTCATAGCTATGCTAAAAAAACTTAAGGTAATCGGAACCGGCATGTCGGGTTTGGTCGGCACGAGAATTGCCGAACTCCTCGGAAAAAAATATTCCTTCACCAATCTTGATCTCACGACAGGCGTCGATCTTACTCTGGAATCAAATGTAACAAAAGCGATGGGGGAGGCGGAAGGGGGAGTGGTCCTGCACTTGGCGGCATTTACGGACGTTGATGCAGCCAATAGCCAACAAGGCGATCGGGAAGGAATCTGTTACAAACTTAATGTCTTAGGCACGCGATATGTCGCACAATGGTGTGCGAGAACGGAGAAGTATCTCATCCATATTTCCACGGACTTTATCTTTGACGGCAGGAAAATGTCTGCCTATACCGAGGAGGATGTGCCCCATCCGATAGAATGGTATGGACGGACAAAGTATCTTGCAGAAAAGGAAGTCCAACGTGCCCACGTGAAGTATGCGATTTTGCGGATTGCATTTCCTTTCCGCACCGCATATGCTCAGAAAACTGATCTGGTGAGAAGCATACTACATGGGCTTGAAAACGATACGCTCTACCCGATGTTCTCCGATCAGCTCATCACCCCGACGTTCATCGATGACATCGCCACAGCCGTCGATTCCGTCATCAGCCAAAAACCGCAAGGCATCTTCCATATTGTCGGATCAACCAGCTTGAGCCCTTATCTGCTGGCAAAAAAAATTGCCAAAACTTTCGGTTTTGGGCAAAACCAAGTGAAAAAGGGAAGCCTGAGTGAGTACCTGAAAAACTCCCGGCGGCCGTATCAGCGCCGTCTCTCCTTATCAAACCGAAAGGCAAAAACAGATCTGGGAATTGTCATGTTGGATATCGATCGGGCACTCGCGAGGCTGAAAAGTCAAATTCACACCTCCACCACACAAACCAAGGGAAGATGATCGGAGACATCAACCTGCGGTGAGAATCGCCTGACAATCTTCAAATTTTTGCTGACAAAGATCATATCAACGGCAACCTTGCCGTAATCGGGATTCTCCTTCCGTTTCATATTGAACGTCGTGATGAGCGTATCCCCGAAGACGCTCGTGAGATGCTTTTCGATATTTCGTATAGTCTCGGTCTGGGGCGGAAGGTTGAAGTCGCCGGCAAGGATCACATTCTCTTTGTTCTTGATAAGGGAAACAATCGTCTTACTCATGGCAAGACGCCGTTGATTGTCTTCGCCTGACAGGCCGTAAATACCATGGATATTAAAAACGTTTAGTCGTCTGGTCTCAACTTGAAGCTGGGCATGCACGAGAATACGGGGGCATCTCTCGTAATTTCCGGGAGCATCGATATACGTTCCATAGGGCACGTCAAAAAAATGGATCCTGTGCGTATTGATCGGGAATTTTGAGAAGATCGCGTTGCCGTTTTCCACCTGAGAATCGGCGGATATGTCCAAAAATGCCGGTGCAAATAACGAATGCGGATAACCCAGCTCACGTTTTACTATGGAAAACGCGCGGTATTGCGGATTAAGTTTCTGGTTAAGGCCATTGAACACCTCCTGAAGAACAACGATATCGGCATCTTCTTTTCTGAGAAAAGCGAGGACGTTTTTGATGAGCTTTCCTCTCCAAATGTTCAAGGTGAGAAATTTGATCTTCATAGAGCCGGTTACTTCCTAAGCAATTCCGGCCGCCTGGTTTCCGTGCGCTTGCGGGATTGGGACTCGCGCCAGCGTGAAATTTCCGCGTGATTACCGGAGATAAGAACTTTCGGAACGCTCCAACGCTTGAACAATTCCGGTCTGGTGTATTGGGGATATTCTAAAAGCCTCGGCGAATCCTCTCCTATTGTTGAGAATGACTCATGATCAAGGGAGTGGGCATCGCCCAGTACTCCGGGTATCAAACGGACCACAGCATCGGTAACCACCATTGCCGGAATCTCTCCGCCCGTTAGCACATAGTCACCGATGGAGATCTCCTCATCAACCAGGTATTTACGAACCCGTTCATCCACACCTTCATAGTGACCGGCAATGAGGATGAGATGTTTGAGTTTGCTCAACTTCAAGGCTGTCTTTTGTTTGAAAAGCTGTCCTTGCGGAGTCAAGAGAACAACTCTTTGAATTTTGGTCTTTGTTTTCTGAGCTTTGATCTGCGAAATCGCCCGATCAATCACATCGACGCGCAGCACCATTCCCGGTCCTCCGCCGTACGGACGGTCATCAACGCTCTTGTGCTTGTCTTTTGCCCAAAAACGCAAATCATGAATACCAATCTGAACCAGGTGTTTCTCCTGCGCCCGTTGAATCATGCTCTCGTCAAACGGACCCGCAAACATCTGCGGAAAGATGGTAAGAATATCGATCTTCATCGGCGTCATCGTCTGTCTGATATCATAACACGCAGAGCTCATTCAGGAAGGGAAACGATGACAAAAACATACGATAAGCTAGTGAGAGATAAGATTCCGCAAAGGCTCAAAAAGAAAGGCCTGGTTGCCGTTACACGGATCGCAGAGGAGAATGAGTATTGGCAGAAGCTGAAAGCCAAATTGGTCGAAGAAGTCAGAGAATTCCTCAAGGAAGAAAAGAAGGAAGAAATCGTTGACCTGTTGGAAGTGATTGAAGCGATCTGTGTGTATAAGAAATTCGATAAAAGAGAATTGGCAGGACGAAAAAGTGAGAAGGCAAGACAAAGAGGTAAATTCAGAAAGAGAATAATTCTTGAAAAAATTGGTTAAGACTTGAAAAAGTTGTCCGATTCGCCTATAGTCTTCTGGTACTCTTAAGCTATTCAGGAAAAAAGATGAAGCGATCTTTTATCGTTGCTACACTCATTTTGCTTGTCATTACAGCAGTCGCTGCGTATGCTATATTCAGCATGCGAAAAGGCGCCCAGACACCTGTCACACCTTCCGATTCTAAAGCCGTTGAGCAATCTGCAACCGAGGCTGCTGAGTTACAAACCTTCACGAGCGAAGAAGTCGCCAAACATAACAGCAAAGATGATTGCTGGCTGATTCTGGACGGTAAAGTGTATGATGTGACGAAATTCATCCCTGCCCACCCCGGGGGAAAGGCAATTCTTGAGGGATGCGGCAAAGACGCGACGATGCTTTTTGAAACCCGTCCAATGGGCTCGGAGTCTTCGCATTCCGCTCGTGCGAGAGCAATTCGTGAGACGTACTATATCGGGGATCTTAAACAGTAGGTCGTACATATCATTTCCGCGTTCTGGACGGAAAACGTCGGTCGATGAAGAAAAAAATCCGTTTGGGAATCCTCTTCGGCGGCAGATCGGCAGAACATGAAGTATCCCTGCAATCGGCAAAAAATATCGTCGAAGCAATCGATACGGATAAATATGATATCGTGCTCATCGGCATTGACAAGCAGGGAAGTTGGCTTCTTCCGCAAAGCGCTGAATTCCTCATCGGGACAACCAATCCCAGGCTTCTTAAACTGAATCGGGCCGGTCCGGGCGTCATCCTTGCGCCCAAAACCAAGAACGCCGATTTGGTCAGTCTCTCTGATCATCGGCCTCTGGAAACGGTCGACGTTATTTTCCCTGTGCTGCATGGACCATATGGAGAAGACGGTACGGTACAGGGTCTCCTAAAGCTTGCCAATATTCCGTATGTGGGTCCGGATGTTCTGGGTTCCGCTTTGGGGATGGACAAAGACGTACAAAAAAGATTGCTTCGCGAAGCGGGAATACCAACCGCCCCCTTTCGCATACTCAGGCGCTCCACGTACGCAGAAAAAGATTTGTCAGGAATCGTTAAAGAATTGGGCTTGCCGGTTTTTGTCAAACCGGCAAACCTCGGATCATCGGTGGGCATCAACAAGGCAAAAACCAAGAAACAACTTGCAGCCGCGATCAAAGAAGCGTTTCTTTTTGACAATAAAATCATCGTTGAAGAGCGGATCGAAGGACGGGAAATCGAATGCTCCGTTCTGGGGAACGAAAAGCCGATCGCATCCGTTCCGGGAGAGGTAATCCCCCGACACGAATTTTACTCGTATGAGGCAAAGTATATCGATGAAAACGGAGCACTATTGAAAATTCCGGCGAACATACCTTCCCGGATTAAAAAAAAGATCCAACGACTATCCATCAAGACTTTCCGGACGCTCTGCTGTGAGGGGATGGCGAGGGTTGATTTGTTCCTCAAAAAAAACGGGCAGGTTGTGATCAATGAGATAAATACCATTCCCGGTTTCACAATCATCAGCATGTATCCGAAACTTTGGGAAGCAAGCGGCATCCCGCTAAAAAAGCTCATCGACAGGCTCATCGGCTTGGCAATTGAAAGGCACGAGCGGGATCAGAAATTAAAAGTCTCTTACCGCTAAGGTTCTTCGGATGATGAACGAATATTCCCGCTTTTTGGTATCATTACATCTATGCAAGTAGCCGTAATCGGAGCCGGGTTCGTCGGCGTCGTCACAGCCGCGATATTCTCAAAGTTCGGCAATTCCGTGGTTGCCGTCGACATTGATAAGCGCAAGATCACGAGCCTGAAGCGAGGCGAGTTGCCTTTCTTTGAACCGGATCTAAAAGACCTGGTAAGTGAAAACATGAAAGCCGGCAGGTTGGTCTTTACCTCAAGCTTTAAGGAAGCAATACCCAGCGCTGAAATCATCCTCATCTGCGTGGGAACGCCATCGGCAGCCAATGGTCAGGCAGATTTAGCATACGTTTTTTCTGCGGTACAGAGCATGGTGCCTTTTTTAAATAATAGAGCAATTATAGTCATCAAATCGACCGTTCCTCCCTCAACGAATAATAAAATTGAACAAATCATCAAAAAGAAAACGAAGAAAAGGATTTTTACTGCTTCGGTTCCGGAATTTCTCAAAGAAGGGAGCGCGGTTTCCGATAGTCTGAATCCGGAACGGGTGATTATCGGATCAACCGACAAATGGGTGATCGATAAACTCAACGAACTGCATAAGCCGCTCAAAGGACCAAAAATCGTCATGTCCCCCGAAAGCGCCCAACTCACCAAATATGCCTCCAACGCGTATTTGGCTACCAGAATTGCCTTCATCAATGAAATTGCCAATCTCTGCGAAAAAACCGGAGCCGATGTGGAAGAAGTCATTCTCGGCCTGGGAGGGGACAAACGTATCGGATCACACTACTGGTATCCGGGACCCGGCTACGGAGGCTCGTGCTTCCCCAAAGACGTCAAAGAACTCTCAGCCTATGCGTCAAGCGTCAACGAAAGAGAGGGGCTTTTCGAGAAGATCGACGATCTTAATGAAAGGAGAATCCCCAACCTGATCGCTAAATACGAAGCGGGAATCGGAGGATTACAGGGAAAGGTTGTCTGTGTTTTGGGTCTGTCGTTCAAACCGAATACCGATGACCTGCGCGAAGCTCCGAGCACCAAATTCATACCCAAACTCATTTCTTTGGGGGCAAAAATTCAGACTTATGATCCCAAGGCAATGGAGTCAGCGAAGCGTTGGTTTCCCAAAGTTGTATCCTACGCGCAAGATGCGTATACAGCAGCCCAGGGCAGTGATGTTCTCTTGCTCCTCATTGAATGGGATGAGTTTAAACAGTTGAATTTGGGTATTTTAAAAAAACGCATGCGAGGCAACATCTTCATTGATACCCGCAACCTCTATAACCGGGAGACGGTCGAATCGAAAGGTTTTAAATATTTTGGGATAGGAAGATGAACATTCTCATTACCGGCGCCACTGGATTTGTCGGCACGCATCTTATTGATTTGTATATCAAGGATCGCAAAAGTAAAAATCTCCATTGCGTAACATTTGGGGAGTCGCGCACACTGCAGCAGGTCATACCGAAAGAGCAGTGCTATGAAATCGACCTTACGCAACCGGAAAAAGTCTATGAACTTGTAGAAAAGGTCAAACCGCAAGAGGTCATCCACCTTGCGGCAATGGCGGCTGTCGGTGAAAGTTTTCTTGATCCGCAGAAGGTGTTGCAGAATAACATTCTTACTTCCGTCAATATTCTTGAGGCAGTAAGGAGGCATGCCCGTAAAGCGACGGTCCTTCTGATCGGTTCGGCGGATGAATACGGTCTGGTGAAGCCTGAAGAACCGATCAGCGAGGATATACCCCTGAGACCCACTAGCCCCTATGCCGTATCAAAAGTCGCGGTCGATTACCTCGGATTGCAATATGTTCTGGCGCACAAATTACGGATTGTGAGGCTTCGTCCGTTTAATCATATCGGGGAATACCAGGGAGTGGGATTTGCCGTTGCGGATTTTGCCAAGCAAATTGTTGAAGCGGAATTGGATAAAAGAAATGTCATCAAAGTGGGCAATTTGAGCGCCGTTCGTGATTTTACGGATGTCAAAGACATGGTGGAGGCGTATAGGCTGGCACTTGCAAAATGCGTTCCCGGAGAAGTCTACAATGTGGGTTCAGGGAAAGGAGTCCGGATGCAGGATTTGTTGAATCTCATGCTGAAGCAGGCAACTCGGGAAATTCGCGTCGAGGTCGATCCTCGAAAATATCGGCCAGTCGATGTAGAATCAGTGGTTGCGGATCCAACCAAGTTTATGAGGCAGACCGGCTGGAGACCGAAGGTTCCGCTGGAGAACACACTCACTCGCGTGTTAAACTACTGGAGGAAACTTCTCATCATGCACAAGGAGATGCGGTAATGGCAAAAAGAAAAGTCGCGTTCATCACCGGTATCGCAGGCCAGGATGGCTCGTACCTCGCAGATTTTCTCCTGGAAAAGGGCTATAAAGTTGCGGGTCTTATGAGGAGAACTTCCAATATCAGGCGCACCAATATCACCCATCTTCTGGGGAAAATATCCATTGAGTTCGGCGATCTTCTCGATTATCACACGCTGGAATCGGCAATCAAAAAACACCAGCCCGATGAAGTCTACAACCTTGCCGCCCAATCCGTACCTGCGGACAGCTGGACGCATCCCATCTATACCGGTGAAGTCACCGCCTTGGGCGTGACCAGGATGCTGGAGGCGGTACGAAGCGGCAAGCCGGATGCAAAATTCTATCAGGGTTCAAGCCGGGAAGTGTTTGGGGGAGCCAGACATCAGGTCTGCAACGAGGAAACACCGTATCTTGCCAATAACCCGTACGGAGTTGCCAAAGTCTACGGACACCTCATCACCCGCACCTACCGCGAATCATACGGAATGTTCGCCTGCGGAGGAATTCTTTTCAATCACGAAAGTCCCCGCAGAGGCTTGCATTTCGTAACCCGCAAAATCACGATGGGTGTTGCCTGCATAAAGCTTGGGATTGCCAATCCGCCGCTCAATGAAGCCGGTGAACCGTTGGTCATCGACGGTAAACTGCTGCTCGGAAACCTTGAGGCAAAACGGGACTGGGGATATGCGAAAGAGTATGTCGAGGCAATGTGGCTGATGCTTCAGCGCAAGGAGCCGGAAGATTACGTCATTGCCACCAACAGCTTAAATAGCGTGAAAGATTTCTGTAAGAGTGCATTTGAACAAGTGGGTCTCAATTGGAAGGATCATGTCCGCTCCCACGTTCAATTTACACGTCCGACAGAGATCACCGCCTCCAGAGGAGATTATTCGAAGGCCAAGAAAGAATTGGGTTGGGAACCAAAAACCGGTTTCCAAGATCTGGTGAAGTTAATGGTTGAGGCCGACCTCGAACGTCTGTCAAGATAATGAAAGTCGTCATTATCATTCCCACGTATAACGAGAAAGAGAATATTGGCCTGCTGATCACGGCGCTCCATGAGGCGAGTCAGCAATTTTCCCAACATACGTCACATCTCCTGGTGGTCGATGACAATTCTCCTGACGGAACGGGAGATCTGGTGAAAATATTGATGAAAAAATACGACAACCTTTCCCTCTTAAGCGGAGAGAAACGTGGGTTAGGAGAAGCATACCTGCGGGGAATGGATTATGCGGTTGAAAAACTCAATGCCGATGTCGTCTTCGAGATTGACGCGGACTTTCAGCATGACCCGAAAGCGATACCGGGGTTTATGGAACAGATAGATAAGGGGTTTGATTTCGTAATCGGCAGCAGATATATCGAGGGAGGGTCGATTCCGGAAAATTGGGGCGTGCAAAGGAAAATTCTCAGTAAGATCGGGAATCTATTGGTCAGGAGCCTCCTTTTGACATTTTCCATTCACGATTGGACTTCCGGATTTCGGGCAATCCGCAGTCAGATTTATCGAGAAGTCAGAGATGCGCTGCGTCAGTTCAACGGATATACATTCCAAGTTGCCTTTCTTCATGAGGCGTTGAAACACGGAGCCAAAGCAGTCGAAATTCCCATTCATTTCGGGGAAAGAAAATACGGAAAATCCAAAATAGGCGGCGAGTATGTGAAAAATTTACTCGTTTACCTTGCGAAGGTGAGATTTCAAGAGACGATCCACGGGCGTTTTTTTAAATTCGCGGTCGTCGGAGGCACCGGCTTAGTCATGCAGACGCTCATTTTTGAGGTACTGGGCGTGGTGATGAAAGTTGTCAGTCCCACGCTTGCCACAATTATCGGAGGGCAAGTCGCGATTGTCTCAAATTTTTCCCTCAATAATCTTTGGACGTTTAAAGACAAAATCATCACCAGTCCCGGAAAACTCGTCTTAAAATTTCTCCAGTTTTACCTGACATCGAATTTCGCAGTCGTCGTTCTTCAGGGAGGATCGGTAAAAATCGGAGAGAAACTCGTCGGAAATCACGAGTTACTCATCCAAGGGTTCTACATCCTAGGTATCGTCCTGACGCTCGTCTGGAACTACACCATATATAATCGGTTTATTTGGAAGACTCAAAGGAAGTGATTAGGGGAGGGTGCATGCATGACGTCGGTGGAGATTGCGCTTCCCGTCTACAACGAAGAACAACAGCTGGTCAAAAGCATCGCATTGCTGCAAACCGCGATCAAGGCAAAGAAGTATTCTTCCTTTGCAATTTCCGTACGCATCATTAACAACGCCTCTTCTGACAGCACCCCGCGCCTTGCCGAAGAAATCGCTCGTACGCAGAAAAATGTCAAGGTTTTGCATATCCCGAAAAAAGGAAGAGGAGCTGCGCTCATGACCTGCTGGTTAAACAGTAAAGCAGAAATCTTATCCTATATGGACATCGATCTCTCGGCGGACCTCCGTCATCTGAAGGACCTCCTGGATACGATTGCCAAGCGTGAGGCTGATATCGCAGTCGGCTCAAGACTGGCAAAGGGTGCGCACATCGAAGGCAGAACACCTCTTCGAGGTTTGATGTCGCGTGGGTATAATTTACTGATCAAAGTCTTGTTTGCCACACATTTCTCAGATGCACAGTGCGGATTTAAGGCAATATCCAGGCAAGCTTTTCAACGTCTGGCACCGCACATACGGAATCGGAACTGGTTTTTTGATTCGGAGATGCTCATCATCGCCGAAAAAGCCGGAATGAGGATCAAAGACATTCCGCTCGTATGGACAGACGATTCGGGATCAACGGTAAAAGTATTGGGGACCATTACAGAGGATATCTTGGGCCTGTTGAGGCTCGTCAGAACGAAGCCATGGAAAACAGCATGAAGCGACTGGCCACATTGGTAAGAATTCACAAGCTCGAGATAATTGCGGTTACGGCAGTGCTGGTATTGGCAGCGTTTTTACGTCTCTATCATCTTCGTGAGTTTACGATCTTTCTCGGAGATGAAGGCAGAGATGCTCTGGTGGTCAAGCACATGATTGTCGATCACAAGTTCACGCTTCTCGGACCGACTGCGTCTGTGGGTGGTTTCTACTTGGGTCCCAGCTACTATTACTTCATGATTCCCTTTCTCTACATCTTTCGACTCGATCCGGTCGGTCCGGCCGTCATGGTCGCGCTTTTCGGAATCGCTACCGTCGCTTTGCTGTATTGGGCAATGAGATCTTGGGTGGGTCCCAACGCCGCGCTGGTTTCCGCGTTGCTCTATGCGAGTGCACCGGGCGTGGTGTCGGCATCTCGGTCTTCCTGGAATCCCAATATCATGCCCTTCTTTTCCCTGTTGTCGACAGCGGCGCTCATCAACGCCCTGAAAACGAAAAAACCCATCTGGTATTTGATTTCCGGGATAGCCTTCGGAATCGCGATTCAATCGCATTATTTGGGGCTCATTATCGGGCCGATTCTGGCGGTCTCGACGCTTCTTGGCGAACCGATGAAACGCTGGTTCAAGACCGCCGTGTTAGAAATCATGGGATTTGCGACGGGCGCTTCCCTGTTTATCGCCTTCGAAATCAGGCATGCCTTTCCCAATACGAGATCAATCATCGAATTTGTGGCCCGCGGGGGGGGCACAACGGGGCCGCGAAGCCTCAATCTCTTCTGGCTCTTTTTCGAGATGTTGAGAAGGACCTATGAAGCTGTATTGGCCCCGTTTGATCTTATCGTCAAACTCACGCTCGTTGTGAGCCTGTTCACTACCATCTTCTCCATGTACCGGTTAAAAACCAAGAGCGGAAAGCTCGCGCCTTCAATGCTGGTCGTTCTGGTCTGGCTGATCGTCGGAGTTTACGGAATAGGTACCTATCAAGGGCAGTTATACCCGCACTACTTCGGTTTCCTCTTTCCGCTGCCTTTTGTTTTGATCGGCATTACTTTTAGAGAGCTCTTTCAGCTGAAAAAGCTGCGGCTTCTGATCGTCTCACTGGCAATCGGTTTGTCGGCTTTCAATCTCACACAACAAAAAGTGTGGGGAACAGGATCAAATCTCATTGACCAGACTGCAAACGTCTCCCGCAGAATCGGAGAAGTCGCAGAAGGCAAGTCCTTTAATTTCGCCTTACTCTCAACCGGAAATTCCGATCACGCGTATCGCTATTACCTGGAAATTATGGGTCAAGCACCCAAGGGGCTTGAAGAAGAAGTCACACAGCAGCTCATCGTTATCTGCGAAAATCCTGATGCTGTCTGCCAGCCTCTGGGAAATCCGTTATGGGAAATCGCCGGATTCGGGCGGGCAGAAATCGTTTCCGAGACGAAGGTCGATCCGGGCATACGCATACTCAAACTCATCCATCATAAGGATTCCGAAGATCTCATCGGAAAACCGGCGCCCAAGGGAGGATAGAATCATGAACCCAAAATCCATTGCCGTATCCATTGTCATTCCGGCCTACAATGAAGTTGAGAATATAAACAAGGGGGTCTTGGATGAAGTGTTCACCTATACGCAAAAACAGCCGTGGAATACTCAAATACTGCTGATCGATGACGGCTCGAATGACGAAACGGCGAAATACTTAGAGGCGTATTGCATCGGGAAACGTAGCTGGCGCCTCATCCGCAATACGCACGGGGGCAAGGCTTTGGCTGTCAAAAGCGGTGTGCTTGCGGCTCAAGGCAAATTTGTCTTGTTTACGGATTTTGATCAGGCAACTCCTTTAAGTGAAGTGGAAAAATTGCTCCCGTTCCTAAGGAAAGGATATGCGATTGCCATTGGTTCCCGGGAAGTACAGGGAAGCAGACGGGAAAATGAGCCGTTGTACAGACATCTCATGGGGAGGATATGGAATCTGGTCGTGCAACTGCTCGCAATTCCCGGCATCCGGGATACGCAATGCGGTTTTAAATTGTTCAAAAGGGAGATTGCCCATGAACTATTCCAAGCACTTCATGTTTATGCCGACGGCGAAGAACGGGAAGCGTATACCGGTGCGTTTGACGTCGAATTGCTCTATATCGCGCAGAAACGCGGCTATCAAATCGCCGAAGTGCCGGTCCATTGGAAACATATGAAGACAACCAGGGTGAGTCCCCTGCGCGATTCAGTGCGGATGCTTAGCGACCTCGTCAGGGTGCGGATTGCCGATCTACAGGGGAAATATGACCGCTAAGGTACCACTCAAGGGAGCGTATGTCCTGTTTGTATTGACGCTCATCGGGTTATCAATCTATTCTTATTCTCAGATCGATCTCAATCTTACGCTGTCCTCCGTCCCTGTTTACCAGTCAGTTCAGCGCCAGCTCATCTTACTGGGATACTATCACCGACCCGTGTCGGCTTTAATCTATGTCGCTTTTCTTGTGTTGCTCTTTCTTACTGAATTGCATTTTTTTAAAATGGCGCGCCGGGGTGATCTCGGACCTCATGGAGTCTGGAAATTATCGCTCGTGAGTTCGCTCCTTCTGGTCGTATCGTATCCAGCATTTTCCCATGATCTGTTTAACTACATATTTGACGCCAGGATTCTCGTGACCCATAAACTCAGCCCCTGGCAGTTCACTGCGTTGGATTTTCCCGATGATCTATGGACGAGGTTCATGCATTGGACGCACCGCACCTATCCGTACGGGCCGGTTTGGCTGCTCATCACGATTCCCCTGTATGCCGCCGGGTTAGGAAAGTTTACGCTGACGCTCTTCTGGTTCAAAATCCTGGCAGTGATCAGTTACCTTGCAAGCGTCAAATGCATCCAGAATCTCTTGAAGGCTGTCGACTCGAAACACGTTGCCCAAGGCATGGTGCTGTTTGCACTCAATCCGTTGGTGCTCATCGAAGCGCTCGTGAGCGCGCATATCGATATCACAATGACGGCGTTCTTACTCGTCGCCTTGCTGTTCGCATCGAAAAGGAAAAGACTTGCCGGAAGCTTGATTTTTCTGGCCGCCTCGGCCGGGATCAAATACGTCACCGCAGCTGCCTTACCGGTATGGATCTGGTGGCGGGGAAAACCGGAACGCTTTTTAGCGGCGCTGTCCGCTCTGCTCCTTTGTCTGTCTGCGGCAACGGCAGGCGCTATGGTCTTGATGGAACCGTTGCCTTGGTATTTCATACCGGTCCTCGCAGTGATCGCTCTCCTGCCGACAAAAAAAACGCTGCAGACACTGAGCGTCGCGCTGTCTTTCGGTTTATTGCTGCGCTACGCCCCGTATCTGTACGCGGGCGACTACTCCGACTGGGTGCGTAGTGTCCGCGAGATCCTCACCTGGTCGGCTCTCCTACCGGTGGCAGTTCTCTGGGGTCTGCGGCGGACGAAGCTCAAAAAGCGGATCTCAGGATAGATCTTCCGAAGCTTATGGATTGCAGGTCTTGCTGATTCTTTTTTGGATCTCTATCGAGCCGAATCTCTTAAGCTCAAGAATAGGACGCACTCCTTCCTCCTCATTGTAGAACTCACTTGTGAACCAATCAGCGATACCCCGTCGCGGTTCGCTTACGAGATAGCGGAAACACGTATCCGCTGAGGGTGAAGGAAAATGGCCGTAAAAACCCAGTGCGTCGCCGTAGACGCTGGAGGGTAGGTACCCGTAGCGCGGAAGACCGAACGTTTGGTAGAGGTAGGACCAGGTGGTCTGGATTTTTAACGGCATCGACAGAACTTTAATTTCGAACGGTTCTCCGGCGGCTGAAGAGTACGTATAGTTAACGGCACGGATCTCATCCACGAGGAGCATTCCATCCTGAACTGCAAGCCAACCGTTCACCAAACCCTGACTTCCGTAACGCATCCATAATTGCAAGTTACCTGCAAGGACGATGGAAAGGAGCAGCAACCGAAGCGTCGGAGAACGGCCGATCCGGGTCAACGCATACGAGGCAAGGAGGATGAATGCCGAAGAAATACCCATGTTCGTGAAGAAAAATAACACCGGTTGAGAGGACGAAACATAGAGAAAGAGAGGACCCAATATCCAGAAGAGAAGAAAGCGAAGGCTAGTTTTTGCGGTTTTTGCCCGTATCAAAAAGAGGAAACCGGCAACAACCAAAAAAGCCGATCCTGTCCGGCTCAACCCCAGGATATTGAGATACATATGAAGCGAATATTTATCAAATGCGAGACGCAGTAAGGACATGAGCTCTGGTACCTTCGAACTTAAACGGGCGAAGGACAGCAGGGCTTTTGTGGCTCTGAAATCGTACTGCAATTCTGGAATGAAATACGGAATCATGAGAAGCCCGAGCAGACAAAACGCCAAGATGATTGTCGAACGCCGACGTGTGAGCTTGAAGAGTCGGAAAGAGATGATGAAGACGACAAACGTCGGAATGAGATAAACAAGAATGAGCTCGAAGTGCAGCGCCAGGGCAAGACCGAGAACCGCGATGTACCATCCCCAGTCGATCCTGCGAAACGCGATCAGAGCCAGTCCGAAATAAAAAACGAGCACGGCCGTCGTAGCCAATGACGGATGAGACAAATAGTACGCGTATTGATATTGTTCAAACGAGAATGCATAGATCAGGGCGGATATGAGTCCGACGGATTTGTCGAAGAGAATGACACCGACCCGATAGATCAAGAAAACTCCGAGTGCGTTGACGAGAAGAAGAAAAGCAACCGGTAGGTACGGCAAACCATTCTGCAGAAGATAAAGGGGACCAATAATATAATAGTACAGGGGACTGTGAAACACTCCGTCAACCTCAGTTCTGGGACCCAGAAGGATAAGATCGCGCTCGCGATAAATCCGCTGCGACTCATATGCGTCTCGTGCCTGATCATAGCCAAAGTAGATATTCTCGGGGAACCGAGACAGCCGATACGCTACGGCGACAAGGAAAATCACGGTGAGAACCAGGGCAGGGATCGGAATTCCGCCGCGTTTAGATGCCTTCTCTATTGTGGGTTTACCCATATTCCATGATCTTATATCGCTGACGCCATTCTCACCCGAATGCCGCCGAACGTCATTCCGCCAAGAGAACGAGTATCGGGAATGGAAATAGTAAAGTCCGGATCCTCATTCGTAAAGACAGCATCCACGTCGGCCCATCTCAGGAGGTAGGCAAACCCGGAAGCTTGACCGTAATCGGTATCCAGATGAATCCGAACCGGATCCCCCTCCCGGTTTGTTTTGATAAATTGAACTACATTCTTCTTTTGCTGTAAAGAGAAGGGATTGATCGCCTGCGTATGCGCTCGGAAGTTCACAAACCAGAAAATGGCCAACATGAGGACGACGAACCGGGTTCGCAATGGCGAACCCGTCACCCACGAAGATACGGATACCAAAACAAGCAGGAGAAATCCGACGAAGCTCGGAAAAAGATAATACTCCGGTACAGGACCATTGTAGAAGAAAAAGACCAACGGACTCGAGATCAGGAGGAGCGCCGCAAACCGGTGTACCCGAATCGCGCCCCTGAGAAAGACAAGCACAAAAAGTGTGAGGAGGACCGAAATTGGCGTAGAGGCTGCCGGAATGATGATCCGAAACCAACTGGTCGCAGCGATACGGGTTACGATGAGCAAGCGGAAGACAAGAGAATACGACGGAACTGCGGCGTGCGATAACAGTCCTTTAAGAATGAGGAAGCTATGCCTCAAATCAAAGGCGACAAGGGGAGTAAACCAAAAGAAAAATGCGGCAAGGGAAAGCATCGCCGGGAGGAGCTTGCGCCCGGAACCCAAGAGAAGGAATATCGGCAGGATGATGAGGGCGAAACCCGAGGGATGCATCTGGGATGCAAAGCCGGCAATTGTGGAGGTTGCAAGCAACCGTGCCGAACGGGAAAGTCGAGTCTCACCGGCCAGCCAGAGTGCAAGCAGACTCAGGAAGACGATGCCATTGGTGGGAGTCGAAGACTGATCGATACGAATCATGCGATCGGAAACGGCATACGTGAACGCGCAGGAGAGACCTGCAAACCGAGAGGAGCGTTTTCCGACGAGGTAGAAAAGGTAGGTGCAGACAACGCCCAAAACCGCCTGGAAGAGGGGAAGAAAATCCGGATTGCCGTTTGAAATCAGAACGAGTACGGCGACAAGATAGGTATACCAAGGACCGACGAAGATGCCGGGGATGCTCGTTTCCTGTCCGATGAGCGTCGGCTTTCCTTCCAGGATTCGCTGGGCGCTCGTCATCACCAGCTCCTGGTCAAAATCGAATCCGGTAAATTCGTTGATCCGGTAGGTTCTGGTAAAAACTGCTACGAGGAGAATACCGATAAGAATAATTCGTTGTCTGTTCATGAGGCTCTGCTCATGAGTATATTGAATGTGAGGTTCCCTATACAACTATCGGAATGGAACTCGTAAAAAACCGTCGTGCCAAGTAAGCAGAAGTGATAGAATCTTCCCATCGATCTGAACACCCCAAAGAATAAAGGTAAGATGCGCAAGGACAAAACAAATCGATGCTACTTGTGCGGTTTTCGAATACCAAGCATTGCTTTTAAAAAACTCGGCTGGAATATCCTGCAGTGTAAAAGCTGCGGAGTATACAACCTCGATTTTGCAGGAGAGTATCAGCAATTCATCAGAACCTACTATGACAGAGGATTTTTTACCGGAGGTTCGAACCGAGCGGGATATTTGAGCTATGAAGGCGATCGAAAGGCAGAAGACAAAAATATGGCCAACTATCTGAAAGGAGTACGCAGGTTTGTACAATCCGGAGAACTCCTGGATGTCGGATGCGCAACCGGATTATTCATGTTGCAGGCTGAAAAGGCGGGCTTTACAGTCACGGGACTGGACGTGTCGGAGTATGCGACGCGCATCGCCAAGAGGAGATTTACAGGAAAGATCAAAACAGAAAGCATCGAGAATGCTTTGTATGCCCCGCGGAGCTTTTCGGTGATTACGCTTTTTGATGTCATCGAACACCTGGAAGATCCAAGGGCCGTGCTTGTTAAATTACACGGCTACCTGAAAAAAAATGGCATCTTGGTGTTAAACACCGGCGATGCCGACAGCTTGATGGCCAAGATTCAGGGAAAAGATTGGCATTTTTTTATTCCTCCACAGCATTTCTTCTATTTTTCAAAAAAAACCTTAACAACACTGCTTCATCAGGCAGGCTTCAGGGTGTTAGCAATCGACCGAAAAGGAAAATGGGTGACCCTGCGCTATCTGTTTCATCTGGCACGCCAGATTCAACAGGATGCTCTGGCAAAATTTGGTTTTAAACTGGTTGGGGGAATTGCTCCGGGAAAAATTCCGATCTATATTAACTTGTTTGACAATATCACCGTCTATGCCGTTAAGAAAAACAACCGCACCCAAAAACGCAACACCTAAAGTCATGAAGGCGAGCCGGTTGAATTTGAAAAAAGACAGCAAGAGATATCTATGGATCCTCCTTGCACTGTCAATCATCGGGGCGTACATGCGCCTAGAGCCGGTAATATTTGATACGGTTCACTTCAGTTTTGATCAGGGCATCGACATTTCGCTGGTAAGACGTTTGGTCGTGGATCACAAATTCACGTTAATCGGCCGTTATACCGGACTGCAGGGAGTGTTTCTCGGGCCGCTATGGACCTGGCTTCTCGCTGTGCCGTACCTTGTGAGCGGAGGCAGCCCAACAGCCAATGAAATCTTCATGAGCCTAATTGGGATAGGAAGCATTTGGGCATCCTATTGGCTCGTGAAAAAAATGTTTACGCCGCAGATTGCCCTACTGTCGGCCGGCTTTGTCGCGTTGTCAACACAATTTATTGTCGCTTCACAGGTGGTGCTTTCGCCCTACGCCCTGACGCTCATTATGCTTCCGTACCTCTGGTGTCTTTGGGAAGTCATTCAGAAAAATAATGATGCGTTTCTGCCTTGGTTAGCGCTGCTCGTCGGATTATCCTTTCAGTTTGAAATTGCTTTCGGCATCGTCTTGGTACCGGCCACCTTGGTGGTTTTGGGAGCTTTCGGTTTTTTTACAAGAATAGGCAAACACCGTTTACTCTCCCTCATTATCTTCGCGGCCACCTTTTTACCGCAGGTGGTCTTTGATCTACGACACGATTTTCTGATCTCCCGAGCCGTTCTGAGTTATTTCAACGGCAGCAACACGAGTTTAGGAAGCGAGGGAGTCGGATTGTTGGGCAGAGCAGGTTTACGGGCAGGATCTCTCTGGCAGGATTATGCGACGTCAGTCGCCATGCGGTCAGAGACAACCTGGCTCGCGCTTCTGGTGACGTGCTCTCTGGCGATCGGATGGTACCGCGCCTTAAGAGACAAAGCGTCTGCCCAGCTTCGATTCGGGGCGATGCTCATGCTCCTGATCCTCTGCGTCTATCTGGGTTTTGCACTCTACCCCGGACCGGTATGGGCTTGGTACCGCGCCGGGATGCCGATCGTTTTTATGCTCTTGGTGACTGTCGCTTGGTCTCATTTGTTGCCAACTCAACGCGGACGATGGCTGGTCATGGTTACGATCCTACTCTTGGTGTGGTTCGGACTCAGGCCCTCTCAATATATAAGTAGAGCTTTGCACGGGGATGAGGGCACGCTTGCCTCGGTCAAGACCCAAAAAAACGTCATCGATATGATATTCAGGGATGCAGGAGATGAACCTTTCGACTTGTACATATATACGCCTCCGGTCTATACCTATGTTTGGGACCACCTGCTGTTGTGGTACGCAAAAGCAAACTTCACGAATTACCCGGTGGATTACGGATACCAAAAGGGAACGGCGATCCGCAATACCACCTATTTGCTGATCGAGCCGGACGAATATACGTCCAGGATTGACGGATGGAAAGGCAATCTTGCACTTGCAGGAAAACCTGTGAGGATCTGGAATCTGCCGTCCGGAATCCGAATCGAAAAATGGGAAGTGATGTTCAATGAAGAGTAGGGTAAAAAGAGCGGCAAACAGGAAAACGCTGGTTATCGTCTCACTACTGGCGCTGGTTACGCTCGTTCTCTTTCGTCAATTCATCTTCTTGGGGAGGGTTCCGATCGCCTTCGATTTCGGGGTTTTTAATTTTCAGCCTTGGAAGCTGGATGCGGAATCGTCCTTTCAATTTGTACCTCCGGCAATCGGCCACGATGATATTCGAATTTTCTATCCGCAGCGAAAATTCATCACCGATAGTCTGAAGCGCTCCATCATACCGCATTGGAATCCTTTTGAATTTACGGGCAACATCGCTTTGGCAAACTCACAAACGGCCGTTTTTTATCCCCCGTTTCTCCTCTTCCTCATGCTACCCCAACAACTTGCCTGGTCTCTGTTGTCTCTGGTCATCCCATTCCTGGCAGGGCTGGGAATGTTCCTTTTTTTGCTTGTGCTTACGAAGGATGAATGGTCCGCGTTCTTTGGGGCTTTGAGCTTTGCCTTTTCCAGCACCTTGCTTATGCGTGCCCAGGACGGTCTGGTTGCCGGGCACTCGATCGTCTGGCTTCCCTGGGCCATGTGGGGGATGGAGAAGTTTCTCTCCGGTGACAAAAGAGGACTCATCGCTACCGGCATCTCCCTGGCTTTTTCGATGCTTGCCGGTTGGTTTCAATTCACGTTTTATGTCTTTGCGGTTGTCTTCATCTATGCGCTGTTGCGCCTGGTACTGGAGAAGCCGAGGCGTCTCAGGGTATTAATTCCGATCCTCTGTCTCTATGTCTTTGTTCTTGCGGTCACCGCCTTTCATTGGTTGCCCGCGCTCGAGGCATTTCGGTACTCGCCGAGGGGTATGCTGGGTACACCCCAAGAATTTTTATCCGAACATCTCATGCCGGTTTATCACCTCTCAACGCTTTTGATCCCGACGTTTTTCGGACACATCGCTCAGGGTACCTATTTCGGGGTAAGCGAATATAAAGAAGGGCTCCTGGCTATGGGAACCATCCCCTTACTGGTTGCGATCGCAGGCCTCCTTGCGGTGAAAAAGCACACTCCGGCAAAGATTTTCTTGGGTCTCTTGGTGGGATCATTGGTATTGATGTTAAAAACACCCTTGGCGGTTGTATTGATCAAACTCAATCTGCCCGTCATATCGACGTTTCTGCCGAATCGAACGGCCATGATTGTCGTCTTTTGTCTGTCTGCGTTGTCTGCCTTCGGTTTTTCCGAACTTCGACGCGGTGAATTTCAGATTCTGAAAAGAATCGGCAGTCGTACAGCGATCATTTTTGTGCTTCTCTACTGTGTCATAGCAGCCCTCTATGTCTACGAAAAGATCGTTATCGATTTCACCGGTTGGCAGAGTCTGTTTGAGCTTGGGCTG
>Ga0209542_10002731_pt1 | contig 39025 bp, 40 predicted proteins | sample RifCSPhighO2_01_FD_184028 | JGI IMG/M metagenome (GOLD analysis project Ga0209542, IMG submission 184028) | Soil microbial communities from Rifle, Colorado - Rifle CSP2_plank highO2_0.1 (SPAdes) (version 2) | ecosystem: Environmental > Terrestrial > Deep subsurface > Rock core/Sediment ... | reverse complement strand
TAAATATCCAAGGGACGATTTAAGCGCATCTCTATAGTCCGCGGGAAGTTGCATTTCCAGTCCCTCATCTGACTCCATGATTCTTTCAGCAAAAATCTGCACACGTTCAGCGTTACCTACAGCTCTCGCCACTAGTTTTTGCTTATCTTCAGGGAGATCTAAAAGCTCATCAAGGAAACCCTCACTTTCCATTTTTGAAAAGGCCCTACCTTTTACCTCACCGGGGTCAATTTTAAAGGCTTCCGAGGGATACGAAGTTTCTGCAATAGATTGGTTTAAATGCTCTGTTCTTTCGTCTGACATCATGTAAATGATATCAAAGTGCTACAATTAAGACTACAGGCGTTGGAGCTTGGAAGTAATGTCGCCAGGCAAGCCGTGGGAAGAACAAAGTAGAGCCCGCCGGAAAAGCCCGTTATAGCTTATAATCAAGTATTGAGAAGGTTGGTACCTTCCACACAAAACTGTGCGGAACCTCTCGGAGAAATCCGGGAGTTTTTTGTAGGTATAAAGGTTAAAATAAGATATGGATAATAAAAGCTTTCAAAAACTGAGTAACAACCCACCCTGGAAATTTCTAAGACAAAATCGGGTCTTAATACTTGCAATCATTTATTTCTTTTTGCCGTTGGACTTTATCCCAGACATAATTCCGGTATTTGGTTTCGGTGACGATATTTTAGTTTTGCTGGCAACACTTTTTGTTAGATACAAAAGTTTCCAAAAAGCTGAAAAGGAAGCAAAAGGCAAAATTATTGAAGGGCAGCTTGCAGATGAGTAAAGAGATGGAAAAGAAGTACGATCATAAAGAAGTGGAAACCCGAATCTATAAGATGTGGGAAGACGGGGGTTATTTTAGAGCCGAGCGGGACCCTAATAAAAAACCATACACAATTGTTTTACCTTTACCAAACGCCAGCGGTAAAATGCACACCGGAAACGTTTTAATGATTGCTATTGAAGACCTTTTGATTCGCTGGAAAAGAATGAAGGGTTTTAGTGCGCTTTGGATTCCTGGAACTGATCATGCGGGCTTTGAGACACAGATTACCTTTGAGCGCGAGCTTGCAAAAGAAGACAAGTCCCGCCGCGATTTTGACCGTCAGACTCTTTATCAAAAGATTTGGGATTTTGTGCAGAAAAATAAAAGCCAGATAGAGCAGCAAATTCGCGAAATGGGCGCGAGCGTTGATTGGTCGCGGTATACATTTACTTTGGATGAGAAAGTTATAAATACTGTTTATAAAACTTTCGAAAAAATGCATGGGGAAGGACTGATTTACAAAGATAACTACATGGTGAATTATTCGCCGGATGAGGGGACAACTTTTGCAGACCTTGAAGTTGACCACGAGGAGCGAAACGACCCACTTTATTACGTAAGATATGATGCGGAAGTTGTTTGTGCCACCATTCGCCCCGAGCTTATTTTTGTGGACACACATTTGGCGGTAAATCCAAAAGACAAGAAAAATAAAGGATTGATTGGCCGAAAAGTCCCGAACCCCCTGACCGGAGTGGAAATGGAAATAATTGGAGACGAGTTTGTGGATCCGGAATTTGGAACCGGAATTGTAAAACTTACCCCGGCCCACGATCAAAATGATTACGAAGTTGCTAAAAAACACGGCTTACCGATTATTCCGGCCCTGGGTGTTGACGGAAAGATTTTAAATATTTCTGCCGCGGGAGAATTGGCTGGTCTTCGAGTCAAAAAAGCTAGAGAAAAGGCCGTTGAGATTTTGCAGGGAAAAGGCTTAATAGAAAAAATTGACGAGAAATATATGCATTCGGTTGCAGTTTCGTATAAGGGTAGAAAAATCATTGAGCCGATGGTTTTGCCCAACTGGTTCGTGAAAGTCGAAACTTTGAAAAAACCAGCTTTGGAGGCCGTATTAAAGGGTGACGTGAAGATTTACCCGCAGTGGCAGGAAATAACCTATACACGCTGGATGGAACAGATGCACGATTGGCCGATTTCAAGGCAGGTGGTATGGGGAATTAGAATTCCAGTTTGGTATAGCGCTGATGAAAATCCTGAGCTAAACATTAATTTCTTAACAAAATCAGGCGAAGTTGTAACCGGAAAAGTTAGAGAACTTTTAGGTAAATACTCGTTTGAAGAAATTGAGGTCGGACTTCAAATACTTCTTGCCCCGAAGGATTCAAAGTATGTGATTGGTAAAGAAAAACCCGCGGGAAACTTTCTTCCGGAAACCGATACTTTCGACACTTGGTTTTCAAGTGGTCAGTGGCCGTTGGTAACACTTGGTTATCCTGATTCCGAGGACTTTAAATACTTTTACCCAACGGACGTTTTAGAAACAGGTTGGGAAATAATTCGTTTGTGGGTGAGTCGAATGATAATGTTTGGAATTTACCTAACTGGTAAGCCCCCGTTTAGGGATGTGTATTTGCATGGGTTGGTGCGAGCTTTAGATGGAAAGAAAATGAGCAAATCTTTAGGCAACGTAATTAACCCCGAGGAATATCGAAATGAATATGGCACGGATGCCTTGAGAATGGGCTTGATTGCAGGGACTGCGAATGGAAAAGACTTTGCCTTTCCCAAGGATAAGGTAATTGCTTACAGAAACTTCGCAAATAAAATCTGGAATATGGCAAGGTTTATGAATTTAATGTTTGAGCAATATGAAAAAGAACAGGGCGGGGAAATTCCTTGGGCCGATGAGATAAAAGATAAATGGACGGACGAGGATAAAAATATACTTAGCGGCTTAAATAAAACAATTGTTTTAGTTGATGAAAGCTTAGAGAAATACAGATTTTTCGATGCAAGCGAAGCAATTTATCATTTTATGTGGGAGGATCTTGCGGCAAAGTATATCGAGCAAGTTAAGGGAAGGGAAGATAAGGATGTTGCACTGAGCGTTTTAAGACACGTACTAATAAATTGTATGAAGCTTTTACACCCATTTATGCCTTTTGTGACGGAAGAGATTTGGGGATATATTCCAAGAAAACGAAACGAGCCATTAGTAATTTCCACATGGCCGAAGGCCGAGTAAGCTATTCTTTAGGAGCCTCTTTACCTTTTTCTTCGGCTTTACCTTCAGTTTTTGCCTTGCCCTCAGTCTTTTCTCCGATGCCCTCCTCACCCTCAGCACCTTCTTCAGCCTCAGGCTTTTCCCCAGTTACTTCCATACCTTCAATTAACGCAGCCTCGTCAACAACTTCTTCCTCAACTTCCTCTTTCATTTCGGCGAAGTCTATTTTAACTACCATATCTTCAGACGTAACACCCAAAAGTTCAACCTTGCTTTTGTCGTACTTAAGTTCGCCAACCAAAACATTTTGGCCAACTGCCTCCAAATGCGAAACATTAACCTCGAATTTCTGTGGCAAATCGGAAGGCAGAGCCTCAACTTCTATTTCATTTAGCAATACCAATACCAAACCCTCACCGCTTTTTACAACCGGGCTTTCTGTTTCGCCTACAATCTCAACTGGAATATGAGCCTTAATTTTCTCGGTCAAGTTCACTTTGTGAAAGCTTACGTGTATCGGGGTCAGGTTGACGGGATTAAACTGAACCTCTTTGATAAGAACTTTATCGCTTCGATCGCTGTATTTTAAATCGATTAGGGCTGTTTCGCCGGCCTCGCGGAAAACGTTAATAAAATCGTGGGCCCCTATGGTTAAAATGGTGGATTCGATTCCTTCACCGTAAACTACGGCTGGGATTTTTCTTTCATTTCTAAGTCTTTTATTTTTCTTTCCGAGTGCTTCTCGTTTTGTTGCAACAATTTCCATATTGGTTTTCTTTTTAATTTACTGTGCAGTTCGAACAGTTCTTCGTAAGATGTAGGTTTTAGCCCTACAAAGTTTTGAAGCTCTGAGCTTTTCAAATCAGACGAACTGGATGCGACTTCACTTCCGGCCAAAGTAATTGTAATAATGCTTTCAGCCAGACAGTTTTGGCATACAGCGTGAGCCACAAGCGCTAGGGGAACCTTACTTATTGGAGTTAATCTTGCTCCGTCCAGGCTCATTCCGCACTTATGACATTTTGTTTTAGACAGATGCTCGGTGATATGTTTTTCTACTATCATGTCTTTGCGGTTTCTGGCAGTTTCCTCGCGCGAACGTAGTCGATTCTACTTCATAGGCATTATAGGGTCAATAAGGGCTTTATTCCAGCCTACTGCAGGCTTAGGTGAAAGATTTTGTCTGTAGATAGGCTTTCCTCGAGCAAAACCTGGCCCTTGCCGTCTACTTTTAGGCCAAACGGCGGTTCAAAACGCAATATTATCTGATCCGCCCTAGTTCCAGGCTGTTTCTGCCAGTAAAGGTTATATTTTTCATTTTGGTTGTTTATGCTTAAAGGCGCTGGGAGATCGTAGTACAGGGTAAGTTGGGCACTTTCCTGAGGATTAAGTTCCAGCAGCGTTTCGAAAGAATTGTAGTTTTGCACCTTATCTATAACCATTTCCTTAAAAATATCCGTAGTGGTCCCATTTACCGCAAGAGTCGCTCCGGTTAGATTCGTTCCGTTTTGGGTTAAAACGCGAACGTAATCTTTATAAGGTCCTCCCGGCCAGGCCATATCTTTTCCGGTGTGATTATAATTAAGAGCCAAAATTCCTCTCAAAAGCCCGTCCCGTGTTTGCGAAGTAACGGTGTATGACATTTGGTTTTGGACAAAGTAGTTTGCTTTTGTTCCGCCCACGTTGGAATTAACAACGTACAGGTAATCAGAACTTTCGGCATCAGTGTCCGCAAGGCTTCCGTCCCAGTTATTTTCCTCAAGCACAGCGTTAAAAGAGCTTCCAGAAAGGGTTAGCAGCAAGTGTTTTTCTTGCAAAGCTTTACTCACTTCGCGCAGTAAGTCTGGCATTTTCTCATTTGGAAGGGCAAAAATTGCTTCAAGAAGTTTTCCGCCGAAAATTGTTAAGAACACTTTCTTTTGCGCCGATCCGTTTTCGTAATTAAATTCGCTATGAAGCTGTGCACGTTCGTAAAGATTATCTGCGGTTATTTCTTCGCCGAACGCGGTTAGAAACACCGGACCGGTTACGCGTAAAATATTTTCTGCAAAATACAAATCAACCGCGGCAACCCCATCAATTCTTTTTCCGCTAACTTGTTCATAAAGACTTCTTATAATTGCGGCGCTTTCAGGAAAATCAGGATTCCAGTTTGAGTTTCTGAGGTAAGCCCGGTCTTCATTTAGCAGCTTCCCTAAAACTGCGGGTGGAGCCACTTTGACATTTTGTATATCAATCTGGCCGTCTGGGTTGTAAATATCATCAATAGTAAGGTTTATAATTTTTCCATTTTGAACCTCAACTAGCGCGTACGAACCTATAAAACCGCCGGTTGGACGTATTTCGTTGGAGTTTTGAAAGAGGATCAGGTATCTTTTCATTTCGTCTTTTGTCCCAAATAAGTTTGGAATTTCCGATGAAAGTACTGCGGCGTCATCAACATGTTTTGTTAAGGAATTTAATATATTTTCGTATTCAGTTGCTTTTGCCGAAAGGTTTTTTGTTAACGCATTTTGATTCACACGTTTGTAATCAGCCTGGGCTCTTTGCAAACTGTTTTTAGCTTCGGTTAAGTTAGCTTGGGCATTTACAAAAGCGTTTTCATCAAGCTGGAGACTTGAGTTTGGTTTTATTGTTTCCCAAATTTGCGTAAAGGGCATGGCCGCTTTTGAAATGTAATAAGTTCCTCTTGCGAAATGAGTCGCTGACGAAAGTAACGCCGCGTATGAAGAAAAAGTTTCCTGCTTACCCACTGCTGTAAAAAGCCATCTTGATCTGGCAAGAGAGGATTGTGAGCTGTGAAGTCTTTGGAATGAGGAATTGGCATCGTTTTTTGCCTTCTCTGCGTCCATCTGACTTAAATCCTGCGGGATTTTTTTAAGCGCAGAGACGCCAAAACTGGCGTTTATGCCGGTTTGTATAAAGGGCAACAAGACAAAGATAAATAAGGCAATGGAAATTCCAATAATGATTCCTGCGCGTTGGCTAAATTGTGGAAATTTAAGCTTTGGGAGTGAAACCCTTTTTCTCTTAGACTTTGTTTTTACTTCAAGCCTTTCCTCAACAAATTCCTCCGCATCGGAAACAAGTTGGGTTATTCTTTCTACGGCGGTGTCTTTTGCCCCGACCAAAGTTGACACTAGTGCGCCTCTTTGCTCGGCCTTTTCATCTTTTCTTTTTTGAATCAGTTTGTTTGGTTTAAAACTGTGCTCGTTGGTTTCGTAGCCAAACCACCCTAGTGTTTGAGTTAAACCCTGCTTGAAATCAATTTTTGGTTCCCATTTCAATGCTCCTAGATCAGTTCTATCCAAGACTTTTGTTGAAAAAAAGTTTTCACTTCCATCAACCTTGCGTTTAAAATCAATTTGAGTTCTTCCGCTCGCAACGCTTTTTAGTAAGTAAGCAATTTCCAAAACTGCGTGCGGTTCTTCTGGAGCTAAAGTAAAAATTTTCCCGTCCGTGCCTTTATTAAACAGCGATTTAATTAATCCCGAAACAACGTCAGAAATGTAAAGGTAATATTCTTTTTCGGTGCCATCGCCGTAAACTTCCAGGCTTTTGTTTTCAAGCAGATTTTTAAGCAAGTGACCCAAATTTCCGGTTGAAGCAAGGTTCATTCTTGGGCCGTACACTTCGGGAAGTCTTGTGATACGAACATCAGTTTGGTTGTTTTTGTAGTATTCCCAGACTAAAGCTTCAGCGAACCTTTTTGCCTCGCTTAACGAATATCTTTTTTCTTCCTCCAAAGTCTCGCCAAAATAACTGTCCAAATCAATCGGTGAAGGTTGGGCTTGCAAAACATCAACCGAAGAAACAAGCAAGAATTTTGCTTCGGATTTACGCGCAAGGTCAAGCAAATTCTTAGTCCCAAGAGTACTTGTGAGTAAAGAATCTAAACTTACCGCGTCGCGTGTGTACAAATAAGACTCCACGCCCGCCAGATGAATTATGTAATCAACACTGTGAATATTTTTGGGCAGGCCTTCATTAATATCAGTATCAAAAACCGCAAACTTTGGGTTTTCCAATAAAGAGTTTATGTAAACGTCTTTTCCGGTTTTGAAATTATCCAAAACGATAACTCGCGCGTCGCGTTGTAACAACGCCTGCGATAAATGAGATCCTATAAAGCCAGCTCCTCCAGCGATTAAAACAGTGGGGGACAGGGCAGATTTTTTAATAACCTGTTCCTTTATTGCCACGGGCAGTTTTCCTTGGTGTAAGTATATCTAAGAGTGTGGTTTTAAGCCACGGGCACCCTAAATTACGCGAGGTTGAGGACATGCGCTATAATCGTTGCTAATGGAACTAAAAACACTCATTCAAACTTTCCAAAAGCATTTGACCTTGATTCTTGGTTTTGGGTTGGTTTTTGGCCTTTTGGGAGCCGCTTTTTATTACTACTATCCAAAATCTTATAAAGCCGTTGGAAGTTTTTACGTGGCTAGGGTAATTAGTGAAAACCCGCCTCAGGGTGATTTTACTTACGAAGGCTACTATGCCCAGCAGGCCGGTACAAACTACACCGAAACTTTTATCGGGCTTCTTGAAAGTGTGGATGTAAGAAAGCTTGTTTTGGAATCTATGTCGGTAGAAGTTAACGAGGCTAGTTTGCGAAGGGCGGCTAGGATTGTGGATGCAAGAAAAACCGCACCACAGATTGTTACGCTAACAGTTAAAGCTTCGGATCCCGAATCAGCAAAGAAAGTTTGGCAAACCTTTTCAAATGTTGCGATAAGCACCTCCGCTATGAATACCGAATCTGCTGGGGATCCTTTGATTGAAGTTTGGCAAATAAGTTGGGAGCCGGTGGTTTACGAGACATTCAATAACTTATATGTTGATATTTTGGCCGGCCTAGCTTTTGGTTTATTGTTAGGAAGTTTTACCGCTGCCTTCAAAGAGTACCTCTCATGAAAATGAAATTGCACACAGACGGGGGAGCTAGAGGAAATCCTGGGCCGGGAGCCGGCGGGATTGTTTTGCTGAACGAAAAGGGAAGCGTGGTAAAAGAAAAAGGAACTTTTTTTGGGATCTGCACTAATAACGAAGCTGAGTATAGGGCACTTATCCTGGGTTTGGAGGCAGCAAAAGGCACCAGCGCAACAGAACTAAGCGTCTATCTAGACAGCCTTTTGGTTGTTGAGCAATTAAACGGTAATTACAAAGTGAAAAACCAAAATCTTAAGAAATTGTGGGAGGAAGTTCAGGATTTGGTTAAAGCGTTTAACAAAGTAGAGTTTGTTCATGTTCGAAGAGAAAATAACGCGCACGCAGATAAATTGGTAAACAAGGTTTTGGATGTCGCAGAACAATAAAAAATATTTTAGAAAAGAAAAAAGAAAAAGGATTACACAATCGTCCGGAACCGGTAGAGTAGAGAATGCAGTTCTAGACACCCTTAGCTACAGATCCGTTTTCGATTACCCGATGAACTTTTATCAACTCTCTACATTTTTACTAACAAAGAAAAGAATTTCACACGCAGCTGTAAGTGTGGTATTGGAAAAACTGCTTTACGAAAATAAAATCGTTGAAAATAACAGGAAGTTTAGTTTGCGGACGGCGGGTTTGGTTCCCTGGAGAAAAAGAGGGAAGAATAGCCGGAAGTTATTAAAAAAAGCAACCCGGGCGACAAAAATTCTAGCCAGAATTCCGTGGGTGGTTTTTGTTGGTGTAACAGGCTCCGTAGCAGCTTATAATGCCACAAAAAATGACGATATCGACTTATTTATTGTTACCAAAACCCACAGACTATGGTTAACTCGCGGGTTTGTGTTTGTGATTTTGAAAATTCTTGGCGAACTTAGAACCGATGCAAAACCCAGCCGTAAACTTTGCCCAAACATTTTCGTGGACAACAATAACTTGGCATGGAATAAAAGAAACAGAAATGTTTATATCGCTCACGAGATTGTAATGCTGCACCCCTTATTTGATCGAGAACAAACCTATTTCAGGTTTCTGAAGGAAAACAATTGGGCCTTTAACTTTTTCGGGAATTTGCAGGAACCTCAGTATGAACTGAAAACAGAAAAACAAAAAAACAACCGCTTAGTTAACATTTTCGAAAAGTTAGCGTACAAAACCCAGCTTGCGTACATGAAGGATAAGAAGACAATAGAAATAACTACACAAGGAGTGATTCATTTTAATAAGTCAGATAATACAAAAAGAATACTGGAAAGCTTTGAGAGGTTAAAAGCCAAGCTCCCTACCTAACCTGTGAAGGTTTGGCACGGGAGCTTGATCGGGGGCCTAGGTCATTCGCTTAGGTCCACGCTTATGTCGCTGTATGGCTCAAGGGGCATAGGCCCGGCGGGTTTAGCTTGAACGCCCGTGTCCCTTAAGGCACTCACTTCATGTGGTGAGACAACTATGCCTTCCCTTGTGGTTGCGCCGCCGCGAGGCTCATTGATTAAGCGAAAACAGACCTCTGTGTCTTCCTTAACCGGCGGGCTACCCATTCCCTTTGGGAGAATGTACACATGCAAAGGTTTAAGTACATCAAGAACGTGGTTGCTCATGATTTTCTCCTTGTGCTTGGTAGATTTATCCTGCATTAAGGCGTGATGCGGAAGTCGGGTTGGAACCCTCCTGAAAAGCTGGTTTAAGTGTTTGTGCTTCTTCTAGGGTAATTACAACTCCCTCTCCGGTAAAGACATGGTTGCTGTCGTATGCCTTGATGGTAACAACCCTGTCGTGCCCAGCAGCTGGTTTACCCATCCACGATGGGAGAATATATTTCTTACCTAACTTCAATTTCAAATCTTGAACTGAAAGCTTAGGCACAGCTCCTCCTTAGTTTAATTTGTGGCAGCATTTTGTCACAAAACCCTATAATTTTCAAACTTACATCATCCCGGACATTCCGCCCATACCGCCGCCCATTGGGGGCATTACAGGAGCTTCTGGTCTTGGCGCATCGGCAACCAAACATTCCGTAGTTAAAATCATTGTGGCAACCGAAACTGCGTTTTGAATTGCACTTCGGGTAACTTTTGCAGGATCTGCGATCCCATGTTTTATCATATCTCCATACTCCAAAGTCATTACGTTAAATCCAACATTTACATTTTTTCCGTTTTCGGATTGCCTTTCAAGTTCAGCTAAAACTTTCCGTGCATCTTCACCCGCATTTTCAATTAGTTTTCTAATTGGTTGTTCTAAAGCCGAATACAGAATGTCCGCGCCGGCTTTTTCTTCACCCGCTGCCAACGTTAATTTCTTAATCGCTTCGCGGACTCTATAAGTTGCAACCCCACCCCCTGGAACAATTCCTTCTTCCACAGCCGCTTTTGTGGCGTTTACCGCATCTTCAACCCGCAACTTTTTCTCGTGAAGTTCAACCTCTGTTGCAGCGCCGACATTAATTACCGCAACCCCGCCCGACAATTTCGCCATTCTTTCCTGCAACTTCTCTTTGTCGTAACCGGCGCTTTCTTCTTCAATCTGACTTTGAATCTGCTTTACGCGCTCCGCTAAAGCTTTTTTATTTCCTTTCCCACCAACAATGATTGTGTCGTCTTTTGTTGAAATAACCTGTTCGGCGCGGCCTAAGTCCTCAACGGTCACGGTATCTAATTTACGACCAGTATCTTGGCTAATTAAGGTAGCACCGGTTAAAATGGCTACGTCTTCAAGCATTGCTTTTCTCCTGTCGCCAAAACCTGGAGCCTTAATGGCCAAAGCGTTAAAGGTTCCGCGAAGTTTGTTTACGACCAAAGTTGTTAAAGCCTCGCCTTCAATATCCTCAGCAATCAAAACTAAGTTTTTTGAAACTTTCATAAGATTTTCCAGCATTGGCAAAAGTTCCTGAATGTTTGAAATTTTCTGATCGGTGACTAAAATGTAAGCGTCTTCAATTTCCGCAATCATTTTTGCAGGATCAGTTACAAAGTAAGCGGATGCGTAGCCCTTATCAAATTGCATTCCCTCTTTATATTCAAGTTCCATTCCAAAACCTTTTGATTCATCAACAGTTATAACCCCGGTATCCCCAATTTTTTCCATGGCCTCCGCGATTAAGTTTCCGATCTCGGAATTTTGTGCTGAAACGGTTGCAACTTGAGCCTTTTCTTCTTTTGTTGAGATTTTCTTTGAGATTTTTTTAATTTCCGCAACAACCGCATCCGTTGCTTTTTCCAGACCACGTTTTAGAACCATTGGATTTGCTCCCGAAGAAACACTTTTTAAACCTTCCTCAACAATAGCTTGAGCAAGTAAAATTGCCGTAGTTGTGCCATCTCCAGCCACATCGTTGGTTTTGGAAGCAGCTTCTTGAACAAGCTGAGCACCCATATTTTCAAATTTGTCTTCAAGTTCTATTTCTTTAGCAACCGTTACCCCGTCGTGAACAACATTTGGCGCGCCGTAACTTTTATCTAGGGCAACATTACGACCCTTTGGGCCAAGCGTAGTTGTTACCGCGTTTGCAAGTTTATCAACACCTGCCTTAAGTTTCTTTCGTGCCTCATTTCCGTAAATTATATTTTTTGCTGACATGGCATGTTGTCGCGAACTATTTTGAGACTGTCGCGAGTAGATCTTCCTCTTTAACCAAAAGATACTCTTTCCCGTCAATTTTTATTTCGGTCCCGCCCCACTTTTTGTACATTACAATATCTCCTACCTTAACGGTAAGTGGAATAAGTTTTCCATCGTCGGTTTTTCCTGGGCCGGTTGCGATGACCTTTCCTTCTTGGGGCTTTTCTTTTGCCGAGTCTGGAATAACAATCCCGGAGGGAAGGGTGGTTTCTTTTTCCAAAGGTTCAATTAAGACGTAATCAAATAATGGTTGGATTTTTGATGTTGAAGATTTTGCCATAACGAAACTAATATATAGCAGTCATACAGCGAGAGTGTCAAGACCCCGTATTTGCAAGAGTCCTATAGTTGTTGTATAATTAGGCTCGTTTAAATCTAAAACCTGTTCAACTCAAATCAAATAGGAGGATTTGATGAAATTTATAAGGAAATATTGGTTTTTCTTTGCAGCTTTGCTGGTGGTGATTCTTGCTGCGATTTTCTATCCCTACAGCAAGGACGAAGCAGAGGCGGCGGTTTGCCAAATAGTCCCTGAAGGTACCTACCGGACTTCCTGGGACAGGGAGTATGAGAATTCTGGACTTTGGCGCGCGGCGGAGGATGGGAAATACCATCTTCGACTGGTCATTGAAAATATCCTTCCCGATGTTGTAGATGCCGAAGTTATCACATCGGATCTCATTTGGGTTGTTGTAACTAATGCTGACGAGGAGTTGCTTGTTTGGTCACCATTAGATGGTGAATACAGCACTCCTGGGAAGGCTCTGGTGTTTCCCTTGAGCGAGCTAAACTTTGAGGATTTCGAGTACGAATACGGCCTCTATGTTTTGCCGCGAGCAGGGTTTCAGCTGGACTTCGTTCTTGGCAGCGATGCCCTCCCAACATATTTCCGTTGGGCCAAAGCGTGCGACCCCAGCTTTAGGGCACTCGTCATGATGCCTGGATTTTTGGGGGGAATGAGGAATTTCATTGCACTTGTTAACACGGGTGCAGCGGAATTTCCCGTAGATAATCAATAAGACAGCTGGCTGAAAAGCCAAGAGCACCCGTGTTTTGTCCTTTCCTTTGGACACCGGGTGCTGTTTTTTAAATCGCACCTATTTAAATTCTAGCGACTCGATAACTCTGTCTATAATCTCGGCCTCCTCAGCACTATCTGTTTTCATGACCACAATCTTGTACAAATCTTCATTGCGGATAAAAATGTAAGCATAACTTGGTACTTGCTGTACATTAAGGGGTTCATCGAAAAGCGCATCCACATTTTTGAACTTTATTTTCTGTAATCTAGTTTCATCAGGATTAGATTCGGCTATAATACTGTCTAAATCCTTTTCCGCCTTTCCTAAGTTTTGTACATCAAATATGTAAGCCATGCGATAACAAACGCTCGCCCTAGCTTTAAAGAATTTTGTATTCCCGCTTGTTAAAAGTGAATTCCCTGAGTTTGTGTAGCAGAGCGAGGGTAGATTTGTTGGATAGGAAAACTTTAGACCAAGTTCAGTACTTTCATAGATCTGCCATTCAAGCTCCTCCAATCTTGGATCAGCAGACTTTTCTGGGAATTTTTGTTTTTCTAGGGTTTCAGTTTCCTCGGGCACCACGCCCCTACCCACGGAGGTTTTGAGGGAATATGAGTAAATTATGCCTAAAGTCGCGAGTAGCGTTAGGATAGCAACTAGAGCGACATTGATAATACCTTCCTCACGTCTCATGTTTGGCTTAAGCGTAGATTTACGGGGTGGCAAAGTCAACAGCCCGCTCTCGTGTTTTGTCTTTGGACTTTAACTAATCCTTCAATTTTTCAAAAACAAAAAAGTAAAGTGGGACACAGATTATTGCTAGTAGCAAATACGATATTGTTATCCCCACCACAACCCCAAATACTGGGAGCAAGAAATAACTTAGGATTGCAAATATTCCTATGGTTGTAGTTGTACTAATAAGAACGTTTTTAATAATTAATCTTGTGAACTCAATGCCACCGGACTTTGCTGTGACTAAAATGGTAGAAAGTGTGAGTGCTGGGAATGTAGCTAAAGCACCTCCCCATCTAGGACCAGCAATTTTACTTACCAAAACAATTAAGCTAATAACGGTTCCAGTAACGAGGGCCTTTAAAATAATTGGACTCCCAGAAATACTTTTTGAGATTAACTTATGGTTAATTCTGATTTTTTTGTTTACAAACCAAAGGCTTAGGGTAACTAGAATAAACCACCAAAGGACTGCCACGACAAAGCTTTTTGGGGTTGCCAGAGCCGCAAATATTGCCGAACAAAGCCATATGAGAAGAGATACAAAAACACCGTGTAAAAATCCTTTTGGTGAGGATAAAAGGTATGCAAGAAAGTAGAAGCAGTACGTTCCGGTACCAAAGAGTATAACTGTGCTCGCTGTAATTGTGGAGTCTAAGTCTTGCGTTATACCTATGAATAACAAGCCTATGACAACTGTGGATGGTAGCCCAATAATCAGGCCGCCTATTCTTCCGCTAACCCTTTCGGCTATTGTTGCCGAAATAGCAACCCAGATAGTGCCTACAATTAAAGAAAGCAACCACTTTATTACAAACGGATCAACTTGTATGTTCATAATTTGGAGGCCTGGACGGGAATCGAACCCGTGAATAAGGGTTTTGCAGACCCTCGCCTTACCACTTGGCTACCAGGCCCAAAGTTGCGCGTAAGAACTGTTGATATTTTATCATCACCATGTTAATTTAGAACTATAGGAATCGCATGGCTGTAACTACCTTTAAACCACAAAGAAACTCTAACACTCCAACTGTCTTAATTTATGTCCTTGCTGTCATTGGGATTGGTCTTCTTATTTACCTTGGAATAAATGTTTTAACAAATATGGGTGCACTTGGCGGTAAGTCCGCACTTTCCGTAAGCGTTTTAGATGACCAAGCCGAAGTTTATTTAAACAATGCCCTTTTAGGCCAAACTCCTTACGACTCAACAGAAATTAAAACTGGTGAGAACACTGTTCGTGTCAAAAACGCCTCGACTTCATACGAAGTATCAATTGATTTTCTTCGCAACTCCGAAGTAGTACTTAATCGCGACCTTGGAGTTTCAACAGTTTTTTCTTCAGGACAAAATTTTTGGATTGAAAAAGAAGGATCGGGCGCTGTTTTAAGTGTTGTTTCCGAACCTGACGGAGCCAAAGTTTTTATTGATAACACCGAAGTTGGTGCAACACCATATTCCTCAAACAACTTAAGCGAAGGTGACTACGAACTAAGAATTGAAAAAGCGGGTTACGAATCTCAAACCGCGAGAGTTAAAGTTCAAAAGGGATTTAAGCTTAACGCTGTGATGAAGCTGTTTCCAATACCAGTTCCCTCGACGGTAAATTTGCTTGAAGGCTCGACAGACTTATACGATGTTCACTCAAGCGACTCAATGGTAACTTCAGACGCTGCAAGTTGGGCAAAAGCAGTTGTTTATTGGAACAGAACGCGTGGAATTAACTTAGCCGATACTGGTGTGAATAAGGAACTGGTTTTTGGTTACTTTATAGATTACGCGGGCAGACTGTACGACAAAGATGGTAATGATATAACCGGCACGACTGACTTAGGCGAAGTAGCCGCTGGTGCTTATTTGAGACGCGCACCTGATGGACCAGGTTTAAGCGAGGCTGCTAAAACAACCTTAGCTTCGGTAAACGTAGTAGCCGGTAAAAAAGCCACAATACTTGAGACGGGTTTGGGATGGCTGAATGTTAGATCAACACCTAGTCTGGACGGAGAAGTTTTGGTTAAAGTTAACGTTGGTGAATCATACGCAGTATTGGAAGAAAGTACGGGTTGGACGAAAATTAAAGTTTCGGATACGGTTCAAGGTTGGGTTTCTTCCACTTATGTTGAGATAGAGTAGCCTCTAAGTTACTTCAAGTACCATTCAAGCAAATCCGGTCGTAAAATTTTTATTCTTCCTACACTTTGTTCGTAAAGTTCATTTAGTCCGAGCCTTTTCTCGTATTTTGCAAGAAGTGCGTAAATGCCTACATCAGTTGGTGAGTAACTGTGCATCATCGTGAAGTAGTCTTTCGTTGCCTCAATAAATTCCGGATCAATGTTTTTTCCATCCGCGGGCTTTTCTAAATCCTCAATTGCCAAAAAGTAATAAAGCGGAACTACATTTCGTAATGTAACTAAATTGTTGGGATTTAAATTTTGCGCAGTTTGCAAATCGTTTAGCGCTAATTTCTTCAAATTTGCCCTTCCCGCGTTTTCCAAACCGACAGTCATAGTTAAAAGTACTTTTGCCCGGCCATAGTAGTATCGAGATTCGTCGGGATTTTTTTCAATACTTTTATTGGCTTGTTCAATTGCCCCCTCAAAATTACCGGCCTTTAGTTCCCTCTGTCCGTAAACGTATTCCTTATCCGCGCTTATGGTTCTCCAGAAAATTATCATCAAAGATATATAAATTATTGTGATTAAAAACAAGCTTAGGTTTTTCATTCTTTTGCCTCAGTTCCAGCCAGAAATAGCCAAAATAGCAGTGAGGGTGCGACTACCGGCCAGCCAAAAATGTTTGTGGCATACAAGGCAAGAAGCCCTGGTGTAAAAAACTTATCTTTTCTCAGGATACTCCTCGAGATAATAAGAAGGTAAAAGAATGTTCCAATAAAGCCAATCGTGGAAAGAAGTTCAAGGTAGTAATTGTGAGGCTTGTTTATTACGAAGTTCCATTCAGACGAGTAATTTATTTCAGGCGATCTAAATTTTGTGAACTCATACGGAAATGTCTCAGGACCGGTTCCGATTAACATGGTTTTTGTTGAGGATGTAATTAAATTTACTGTGCCTTTCCAAAGTTCAAATCTAATAAATCCAGGATCCGAAACGTTATACTCCTGCTCGGTCTGCTCACTTTCTGTTTGTGCGTAAACTTGTACGTGAGTTTGGACAATTCTTTTTAGATCAAAGAATACGTCCTGCAACTTCCCTTTGAAAATTCCAGGATTTAAAAAGGCAAAACTAATCGAGAATGCTGCAAGGACCGCAAAGGGTACAATCGCTGTTTTTAACCTTGCACGGTTTAGGTAGCCAAAGGCTGCAGTTCCTGCCACAAAGCCTAAAATGCCCGAAAGCGAATAAGTAAGCCATAAAGTTACGAAGGCCAGTGAGTATAAAATAATCCAAAAAACCCGGTTTTTCGCTTCAAGTACCCGATATAAAATAATTGGAATTAACATCACCACATACGCCGCAAGCCAGTTAGGTTGGCCAAAAGTAGAAGTGACCCTCTCCATTACGTTAGCTCCCCAAATATTTGTGATAATTCCATAGTGTTGAAAAATAGCGTACAGGCTAACCGGAATTAGAGAGAGGCACGCAACTTCCGCAAGGTGTTTTAGCTGTTGTCGGTTAAATTCATTTTTTGCAACAATATACAAGCCTACGAATACTAAAACAGAAGCAAGACCACCGTTAAATCTTTTGTAATATCCCCACATTGAAGTATAAGGATGACTCGATAGCACAGTGCTTACAATGTATATCAGCAAAAACAACAAAATAACTTTACCTGGCCATAAAACCTTTTTATCACCGCCAATTCTTGTAATGAGAAAGAGCCAGATAATTGTTATTCCCGCAATGTAAACAAAATACATTTTTGGAAATTCAAAGAGTTCAAAAGTGTTTGCGGCAAAAACTAAAGGGGTAAAAAACACCAAAACTCTAAAAAGTGCGGGAATTGCTCTAATTGACAGTGTTTTCATAGCTCGCTATCATCGTAGTTGATCCTGCCTATGTTTTCAAGAATACTAACAAAACTTGTTGATGAGGCCATACTACCTGCTGTTGTCCTGGTGGCTGTTCGAATTGTCTCCGTAATTTTCTTTGGGAATTATTTTGGGTTTGATGTAACACTTAGCCGGGCAGGGTTTGTTTACGAAAGCGCTGAGGGATTCTTGGTTATAAACTCATACTCAACTCTCGCAATGACGTGTGTAATTGCCATAGGTCTTTTGTATGTTTTAATCAAATCTTACATTTTTCACGACACACATATTCATCCTCGTATTTCCGCGAAACTTTTTTCGTTGCGGCTCTCTTCGTTTATTCAAACTTCTTTTGAGGTTTATGCACAAGGAGCAATCTGGCTTCCGTATTCATATCTTATGCTTTTAGCCTCTGGAGCAATGTGGTACTTGGGACTTGTCTTTGACTGGGTCTTTTATGTTGCTCTGGCTTTGGCTTTTTTGGGAACTTACTTCCTTGTTTTGGATGTTGAGAAGGAGCTAAAGCCCGAAATTACTTTGGAAGGGGGCGAAGAATGAAAAGTCATCTTGGCAACTTAGGATTGTTTGTGGTGTTTTTGATTTTGCTTGGCCTACCGTTTGGAAGCTTTGGTGCCGGTAAAATTATGGTTAATAAAACAAGTGTTTTGTCAGAGCAGAGTGTCCGCAAGACGGAGCAAAGAGCCTTGGAGGAAAATGTCGAAGAAGTAAGTGAAGTTAGCGAATCAAGTGAAGGTACAACTCCGTAATTTTAATCCTATTAGCTGGGTAAAACGTAAACAATCAGGAAAATCATTACCGTCCACAACATTACAGTAAGAAGCATCGGTTTGTCTGAAAGCAAAATTCTTTCCGGGGATTCGCCTTCCTTTTTTTCGTAAATAACGTACAAGTACCTTGCGACACCATAAATTACCACGGGAATTGTAAGCATCATAAGTTTTGGCGCCTTCAAGATGCTTGGTAGGAAGCTTGTTATTGGTTGGTTTCCAGTTTCTGGTGAAGTTTGAAAAGTAAAAAGCGCGTACGACATAAGACAAAAACTTGCCGAGGTCGAGATTATGCTGTCAAGAAGCGAATCCGGGTAGTGCTTAAGCGTTTCGCGGGTTTTTGACTTTCCCACCTCCTGTTCGTGCTGTTCCAAAATTGTTTTTTCTGATCGCCTCTTACCAAACGCCATTAAAAGTGAAAGGCCAATTGTTGTAAGAATAAGCCACGAAGAAACCGAAATATCAACTGCAATCCCTCCGGCAAAAACTCTCAAAATAAATCCGGAGGAAACAAAAAGTGCGTCTAAAATTATCGTATTTCTAAAATAGAAAGAGTAGGCGAGTTGAAGAAGAATGTAGGCAAGACCAATCAACCCAAAATAAGTGCCAATCATATTAAAAGCTATGTAAAGCCCAGCGATGTATGCCAAAACCATAACAATTATTGCGGCTGTTGGAGATAATTTTCCTGAAGCAATTGGCCGGTTTTTCTTAATTGGGTGTTGTCTATCTTTTGAAACATCGGCAAGGTCGTTTAGGATATAAGTTCCTGAAGCAAGAAAACAAAAAGAAACAAAAGCTAGGATTGAAAGTGGCAAAATGTCTGGATCAAAGAAAAGCCCCTGGAAAACCGGTACAGCAAATACAGCCAGGTTTTTTAGCCATTGTCTTGGGCGGACTGTGCGGATGATTTGGTAGATAAAATTCATTATTGATAAAGTATAGGTAGGTACCTATTTCCTTTCAAGAAACTCATCAATTTGCTTTTTCGGCGAAATGTTAAGCGAAATGATCAAAAAAGCGACCAGTCCAAACCCCGTCAAAACCGTTAAAATCGGATTTTTGTCCGCGGCAAGAACCCCGGCAATACCAAAAATTGCTGTGGTCACCCAATAAAAAATTGCAACCCTTTCTACCGACCAGCCTCTTTCCAGCAATAAATGGTGCAGATGTCCGCGGTCCCCCTTTAGCGGAGACCGTCCCCGTAAAAGCCTGCGGGTAACTGTTATCGCCCCATCCAGAAACGGCACGGTCAACACAATTATTGAAGTGGCAATTTTTGCCTGCGATACCACTGAGATTGCCGCCAAAACAATTCCCGCGGCCGTGGCCGCGAATCCCCACATTATTTTTGAAGGATGCCAGCTAAATGGTAGCAAACCGAGTGCCGCCCCGCTTACAATTGCCGCAAGCTCCATCATATCGCGCTGAGATGGGTCAAAGTGTAAAAGTCGCAAAGTCATTATCGCAATCATCAAACCGGCAATGCCCACAACACCTGAGTATTGGCCGTCCACACCGTTTGACCACGACAAAAGGTTCATAATCCAAATTACCCAGATAATGGTAAACACCACCGCAATAACGGGGATCTGACTTCCAAAAAGATTAAGCGTCCAGGCATCCAGGTGAAATGGTCCATCTAGAGGGTTATTAATTGAGTCAACAACCACGCCAAAAATCACAAGAGGCAGAACAACCAGCCCCTGTAGTAAAAGCCTGTACTTTGGATTTTCGAGCCAGGCGAATTTTGCGAGAGGCTTGGTATTTTGAACGTCATCAAGATAGCCTAGTATTGTTGCGAAGATCATAGAAATAATTATTCCCCACATCATCGGAGTAAATTTGACAAAGAAAATAGAAGCAACCAACACTCCAATTGCGAAGATGACGCCGCCACCGCGCGCGGAAGGTTTGTCCAAAAGCATTCCCGGGTGTTTGTGTCTTTGAGGATCGGTAACCAAGCCGTCTTCCTTAAACTTTTCTATAAATCTTGGCGCAATTGTGTATACGATTAAAAATGAAAAAATCGCGGGAATTAAAACCTGATTAAATCTTGGATCAAAAAGTGGTTCAAAAACCTGGGATGCTGTTTTTATTATTCTTAACGCCGAGTAGGCCAAGAGAATATTTGCCAAAGTCATCACCCAAATAAGCACCCTTTCTCCATACCTTTGGTATTTGGATATTGCGTAATTAATGAAGAAAATTCCGCCGAACAAAATGAAAGTGGAAAGTAAGGGAATTAGAAATATGTAAATTCTTGGAGCAAGCTGGTCGACTCCCCATGCCGAAGTCATCCAAAAGGGAATCTGCGCGTTTAGGTACTTAAATTTTAAAAGAAGGTAAAAGAATTCTATTACGACTATGGAAAGGTTAGTAAGTAGTGGCAGGCGTAGTTCGCTATCTATTTTAAATTTGATAAGTAATTCCTTCATTAACTCCTTATTTTAGGCGTGTGATACAAATTTTTCATCTTCAAGCCAAGCATCATCCTAGTTTGAGCGTCCACCCATGGAATCAAAGAATATGTAAAAAGATTGATGACTACAAGCGGCCCCTCAAGCAGCGAAAAGAATTTCTTTAAGATAGACCAGTTTTGTGGCCAGGGCTTAACTATTTTTAAGCGCAAGATCGTAAGGGGTAGTATGAGAGCCATGGTGGCGGTAAGTAAGAAACTTAAAACGTTTGGTAGACTGTAGATCAAGTTTATTTGCTGAGAGTCTCTATTCACTAAAGTTACGATTGTAATTCCAAACGTCATTAAAAACACCAAACTTAAAAACACAACCCGCATTTCCAAATGTTTTATTGTCCAAAGAATTTTCTTTTTCAAAGGAATCTTTCTGTTTTTCAAAAACTCTGTTAGTGAAAGTGGGACTGAAATAGCCCCCCACCCCCAACGTCTTAACTGCAAGTACATGCTTACGTGGGATCTCCAGTACGTTTCGGCTTGAACAGCGTCCGCGGAATAAGGAATGTAGTGCTCAACACCGCTAAAATCGCCGTCTCTGGCTATAAACGCCCGCCAATAAAAAATCGTATCATCAACACCAAGCTTTACGTCCCAGAAATCCGCATCAAGAAGCGTCTGTAAAGAAACTGAGTAACATGAAAACGTGTCCTTCACAGATTTATTTGTAACTCCCCAGTCCGATAAACTTCCAAGAGTTACGGCGTTTGCTTCAATCCTCATCATCATAGGCACGTCCCAGATATTATTGTTAAAAAGGTGCATAGCGGTGGAGTAGAAGTGGTTGTCTCTTCCGTCCGTCATTAAATATAAGTGGGTCAGCCTTGCCAAAAATTGATGATGAAGTTGGCTGTCTGCATCAAAAGTTGTAAATATATAGTTACGTAAATTTTTACCGGTGGCTTTCATATGCTCAACAGCCTTTCTTGCTCCCCATGTCCTGTTTGCCCCCGCCACGCCAATAGCCTCGCCTGGAATGCCCGCCGGATGAATTTCAAACAAAACCTTCTCAAATTTATCTATGTTATTTGCCAGCAAGGTTTTTATTCTAGGAATAGTAGTTCCAGCAAATTTTTCTTCGACCGTAAATATTAAAGTGACTCTATCTATTGGGTATGTTTGGGATATAAGAGAGGCTATAGAACCAAGGAGAACCTTATCAGGTTCATTAACCGCAGGAATTAATATAAAATGTTTCGTCTCGTTAAGGGAAGGGGGTAGGGTTGCTTTATCCGGAAGACTTTTGAAATCCAGTTTCTCGCATTCAGCCGCCCAGTCCCTTATTATCTCTTTCTTGTATTTGGAATAGCCTAGTATTGCCCCGACGGTGTGTTTGACAGCTAAATAACACCACAGGACAGTAAGAAAAGTAATGTAAAAAATCATCACTTTTGGAGCTAGAAGTCCAAGCCAGACAGGCGACAAAAATAAAGACCATGTTGTTAGGCCGATGAGAATTTCCAAAAGTCTTCTAACTTTTGATTCCTTTTTTCCTACTAATTGAGCAATCATGCTTTAGTTGGTTGGGCAGCCATTTTTTTGAATAAACGGCAGGAATTTTCGTATGTGGCGTTAGCTAATTCTTCGAAACTGATGTTTCTGATGTCAGCTAGTGTTTTCGCTGTCATTTTAACATATTTAGGCTCGTTTACCTTGTTTCTGAGGCCTTGCGGCGAAAGGAATGGCGCGTCTGTTTCCACTAAGACTTTGTCCAATGGAGCCTTTTGGGCGGTTTCCCAGATAGGTTTGCCGGAGGGGTAGGTGATGATTGCGGAAAAGGAAATGTAAAAACCTAGGTCTAGGAGCTGTTTCGCGAAACTCCAGGTTGAGGTAAAGCAATGGGCGACTCCCGTTGGGTTTGTGTTGGTAATGTTTGCGAACCTTTTTAGGGAGTTTAAGACTTCCGCGTCTCCGTTTCGATTGTGAATTATTAACGGCAAGTCTTTTTCCATCGCCAGTTCAATTTGTTTTTCGAAAAGCATGCGCTGCTCATCTAGCGGTCTTTGGGTTTGAGTTTGTACATTAACTGTTTCTGTTGCGATATCAAATCCACATTCGCCAATCCCCACGATTTTGTTAGAGGAGTCAACCAGTTCGCGAAGTTTTTGGATTGTCTCGTCTATCGGCCTTTGAACTTCTTCGTGTGGATAAATTCCGATTGCCGCGAAGACACTTTCGAACTCTTCCGCCGTTTTAATCACAATTTTACTGTCTTCAAGATTGGTTCCGATGGTTATTAACTTTTCTACGCCTTCGGCAGAAGCTTCGCTGATTAGTTGAGCTGGTGTTTTCTCATAACTCTCATCAGGAACATGGCAGTGTGTGTCTATTAGCATTGTGGTCTAATTCTACCGCAAGTTTGACCCCACCTTCCCAACCATATAAAATTTGCACATGCGTAAGGTTTTAATATTTTTGCCTACAGCTACTCTAATCATTATCTTTACACTTTTCTTAGGTCCCATATCTTTTGCCCAGAATTCAGCTTTTAGTGATCTAGCCGATGAAAGAAATTTGAATAGGGAAATTCTGTCTACAACCGGCTTAACGCTTGCTGACTACTTCTCGTCAAAAGAAGAATTTATGGCTTTGCGCAGTTTGTACAACGAGTCTTTTGGAACAAGAAAAACTGAACTTGCGGCTCAGATGTTAGGTAAAGCTAAAGATGTTTTAATGGCAAAACTTGGGGCAACCAGCACTTACTTAGGAAACCTTTATGTTAGAGTTGTGGAAACTGGCAGAGCAACAGAGACGAACCTTACAGCGTTTAACAAAGTAAAGAGTGATTTTAATGCATCAATTGCTGGTTTTGAAACAAAAATTGGGGAAGCCGAAACTTTAGCTGACTTAAGTGCCGTTTCTATTGAAATAAATGTAGCAATTCAAACGGCTGTGGGTGGTTCGCGGCAACTCCTTACTACCTTGACTGTTGCCCGTGGTGAAAGCATGGTCGAAAGGATAGAAGAGCGGGCGGTTGTAATTTTGGAGCATATTAATGCTTCTGCAGATCGTGGTGGGAATGTTGCGCAAGTGCAGCAAACATACAATGCCGCGATGTTAAGTTCAGAAGCTGCTAAAGAAACTTACGCTGCTATTAATGCTGATACAACCAGCACTGCAGATTCTCTAAAATCCAAACTTCAACGAGCCAATCAGAGTTTGCGAAATACTTATGAAGGTTTGAACGATGTGCTAAAAGATTTAAAAGTTTTATATAGTCAAAGCCCATGGCAAATTGATGAAAGCAAATTTGAAAGATAAATATGGCAGAAGAAATTAGAGGTCAAATTCCACAAATAGGAAACGAGCCGCCGGTTAACCCGACTCCTCCTACACCAGAGTTAGCTCAGCCAGAGCCTGAACTTTCATTACCGGCGGGAGTCCCAGCTGATGTGGCTCCTGTGCCTACCACACCCGCTGAAACCCCCACCGAAGTTGTGCCTACCCCACCGGCCCCCTCACCTCCCACTATGGAATCAGGTCCCGCTAACGTTTCTCAAAAGCCAAATCTGGCCAAATACGGGATTCTTGGCCTTATTACGCTTTTGGTGGTTGCGGGAGTTTTAGCAGGTTACATGTTTTTGCGGGGCATGGCCGTTCCAAAAGAAATTCCAGTGATTGTAGAAGTTCAGGAATCAACAGAAACTACTGCGACACAAACCCAACAAGATACGGATACAACTAGTTTGGATGCACTGGAGAAGAATTTTGACGAAATAAGTATGCAACTTGAAACTCTAGAAGAAGATATGACATTTGAACAGAACACGAACCTAACTTCGCCGGAATTTTAAATCTTTATCTTGATTTTCCAAGCTGAAAACCTAACACCACACACAAAAGCGAGAATAAAATTATATTTAACGTGCTTCCAAGATTAAAAGCCCGCAAACCCAAAATTCCCGTCACGAAAAATCCAAGTAACACAGACCACTTTAAAGATTTTCTGTACAAAAACCGTAAATTTGCAAATTCAGGTGCCCTTTTGTGAAAAAGAAGATAGAGGGGAAGAGAGAGGGTCAGAGTAAGCGTAATAAGAAGAACCAACAAGAATAATAAAATTACCCAAGCGTTGTCTGGGGCTTTGCCAACCAAGATTCTTAAAAGCGCCCACCATAGGAGTGCGGCGAAAACCAGCACGGTATAAAGGAATTTAGGCATGTTTAGATTGTAGCATCGAGTTTGACTTCTCAAGATCGGACGCGGTACACTACAGGCCTACTGAACGCAAACTATCCGTTGGGAGACTGGAGAAGACAATGGTTACAGGGAAAGTTAATCAGACGGAGCTTCTTGGAAATCTACGTGCTTTTCTTAACGCCATGTACCTTGATTCGAAAGCAGTTGAGGGCGCAGATCTGTCAGAGCTAATTGATGAAATTTGGGCGGATGAGCATACCATCGCAAGGATTCAAACCAGCACCATGTTTTCTGAAGAAGAGGCCGTCTACCTTAATGCTGCTTTCAAAGCGCGCGACGAAGGTCGTGAAGCTTTGGAAAGGTTCTTACTAAAAGGTGAGACGCAATGACGCAAACGAACCAATTGGATAAGAGGGCCCTAGAATCGAAGTTACGTGCTTTCCTAGAAGCTGAGTACCGTTGGAGCTCTGGACGCTACGATGGCCTGGAATTAACAGAACTTGTTAGTAGGCTGTGGGGAAGAAGGAGAGAGATAAGTTCCAGCGACCTTGCGTTTTCAGACGAAGAAATTACGTACCTTAATAGGGCGTTGGAGGCTTTAGATAAAAGCGAATTGGCCCTGAGAGTTTTTCTTGATGGTAAAGAGCCAATAAGCAGAGAAGACGCGGGGTTTTTAATTCGCCTTCGCTCTTTTATCGAAAAGCAGCTGCGTGGAAAAGTAAGTACCATGGGAAAGTCCATTAAGGAACTTATTGGGGTGATTTTGGATAACAATTTGTTGTATTGGAACCCCAGGTACTTTCCCAAAGAAGAAATCGCCCGCATCGATGAAATACGTGACAAACGTAAAAAGGAACAAGTTTAAGTGGCCCGGACAATCGCAATTTGATTGTTCGGGCTATCTTCGTTTTTAGAGACCCTTCTGTTAGAATGATTAACATGACCCCCGCACAAACACTTATTGTTTTCGCCCTACTTTTGGGTGGCGCCGTTGTTGCCGTTATATATTTTATTTCCTCCCAACTAAGATCGTTAAAAACAGATTTAGGCGGAAAAGGTTCAGATCCAGCACTTCTAGAACTGTTAAAAGATATGCGTGGTTCGGTTGATAAGTCTTCCGAAAGCATGGACCGCAGATTAAAGGATCAGCGGGACTCAATGGATAGGCAAAATAAAATTCTTGGGGAACGTTTGGATAATGCGGCAAGAGTTATTGGGGATGTCCAGAAAAATTTAGGTGGCTTGGAAAAGTTTGGCCGCGATGTGGAAGACCTAGCTCATGTTTTAAAATCGCCAAAGCTAAGAGGAGGTTTGGGTGAGCAATTGCTGTACGAAATTTTAACTAATTACCTTCCCAAAGATTTATATCAAATCCAGTATAAATTCCGTGATGGCGCGGTTTGTGACGCTGTGATTTTTTTGGACAAAGGAATTATTCCTGTCGACTCCAAATTTTCAATGGAAAACTTTAAGATGATGGTTTCGGCTGATGGGGATATAGATAAAGCGGCCGCGAAAAAAGAATTTATTAAAGATGTGAAAAAAAGAATCGATGAAATTGCTGACAAATATATTTTGCCGGGAGAAGGAACTACGGACTGGGCCGTAATGTACATTCCATCGGAAAACTCTTTTTACGAGTTAACCGTTAACACCCCTGAAGTTGCGGATTACGCGCAGAAGCGGAGCGTGTTTTTAACTTCGCCAAACACTTTTACATACTTTGTAAAAACGGTAATGGTTGCTCACAGACAAAATGAATTAGCCGAGCATGCCGGGGAAATTTTAGCAGCACTATCTGGTATACGAACCGAAGCTGCAAAGTTTGATACTGAGCTTGGAGTTTTAGATGGTCATATTGTGAGAACTTCAAAAGCGATGGATAACGTGCGCGGTAAATTTGGAAAATTGTTTGGAAAAATAGAAGCAGTCCAGGCTCTCGAAGGAGACGAGCCCGGACCACAAGTTCCGCTTCTTGAAGAATAAACGCGCCACTACCCATGGGGAAGGGAGATCGGTCGCTTTAGTAAACGCCAAAGAACTAGTAACGGAATAGCAAATCCTACCAAACCCGTTGCTAGTGGCCGTATTGGTACCAAGGGGGTTTCGCGTATGCGCTTGGTCAAACGAAGCAGACTGGTTATGTACACCAAAGACCCAAGAACATGAAGTACCGCCACCACCCATAGAACCCATAGAGCAATGTGCGCGTTACTTGCCGCCGTTGTTTCGAGATCAGCTATCGCCGCGAACCCCAAGAGAATCATTGACGCAGTAAGTGCCATACCTAGTAAGGCACCAATCCAAGTCAGTAGCCGTGTTGACATATCTTTCTCTCCTCGTTTTTAAGCCCAATCCGGGCTAAGTTGCTAGATTTTAGCATAATCAAAACCCCATAAGCTATAATCACCACAAGATGGTAATTAAGTTAAACCCCGATCAAAAGAAAGCTGTGGAATTTGGTAATGGGCCGCTGCTTGTGGTTGCCGGAGCGGGAACAGGCAAGACTAGCGTTATAACTCAGCGAATAAAGTATCTAATTCAGAAACAAAATGTTGCGCCAAAAGATATTTTAGCGTTAACTTTCACCGAAAAAGCTGCTGGTGAAATGCTAGACCGGATTGGTGATGTAATGCCTTTGGGTTATGAAGAGCCCTGGATGGCTACTTTCCATTCTTTTGCCGACAGACTTTTGCGCGCTGAAGGTTTGGAAATTGGTTTGGATCCATCGTTTAAAATTCTCTCATTTCCCCAGCAGTGGATTTTGTTCCGCAAGAACCTTTTTAAATTTGAACTTAAATACTTTCGCCCGCTCGGAAACCCGACAAAATTTATTTCCGCGATCCTAAAATTTATCTCGCGCCTCCAAGATGAAAATATTTCACCACAAGAATTTGCGAAGTTTGCGAAGAGTTTTAAGGGTGATGTGGAGGAAAAATTGCGATGGCAGGAGTTGGCAAAAACTTATCAAAAGTATCAGGAACTAAAAATAGAGGCGTCAGCAATGGATTTTGGAGACCTGATAGTTTGGGCAATTAAGCTTTTTAATGATCGCCCCGCTATTTTAAAAAGATACCGCGAACAGTTTAAGCATGTTTTGGTAGATGAGTTTCAGGACACCAATCATGCCCAGTACGAATTAATCAAACTTTTAGCCGCTGTCAAAAAACTGAATGATCGAAGTTTACTTGTGGTTGGAGACGATTCCCAATCAATTTATAAGTTCCGCGGAGCCGCCGTTTCAAATATTTTAGAGTTTATGAACGATTATTCAGACGCAAAAACAATTACACTTTTGAAAAACTATCGTTCGGGACAAACAATTCTTGATCCCGCTTACAAATTAATCCAAAACAATAATCCAGATACTCTTGAGGTAAAACTTGGAATTTCGAAAGAGCTTAAAAGTATGGTAGATGAAGTTTCAGCAAAACCCGAAGCGTTTCTTATGGAAGATGGCGAACAGGAAGTAGATTTTGTAATTAGAAAGATTTTGGAGATTTTGGCTGAAGAAACAACCTACACCTATAAAGACTTTGCAATCTTAGCCCGCGCCAACAGCCAGTTAGACCCCTTTATTTTCGCTTTGCGCCGTTACGGCTTGCCTTATCAGCTGGTGGGTAACCGCGGTCTTTATGATCGGGAAGAGGTTCGTGATGTGACGGCACTTCTTAAGGTTATTGTCGACCCGTCTGACGGCTTAAGCTTATACCGTGTTTTAAACATCGACTCATTTGCAGTTCCAACTGGCCTTATTTCCGAGTCACTCTCATCCGCACGCGCGGAAAGAGTTCCGTTGTGGAAAATTGTTTCCGAAAATCCAAAAGCCGAAGCTTTCACGGCGACTATTAAAAAGTTCCAGGATTTTGTTACAAAACTTTCGCCAAGTGAATTGATCCACCGTGCTGTTACAGAAATAAATTATCTTTCTCAATATCTCAAAGAAGAAACGATCGAAAATCAAATGAATATTCGAAACCTTGACCTTTTTCTAAATATTGCAAAAGGTTTTGAAGTCGTTTTCAGATCTGACACAAAAGAAATGCCGACAATTGTGGATTTTGTTGATTATTTGGATTTGCTCATTGAGTCAGGAGATAATCCGGCGCAGGCCGAGCTTCAGGACTTTGAGACAATAAATCTTATGACTGTGCATGCAAGCAAAGGTTTGGAGTTTCCCGTGGTTTTCATGACGAACCTAGTTAGCGATAGGTTTCCGACCCGAAGCCGTAAGGATACAATTGACCTTCCCGACGAAATCATTAAGGAAACCTTGCCGGTTGGAGATTCTCACTTGCAGGAAGAGCGAAGGCTTTTTTACGTTGGTATGACGCGGGCCAAGAAGTATTTGTTTTTGACTTTAGCGAAAAATTACGGCGGTGTTCGCGAGAAAAAACCCAGTGGGTATATTGGTGAAACTGGAGTGAAAATTAAAGAAGTTTCAGCTGAGGATTTGAAAATTGGACAGTCTCAAATTGGGCTTTTTGGATTGGAAAGTGGTTTCCGCGAACCAAAAGCCGAAAAGATTAAAAACTTTGTACCAAAATCACTAAGCTACTCCGCGATTAGCACTTACGAAGAATGCCCGCTTAAATATAAATATTCATATGTCCTAAATATTCCGCAGGCTCCAAGCCATGCTTTAACTTTTGGAGATACGATCCATAAGACTTTAAAAGAATTTCATAGCAGACTTTTGTTTGGGCCAGTTTCGTATGATGAGCTTTTGGAAATTTATGCTGTCAACTGGGATCCGACCGGATATTTGAGCGCGGAACATCGTGAAGAACAATTTGAGGCAGGAAAAAAACTTTTAAAAAATTACTATGACCAAAGCGAAAACTTGCAGGCTAAGCCCGCCGAGCTTGAAAAGTGGTTTAACATTTGGATTGACGGAATAAGGTTTAACGGGAAAATCGACCGTATTGACAAGCTTGCCGGTGGGGGAGTTGAAATTATTGATTACAAAACTGGAAACCCAAAAGATCAAAAGCACGTAGATAACGATGAGCAGATGTCATTTTATTCAATTGGCGCAAAAGAAGCTTTAGGTTACGAACCAAAAAAACTGACGATGTATTTCTTGGAAAGTGGGGAAAAGTTTTCGACAACCAGAACCCCCGCTCAGCTAGCCGAGAAAAAGAAAGAAGTTTCAAAAGTTGTAGACGAAATTAAATCAGGAAAGTTTGAAGCATCTCCCGGTAGACACTGTAGCTGGTGTCCATACCGGGAGATTTGTCCGTTTGCATACAAAGGCTAGATGAACACTTTCCCAGAAATTTCTATTTCAGTAACACCAGGCTCCTTAAAAATCTTTTCAAGCAAGACTTTTAGATCCGCCCCTGGCTCATGAATCTGCATCGTTGGTGCTTTTGGATCTGTACCAATTGCACACGTCGCACCCTCTACGAAATATACCGCTGCAAGAACTAGCGTTTCGACTGAGCCCAAAGCGGTTATTTTCCCTACAAATCTTGGCATAATCTCCTCCATCGTTTATGTTTGGACCTACGAAATTTAGGTTACAATTTAGCTACAACGGGATTGTAGCATAAACTTTTCCCAGCAATTTCAACACCGGAGACAGCAGTTTTATGTAAGGATAGGGAAACTGCACTCTCTCCCCGCCAAACTTTTCTTTAAAGTAACTAAATCCACCCCACGTTTTTGTGAAATGGGGGAATCTGTCATCATCCACGCCCTCCATGTCCAAAACTTCGTAGCCGTGCGCCTTAAAATATAAAAATTGCTGCCAGAAAAGTTCGTAACCCCAACGTCCATGCCTGCCCCTGTCACTTGTACCTCCGTGTACAAACCAAATTCCTTTTCCAAACCCAAAAGATAGATTACCAACCATAATTTCACCAGCCGGGTTTTTCGCCAGTGACAAATAAGATCTGTCACCAAAAATTTCAACCTTCTTCTTTAAATCTTCTAATGTAGGTGGCGTTACTTTTCTAGCTTTTTGAGTTTGCAGCGTAAGTTCCACAAAGCTTTTTAGTATTTCCTCATTTGGTCTTTGATAAATTTCAATCTTGGCGTCCTCTCTTCGCGCCCTTTTCGTCAAATATTTTGCGCTTTTTGAAACGCCGGTCCAAAGCTCTTCTTCACTTTTGGTCAGGTCTATAAGAATTGTCGATGGTGGAGATAGAGGGTGGTAGCTTTTTTTGTACCCTAAGCCTTCCAGCAATTCGATGTTTTGCCCAAGCCCCGGCTCTATTTTAATAAACATCGCTCCAGCTTTTTTACAAATCTCCTCAATTTCATTCAAGTCACTCTCCGAAAGCACCGGGGGCTTTTGAATTTTGGTCACGGTTCCAATAAAAGTTTTAAGTAGCGAAACTTTTACGCCACTAGAAGTAACAACATATTTCCACCCCAGGCTCGACAAATACTTTTGCCACTCATCTGATTGTCTAATGTCCAAAAGCTTTGCCACGCGAATCATTTTAGTAATTTAAGGATTTTCCATCGCATAATGTTTGCGGTGTTAAATAATGTGTAAACCGAATCATTTAAGATGAAATCATACGAATCAATGTAGCGGACAAATTTGCCACCGAAACGTATTTTAAACTGAGTGAAGCCAAACCATGGGTCGCTTTCGTCATTGGGAATCTCAGCTGCACCCCACATGTCGAAAACACTGCAACCAAGCCTTTTGCCAAGCCTAATAGCCTCCCAACCAATTAGGTTACTTCCCATAAAATTTTTCTTTTCTTCAGATGAGCCGCCAAATGGGTAATACAGCACATTTTCGTAAACAAACAGCATCCAAGCCACTAAAGGTGTTCCTTCGTGCTTCGCAATTAAAATCGTGCATATTTCTTTCTCGCCTAAGATCTCCCAGATTCTTTTGTAATAATTTTTGGAGTGAATGTAATATTTTTGTCGCTGTGAAGTTTCGCTTAATAAATTGTAGAAAATATCAAAATCTTCTTCGCTTTCCGCCTCGTAAACTTCAACGCCGTTTCTTTGAGCATACCCAATGTTGTAGCGGTGTTTTTTGTGCATGCCTTCCAAAAGTTTTTCTTCGGAAGATGTTAAATCTAAAACAATATTGCTTTTTGCGAAGGTATCGCGTGGGGACTTTTTGCAACCGTGTTGTTTAAAAATTTCTTCGACCGCATTTGCTTCAGCTGAACCCACAATTACGTTTGGAACATCAAAATTTATCGCAATACAATTATTTTCATTTAGCGAACCTTCAAGCGCCTCCCAGTTTATTTTTGTAGGGTCAACTTTTGGAGAGTAAGCATAAAAATACTTTGAAAAAGGGATTTCGTGCTTTGTATATTGAATTTCGCCAACTCTAATAGCCGGCGTTCCCACTTCGGATTTGAATTGCCCCCACTCCGGGCTTTGAACAACGTGCATGGGGAGAGTATAGCATCGGGACAAGCCTCTAAGTTGATTTTTCGGCAAATATGGGTTATTGTTAGCCTTAGCTTAGGTAATAATTTACCACGTTTGGAGCGGGGTAAAGAGAGGAAACGTTCGGTGTATCCTAAGCACAGCACCGGACAAGACTAACAGGTCCGTGCGCTGGCGAAAAAGGTCATCGTACGGGCCTTCTATTTTGGCAACACACCATGCAAGGAAAAAGCTTTTTAATTTTTGGTTTAATATCCGCCTTAATTCTTATCGGAGTTGTTTATTCCGCTTTAAAACACAAACCCACCGAAATAACCAAAGTTTCAGAAACAACTGAATCACAACTCGATCAATCTTTGTTAGAATCTGTTGAGGAATCCATGGAAACAACCGGCACCCCAAAACAATATTCAACCCCACCCGCTATGCAGCTTACAGAAGGAGTTGACTACAAAGCAGTATTACACACTTCAAAGGGTGACATCACACTTGATCTTTTTGAACAGGAGTCTCCGGCAACTGTTAATAATTTTGTTTTCCTGGCCAAAGAGGGTTTTTATAACGGAACAATTTTCCACAGGATAATTAAAGACTTTATGATTCAGGGTGGTGATCCAACCGGAACTGGAAGAGGCGGCCCCGGGTATGCATTTGCCGATGAATTTAACGAAGTTAACCTGGTTCGTGGATCTTTGGCAATGGCAAACTCTGGCCCCAACACAAACGGCTCACAGTTTTTTATAGTTACGGCTGAAGCAACCCCTTGGCTTGATGGTGCGCATACAAACTTTGGAAAAGTAATTGAAGGTATGGAAATTGTTGCCGCAATAGAGGGTTCTCAAACCGATTCGGGCGACAGGCCTTTAGAAGATATTGTTGTTACCAGCGTTGAAATTACCGAAGAATAGTAAAAAACTTTAGCCAATCTTCCCAGTTATAATCCTGCGGCCGTAAACCCCCGTTAATTTCTGCACGGTTAAGTTCGTCTTGATAAAAAATCTTGTTTAACATTTTACGCGGATTCGAAAAGGCCCTTTTCAGAAACCCCTCGTATTTTCCTACATCTAAGCTTTCTGCCTCAGCACGCTTTACAAACTTAATTATTCCGCCGTCAACTTCCGGTACGGGCGAAAAGTCTGTCTTATCAACAAAACCTAAATCCTCAACTTCAAAAAAAGTTTGAACCAAAACCGACAAATAAGTTGAGTCCGGGCTTTTGGCAAGAATCTTTTGCGCAACTTCCTTTTGAACTAAAAGCACGCAAACTTCCGGGCGTGGGTTCATTCGTAAAATTTCATAAATAATAGGTGAAGTTATGTAATAGGGGAGCGAACCTAAGATTTTAAAATCTCTGCCTTGAGAATGAAAAGTGGGAAGCCAGTCTAAAACGTTAGCCTCAAAGATTTTTAGATTTTTTACGTGCGAAAACATATTTCTCAGCTTGTCCACAAAACGAAGATCAATTTCCACAGCTTCAATTTCCACGTCCGAATTGGCAAAACGCGATTCCAGCTCCAAAGTTAGCGAACCAAGGCCAGGGCCTACTTCTATAAGTGTTTCGCCTTCCTGCATGCGAAGGGCATCAACCATTTTTACAACCGCCTGTTTGTTTGTTAAGAAGTTTTGCCCAAGCCTTTTGTTGGGGGAGAACATAGTGAGATTATATTACAATTTCAAATTAAAAAAATTACGGCGGGCTAAGATATTAGTGCATCTTAACCCGCCGTAGGTGTAAAAAGGTGGGGTCTTACTCCTCGGTGATCCGAGCCTTAAGTAGGCGCCCGATGGTTTCCAGTGCCTGCTCATACGTTGCTCTGCAGATGCTCTGGGGCTGCACGTGATTGCCAGGTCTTATCAAAGGAGCGCTTGAAGCCCGAAAACTGGCAACAGGAGCATAGGTTGGCGTGCAGGTGACCGGAATGCGATTACCATCTTCCAATACCGCAAAAATTGCCATAGTAGCCTCTTTCTTGTTTGGGTAAGGTTTGCTTTATTTAGCAGCAAAATCATATCACGAACATTAGGAGGACGCAAACCCGATTGACACAACCCAGACGCTATGGGATAATACCTCTAGATTTTACAAATTGCAAAAATCCAGGGAAATAGTAAATAAAGAAATGAGGAGGACGTATGTGGAGTACAGGATGGTATCGGCCACAACCGGAAGGTTGGGGTGGGTATCCTTTGATGGGCACATTAACAATCACGGAGCAGGAAAGCGACGGGAAGAGCCCTTTCCCTAAGCAGTTAGATGTTGTTTTCTGCGATCGTGCTCCAGGTGGGCCGTATCAAACAGTGCGGGAGCTTGCAGGCCGCCAAGGCCCCACCAAATGGAAGAGTGCTGTCGACGGAGCCCCTCTTCCTGATGAAGGAGTGGTGCACGTTGGGTTCTTTCTCAATGGTTCTAACGCACCGTACCTGCTTTTACCGGTGCTGCCAAAGCATGAGAAAGAACTGAAGAACCGCGTTTTAACAGCTTTAAGCCCCGCGACTTCACTGAACGGGACTGCTGTTAAAAACGTGAAAAAGTACGTGCACGAGTTACTCGAGAAGGAGGGGTTACATGTGTAAACGTATGCCCACCCTGATAACTCTAAGAGCTGACAAGTCTATACGACTGTTGGCTCTTTTTGTTATTTGACAGATATAGCTATGGGGTATAGAATAATGCAAATCGTTCCACTTGCTGCTCCAGAGGAGGGAGCTAGCCATGCTTGGAAACTGGTTTAGAAGTATAGGTTGGGGAGTTTTTCGGCTTGTGTTGTGTCGGTCATGCGGTTGCCAGATCGTAGCCGACGAGCACAACCAGTACATCTGTCCAAAAGATGGATGTCCCAGTTCCGACCAGGGGAAGGGATAAACGGCCACAACGCCTAAAATCCCAAAAATAGCGCAGGACACCAACACGTGTGTGCCCCGCGCTATTTCTTTGCCTGTTTAGTTTCGGCTTTTACTCCGGCGCGTTAGTCAAAAGATAGATATCCGTGTATCCCGTCCGCCATTCGCCCTTAGAGGCGTCCACGTATCCCAAATCTATTTTATCGCCCTTTATGGCACCCCCAATATCTTCGGCCCGGCACAAACCATATCCGTCAACATAAAAATTGGTTCCCAGCGGAATAACTTTTGGATCCGTAGCGCACACGCCTTTTACAACTTCTGTTCCGCTATATGTCCGTCCTGTGCACCCCTCACAATTAGCGTCATATTTTGTTGCCCAAACCCGCATCTTGCGCCAATATTTAACGCCTCCCACATCAGGGGTCATGTATTCGTGCCAAACAATTCTTGTTCCACGTGCGACTTTTTCCGGAGTAGGTTCATCAATCATTGTGCTTATTAATTGTCTGTCTATTTCTTCATCAAGCCAGTACGTTTGTAAATAAGTTAATGTTTTTGTTCCTTCAACTCCTTCAACCAAAACCTCCTCCACGCCGTATTCCACCTCGTTATCATCTTCATACTCGGTCGAAAAAGGAATTGCTTCTTGCTCCACGATTTCTTTTTGATCAAAGGCTGTTTGGGTTTGGATTTTAATTGGATGTTTTAATGCCGTCTTGTTATAACTTTCTGTCGAAGCGCCCAAAACCTCACCCTCTACCCCAGGTAAATTGGAAGTGCTGGCGAAGGCGGCTAGAAGCATAAAGAGAAAAAGTGCTCTGTGTTTCATGGTTTTGTAGGCAGTTTAATCCCAGCTAAAGTTGTTTCTATCGTATTCTAAATCATCCAGGAATTTTTCGACAAAATCATTGGTACGCTTAAACTCATCACCGTATCCCTGATGCGTTACTAATTCCTGAGGAATTTCCGAAATAAACCGGCTTGGAAAGTTTGACTGAACACTTCCAAAGTAAAGCCGCGACTGCGCGTTAGTTAAAAACACTTTTTCCTGAGCGCGGGTAATTGCAACGTAACAAAGCCTGCGCTCTTCCTCCAGTTCGTTCAGGTCCATTTGGGATTGCGCATGGGGAAACAAACCTTCTTCCATTCCAATTATAAAAACAATTGGAAATTCCAGACCCTTCGAAGCATGAACGGTCATCAAAGTTATAACGCTTGCATAATCGTTGCTTGGCTTATCCGAACTTTCTATCAGCGCCACATTTTCCAGGAATTCTTCTAAATCTACAAACTGGGTTGCCACGGATCGTAATTCCTTTATGTTTTCAATTCTGGTTAGGCTTTCTTCAGTACCGTCGTCAAGCCACTTCAAATAACCAGTTTTTTCTAAAATTTCGTCCATCAGCTCAACCGTTGAGTACAAATCTTTTTCTTCGACCCACTTTTTAACCGGAAGTTTGGTTCTTTCCTGGATTGTATCCAGCCTCCAACCATCCGTTTTTATTGTTGCTACGCTCTTATCGCCAAGTCCTCTGGGCGGAACATTAATTATTCTTTCCCATGAAACCGAATCTTTTGGATTATGCACAACTCTTAAAAACGCGACCACATCTTTGATTTCTTTTCGCGAATAAAACCGCAGGCCCCCAACAATTTTGTATGGAATATTATTCTTAATTAAATGTTCCTCAATGTTTCGCGACTGAGCATTGGTTCTGTACAAAACCGCGATATCAGAAAACTTTTTCCCGCCGGCAAGTTCACGTAAAATCTCATTAATCACAAACTCGGCTTCATTTGTCTCGTTTCTTCCTGTGTAAATCAAAACTTTATCGCCTCCTTTTTTGTTCGTCCATAAATCAAGTGGAATATGCGAAGAATTATTTTTTATGATATTTGTAGCACTATCTAGAATTATTTGGGTTGAGCGGTAATTTTGCTCCAGATTGTAAATTTTGGCGTCCGGGTAATCCGTTTGAAAATTTAAGATATTTCTATAATCCGCGCCCCGAAAGCTATAAATTGCCTGCGACATATCCCCAACCACAAAAAGATTTTTATGCAGGTCAGAAAGCTGGCGAGTCAGAACATACTGCGCTTTGTTTGTGTCCTGATACTCATCAACCATAATGTACTGCAGGTTTTTCTGGAAAAGCTCCAAAACTTTGGCTTCCTGGTTAAAAAGATTCACAGTTTCTACGAGAAGATCATCAAAATCTAACGCATCATTTTTTCGCAAGCGCTTTTGGTATTCCGGATAAACTTTTGCCACCGTTCTTTGAAAATAACCGTGCGCAAAACCCTCATACTCTTCGTGTGAAATTAATTCCGACTTCGCCGACGAAATTGTTGCTAAAATTGCGCGCGGGTTAAATTGTTTTGAATTAATTCCAAAGTCTTTAATAATTTGTTTGATTAATGATTCCTGATCGTTGGTATCATAGATGACAAACGATGGAGGAATGCCAATGTGAAACCCGTGCTTGCGAAGAATTTTGGAACAAATGGAGTGAAAGGTTCCGCTCCAGGGGAGTTTTTTTGCCCCACCTGTAACATTTTTTAAAAGTACATTTACTCTTTCCTTAATTTCACCCGCGGCCTTGTTCGTAAAAGTCACACACAAAATATTTGTTTCTGGAATGTGATGATGCTCAATAAGGTAGGCCACACGATGTGTAAGTACGCGGGTTTTTCCGCTTCCGGGGCCCGCCACAACAAGTGCCGGACCATCTAGGTGTTTTACGGCTTCAATTTGCTGGGGATTAAGGTTTTCGAACAAGTTTGTAGTTTTTTCGGGCACGTTGAAATGATAACACAGCCGGTTTGACTTATAGCTGGCCACGATGTAACTTTTGCTAAATAGTTAAATTGAACTACTAGTTGGAGGAAGAGATGCCTTTTACACCAAAAAACGATTTTGGTTTGAGGAACTTAACAGTTTCATCGGCAGTAAGGCGACTTAGCGTGGGCGCGCAAGCCGATGTTACCCTAATTTTCGAATTTTTGTCCTGTCCGAGGATCACCCAGGGGGTGAGGGTAGTTGCCTTAAGCGATGGGAGCAACGGGACCAAAGTTACCCTTCTGGCAGATTCAACGCCCAAACTGCTGGGAACGCTTGAGGAATATGGTGCCCCCATCCCTCGGGGAAGAGTAGAGGATTTCTTAAACATGGTGAACCAAAGTTTGACTGATGTCCTTGTTCTCGTTCCCGAGAAGTAAGCTCGTTTGGATTTAGTTAGTAATTTAAATAATGCTCCCGGCGGCACTTGTGCAACCGGGAGTTTTGTTTATTTAAAGTAGACCGTGCCCCACATTAATACCCAAAGTTTCAAACCCATGGTCCAGCATTAAAATCATATCTCCCTTTCTATCAATACTGTTTAAAACTACTCCAACCACCTCTTTCCCGCCATTTGCGGCATAAGTTACAAGACTTAAACCAGCCTCTTCTGTAAATCCAGTTTTAACTCCGGCTACTCCCGGGTACGTAGTTAGTAAATTTGTTTGGTTATACAGATAAATATATTTATGTTCATCGGTCGAGAAAATTTCCTTTTCAACTGTTCCAACAATTTTTCTAAACTCAGGGTTTTTCATTGCGTATCTGGTAAGTTTTACTAAATCGGCCGAAGTACTATACGAACCATCGTCCAATCCGCTTGGATCTGCAAAGTAAGTATTTTGTAAACCTAATTCCTCGGCTTTAAAATTCATCCAATCAACAAATCTATCCGAATCTCCCGCTACAACCTCGGCAATGGCGTATGCCGCGTCATTTCCTGAATGTAAAATCATTCCATACAGCAGTTCCTCAAGTGTGTAAGTTTCGCCGCTACTAATTCCCATGGAATTTTCACCAACATGTGCGGCATCCAGTGTAATAAAAACCTTACTGTCTATATTTTTATGTTCAAGGGCCACAACTGTCGTCATAATCTTTACTAAACTTGCAATCGGTCTTCTTTCGTCAGCATTTTTTGAAAATAAAATGTCTCCTGAATTTAATTCCACTAACATTCCGGCTTGTCCGGCAATTAGAGGTTGCGAATAAGTATTATTTTCTGTTTGGGGGTTCCAGGTAGGTTCGCCGTCAAAACGATTAA
>Ga0209542_10002729_pt1 | contig 39033 bp, 39 predicted proteins | sample RifCSPhighO2_01_FD_184028 | JGI IMG/M metagenome (GOLD analysis project Ga0209542, IMG submission 184028) | Soil microbial communities from Rifle, Colorado - Rifle CSP2_plank highO2_0.1 (SPAdes) (version 2) | ecosystem: Environmental > Terrestrial > Deep subsurface > Rock core/Sediment ... | reverse complement strand
ATCATGTAATCGGCAACAGACCTCTTATATTCCTTGGAAAAATCCCACGTTAGGAAAGGGATTTCCAGTATCGCGGCGACTCTTAAAGCATCCTCTCTGTCTTTTTCCCAAAGGCAAACCGTTCCCTTGGGCTGCCATGGCTTCATAAAAACCCCGACAACATCAAATCCTCGCTTTTTCAGCAAAGCGGCGGCAACCGAGGAATCAACTCCCCCGGACATAGCTACATATACAGTTTTACGAGAGTTTTCGGCCATTTCAGCCGAGAATTATACCCTAATATTTTAAGCCCCTCAAGCTAGGCCAAGAAAAACCCTCTCGAGGATGTCACTATTGTAGAGATTGGCTGATGTATCAGAAACGACGATCTTGCCCTTATCCAAAACATAACCCCGATGCGCGACATTTAATAGGGACTTAATGTTATGTTCTACAACCATGATTGCGGTCTTGTGTCTTTCGTTAATCTCCTTAATTATTCCGAAAACCTCCTTAACAATTTTAGGAGCAAGACCAAGAGACGGCTCGTCAAGAAGCAGAATTTTCGGTTCAACCATAAGGCCGCGGGCCAAAGCCAGCATTTGCTGCTGACCGCCTGACAGCAGTCCTGATTTTTGTTTTAATTTTAATTTCAGCGCTGGGAATGTATCTAAAATTTCTTCCTTACGGCGCTTTATCTCTTTTTTATCCTTAATAACGAAACCGCCTATATCTAAATTTTCACTCACTGTCAGGTGCGTAAAGACCCTCCGCCCTTGTGGCACGAAGGATATCCCCCGAGCCACCATTTCGTGCGGTATCGGAGAAATTGATGATTCGTGCCAAAGAACTTGGCCGTGAGACATTTTAGTTAGACCGAATAATGCTTTTAAGATTGTGGACTTGCCTGCACCATTCGGACCCATTAAAGCGACAATTTCCCCTTCATCTATCTCAATATCAACGCCGGCCAGTGCATGAATTCCGCCATAATCAACAGCCGCGTTTTCTAGTTGTAGTAGTTTTTCCATTAATCTCCCAGATATGCCTCGATTACGTCTCTCCTTCTTAAAACTTCTTCAGCTTGGCCTTGAGCCAAGAGTTTGCCGCTGTCCATGACAATAACCTGATCTGAAAGTTTCCTAATCAAGTCCATCGCGTGCTCAATTAAGATTAGTGTCTTGCCCTGCGATCTCAAGTCTTCCATTATGCCCACGATGGTCTTGACCATTTCTGGAAATAAACCGGCAAACGGCTCATCAAATAGATAAACGTCGGCATTTGTGGCAAGTGCGCGGCCAACTTCCAGAAGCTTCCTTTGGCCGTAGGACAAATTACCAGCCAACTGTCCCCTCTTCTCCCATAAGCCGACCATCTTGAGAGTCTGCTCCGCTTTATCTAGATGTTCTTTGCTATGAAACTCAAATATAGCGGAAAAAACATTTCTTTCTGTCAGAACCACCAGAACATTATCCAGTACGCTCATTTGGTTCCATAATCTTACGTCTTGGAAAGTTCTCGTTAGATTTCCAGTAAAAGCAACATGGCCTCCGTCTTTAGCAAGGACACCGCTTAAAACATTGACGAGGGTTGTTTTACCCGAGCCATTGGGCCCAATTATGGCCGTAATGCCGGGATCTACAGATACCGAAAGATCATTTATGGCATACACGCCATCAAAATGCTTGATGAGATTCTTTGTTTCCAGCATTTCTAAAGTTTGTAAAATTAATTAGTACTTATAATTTATATTCCCCAAAGAAACCTTGGGGGCGATATAGCATTAATAATACCAATAATAGACCATATACGGCCTGGCGCATCTGGGCGGCAATGTCAGCTGGGAAACCAATAAAACGCAGAAATTCAGGCAACAATACTAAGAGTAAAGCACCAAATATCGAACCGCGCAAATTGGCCAATCCCCCCAAGATAATAATTGAGAGAATTAATATTGATTCAGTAATACCGAAGGTCGAGGGATCAATGTAGGAAATATATGACGCAAACAGGGAACCGGCTACCGAAGCGATCACGGCACCGACAATAAAGATGGTTAACTTAAAGTGGGGGGTGTTGTAACCAAAAACTTTCAAAGCAGTTTCATCTTCGCGAATCGCTTTCAAAGCCCTGCTAAATGATGATCGAGATATAAATTCAGAGATGGCGTAAATCAGACCCAAAAATACCAAACAGAGAATCAGGAAATAAAAATCGTTTGTTAGGGATAGACCAAATAATTCCGGTTTATCAATACCGGGGATGCCTAATGGTCCACGGGTAAGACTCTGCCAGTTCAAAAAAATTCCGAAGAAAATAGCAGTCAAGCCAAGCGATCCGAGAGCATAGTAATCATCGCGGAAACGACTCAAAATCAGACCGGCCGCAAAAGCAACGATGATGTTAATTAATATGCCCACGACTACCGAAACAAAAAAATTAAAATCATAGCTGGTTAGTAAAATGGCTGTCGAATACGCGCCGATGCCGTAAAATGCCGCTTGAGCGAGAGATAATAATCCGGCGTAGCCTACGACCAAATTCAGACCCAAGCTTAAAATAGCATAAATCGAAAATATTATTCCTAGATGAATTAAATAGTCCATTATCCGCTAATAATCCCCTTGGGTCTGAATATCAAAAAAATGATCAATAATAGAAAGGCAATGGGGTCTTTCCACTCACCTGATATTTTCCAAATCCCAAAGTTTTCCACCAATCCGAGCATGAAAGCGCCCAAAATTGCGCCATAAATATTACCGACACCACCAATGATAGAAGCGATTACGCCTTTTAGTAAAAGGTTAAAGCCCATAATTGGTTCTAGCCCCGTGTCGAAGGCCACTAATATTCCCCCCAGCCCAGAAATCGCTGAGCCAATTAGAAACACCAGGCCAATGATTCTGTTTGTGTTAATGCCCACAATTTTTGAAACTTCTTCGTCATCAGAGATCGCACGCACAGCCTGGCCAAACAGAGTTTTCTTCAGTATCAGCGCCAGCACCAAGAAAATAACGACACATGAAATAAAGGTAACCAACTGAATCATCGTCATCGTGCCGCCAAATATCTCATAGATCGGCTGGTTGCTGAAAAAGTAGGAAAGCGATTGAAACTGGCTTGTGAAGATCATCGCGATAACTGATTGAATCACAATAGAAGCGCCCAGTGAGGCCACCAAAACGACCATTGATGAAGCTTTGCGCTTACGCAAAGGCAAATAAACAGTCTTCTCTAAAATGAGGCCGACTGCCGCCGCGGAAACAACTCCGAGCGTTAATGCTAAATAAATATTGAGGCCCAGAATCTTTGCGAGATAAAGGACGATGTAGGCGCCGACGGCCGCCACCACACCGTGGGCCAGATTGAAGAATTTTGAGACACCGTAGATGAGATTAAACCCCAAAGCTATCAGGGCATAGACGGAACCGGCGATTATTCCATTAACAATCAGTTGAGGGATCAGAGACATTGCGATTTCTTCATGATACCAAATAACAAAGCCTCCGCAAAAGCGGAGGCTTTGTTATTAAATCAGTTACTTGTACAGTTCCACTTTACCGGACTTGATCACTTTAGCCACGTGACCACTCGCCCGATCGCCATCCGCCTGGATGGTGACCTTTCCAGAGGCACCTTCCCATTCTTTAATAGTTCGTGACCAAGAAGCAAGCTTAGCGCCATTGTAACCAACAGTTTTAATGCCATCAACGACCATAAATAAGGCGTCAAACTCCGTCTGCGCATAACCCTGGTACGGAGGTTCGACATTATGCTTAGCCTTATAGATATCGACCATGTGCTTAAACTTACTGTTATTTGAGTTACCAAATTCGGCCGCTAATGTATCTTCCAGAAGTGTCTTGTACGTTGAGACCGTCTCCGGATCACCAGAAACCGCATCAGAGACTAAAAGCTTTGGACTCCACTTCATATCTTGGAGCTGTTTAAATATTCTAGCTGCCGCTGCTGGTGTCTGGCTGTCGACGAAGAGCGCGTCGGGATTTTGTGATTTAATCTTAGCTAAAATTGAACGGAAATCAGTCGTCGAGCTTGGGAATTCTTCCTTTGTGACTTTACCTCCCATCACCGTGAAATTTTCGCTAAAAGCCTTATTAACCCCAAGAGCATAATCGGTTTGCTCTTGAATGAAGGCGACATTTTTCCATTTCTTATCATTGTATGCAATCTCGGCTAGAACTTTACCTTGCGTTGCGTCGCTTGGATAATTTCGGAAGAAGAATGGGCTCACATTTGTTAAAGCCGGACTACTTGAACCCGGCGAAAACAAAGTGACCTTGGCCGCGGCCGCGATTGGCGCAGCTGATAGAGATTCGCTACTGCAAAATCCACCGACAATAACCTGGACTTTGTCGACATTAATTAATTTCTGTGACGCATTAGCACCATCTTTCCCATTGCACTTTGAGTCTTCAACAACTAATTCAAGCTTTCTACCATTTACACCACCAGCTTCATTGATTTCTTCTAAAGCTAAGCGGTACAAATTTAAGGCCGGTTCACCGTAAACCGCCGCATCGCCAGTCAACGGAACCATCACGCCAACCTTATAAGTTTCAGCATTGGCAGTATTCTCAACTTTTACGTTCCCCAATAACTTCCAAGCACCCCAAACAATCAAGATAAGTACAATTAAAAGTAATAGCTTTTTCATTTATTTTATTGTGTATTTCTGCTTATTTTAAGTAATGGCATCGACCAAAGAACCATTGGGTTTGTTTTGAAAAGATATATCAATATCTTTATGAATTTGCAACAGCGGCTAGGGGAGCTTCATTTTGCTGGAGCCAGCGAAGCTTAACCAGATAACCGCGGGTTTCGTCTTTGATCCCGCCTTTTTTAGAGCTTAACGCCTGGACCCAATCCTGAATGCCGCCTAAAATCGCGGCCTTGAGACTGGCTTTGGCATGACGGGGCGCGCCGTTATAAGAGGAAGCGAGATATTCCTCAAGACTGGGATCGTTCAAGACCCCAAGACCCTTTATATTTATAAAATCTTTTAAATTCGTGTCATAAAGCAGAATTGCCGCTTTCATGGAATTTAAGTGATCGGCGGCGCCGGCTTTGAAGTCTTTGATCAGTTTGGCGGACGGATAGCTTTTGGCTATCGCGGCGTAAGTTCGCGGCGTAAACTGGACCCAGCCGCAAGCGCTTGAGCTGTTGCAAGTCGTATTGAAAGCTTTATCTTGGTTTGCGCCAATAATGACATGGGCTCGCTCAACTGTATTTTTGGGATCAATTTCAAATTCGGTGAGGTCGGTCTGTTCAAGGAGAGGAATTCTTTCAAAAAAATTATTCTTCGAGGCGAAAACATCAGTCACCAGCGATTTGGGTATGGCTTTGGATTTAACCCCCGCAAATTTTAACTCTTCCATGGCCTTGGCGACCATATTTTTGGTGTAATTCTGGCCGGATATGACCAGATCCGAAGTGTGCAGATCGGGGCTGTATGGGGCGTACAAGTCGTATTTTATGGTGCGCTGTGTTACGTAAACCGTTTTTCCCTGCTTATTTTTTTGAGCGACGCGAGTGTCTTTTTCATTCGGATAAACATTCGCGATTACCACGTAATTTTCCGGCGAGTTGACGCGGTACGCCGTATTGCGCCCGTTCCAGCGAATCCCGCTTGGACGTTCGAGAACTTCAACGTTCCAGCCCGCGGGCGCGATTAAGTCTGCGCCGCGCTTGGTAACGGTTAAAATCTTAATCTCACCCGATTTGATGTTTAAAGCGGCGAGAGCAATTTCTTTTTCCGGCTCCTTGAAGCTTCTTGAGGCGGTAATGATTTTGCCGTTAACCGAAGCGTACCTCGATTCTGTGTAATTGATATCCCGATCCCCGACCTTGAGACTAATGTTCTTGAGCAGATTATGAGCCTCGTTTATTTTTTCAAGAATAGTCCAAAGAGGTTTAGCTTCCGGCGGTACTGACGGTGAAGGCGGAATTACTGAAATTACGCGCGACGAAAAAAATCCGGCAATCATCGAACCCTTCGCGTCTGATCCCAGCACGGCCAGAAGAAAAATCAGGCCGATTCCGACGATAACCTTCTTTCTCTTGAATTGTCCGAGATTTTTAAATTCCATATTGGTTATAAGTCTTTTTCAATGGCCGCGGCCAACCTCTGGACCGAGTTCGCGTAATTCACACAGGCGGAACTAGTGCTGTTGGCATTGCCGCAATAGTAGCGTTTTGAAGCGGCAATTTCACCGGCCCGAGTTTGGCTGCTGGCGCCGTCGCGCGAAAGCTTGGCCGCGGCCGCCACAAACGCGTCTTCCATGTTCCAGGGATTCGCCGGCCGGCGGCCGGTTATCCGTGAAACTTGGTCCCGATAGCCCATCCAGGTCGAAGGTATGAATTGGGCCGCGCCCATCGCCCCGCCCCAGCTTTGACCGCAGGATATCGGTGTTTGGAAAGCATCTCTGCCCAGCTCCGCTGTAATATTCAGGAAAAGCGGCAGATCCCTGGTCGGGTGAATGCCCTTCGTATAAATCTGGCCGTTGGTAACACGGCGCGTCGCGCCGCTGGCTCCGTCAACGATATAGCATTTGCCGACGTTGGCGCCCAAAGCGCTCTCTTGTTCGAGTTCCGCCAGCAGAAAGGCTGGACGAATTCCCGCCGCCAGAGCCGCCAGCTGGCCGTATCTAACCGCGTCTTCAGCAGATATACCGTTCTGTAAAAGATAAGAAATCTGGGCCCGGATGGCTTCAATATCCCGCTGGCTCTTCGTTACAAGCTGTTGGTACTTCGATTCCTGGCCCTTTGTATCCGCCAGAATTTTATCTTTGCGGGCTTTTATCTGGTCGGCGGTCTTTTTCTCTATCGCGGCCAGAGACTGCTGTTTGGCCAATTCAGCTTTTTTGTCTTCAAGATCCTGTCTTTTGTCTTCCAGGTCATTTTTTAAGTCAGTCAGATTATTGATCGTAAGTTTAAGCTCATCCTGAATTGTTTTAACGTTATTAAGCTCATTGAAAAAATCCGAGAGTGTATCGTTTTTAATAAGGATACTGGTCAGCGTTTCCTGATCTTTTTTGTAAATAATGCGAAGATACTGGGCCAGAGAATCTTGATCCTTCAGTATTTTGGTTTCCGCGATTCTAATTTTTTCCTGGGTGTCGCTAATTTGGAGATTGGTATTGCTTATCGAAAGGGCCAAACTCCTTAACTCCAGGTTTATCTGGTTGATTTGAGCGTTTAAGCTGCCGATTTCACCCTGAAGACTCCGAGCTTGGCCTCGGAAATTGTTGATTTGCTGCTGATACTGTTCGATTTGGCGCTGAAGTTCCTCGATTTGCCTCGTTCGCGACGCAATTTCATCTTGAACGGCGGCTTTTGCCGGCAGAATGCTAAAATACAAACTAAAGAACACCAAAATAATGGCGTATTTCTTTTTTAATAATTTTTCAGCCATTTAATATGCACATTATACCATAGAAAGATCTTCGCATGTACAATATAATTAAACGGTGAAGACATCTCTCAAGCTTACTGCCGGACTTATTGCTATTTGTCTGGCCGCGCCATTTTTATACGCATCTGCGGACGTAGTTTCACCGCCGGCCAGCAAAGCGCTGGGGAGCTCCGAGACCCTGCTCTCCCCGGAAAGCAGCCAGTCGGCCGGCATCCCCTTCACCAAATCCGACACCCTGCCTGTACCCAATAAAGGCCTACCTACTGATCTGGGCCAGTTAATAGAGGCAGTCTTCAAATGGTCTCTGGCGGTAATCGGTTTGGTAATCTTTGCCAGATTCTTCTATGCCGGTTTCTTATGGTTTAGCTCTGCTGGTAGTGCTGATAAGACGGCTAGGGCCAAGGACATTATGAAAAACGCCATCTATGGGGCATTCATTCTTTTCTCCGCTTATCTGATCCTAAACACCATCAATCCTGATTTAGTGCGCAGTACCTTCAATCTCCCGGGACTGCCGGGAGGGCAGGCGGTACCCGCCCCAAAATAGACCAGCCTTATGAAAGCTGGTCCTTTAGATCTTTAATTTCCGGAGCGCTGATCGGATCAATCCCCGCTTTGCCGGCAATCTCAAACGCCGCCCAGTGGGCGGTTATGATTGATGACATCACCTGATCCAAGAGAGACTGGCCGCTCATCTGGACATGATGGGCAGAGATGTTTTTTGATTCTAAAATTTTAGCCATGGCATCCATCCTTTGGCTGATCCGGTCGTCTAAATCGTCTCTTATGAAAATCGCGGCAAATTCATCGTGATTAAAATGAAAGCCGCTGACTTCATTATGGTCCGCTTCCGGAAAGCGGTTGTGGAAAGCCGGTATTTTTGCGGTCTCATTAAAGATGACCTTCCAGATGTATCCCAATTCATTGAGCCGCTGGGACGTGTAGATAAGAGGGATTTTACTCCCGATAGACTGGGCGATACCGGAACCTTGGGCTTTAAGCCCCTCCGGAGCAAGATCGGCGCAGGCTTTGAATAATCCAGAGCTTAAGCCGATCATCGCCGCTATGGCCAGAAGATCGTGGCCGATCATCATTCTGGCGGGCAGACCATCGCCGTTCGGATTTAATATATGCGGCAGTTCATTTTGTTCCGAGATTTCCTTCAGCTCGCCGCCGGAGCAGATGACCGCCAGATTATAATTATGCTTTAATGCTTCCTTGGCGCCGGAAATAATCTCGGCCGTGTCGCCCGAAAACGAGTTGGCGATAATAAGCGACTCATACAGAGATTGCGAATCTAATTTGGGCAAATCAAAATCAGAATGAATATGAATTTCAAGATCGGGCCTGATAATGTTTAAAATATCAGCCGCCAAACGGGAGCCGCCCATGCCTAAAATTATCAGCTCTTTAAAAGGCTTGATCTTGTCCTTGTTTAAAATTGCCGGCCGATATGTGAATTGTTTCGGCAGGGCGATAATGCCCTCTTCATAGGTCATAGCTGAAGTATATGATATTGAACCAAAATTCAAAAGGTCTAATTATTGAATGCAAAATTAATACCGCCCCGGCTATGCCGGGGCGGTATTAATTCTTTGCTAGAACTAGAAGCCGAAGTTGATTTTTATCCGTCCTGAACTTTCTGTAGAGGCACCGTCAGTCTTTGTTTCTGTTTCAGTATTACTGTCAACAGAAGCGCCGGATCGGACATTCATCTCGGTCTTTTGTTCGATTTGATTCTCAAATCGATCCTTGGCCATCAGCATCAATTTGGCGTCTTGAGCTATGGCATGGGCGCGGCTGAAGATCATGAACGCTTCAGCATAAGCTTTAGCTTCGATCTTTGCCTTGCCCTGGACGATCAGATCCGCGGCCGCGTCCAGTCGAGCTTTGGCTTTAGCTACAACCTCGGCCTCAAATCTGTCTTTATTTTGTTCAATGAACGCTCTAACTTCGGAAATCTTGTTTTCAGCGCTGTTGAGTCGGCCTTGAGCGGCAGTCTCACTATTTACGGAAGCCGAGAGTTTGGCTTCGACGCGAGCGCGGGCTTCAACCGTATCTTCGCTTTCGCTCTTAATTCGGTTGCCCAAGATTTTAACTTCAGATTCCGTATCTTTGTCTCGAGAAGCGCCGATATCAAGTAGAATTCTTTCGTGAGCCTTCAAGGAAGTCTCAAAATTTGAAGCGACTTCAGCGGCGACATCGCTGTCCTTGTCTTCAAATTCTTTAATTCTGGCCTGAACCCTATCGGCGTGAGCTTTGAAGTTGGCCTCAATCTGGGCTCGGGCTTCGGCATTAAGTTTGCCTTCAGCCGCGAGCTCCTCGGCCTCATCCAGTCGTCTCTCGGCCATCTTGGCCTCCCAGTGAGCCCTTGTCTCCGCATCCAGAGCAGTCAAGGTGCGAATTTTCTCGTTGACATTCAGCTTTACCGGATACAGCGTATCTCCCGGCAAAGTCTGTTCAGCGGCAAACGACACGCCGCCACCTAACGCAATCAGAATCGCAAGTAATATTGGCATGGGTTTAAATTTAAAGTTAGTTGTTATTGTTCCCAAAATCGACCTACGTAGGTGCTGACGATGGGCAATCTCATTTATTACATAGGCTCGGAGCTGAATCTTTTCGCCCTCGGACAGCTTTAAATTTCGAGCTTCGGATATAAGTTGTTTAATGGATTTAATCATGTTTCTCGTTTTCGATAATTTTCTTGAGTTCTTTCAAACCGCGATGAATTCGGACTGAAACCGTGTTCTCCCGCTCGCTGATGATTCCGGCGATTTCCTGAACCGGCAGATCGTCAATATAGCGCATGACGATAACATCGCGGTACGATTTCTTCAGGCAATCCAGAAGAGCGGTCAGTTCCCGCCCGGAAAGCATCGTCATGATCGCTTCGTAATCATCATTGGCCACATCAAAACCATCTGCCTGCAGGGCGTCCAGAGATTCATCTTTCTTCTTGCGGTAGTGATCAATGATAAGATTGTTCGCAATCCGGAATACCAGAGCCTTCGCGTTCGAGATTTGGTCATCATGCTTCTCGAGATATTCCCAAAATCTGCAGAAGACCTCTTGAACAGCGTCTTTGGCTTTTTCGCGGTCGGAAAGCCTGAAATAGCAATGCCGGAAGACCTTATCCGCCAGTTCGTCATATATTTTTAAAAATTGCTTTTCTTTATTACTTTCCATTTTTGGAGACGTATTGGGATGTCCTTTATTACTTCTCTTGCAGATCTAGGCAAACCGAATTTATGCAGTAACGCTTGCCACCCATACCATACCATATTTTGCCTAAAAATCCATCGCTGATTTGACATCTAAAAGAGGCTGGGGTAGCATAGCTTAACTAATCATTCATTTAATTAATCCATAGCTTAATGGAGACCATGAAAAATCTCAAAAAATACATAGCCATCGGCATATTTGTCGCCGTCGGTTTGTTGGCGACGGGCCAGGTCCAGGCCTATTTTTACCAGCCCCAGCCTCGGGCGTATAATCCTTATTCTTATAATTACGGCTACAGTTACGGCTATGGCCGTTATGACACGGTAACGCCGATGATCCAGAGCCACATTAATTTCGTGAGCAACTTTACCTACATTCCCGCGCCGATTCACCCTTATTTCTTCACCCATTACTACAACCCTTTCCGATGGTAAGATAATCGGACTCGCAAATCATTTTCCAAGTTCGTAACCTAAAATCCCGCTAAGCGGGATTTTAGATTCATAAAATTTTTAGAAAATTTTATGAAAAATAAACATTACAAGCTCGCGTCCGATAAATACGAAGACGGCCGCCGAAATACCCTCGCCGATTAGAAGCCCGAGCACAAACTTTTTGATGTCAATTTTAAGCCAGCCGCAGATGTAGCACATCACGTCGGTCGGGGAAAATGGAATAAGACTCCAGCCAATGACGATAGGCAGTTCATTTTCCCTCATCACCGTCTTGAGTTTGAGAATCGCTTTCGGGTGCTTCCTCTCAAAAAAATCAGCCAAACCCAGAAATTCAGCAAAATAATAAACGCCCACCGATGAAACCAGGACTCCGGCCAGGGCAATCAGATAAGCCGCGGCCGGTGGCAGAAAGGCTAAGCCCAAGAGAATCAGATAGGTTGCCGGAATAAACGTAAACCCCCGCACCACCCCGAGCATAAAAAATATCAGCGACCGCCAAGCCAGTGAAAGATTAACGACCTGGGCAAATTGAGCTTTCACGGAATCCGACTTAAAAAAGAACAGATAGAGAGCGAAGATAATCGCAAAAAACCAGACCCAGAAAATAATGCTCCGGCCTTTGATTCGAAAGCCTTTTGCCATTTTATATTTCCTCACTGACCAGGCGTTCGAGCGGTTTTAAAAAGTAAGAACCGGGGATAAAGGGTAGAAAGATATTACGCAGCTGATTCATGAACCCGGACGCCATCATAACTGATTCAATCCGATGAGCCGCCTTCTTATACGGTTCTAATCTTAAATTACGTCGCTGACTAAAATTGGCCAAGGCTCCATCAATATCACCCGTCTTTGATAATTCATCAGCCAGGACACAGGCATCTTCAAGCGCTAAAGACGCGCCCATACCCATCGCTGGAGATAAGGCATGCTGGGCATCACCAATTAATACGATACGATTTTTATACCAGTGATTCAGCTGGACATACATGCAGTCGTTATAAAGAATCTCCTGCCCAGAAGGAACAGATTCAATAATTCCTGTTATCGGTTCCCCGAACTCTTTAAAGGTTTCCAAAAGACTCTCTTTTCTTTGTTCAACATTATCCGGGCCAGGTTTTTTGAGCGCCGTCAGTGAAAGCATTGACCGTTCACGGAGTGGGAATAGAGTTGCCAATTTACCGGGCACGGAAATACCAACCGCACCTTTTGACAATTTAAATTTACTATCAATCCACATGACCCAGATTGACCAGCCGTAATTTTTCAGATAGCCAGGACCAAAGATATTTTCCCGAGTCCAGGAATGAATACCGTCGGCGCCAACAACCAAATCATATTCGGATCTTGTTCCATTTGAAAATTCAACATTAACTGTCTTATTTGCAACATTGTTCTGAATTGCTACAGGCTTAGTATTAAGATGAACGATATTTTGATCAATCTGGCTGACGATTGTTCGATGTAATAGGGCGCGGGGTATAAAAACCGGGACACCAAGAGCTTTAACATGGCTGAGCAGAACTTGATTCAACAACCTATGTTGCGGGGTTTCAAAGACTTCCCAAGGCACTTCATAGCCTTCCTGATCAATACTGGTATCATCAATCCCCGCCTCCTTTAAAATCCTTCGCCCATTTGCCCAAAGAGCAATACCGTAACCGATATTTTTAAACTCCGGAGCCTGTTCGATCAGTGTGATTTCGCACTGAACATTGTGTTTTCTCAACTGCCTGGCCAGCATGGGCCCGGCGATCCCGCCGCCGATGATGAGTATCCGCATATCAATATTGTATCATTATCTGCCGCCGGTTATTTCCACAGCATAACTCCGTTCATTTTATTTCAATTACCTTATTCCTGGCCCGCCAGCCTTGAGTTATCCTGACATTGGAGTGGTTAACCTTAAAGTATCCGGCCAGCGAATTGATTATGGCCCGATTTGCCAATCCATTCACTGGCGGCTCCTTAACCGCGACTTCAAAATTTATGTCGTCTATCTTTTTTATGTAGGCGCTGGGCGCGTCGGGCTTTGCCTTTACGTTGATTGTCATCTTTTATTTATAAGTCGTTTAAAATCCTTTAGCACCTCTTCGACGTGCAATTCAGGCTTAACGTTTTCGTAGATTTTCGCGATCTTCCCCGCGGGATTAATTAAAAAAGAGGTGCGCATGGTGCCCATATACTCCCGGCCCATAAATTTCTTTTTGGCCCAGACGCCGTATTTTTTGACGACTTCTTTTTTCTCATCCGCCAGCAAGGTGAACGGCAGGCTGTATTTCCCGGCAAATTTTTTGTGGCTTTTGACTGAATCCACGCTTACGCCCAAAACTGAAATTTTTAATTTTTTAAAATCAGGCAGATTGTCGCGGATCGAGCAGGCTTCCTTCGTACAGCCCGGCGTGTCGTCTTTGGGATAGAAATAAAGCAAGACCCATTTGTCTTTGTAATCTTTCAGAGAATGCGCCTTTCCGTCCTGGTCTGAAAGCTTGAATTCCGGCGCTTTGGATTTGATTTTTAGTTTCATAAATTAAGCCAAAATATGCTGCGGTCTTGGGATATCGTCTTTAGGCACTTTGCGCATCGCGAGTAAACCAAAAAATACAAAGACCGTTAGAACTGTGGCCGCCAGCCTGTAACGGGACGGCCCTAATGAAATGGCGTTTGACAGGACAAGACCCCAAACAATAGGCCCGACAAAAGCCGAAACCCTTTCTACTAGTCCGAAATAGGCAAACGTCAAATTATGCTTATCTCTCGGGCACAGATAGCTCATTACTGAACGTGAGACCGTCCAATTCGAACCAAACCACAAGCCCATTATAATCGCCGCGACCACAAATAACTTGAAGTCTGTGATCCAGGCGATAAGAGGCAAAATAATCAGCCAGCCAGATAGAATATATATCAATGTCCTCTTGTGGCCGACTCGATCGGCGATTTGGCCGGAGACCAAACCGCCCAGAGCCGACGTCGCCAGTATCCCAAGCATTAGATATGTTTTGGTCGTATCCGAAATTTTCCAAACTTGTTCTAGGAAAATGGCAAAGTTATTGGAAGCCGTCAGAATCGCGTCATTGAAAAAGAAATACGCGGTGAGGAACGCAAACACGCCGGGTATGGTAAACAAAGTTTTGGTTTCTCTTAGGGAGCGCCTGACTTCAGTTTTGTATGAAAACTCTATTTTCTGGGCCGGCGGCTCTTTAAACAGAATCAGCATCGGCAAAGCCAACAGGAAAAATACCATAACCGCCGGAAGGAGCGTTTCGGCTCTCTGCGAACCGCTGAATAAATTCAAACTGCCCGTAGCAAAAGGCAGAGCGATTAAAAGGCCGGCAATCTGGCCCAAGTAATTCGCGGCGATACCATAGCCGGAAACCCGACCCCGCTTTTCTGGCGAAGCGATGTCATTCAGCAGGGGCGTGTAAAAAGTGAAAGAAAGGAGATAAAAATAGAGGCCGATTGTGAACACGACCAGAGCCTCTATGGTCTGGCCATGAGCGGCAAGATACGAACAGAAACCATACAACACAGCCGTGCCTATTGTCGTGTATCTAAGGCCGGCAATCCGCCGCCAGTATTTGTCCAGCAAGACACCGGTTGTCGGGACAGTCAGTAAAAGCAGAACCGCGGCAATTGGAAAGGCTAAATTGTACCAAATATCCGGAATCCCCTGTTCAATAACCAGCCATTGCGAAAAATACAGAAAAAACACGATAGAAATTATCGAATTCGCAAAATCATACAAAACCCACAAAAATACATTCCTTCGAGTGTTCATAAACATCGCTTAAAATTTCATAATACTATTTTAATTCTAGTGCAATCAAGCCAAACTTTTTAATTTTCTCTTTGTAATTCGGATATTTATATAATTCTTCTTGCCATTCTTTTTCTGAATTTAATTCGGACATTATCCGTTTTAAATTATACGCGCGCAATAAGGACCTGACTGTTGTAAATATTTTTGCCTTTTTAACTTTTTTCTGGAATCTGTCTTTCCCGCAAACCAAAACTACTGAATCTCCGCTCTGGATGTTTCGGTATTTTTCCGAAGCGGCCCTAGTTTCCACAGTTTTCCTGCCGGATTTTATATTCAGAAAAATGTCTTTATTTACCGCTCTGAATCGTAAAGTGTATTTGGGCATATATTTACGTGATAATATTTTTACCTAGAACAGCTTAATGCTTGTAACCGCGTTGTTGACGATGTATTTAATCCTTTTGGCTCTGGTCGCCGGCAGCTTGGCTCTGTAGAGCCAACGATACAGGACTTTCTTTGCCGAAGGCGGATAAGATTTAAAACTAATTTTGGCTTTTGGCTTCTTGGCCAAAGCTTGTTTTAAATCATCGGGCATATCAGGATTTTTTGGTATGCCATAGTCGTGGGTCGGTTTGGACAATCCGAGCTTATAAAATTCCATGCCGTGTTCCGTCATTCTGCCGGCCTTAATTAAACTCTTAGCGTAACTGATTGTATTATCGCTCCAGCGGCTGTTTTTAGTCCGCTTGGAAAAATGTCTGATATATTTAATATCATCCAGACGCTTGATTGTGGTGTCAATCCAGCCAAAACATATTGCTTCCTCCATCAACTCGCGATGCGACGGCGCTGGATGGCCAGTATGGCGTTTATGCAAGACCACCGCAACCTTGGATTCTTTAGCATGATTCTTCACCAGCCATTTCCTAAAATCTTCTAATTTATATACTGTAATCGTCCGCATAATAAAGCACCCCGCCTCAACAAATCTAGCATTTTAATGGTAAATAAAAAAGAGCTGGTCAGGCTCTTTCCCGCCAACTGGCGGATTTTTTTAATGACCGATTTGGGTTAAAAGATCTGTCTGTGGATCAGCCGCCGGTAGGGTTCGCAGCTCAGAGCAAGCTCCTTGTGCGTTCCCTGACCGACGACTTGGCCCTTGTCGAAGACAATCACCTTGTCCACCTTTCGAATCGTGCTGAATCGATGGGCGATGATGATGGTCGTCCGTCCCTGGGCCGCCTTCTCGATTGACTCACGAATGAGCGCTTCGTTCTCCGAGTCCAAATTGCTAGTGGCCTCGTCGAAGATCAGGATGTCAGGCTCCTTGATGAGCGCTCGAGCGATTCCGACCCGCTGCTTCTCGCCGCCGGACAGCTTGATACCGCGTTCCCCGATGATCGTGTCATAGCCTTTCTCGAGTCTCGGGAAGAACCGATTGATACACGACATCTCGGCGATACGGTCCAGGTCTGCATCGGTGATGGAACCACTGCGCCCGTTCAATCCGTATGTGATGTTGTAACGCAGCGTGTGGTCGAACAGCGAGACTTCCTGATCCACGATCCCGATGGATTCGCGGAAATGTTTCAGGTCGAGCACTCGCAGGTCGTTGCCGTCAACGACGATCTGGCCTTCTTCCGGATCTTGAGCGCGGAGCAGAGCGTGGACAACAGTCGTCTTGCCCGCGCCGGATTCTCCGACGAAGGCCACGGTCTGGCCAGGCTCGATCGCGAAGCTGACGTTCTTCAGCGCTGGATGGACCTCCCGAACTGGTTCAGAAGTTTCCTTCTGTTCCTCATCGGGATCATCCCGCCTCTTGTAGCGCAGCGTCACGTTCTTGAACTCGATCCTGCCATGAAACTTATCCGGACGAACCGGATTAGGCAGAATCGTCACGTCGGGTTCGATCGCCAACATGTCGAAGTATTTCTGTACTGACGTATATAGCTGGATGAGCTGTCGATGCAGGTTGCCGACGTTGGAGACTTGCCCCAGCGCCTGGCCTGCCCACGACAGGAACATCACCAGCTGGCCGACGGTGTAATCGCCTCTGTAAACCAGGTAGACCCCGGTCGACAGAATCGAGAACCGCACTAGGTTGACGATCGCATTTCGTATTGACGCGAAGTTGTTGAACCGCGTCGCCACGTTTCGGCCGAAGTCGGAAACCTCTCCGAAACTCTCGTCGCATTCGCGGACTGCCCGCTGCTCTTGTGCGTTGGACAATACCAGCTCCACATTCCGAAGCACTTCTCCTTGAAACTTGGAGTTCTTGTTGTGCATTTCCTCCAGCTTCTTGTAGTCGCCGCGGAAGTGGGTGTTGGTGTAGAGAATGAACGATGCGTAGACGAGGACGCCCAAGAGCGCCACCGAACCAAGCACCGTGCTGAAGTACAGGAGCACCCCGATCAAGAAGATAACTTCTACGACCGTGGGGAGCACCTGGTACAGCGATTGCATCGCCAGAGTCGTCAGCGAATGCTGGCCGCGGCTGATGATGCTCTGCTTGATGCCCGAGTTCTCGCTGATGTGCTGCCCGATCGAAAAACCGAGCACTTTCTCCAGAGTGGTGCGACTCACATGCCTGGGGACGGAGAAATCAATTCGCTTGATCTCGTTCCGTTCCCTGAAGTACATGATCGCAATCTGAAGGAGCGACATTACCAGCGTTGCCGCCACGAGCAGGTAGATCTGACCGATCGGCCTCTTGTTAATGAGGTTGTCGATCACCTTGCCCTGCAAGTACGGCGCCGCGAGGTTCACTGCTTGAGCGCACGCGATGAATCCGAATACTCCCAGCATGGCCCAGCGATAGGGCCGGTAAACCTCGATGACCCTCTTCACGAATTGCTTCACTTGCGGACCTCCTTCTGGGTCTGTTGGGTTAGCTGCTATAGATTGGAAAAGGACGGACTTTGCTTACTATCATTATACCATAAAGTAAGAGTTAACGCAAGTTGAACAAGGGCCCAAAATTGGCCATTTTACCATAGTAAAAACTACAGCTAGACAAGCTTAGAGATAAATCAGAACCGCAATAATACAGGTTTTTGGGTATTCTTAGACATATCTTAATTCAATTGCGTGAGACATTACCCGGTTTCCAATTTCATCATAATCAAAGTATTGTTTATAATCCCGAGGATCAATTAGCTTCATTTCGGTAATATCTTCGTCCGGATCAACAACGAAATCGCTTATGGGCTTAACTGAAGCAAACAAGAATACGAATCGTCTAATCTTGTCTGGGGCATAAATATCTTGGTATCCAATAATCTTTTGATCTAGCACTTCCATATTGGCTTCTTCCTGGAGTTCGCGGACTATGGCATCGGCAATAGTTTCACCCGGTTCTATGCCTCCACCGGGTGGGGACCAGACTTTCTTTGGTCCGTTTACAATAATAAATTTATCGCCATAAAAAGACCACACGCGAACATCTCGCAAGACTTTGCCTTCTAAATTTTTAAGGGGGTCAGCCTCGCAATAAACCAGCTGAATCTCTTGGCCTTCCGAATTGGTGACTGTTTGATTAATAATCATATTATTTTAATGGTCTTGGCCTGGCTCCAAAGCGAAAAGAAATGCTCTACCAGAGGGATTAATGGGGGTGATTTTAGATCTTTTTTACACGATCAACATTATTATTCCAATAACTAAAAAGGTAAGGGAAAATATTTTAACTACCACATGTTTTTCGTAGAAATATACTTTTCCGAATACTACTGACCAAAAAACAGAGGTCGATCTTTCAGCGGCCATGATTATAGATGCCGGAGCAAAAAGATACGCGAAACTGATAATGGCTGAGGTAGCACCCCTACTGAATGATTGTGCGAAAAAAATTCTATGCTTCATGAATTTTATCGGATTTTCATGGCCCAATTTCAAGGAAACAAAAAAGAAATAAATAACTAAGAGTACGTGCATTACAAACTGCTCCGCCTCAACTGAATTAAAATTGCTTATGTCATATTTATAAAGCGAAACCGTAACTACGGCGCCAAAAGTTGAATAAATGACAAATCCTAGACCATTTCGAGACAGGCCATGATTTAAAAAAATGATTATCAATGACGAAACAATGAAAATGACACCCAGCATCTGAATTGGCAGTATGGAGTACCCTAAAAAAAGATCGACCATCAAAAGCATCGGCAAGGTTGCAGTTCTTACAAATCCAAAAGTGCTTCTCTCTGATAACACTATCGCCCAAATAGATACATGAATTTGAATAATCTCAAAAATAAACCTGGTTAAAAACGTCGGTAAAGAGGCAGTTGAAAAAATAAATTCTCCTTTAAACAATATGACCCCAAGAAACCAAAAAGTTCCCCAAAAAAGATAAAGAAAGGCCATCGTATAGACGGTTTCTTTTTTATCATGAATCTCCTTTTTGCCTATTGTCGTAGCAATCTCTTCAAAAAAAGTTCCGATTGCTGTAATGGCTATACCTATCATTTTGATATTTTTACTCTCTCCGGTCTCTCGATACTTCTTCGATAAACTCAGGACAGTTGCGCTGACTATTTAATTAAAGCAAGTTTCTTTTTTCGACGCCAACCTTTGATTTCGGCTTCGCGCTTGCGGGCTGAAATTAAGGTCGGAAACTGTTCAGAATATCTTAACACCACTGGTCTTCTTATTTTTGTATAGTGCGCACCCCATTTTGATTCATTATGCTGTTTTATTCTTTTTACTAAATCATTGGTACAACCTACATACAATGATTTGTCTGCACATTCTACAATATATACGAAATACATAGGCATTTCGCTCTGCTGAGCTCAATGACTTCGTCGCCATTTTATGAGGGCCGAAGGCACTGAGGAGCGGTAGCGACGAAGTGCTGCGGGGCTTGGATTCGGACCAAGATAAACGGCTTCAAAGGCCGCTGTCCTACCATTAGACGACCCCGCAATTTCAAAAATATAATCAGGTAATGACTTGATAATTATGCTCTATTTCAGGGGTTTCTTCAAGTTATCCGGCCAAATTAAAACGTCCCACAACCCCCAACTATCACTCTCGACCCGAGAGTGATAGTTGGGGGTTGATTTTAATTAAACGAGACAAAATGGTGCGGAAGATAATCCAGACGAATAACACTGGTCGAACATGCTTAACAGAGGCGCCTGACAAGTTATAGTTGAAGGACGGCGAGTTCGAGGGGGAGCTGGGGTATGGGCGAGAATTTGATTTGGCTGCGGGCGGTTGTGAAGGCGTTTATGATTTTGATTATTTTCACGTCGTCCAATGTTTTAAAGGCGGTAAGCTGGGCATGGATTCCCGGCCCGTACATAGCCGCCGATAAAGCCGGATTTACATTTGAAAGAAGGACGCTTCGGGTATAGGCGATAAAATCTTTGGCAAAATGATCCAGATCCAGACCGGCATCGTGAATTTCATGGATCAATCCGATTGCCGATGCTTTATCCCCCGAAGCAAGGAATTCAAGAAATTTGGGGTGATAAGAGCTGGGAATAAGACCTAGTATTCCTAAAATTTCAGCTTCTCCGACACTGCCTTGGGCAGCGATGTTTCTTATCTTGGTAAGAGCAACCTCGGCGTCGCGCAAGGCTCCGTCGGCAGATCTGGCCACCGCCAAAAGGGCATCGTCGGTAATTTGAATTTTCTCGGCTTTCGAAATTGCTTTCAGTTTTGAAAGGATTTCCTGCGGCGTCAGACGCTTAAAGTCAAACCTTTGGACTCGCGACAGCACGGTCGGCAGAATTTTGTGAGGTTCGGTCGTAGCAAGAATAAATATGACATGGGCCGGCGGCTCCTCAAGAATTTTCAAGAGCGCGTTAAAGGCCGACTTAGAGAGCATGTGGGCTTCGTCAATCAGAAAGATTTTGTATTTTCCGCCGGGGGCGGAGACCATCGCTGAATCGGTCAGCTCGCGTATATTATCCACGCCGGTTTGAGAGGCCGCGTCAATTTCAATCAAATCAAGAGAGGTGCCGTTATTGACGGCGAGGCAAGATTCGCACTTATTGCACGGAATGTTCGGCTTCTCAATAAAATCGCCGCCGACTTTTCCAAAATCGGCGCAGTTTAAGGCTTTGGCCAAGATTCTGGCCAGAGTAGTTTTGCCCGTCCCCCGCGAGCCGGTAAACAGATAAGCGTGGCCGATTCGGCCGGTTTTTAAAGCTCCCAGAAGCGTCTGGACGACATGATTTTGACCGACTATTTGCGGGAATGTCTGGGGACGATATTTTCTGTATAGCATAGGAGTTGAGAGTTTACAGTTGAGAGCATCTGAAATCAAGATTCAAATTTTTTAATCATCACCGCGAGCAAGCCCATAAAGCTCTTCCTTGGGAAAATAAGAGGTTGATTTATATATTAAAGTGACTAAATGAATGGCTTTTTGCCAAACAATTAGATCTTTGTGAGATTTAGACATCTGCCTAACTGTAAACTGTAAACCCGAAACTGTAAACTAGTTTTTGAAGACGGCCTTTTTAAAGCCGACGAAGGAGACGACGAGAGCCACGGCGGAACCGATGACGGCACCGACATTAGCCCAAGTCTCGGGGCTGAAGTTTAAAACCGGACTCATATAATTGACGACTAGGGAAGCAACACTGACGTTGACGATAAAAGCCGCGATTGTGACCATTACAAATTTGCCGAATTCCCTGCCGCCGCCCCGGCTTTCTGCGGAATCAAAGGCCCAGTATTTATTCCAGACGTAGCTTGAAATCAAAGCCACGCAGAAAGAGGCTGTCTTCTCGATCGAATAGCCGCGCCCGGAGGTGTGGCCGGTATAGGCGATCAGAAGATTCAAGATCCCGAAATCAACGGCTGCATTCGTAAAACCAATCGCCGCAAATTTGCCGAATTGGTTGAAGAAAGGGAACCACTGGCCCAGAAAATACCCCAGAAGTACGCCCAGTATCCATAAAATCGGAATGACGATGATAAACCCGACGGCCCAAGCCGGACTGGCAAAAAGATCCGGTCTTAAAAAATATAAAATCCGCCACAAAATCAGGCCTGTAATCAGGCCGGTTATGATCGCGAAGCCCAAATCTTTTTTTCCAAACTTATTCATAAAAAATTGATGCTCACGAGACCGTAATTCCAGCAGGAATTTTACGGCGTTCCCGATTGGGGCAATACGGCCGGGCGAACATTAAACTTAGCATTGATTTCAGCTTCGACATCGGCCCGATAGCGCGAATATTTGTGGCGCGATAACTGCTTCAAATATTCGGCCATTTCCGGATTGCCGGCGTCAAAAACCCTTTCTGTTTCAAGTCTAATATTGAAGGGTAAAGTGGTCTGACCGTTGATAAGCAGGTTGAGGTAGCAATTAAGATTATCAATGTTCATAATATCCTGCGGCGTGAATGTCGGTTCAAATTTATTTTTCATAAATTCGGCGTCATCCGGGCCGATACGGAAAGAAGCAATCGAACCGACGTTGCCGAAAACAGAGTCGCGAATCGAGTCTTTAAGCTGTTTTATAAACTGGTGGGCCAAAATCAAATTAAGCCGATACTTGCGGGCTTCGGAAAGTATAGTCGCAATGCTGTCGGTCGTAAAATTATGGAATTCATCAATATACAAATAAGTGTCGCGGCGGATCTTCTCATCGCTGTCCACACGTGACAGAGCCGCCATCATCAGTTTACCGACAATAACCATGCCCAGCAAGTTCGCGTTAATCTCGCCAATCTTGCCTTTTGATAAATTTACAATCAGGATTTTGCCTTCATCCATCGCCTGCCGAAAATTGAAAGCGCTTTTCTGCTGGTTGACAATCGGCCTCAAGAACTCGTTAAAGATGAACGAGGTAATCTTGGAGGTGATATAAGGCGCCATATTGGAAAGGCTTTGATCGCCCTGCGCTTTTTCGGCCTCCAACTGCCAGAACTGTGACACGAGCGGATTCGTCTCCCGGCTTAATTTATCTTTACGATAGGCATCGTCAACCAAGACCCGGGAGATATCGGCCAGCGTCGGCGCTTCATGGGCGTAGTCGTCCAACAGCAAGAGGGCCGAGTTTTTAAAATATTTTTCGAACATCGGGCCGCCGGTCGCTTTGAGGTCGTAAAGTTTTTCGAAAATCCCAAAGAGCTCGTCTATGACCATGGACTTCTGCTCGGGATGATTCGGATCAATTTCAAGCATGTTTAAACCCATGGGATAGTCAATGTCGCCGGGATTGAAGTAAATAACTTCTTCGGCCCGAGCCATCGGCACGATTGAAAGTGTGAACTCGGCAAACTCGCCGTGGGGATCAATCAGGCAGACGCCTTTGCCGTTTTCAACATCCTGGCGGAGCATCGCTTTCATCATCGTGGATTTACCGGTCCCGGTCTGGCCGATGATGTACAAGTGGCGGCGGCGGTCTTCATCCGTCATACGCACGAGACTCTCCACGCCTCGAAATATATTTCGGCCCAAAGCGATGCCCTCGGCGGGCAAATTCAGCGGCGGCGGCGCGGATTTTGATTTAACAAATTTAACCCCGGGGGCATGGCGGGGCGCTGAAAAATGATAGAGACCGGTTAGTTCTTCCGTTGAAAGCACGGATTTTTGTTTTTCGTTAAAAACCCGAAATGAAAAATTAAATAAAAGCGAGCGCAGTGACCGATCCTTGAGCTTTTTGACCGAAAAGCTGTTCTGATCCTGCGTCGAGAACTGGACCAGCGCCCCGGAAAGCATATCCAACAGCTGGCCGGCCCTTGGTTCAGTCTCGGCCGAAACGATAAGCCGGATATTAACGTCGAACCACGGTTTAACGGCCTTGGCCTGAATATTTTTGATGACCTCTTCCTCAAAAGGAGTGACAACTTTAGGCGGTTCCTTGGCCGCGTCTTCGGGCTTAACTTCTTTGGGCGGATGCTTGACCCGCTTTACCGCGTCCTTGAGCTGGTAGCCGCGCTGCATTTCCTGGACGACTTTTTGGGCAAAACCGCGCTGTTTGTCGGCGTGAGCCGGTTTGAATAGAATCTGTATCGCCGCGCCCTCCGCTTCATGTTCGATTTTAGAAAAAGCGGTCAGGATCTCGCCGAGCGGATCTTTTTCAAGTTTCTGATAAGTCTTAACCGGCAGGATGGCATCGTTTTCTAAGGAAACATAGGCCCCCGCGGCTGTGCCGCGGGGATTGAAAATCGTATAGTCTTTAATCTCCTGAATTTCCGCTTCGGCGTAAAGGCCGTGAATCTGTTTTTGAATGTTATCTTTCAGGCTTCTGGGCACAGCCATGTAAAATTGAATATCCCGGCCCGTATTCTGAACGGCCACTTCCAGACCGATGTAGGGCTCGCCGTAAACAAAACGGTTCCAGCCCTTGGCATGAATATTGGTGAATGACGAATAGAGCTGTTCCATCACCCCGATTAATTCCTTTTCCGGCTTTTGGGAACTGCCGGGATCGGCCGGATTCAGGCGCGGCAAAGTGACTGAAAAAAGAACCATGTTCAAGGCTCGGGCAATCGAACCTTTAGAACGCATCGAATTAAGGACGACAAAGCCGGCAACAATGATCAATATCAGGACGATGCCGTAAATGCCGAATAAAAAAATAGACACGATGATTTAAATAGCGACTGACAATTTGCAATCCGCGGCTGAAGACATCACAGTTCCGGAAGTTTGCCGGATTGAACCATCTCCCGAAAAGTTTTGTCGGAAGATAAAGCCGCATGGAATTCGTCAGTCAATGCCGGATTATTTGCGTCTTTTACGGACTTGATAACGGAGAAAGGCCCTTTTTGGGCAGCGGCGGCGACCCAGTTGTCCACCATGGCCCGCTGTTCTTCAGAAAGAAACTCATTACTGTGGCCGGGTTCGTGAGAAGAAGCCGTAAAGTCCGGGACCTCCAACTGGATCAAATTTTCCGCCGTTTCTGAAACGGCCCGATGTTCATGCGCGTCCGGTAAAGCCGGCTCTGGTAAATCATGGCCGCCTTCGGCGGCTTCTTGTTTGATTTCAGCCAGGCGGCGCTGGTATTCCTCATTTAATTTTCTAACCTGCTCATCCGGTGAACTCTCATTCATGGGGTTGGTCTTTTAATTTTTCAAATAATTCTTCGCCGGCGGCATCAGCGGTTTTCTGTTGCTCTTCAGTCAGTTTGGCCCAGCGCTCATCCTGCTGTTTCAGGAAAAGCTCCACCTCAAAAATAACCGTATCCATTTCGTCTTTTTCATTTTGAAGAGCGTCCCTCAATTTAAAGACCAGATTCTCGGGCATATCGCCGATATTCTTTAGAATCAAATCTTTTATTTTTTTATCTAAAAAAGATTCGGCGAGCAATTCCCCTATTTCAGCTGCGAGTTGTTGGATTGTTTGAGACATAAGCGCCAATCTAGTTTTAAAGTTTTGGTTTTTATTTGATCTACAGCGCGGCGGCGATACCGGCCTTAATGACGGCGATGACTTTCGCCGCGCCGGACATAACCAGAGGGAAACCCTTGGCGAGAGCGGTGTCTTTTGCCACTCCGGCTGCGGTCTCCGGCCATAATATCTGCCCAGCGCTGGTTACAACCTTTATGCCGCTGTCCTTGCAGATTTGAATGGCCACTTTCATGATCTGCCCGTTTGTCGGATTTGAAACTCCTTCAGCGACCAGCTGTTTCTTGGCCATCGCCCAGACGGTGGTTTCAAGTTTTGCGGTCACGGCTTCCTTGGTCGCACCCGCCGCGGCCTTGGCCCCTTCGGCAATGAACAGCTTATAGCCGACAAATGAGACAAGACCCCATAAAGCCGTCTCAATCGCGCCGGCCACGATTCTTCTTCTCCAATGCGGCTCCAGATTCTGACGCAAGACACCGGTGATTTCTTTGGCGTCCAGCTCAATATGGGCCGCCCGCATGCCATTGAGCCTTTTCTGAAGCTCGACGGCTATTTTATTTTTGGCTTCTTCGGTCAGGACATTTTGGCCGCTGTAGCCTTTATATTTAGCCAGTTTGGATTCAAGCTGAGAAACGAGATTTGTAATTATATTATCTATTTTGGCGTTATTTTCGGAAACCTTGCGAGCAGTTATTTCTTCAGAAATTCTGTCAATCCTTCTAGAGGTAACGCCTGTCGTGCCTTCGCGGCCGGCGCGGGCGACGGCACTTTTGATTTCTTCGGCTTCGGCCAGCGCTTCTTCGAGAGACAAGTTCTGCTCATGCTGAATCTGAGCGGCAAATTCATTTACCTCTTTGGCGGTTGAGCTCGTGCCTTTCGCAAATCTTCGAGCTTGATAGTATTCCCGGCCGCCGATAGTCATCAATCCTATCAGGCGTTCTTTGATCCAGCCCTTCCAGGTGCCTTCAGGCGGCTGGGGCGCGGCCTGCCGTTCGGCGGCCGGTTGCGGAGCGGGAGCGGCTTCCGGATTCTGTTCGGGCGCGGCAGGGCCGGCGGGCGCGGGTGGTTCAGGCGGCTGGGGTGGTTCAGGCGGTTCAGGCGGTTCAGGCGGCCGGGGCGGTTCAGGTGGAGCCGCATCGCCCGCCTCTACGGCGGCCGCGGGCTGTTCGCCTCTGATTCGGCGTCTTCCGGCTTCATATCCGCGTTTAACGGCATCCATAAACCGGCGGCCGAAACCGACCCGTTCATTATTTAATTCCTCATCAATGCGCGCCTGTTCTTTGCGCATCTTGCGAATTTCGTTTCTGATTTTAATTACTTTGAGCGCGTTCCAAGCCGGAATTTGTTCAAGCTCGGCCTGTTTGGCTTCAATATCAGCGTCGAGCCTTAAACGGGCGTCTTTAAGCAGGTTACGCCGGGCGGCTCTTAATTCGGCCTGGCTCCTTTCAAAATCAAGATTAACCGAGTCAACGGTTTCGGAAGCCGGAGGGACAGCTTCTGGAATTGCGACATCGGCATGAATTCTGGCTTCTCCGGCGGGATTTGCTTCGCTTGAAATACCGACTTCGGAATCGGCAAGCATGATTGCCCGTAAGGCCTTCCTTCGGTCCGTCAATTCCTTGAGTTCGCCCTCTAAGTCCAAAGCGGTGACGCCCCTGGCTGTTCCTTTGTCGTAATTCGGGCCGGCATTTTGGATAACTCTTTTAAGCCAAGTGATCCGATCTTCGGTAGCCTTTAATTCGTGGGCGCGGCTTTGATTGGTCTCGGCGATAACGGCGGGCGCGATTTGTTCGGGATTTAAGTCCCTGAACCTTTCTTCAACTTCTTTAAGCTTAGTCAGGCCTCCCAGCTCTACTTGCTCATCTTCGGGCAACAGCTCCAGCTGGTCTTTCCAGGCACGATGCTTTTCTTGAAAAACAGTTTTGAGTTCCACGTAGCGGGTTTGGTCTTCGGGCGATAAATCAGCGACCTTTTTGCCGTGGCGGAAAGCGATCATTTCTCGACGGGCCGAAAAGGCCTCTTTTTGAAGACCAAGGACTTCTTTAAATTCCGGAGGCGGAGCGGCAGTTTCGGCCGGAGCCGAATCACCCGAGGGCTGGACCGGCACCTCCGGCGCCGGCGCTGGAGCCGGTTCTGGAGCCGGAGTAGGCGCTAATTCTGGAGTCGGAGGTGGTTCCGGCGAGAAACCGATTGGATTTCTTTGGAAGCTTTCAGGAGCCGGCGGCGGAACGTCAATCGGCTGCGGCGGAATCGGCTCGATTACCGGCGGAGAGATTGATTTTTCAGAAGGCCTAAAACCAATCGGATTAATCGGTTTAGCTTCTGGATTGCCCGGACCGACCGGGTAAGAGAAACCTTTGCTTAACTTTTCAGGCATGGTTTAATTTTAGAACAACGGCAGGAATTTCCAATCCGCGCGTGTGGATAATAAAAACGTTATTTTTGTTAATATCAATCGTATGACGCATAGATTCAGATACAAGATTATCCTTGTTCTCTTGATTATTGCCGTAGCGGCATTTTTCCGGCTCAATAACTTGAAGTCGGCCCGGCCCGGATTATATCCGGATGAAGCAATGAACGGCTCGAACGCGATCGTTGCCAACCAAACGCGCGACTATAACGTGTTTTACAGTGAAAACAACGGCCGTGAGGGTTTGTTTATAAATTTACAGGCGCTCTCCATAAAACAATTCGGCAATCAGCCCTGGGCTTTGCGGGGAGTTTCGGCAGTAATCGGCATTTTAACCGTTCTTGGCCTTTATTTTCTGGCCCGGGAGCTTTTCGGCTGGCAGATCGGCGCAATTTCAAGTTTTCTTCTGGCAATTTCTTTTTGGCACGTTAATTTTTCGCGGATCGGATTCAGGGCGATCATGGTGCCGTTTATCCTGGTTTATGTTTTTTACTTCCTCTGGCGGGGCCTGCGGCGATCCCATTTTCAGGATTTCTTCTGGGCCGGTATTTTCATGGGTTTGGGCTTTTATACTTACACCTCTTTCCGGGCCGCGCCGATCATATTGATCCTGATACTGGCAAATTACTGGCTGTTCATCAAAAAGGATTATAGCCGAACTGAATATCTTCACGCGCGAAACCGGCTCTTAGCCGGTTTCGCGATGCTCTTTCTGGTAACTTTCTTCGTGGCTCTGCCCATCGGCGTTTATCTCCTTAAAAATCCGGGACAATTCATGACCCAGGGGCATCTAAGTGTCTTTGGGCAAGAAGAACCTCTGCGCGAGTTAGCCCAAAGCGTTGTCAGAACTTTAGGCATGTTCACCTTTTCCGGCGATTACAATCCCCGTCATAATATCCCCGGTGCGCCGATGCTGGGCTGGCCGATCGCGATTTTATTCGGACTCGGCTTCATTAAAGAACTGGTTCATTGGTTGCGGCGCAAGCACGGCCATCTCTCACCCGTTCATACCCTTCTCTTTGTCTGGTTTTTTGCCGCTTTACTGCCGGGATTTTTATCAACCCAGGCTCCGCATGCTTTAAGGGCAGTAGGCGTCATCCCGGTGGCCATGATTTTTGCGGCCAGAGGTTTGTGGTGGATTTTCCATTCTTTGGAGGACTGGGAGGCGGTGAGCCGGCCGTGGGATAAAAACAAGCGCTACTTCCTAGGACCGATTGTCGCTCTCGTCGCTCTTTTGGGAGCTTTCGGCATATATGAATACAACCGCTACTTTAAGGTCTGGGCCTCCAGCCCGGAAACCAAGTCGGCTTTTTCCGAGGAATATTCAAAAATCGCCGGCAAAATCAACGCTCTGCCCGATTCAACTAAAAAATACGTCATCGTAAAATCAGGCGAAATCGAAGCTTATGGCCTGCCGATCAAAGCCCAAACGGTCATGTTTCTGACCAATACAGTTACGCCCGCGGATCAAAGAGCAAAAAATCTAATTTATCTGACGGATATCCGGGCCAAAACTTTCAGATTCGACTCGAAAGGCGTCATCTTTGAAATTAAATAGCCTCGATGAAAAAGCATATCGCACTTGCTCTGGTTATTATCATCGCCGCGAGTATAACCGCCGCGGCCAGCGCCTGGCGGGATTCGCCAATCGTTGATGAAGTGCCTCATATCGGAGCGGCTTATTCTTACGTTTTCGACCGGACTTTCAAATACAATTCCGAACACCCGCCGCTGGCCAAGGATCTCGCCGGTTTGGCTCTCCTGCCTTTGGGAATAGACCCGGCCGCAAGCGGCAAAAATATTGAAAGCCAGTGGGATTTCGGCCGCTACTTGATTTACCACTCCGGAGTGGAGCCGAGCTTGATTATCCACGCCGCCAAGCTGGCGATGATTCCGCTATTCATTATCGCCGGCCTTATTATTTTTGTCTGGACAAAAAAAATATACGGCCCGCGGGTGGCGGTACTGGCTGTTTTTTTATTTTCTTTCTGTCCGACAATCATCGCCCACAGCCGGTTTGTCACCACCGACATTGCCGCTCTATTCGGCGTCTTATTCTCGACCTATTTTTTCTTAAACTACCTCGAGATCCGGAACCCAAAAAACTTCTGGCTGGCGGCGGTCTCGTTCGGCATCGCCCTCCTCACAAAATTTTCGACATTCCTTTTGGCGCCATATTTTTTAATTCTGGCGATAATCTGGGCTTGGGCTGCGAAAACAAGGACGCCCCTTGTAATTACAAGGGGCGTCCTTGTAATGGTTCTCGGTTTTATCGTTATCGTCGGGCCGATATATCAGATCCACATCCTTAATTACTCCCCCGCGGAACAGAAAACTAACACTGAAAATCTTTTAAAAAGTTACCCCCTGCCCGTGTTCTCGGATTTACTCATTTGGTCCGCGGATAAACCGCTTCTCCGACCATACGCCCAGTACAGCCTGGGGCTGACAATGGTTCTCCAGCGGGCCGAAGGCGGCAACCGAACTTATTTCCTGGGCAAACTCTCGAACACATCGTTCAGGTCTTACTTCCCGGTCGTGTTCCTGCTGAAAGAACCTATTCCTCTTTTGATTTTAATCGGCCTGTCTTTGTGGTTCGGCTTAGGCAGATGGTTCAGAAAAAGCCAAAGTCTAAAAAACAAGATTGCCGATCATTTTCCCCAGTTTGCGATGATGTTATGGATCGTTATTTACGCCGCGGCAAGCATCAGCGGCAATCTTAACATCGGTATCCGCCACCTGATTCCGATCTACGGATTCATGTTCATTCTTATCGCGGGGCAAGTAGAAAGTATCTTGTATAAAGTATCTAGTATCTGGTATAAGAATCATTCAGCACCAAGTACTAAACTCCTATCTCCTAATCCCCATTTCCTAACTCCTATCTCCTATCTCCTAATCCTCCTGTTAGTCTGGTACTTCTTGGAGTCTGTGTTTGTGTATCCTTACTACTTGGCTTACTTCAACCAGTTCGCGGGCGGGCCTTCCGGCGGCCACCGCTATGTCGTGGATTCCAATTTGGATTGGGGCCAGGATCTTTGGCGGTTAGCCGACTTTGTCAGGGACAATAAGATCCAGAATATTTCTCTGGATTATTTCGGCTGGGCCGAGCAGTCGTATTATCTAGGCAGCAAGTTTAAATGGGTCACGTCCGGCCAATATCCAAGCAAGGAGCAATTCCTGAAAGACAATCCCGGCGGCGGCTGGCTGGCTGTATCCGCGACCTATTTTCAGCAGGACGTCGCGGGGCCCAACAAATATTACGCTTGGCTGGATGTCGTCCCCCGCGACAGTGTCGGTCATTCTATTTTTGTGTGGCATGTTACTCGCTAAATACTTTTCTCTCGCTACTTTCTTCGCCTGTCTTATAGCTTCAACTTCGTCAGAATGCCGAACAAATAGGCCACCTTGCCGAACTTCGTTCGGTTTCCTATTTGTTACCTGCCTGCCGGCCCGCTTACCGGAGGTCAGGCAGGTAGGCCGGTCGGTCGACTTTCGTCACTATTTATAAATGCTTCGATCGAAGTATTTATAAATAGTAGGTTTTGAATATATATACAGGTCTTGCCTGTGTATGATTAGGTGCCTACAATCTCGCCCCCACACCCATGCATGGGTGTGGGGGCGAACATTTTTTAATTAAAAATCGCGGAGCAAGCTCGACGCGATTTTAGGTCGGCGGGTGAGAGCCCTCTCACCCGCCGACTACTTATTAGGACCCTTTTTTTACTTACCAGGCGATGGGGTCAATCTCACCTGGCAGTCCGGCACTTCTTCGCACCTTACAAGGCGCGGGCGCCTGTCGACACGGGTTTGTCACGCAGCGGAGATTTCATCTTCGCCTCCTTTCCTTGGGAAAGTTAGCTACACGCTGCGTGACGATACGATGGCCGCCGGGCCGGTGGAAAGAGGAACGCTCCTTTCGGGTTGGTTCCATCATCTTAGCCGGGCCGCGGCCAATAGCGGTTGGTGGCAGGCTGGCCGCCTGTCGCGCCTTTACGTAATAGGCGCGAGAGCGCACCCCCATTGTCGCGGCCGAAGCCGTAATGGGTTGCCCGCCACCAGAAGTTAGGCTGCCGATCCGGCGATGGGATGAGATGGACGCATCGCCCACGTGTTGTGGGAGGGGGTCTCACTCCCGCATCACGTGCGGACCGGCAGCCTAGAGTTGAACCCTGTACGGGCTCGCAAAAGTCCCCTAAACAGTAATGCTAACGGCCCAAACTATAATAACTATGTGTTGCCTGATTACTGACTAATTGGTTCCCGACACTGCAGTGTCACGGATCATCGATTTCCTAGGGAAATCGGGACTTTTGCGAGCCCATTTCTGGGCTCTTTATAAAGAACTGTAGATATCAATTATAGCAAATCCCATCTATAAAGTCAACTGTGCACAAAAATAGGCCGAAAAGGCCCCAAAATGGCCCTATTTATAGTAAACGCGGCCGTCAAACCTTAAATCCACATATCGGGGCAAAAAATCAGATTTATCAATCTTTTGATTCTTGAATATCTGCAGAACCTTAATTTGGCCGGGAATATCGGAGTCCAAACTGAACTGCAGAGGGTAAGTCGCCCCGGATTTCAAATCGGATACGACGATATTGAATTCCATCGAGTTTCCGGCGGGGATGACGGCATCTTTGGTTTTGAAATCTAAGTTCGAAAGAGCGGGAATTACTGTCTGGATTGCTTTCAAATACCGCTTGTCAACCGCCGGTGTTTTGCCGGCATTTCTTTGGTCGTGAATATTGAGCAGTAAAAAACCGGATGAGGGCGGCACTTCGCCCCAAGCCACGCCTTCAGAATCAAAATAGCGGCACTTTTCCTGAACGCACCAGATGCCTTCCGCTTCCCGTTCTTGGGCTCTGATTTTTATGCCGTGGGGATAGTCTTTCTCTATTGATACGCCTTTAAGAAATGTGAATCTGTCCATCATTTCGCTTGAGATCTCGTCGGGATCAAAGAAAAAGATATTGCCGCCAATAGGGATTCCGGCGATCTTGCGATTGATATGACCCTCAATGACTTCGCTTAATTCATATTGATGTTCCGAACTTAAGTCTTCAAGAGCGATGGCATTTATCTTGAGCCACGGCGTGAAAAATAAAAGATAGACGACGCAAAACAACAGCGCCGCCGCGGCGGCGGCGATAAAGAATATTTTCAACTTAAGCCGGCGGAGACGTTGAGCCGCCAGTTTGTCTTTATATTTAAGATTTCTGATATTGGCCGCTCTCACTTTTTGATTTCTTTCTGGCCGCCCATATATTTCCGCAGGACTTTAGGAATTTCGATCGAGCCGTCTTTCTGCTGAAAATTTTCGAGGATGGCGATCAGGGGCCGCTGGGACAAGGCCGTGGCGTCATTAGTATGGACAAGTTCCGTTTTATTATCCGAGCGGCGAACCAGAGTTCGCAACCGTCTGGCCTGAAAGTCGGTCATGTAGTCGGCGGTATGGGTCTCTCGGTAAGCATTCTGGCCGGGAAGCCAGACTTCAATATCCACACCGCGGGCATTAGGCATACCGATTTCCGCGGTGCATTTTAAAACAACCTGAAAAGGCAAACTGAGCTGTTCCATCAGATGCTCTTGAACAGCCACGAAAAACAAGTGCTCATTGATGCCGTCTTCCTTGACAGTGAAACTTTCCATCTCCAATTTATCAAACTGATGCATTCGCAAAATACCCTCCATGTCTTTGCCGTATGTCCCGGCTTCACGGCGGAACGCGGTGGTATAACCCAGATAACGGATCGGCAACTCGGATTCGTTTAAAACTTCATTCTGATACATCGGGGCCAAACTATGTTCAGCGCTGGCGTTGAGCCACAGATCCTCGCCTTCAAGTTTGTAAGTCACCTCGGCGCTGTTTAAACGCCCGGTGGCCCGGTAAGACTCGGTATTGATCAGATAAGGCGGTAGAACCGGCACAAAAGGTTTGTCGCTGACCTTGAGATTATTTTTCTTGATGATTTTTTGGATGGTTTTTTTATCGGTGAGCTGATCCATGGCAAACTGAATTAAGGCAAATTGAAGTCTGACCAGATCGCCTTTAATGTAGGCGAAGCGGGAACCGGCAATTTTGGCGGCTCGTTCCTTGTCTATCAAATCCAGCTCTTGAGCCAACTCCCAGTGATTCTTGACTGGAAAATCTCCGCCGGAGGCGGATAATCTCGATTCACCGACTTTTTTTATGACAACATTATCTTTTTCACTCGCGCCGATCGGCGTATCTTCGGTCGGAATGTTGGGCACTTTAAGCATCAAATCTTTAAATTCAGCCTCCGTGCGTGAAAGCAATTCTTCAAAATCCTTGAATTCAGTTTTCAACTGGCCGGCCTTTTCACGGTCCGTAGTCTTTTTTTGTTCGGCCCGGATGGCCTCGCTCTTTTGAATTAAACGCCGCCGCTCCTCGTCAACCGCCAAAAGCTGATCCAAATCAAAATCCACCCGCTTAGTCTTTATCACGTTCCTGACTACTTCTTGATTTTCCCGAATATATTTAATGTCCAACATGTTTCATCGCCTGTAAGGCAAATATGTCAAAATATCTTTGGATACCCTTGAAGGTACTGCCAAATTCTTTGCCGTCAAATATGGCGTCACAAAAAACTTCCCTGATTCGGGCAATTTCCAACAACCTGCCGCGCATTTTAAACCAGCGGGGATCAGACAGCGTCAAGTCAATAAGTTCGAGTCCTCGGGCCACGGCATTGTCAAAACTTTTCTGATTTTTGCCCTGAGCTGATCCGGCCCGGCTAACTTCACTGCCAATATTACCCATTTGCTCGGCAATAGTCATCTTCCACCATTTTTCTTCGATGTCAGGCCCGTGGATATAGTTAGTCATGCACTAATTTATTAACTATTTCAACTATCTTCCCCTTCACAATCGGATCGTCAACGCCTCGTGTTCAGTTGTTTTGATTAGGTTTAATGTTAATCAAGGAATCAAATTCAATAAACTCATCACCACGCTCCTCCGGTTTGATATTAATTCCCCAGATATTTTGTTGCTTTGAACCTGCTTTATTATAAAGCAAAACTTGTTCTTCCAAATGAAACTCACCGCCTACAGCCATTATCTCCTGTTCCACATCAACAGCAGCATTTACTAAATCACCGAATCGTTCCTCAGCAATCTTTTTTAATTCTGCTCGCGATATGGGTTCTTTTATGATTCTAATTTCTGGCATGCTATTTTTTATAGCGCTTTTTAATCTTAGCTATTTTTAACCTTAGCGCTTTATTCACATCGATATTAGCCAAATCCCCAACAAGTAGAAGCGTAATTAGAACATCGGCGAATTCTTCAGATAGCCTGTTTGGATCGTATTTTGACAACTTATCCTGTCTTTGAGAGCCAGCGTAAGATAATATAGCATCACACAATTCACCTAACTCCTCCATTAATTTTACAACCCTGCGATACAATCTTTTCTCCTTATCATTAATTTGTAATTGTATTGGTAATTTAATAGCTCCGACTTTAACAAAATCCAATAACTCTTTTGCAATTAATCCCTTCATGGTTATTTATCTTTAGGCCGCATAAACGGAAATAAAATCACGTCACGGATTGAATTTTGATCTGTGAGAAGCATGGTCATACGATCAATACTAATCGCGATGCCGCAGGTGGGAGGCATACCAATTTCAAGAGCATTTATGAAATCCTTATCCATTCTTTGCGCTTCCTCGTCGCCTTTTTTAAGGGCCTCCTCCTGCTGACGCCAATTTTCAGATAATACTTCCGGATCATTTAACTCGGAGTAGTTATTACCAACCTCCATGCCATAAATATATTGCTCGAATCTCTCGGCATATTTAAGATTGCTAGCTTTTCTCTTAGATAAAGGGGAAGTTTCCACAGGATAGTCGTATAGCATCGTCGGCTGGATAAAATTCTTTTCACAGAATTCTTCAGTTACCGCCATGATGGCGTTACCACGGGTATATTCACCGGTCAAATCAATTTTGTGAGTTTCTAAAAACTTTTTTAAGTCCCTGTCACTAATGGTTTCAATATTTATCTCGGCATACTCCATAATCGCATCTCTCATACTTACTCTTCGCCACGGCTTTTTAAAATCTAGTTCCGTGTCTTGATATTTTATTTTTGTACTACCAGTAATCTTTTTAACTGTGTATTCTGTAATATCTTCTATAATGTCCATGCCAAAATTGTAATCCTTGTAAGCCGTCATCGCCTCAAAAAGCATAAACTCTGGATTATGGGAACGATCAATACCTTCATTTCTAAAATCAACTGAAAATTCAAATACTTTCTCCATACCTCCAACAACAAGTCTCTTTAGATACAACTCATTGGCAATACGCATATAAACCTTCATGTCTAGAGCATTTAATTTAGAGACGAAGGGTCTTGCGGAACCCCCGCCATATATCGCTTGCAGGATGGGCGTCTGAACCTCTAGGTAATCTCTCTCCAATAAAAACTCTCTGATTGCTTCCACAATTTTACTGCGAACAACAAAAACATCTTTGACCGCCGGATTCATTATTAAATCCAGATACCGTTTACGGTACCTCTCCTCGACATCCTGCAAACCGTGCCATTTTTCGGGCAACGGCAGCAGGGCCTTGGTCAGAAGTCTGATTGATTGGGCTTGGATCGATTTTTCGAGCTTACTGGTGGTAAATAAAGTTCCGGAGACTTCAATGATATCACCGATATCAATTAAATCGTTAAAAAACTTAAAGGCCGCGGCGCCGAGAATGTCTTCTTTGGCCACACCTTGAATCTTAGAACTTGTGGTGAGCGAAACTTGTCCTGAGCTTGCCGAAGGAGTCGAACCATCGTTGATATCAAAAAACACCAAGCCGCCATGGCCGCGGCGAGCCATAATCCTGCCAGCCAGAGTCAGGCTTTTTTTCGAAGAAACTAAATTATCAAAGTCAGCCAAGGCCTCGGCTACGCTCATCGTCCGCTCCGAAACTGCAGGATAGGGGTCAATCCCCGCCTTCCGCAGTTTTTCCAATTTCTCTAATTTTACCTTTCGAATATCATCTAGCGGCATCCAAGTAGTAGAGGTTCCGGAATAATAAATCCTTGCCCAGGCAGCCGGAACTTCACTACCTGGTTTACAAAATAAGTATACCGTATCTAGTATCTAGTATCTAGTATCTAGTATACAAAAACTTTCTCTTAATTAAATGGTCGCTAATTTAATAATATCTTTTCACGATGTCAATTTGATTGACAAAATATAAAAACTGATTATAATATATCCTGGCTACCCAGGGCTAGAACATTAACAAGGCATCCCCCAACGGAGTAGACAACATGGAACAACCGAAGTTGGTACCGTGGCCTTGGCAACCGCCGGCCGTTAAGGCGATTGTCAACGCTCTCCAGAAGAATGGGAGAGCCTTGGTGGTCATGGCAACAGCTCTCGGTAAAACCGTGACGTCAGCCCTGGCCATCAAGAAAGTCGACACAAGACCCGTAATCTTCCTCGCGCACAGTAAGGACATCCTTCGCGGCGCGCGTAGAGATTACGCTAGGATTTTCCCGAACCGTAAGTTTGGGACTTTCCACGGCACGACGAAAGATGTCGCGGGCGCAGATATCGTTTTTGCATCGCTACAGGCAATACACCGCAACCTCTCGAAGTTTAACCCCCGCCAGTTCAGGTGGTTGATCTTTGACGAGAGCCATCACGCTCACGCTCGGACATTCAGAGAAGTTGTCCAATACTTCAAATGTCCACGTTTAGCACTCACGGCTACTCCTGACCGGATGGACCTGAAAGATATTCGGGAACTGTTCGGTGAAGAGGTCGTCAACCTGCCGCTTGAAAAAGCCATAGCTGAAGGATGGTTGCCGCGCATCGAGTATCATCTTGTTACAGACGACGCACTTAATGAGCGGTACCTGCGGCAACTGGCAAAGCAGGTTCTGGTAGACGGGAAGCGTTTACCCCTAGACCAGATTCGGAAACGAATCTTTGTGAAAACCCGCGACAAGAAGATCGCGAAGATCATTGAGGGTTACACCGAAAAGACGATCATCTTTTGCCAGAGCATCGCTCACGCGAACCATTTCTCGAGATTACTCAAGAGCTCTTCTGTTTACCATTCCGGCCAAGGCTGGGAGAAAAATAAGAAAGCTCTCGATGACTTGCGCAATGGCGTGGTTCGAAGAATCTGTGTCGTCGATGCCTTTAATGAAGGGATCGACGTCCCGGATGTTGGACTAGTGGTCTTTGTTCGCACGACGCAGTCGGAAACAATCTTTCGTCAGCAACTTGGCCGGGGTCTGCGACGAGGCAAAGATAAACTGATTGTTCTTGATTTCGCTGGCAACATCGAGCGAATCAGAATGATCAGTCAGATCGTCAGGACAGTGGCACAAATACACGAGGAAATTAAGACCAAGAACGAGCTGGGCCGCGAAGGTTACCGGCGCAATCCTTTCTTGGTTTCCGGCCACGGGTTTGAGTTTACATTCTCTAGGCAAATCGTAGATATCGAAAGAATCTTCGATCGGCTTGAAGTTAAGCCTTATGCCACTTGGCAGGAAGCTAGCAGGGCAGCAAGAAAGCTTGGAATTAACTTTGTGACGCAGTACATAAGGATGTACAGAAAAGACCCACAACTGCCTGCAGATCCATCTGATTTCTATGAAGACTTCCCTGGATACCCATTCTTTCTTCGGAGCAAGCCTGCTGTCTACTCTTCTTGGCAGGACTTAAAAAAGGCTGTTAGTCGCTTAAATATTCGTACCATAAGAGAATACAATAAGCGCTACAGAGAAGATCCACGCCTACCATCCCACTTGGATAGATATACTGAATTCCAAGGATATAAGGAGTTGTTCAACTCTTTATTGTATGCCACTTGGCAGGAAGCTAGCAGGGCAGCAAGAAGGTTGGGAGTCAAGAATTACTCCGAATACAAGCGACGTTATACTTCCGATCCAAGACTGCCAATAAATCCACGCCGTTTTTACGGAGACTATCCAGGTGACTCTTTGTACCTTCATGGCACAAAAAAGGTTAAGAAATACAAAACCTGGAAATTGGCCGCAAAAGCGGCCCAGAGACTGGGTATTAAAAATAGTAATGAATACTTTGACGAACGCAAATATCTTCAAGACCCAAAGTTGCCTTCCTCTCCCTGGGGCCAATACAGGAATTTCCCTGGCTGGCCCGTATTCCTGGGAACCAACCGGAAGTAAAAGCGCCACCAGGCGCTGGCCGCCCCATGGGCGGCTTTTGTTTTTATAAAAAGCTACAGGGGCCGCTGGGGCCCCTAGAAGGAACCGTTGGATGTTTGAGACAGTATCACGTCCGCCGAACCACATAGAGGCCCATTGCAGAGACCGTGGCCATGAGGGCGGCGATCACCAGAAGACGCGGATTGTGTTTGAGCGTCCAAGAGTAGATGGCGAACACGGTCAAAATGAAACCCACTATCGTCACCA
>Ga0209542_10002728_pt1 | contig 39043 bp, 46 predicted proteins | sample RifCSPhighO2_01_FD_184028 | JGI IMG/M metagenome (GOLD analysis project Ga0209542, IMG submission 184028) | Soil microbial communities from Rifle, Colorado - Rifle CSP2_plank highO2_0.1 (SPAdes) (version 2) | ecosystem: Environmental > Terrestrial > Deep subsurface > Rock core/Sediment ... | reverse complement strand
CTCACTATGTTAAAAACCAGGGAATCGAATCATATACCGAGATACACTATGAAAATCCTACGCTGTTTGATTAAAGAGCGCGGCCGAAGCCACCGATACCTCACCGCTTGCGGTGGGGTGATTCATTTCGACCTACCAACATCCCGCTTCATATCGAGCTCATAAATTTTCTGATATAGCGAGTCGTAATGCTTCGTGGCTTCTCGGCGCCGCCGATCCGCAAGCTCGGCTTTTGTCCTATGTATTGATGACAGAACCGTTGAGGTCTCCTATCAAACCGTTAAGTACCGTGTGGCCGGATGGTTCCGCTGTATTTTGGGAAAATAATGCTTCGTCCCTATCTTTGCAAGCGGCACTTTGGAATCCGAAATCCGCGTCGGATCACAATCACAATGATGTAAACGCGATTCACCTTTCCGCATTTGGAGAAAGTATCATTAGAAATGTAGGGTATAACGGCTGGGGGGCAGGTTGTGCCGGCGCTACATGGTCATATGTCCACGATACTGCTGTTTCAAATAATGTAGTTCTTGTAAGTGGAAAAGATCATACAGCGAAGTATGGTTCAGGGATCAGTAGTTCGTTCACCAACCCACTTTTCGATTTTGCATCAGGCGGGTCGGGGAGCGCTCTTCCTAAGAAGACGCATAATAGAAATCTCATTTTTATTCATCCGCAGGACGGGGCGGGCGGTTATTACGCCATTTTAGACGAGGTCAGTAGCCTTAGTGGACAGGACATAGTGAACGTAGCTCTTCATCCCGATTCAAATAATTACTCAATAACTTCGGATAAGACGGAATATAATTGGACAGTGAATCATTACAGTGGGAATGATGCAAAAGTCGCAATATTTTTAGGAACTACGCCTACAAAAGTCGAGATTAAAGACGGGGCGCTGTGTGGGCAGGAAAGCGCTGGAGATATAAGTATAGTGGGAAAATATTTGTATTCGAGTTACAAACCTGATTCCGGTAGTTCAATAAAAAATATTGTAACCATAATCTACCCTCACAACGCAGATAATTCTAAAAGCACAATGACGCGAGTCAGCGCGTCCGGCATGACGGGTGCTACCAGTGCGCATGCTAGTTCTACGGATTATTTTTTGGAATCAAACGGTCTTACAACCATTTCTTATTCAGGAATTAGTTTTCGAGGAGTGGCCACTATATATAGGAAGAATAGTGTAGACGAGACTAAATTTTACTTTGTTCGGAAAGGACGAAGCTTCAATGATGGGTCGCCCGTAAGGCAGGGATTTGATTCAGCATTTTCTGATATTACATTCTACACCCGAGAAGGTTCCGGAAGCATAATTTCCCCGGGAACGGATGTTACATTTTATCATCCAAATATCACGGGTGTCCGTCTGAATGGCAGTTCTCAAGCGGTACTCTTGTCTGGAAATGGCTGGGTAAAAATCAATGTACCAAATGGCACGCATAAGATTGATTACGTCGTCACGCCTTTCTAATTCCCACGCATCTCCTCAGAGCCTATCCTAATAGGTGAATACTTGAGGCATGAAAACAGCGCAAAAGAAGCAGATTCGTATGGATTTTACCGTCCCTGATGGTTTGTGGAAAGAGATTGAAGCGGTATTACCGAACTTTGAATTACAGAACACTATTCTGACTTTGAATTATAAAACTCTTTTCTGACCCTTTTTTTCACTTACCACAAAACTCCACAGCTTTCTGTGATTTCTCAAAAGTCTTAATTTTTCTTCAAACAATTACTCTAGCCAAGCATTTTGTGTCTGTCTGACAGACACAAACCCTAGTTTTTAGGCTCTGACCCAGTTCTGTGTCTGTCTGACAGTCACAGATTACTCCAGATACAGTCGCGTAAGGTCAGTTTCTGCATTTCTAGATACAAAGGCGCTAATCATATCTCTTGCGCATGTTTTGAAGTCATCAGTCGATTGAAAAATTTCTCCTAATATATCTTTTTCAATAATTTGTGAGACAGTATTTCCAGCGTAGGGTACTAAACTGCAGAACTCATATTCAATCGAGAACTTGTACGCATCTTCGAAATTTTTTTGAGCTTCGCGAAGTCCGCCGGCGTAAAGCTCGAAGGGATTTTTTACTAAAATATACGCCGCGACGTATTGCAAATATTCGTTGTTGTGAATCGTTCGCGCTCGATATGCGCCCTGAAAGATACTTCCGTGCTCACCATATTTATTGTTATTAAAAAGAGTCATGCTCTCCGAAATTTTTTTTACAAATTTTGAAATACCGTTCATTTCAATTTCTTTGAGTAGAAGATGAAAGTGATTCGGCATAAGACAGTAGCCAAGAATTTTTACCAGTGGTCTTTGGGTATGCCATTGAGGAGGCCAGTCGTACAGAGTAATACTTGAGTCTGAAACAGTTCTCTCCCAATTTTCGTCAATCTCCTGGGAGTTAAGATAACGAAGCATTTTTAGGAAGCGCCTCTTCTCGGATAAATTTCGAACGATAAGGGTTCCACGCGCGCCTCGCTTCACTACATGTACGTAATTTCCAACTGTGAACGGCTCCTTCCTCATGAGCTAAATTATAGGGTGTCTGTCAGACAGACACAAGTGGCTAGTCTAAAGAGTTTGTGTCTGTCTGACAGACACAAAATAACAATCTGAAGTGGCTTTGGTATAATTTTAACATTGCTTATATAATTTTGTGCTTATAATATTTCTTCGTCTATGACAAAAAAAATTAGAGTCGGAATAAATGGGTTTGGGAGAATAGGGAGGGCTTTTTTTAGAATTGCGAGCGCGCGGCCGGAAATAGAAATTGTTGCCGTAAATGACCTCGGAGATATTGAGGGGATGGCATATCTTTTGAAATACGACACGGTGTATGGGAAATTCAGTGACGACATATCGGTTTCTCAAGACAAAAAATCCTTTTCAGTCAAGGGGCAGAGTGTCGCTTTTGTGCAGGTGAAAGCGCCCCAGTTGTTGCCTTGGAAAGATATGGATATTGATGTGGTGGTTGAATCAACGGGACTTTTCACTTCTCCTGACAAGGCAAAATTACATCTTGATGCTGGAGCGAAAAGAGTTGTGATTTCTGCCCCAATGAAAGAGGGCGAGGCTCCTGGAATAAAAAGCGGCACTATTTTGATGGCGCACAACGAAGAGGATTTGAAAGAATGTTTGATAAGCTCAAACGCATCGTGTACGACAAACGCAGGAAGTCCTGTGATTTCAATTCTTCATGAGACTGTGGGAATAGAAAAGGCACTATTAAATACTGTACATGCTTATACTGCGAGCCAAGGTATTGTTGATGGCCCAAATAAGAAAGACTGGAGAGAGGGGAGAGCGGCCGCGATGAATATGGTTCCAAGCTCGACGGGAGCGGCAAAAGCGGTCACGAAGGTAATTACAGAACTCGACGGACTATTTGATGGAATTTCTATTCGCGTGCCGGTGGTCGCAGGCTCACTTGCCGATGTCACATTTATTTCAAAAAAAGATACAACTGTGGAAGAAGTTAATACAATCTTGAAGACTGCCGCAAAAGAAAAACGCTGGGAGGGGATTTTCTCTGTTACTGAAGAAGAATTAGTCTCTTCTGATATTATCGGAAGTCATTTTGCTTCAATTGCTGATCTCAAATTCACCCGTGTCGTTGGCGGCAATCTAGTAAAAGTCTTGGCGTGGTACGACAATGAGATGGGGTATACGCATACGTTAGTTGGTCACGTTATCAAAGCTGGTCAATTTGTGTGATAATTTGTAAACAAATAAAAAAATGAAAACTCTCAACACTTTTTTTGCGACTGTTTATTCGTTTATTTTTCTCGCGTCTCTATGGTTTGGAATTAATTGGGCAACTACAAGGGGTATAAATTCCATGTTCGATAATCTAATTGAATTCTTTTTTGCCCTACTTTATATAATTGCCTTACTTTACTCGGTTTTTATGCATGTTCGCTTGCGAAGCAAACAGGGCGAGAGTGCTCATAAAATATTACTTATACTCACCTCAATAAACACCCTTGCTCTAGCCGTTCTTATACTTAAGTTGATTAATATCCACAATGATGATGGACTGCTCGTTGCTGGCTGGGCAATTGTCATTGCGATGATCTGGGCCGTATGTTTATTTTTTGGAAGCTTGGCCTTGGCAAAAAAATAGGAAGTTCGCATAAAAAAATCGCCGATCACAATTATGATCGGCGAGCCGAAGTTGGCGCCTATTTTGCCTGCCAGTAAATAGCGGCAGAATTTGTATCGTCTTGTTTGCTTTTCCAAAATCTAAAAACTAAAAACTAATCACTAGAAACTCGTTTTTTATCCTGTATACTAATTACTATTATGAAAATCTACATCGGATCAGACCATGCGGGGTTTTACTTAAAAGAGAAAATTATTACTTTACTGCAAGGGGAGCACTACGACGTGAAAGATCTCGGTGCTTTTTCTTTTGATAATCATGATGATTATCCCGATCATGTGTTTCCTGTCGCGCAAGCTGTAGTCGGTGAGAAGGGGAGTATGGGAATTGTTATCGGCGGATCTGGTCAAGGCGAGGCAATAGCGGCAAATCGCGTAAAGGGAATACGCGCAGTTGTCTTTAATGGTCAGTACGAACGAAATGATGGAGTGGAAGCGCCGGATGAAATTGCGCTCTCTCGTGATCACAACGACGCCAATATTCTCTCTCTCGGAGCGCGGTTTTTGCCCGACGATGTTGCGCTCGAAGCGGTCCGTCGGTGGCTCACCATTCCTTTTTCCGGAGATGAGCGACACGTGCGGCGTATAGAAAAACTTGATAGAGAAAACTAGCATGGCCGAAATTATACCGGCAATTATTGGAGAGAATTACGAAGAAGTCATCCATAAGATCGAAATGGTCAAGAATTTCGTGGCTCTTGTTCAAATTGACGCGCTTGACGGAAGATTTACTCCGACCGAGGCATGGCCGTATGACAGGGGTGGGTATGATCCAGCTTTTGAAACAATCCTCTCCGAAGAAGAAGGTTTGCCCTTTTGGGAGGACCTGGATTTTGAGATTGATTTGATGGTGGAGGATGTCGAGCGCGCCGCTACTGACTGGATGCACGCAGGCGCGGCCGGGCTTATTTTCCATATTGAATCTAAAGGAGATATTAAATTCATAATCGAAAAGATACGGAAGCAGTTTCCCAAAGGAGATGAAGGATTTCCATCCGAGCTCAAAATTGGAGTTGCGATTCGGCCATCTACCGATATAGAGGCGCTCGCGCCAGTAATTGATTTTGCTGATTTCATCCAGTGCATGGGAAGCGACTCTATCGGCAGCCAAGGAGTTGAACTTGATTCTCGCATATACGAGAAAATTTCTGCATTGCGGAAGAAATATCCTGATATTACAATTAGTATTGATATCGGGGTAAATGAGGATACCGCTCCAAAACTTGTTGCCGCGGGTGCGAATAAGCTCGTTGCTGGGTCGGCTATTTTTTCGAAAGATAATCCGGCAAGCACTATCGAATTTTTTAAATCACTATGAAAAAAAATAAAAAAATAAAGAAATCATCAGCAAACGAGGAATTGCGGAATATTGTAATCCGCGGTTTTAAGGCCGTAGACAAAAAGTACGAAGATCTTGCAGTGATGGTGGCAAGAGGCTTTGATGCCGTTGATAAAAGATTTGAGCAAGTTGATAAAAGATTTGAGCAGGTTGATAAAAAATTTGACGGTGTGGACAGAAGATTTGATATTTTGGAATCAAAACTGTCTCAAAAAATCGATGGTCTTACTAACAGAATTGATGACCTAGCCTTAAATCGTGCCACGCGTGAAGAAGTTAAAATTCTAGAACACAGGATTGGGCGAATCGAGGAGAAAATTGGTCTCAAAAAATGAGTTTACTTACAGAAAAAGAGTCGGTATTTTTGGCTGAAAAAGCGAACGCTATTCGCGTTTCAATTATCGAAATGTTGCTCGAGGCGGGCTCCGGCCACACAGCGGGTCCTCTTGGAATGTCGGATATTTTTGCCGCGCTTTATTTCAAAATCTTGCGGCACAATCCAAAAAATCCTACTTGGGAAGACAGAGATAGGGTTGTACTTTCCAATGGGCACATTTGTCCCGTATTGTACTCGACCATGGCGCACGCCGGATATTTTCCCGTGGAAGAATTGAAAACGCTCAGAAAATTCGGTTCTCGTTTGCAGGGGCATCCTCACAGGGAATGGCTGCCGATGCTTGAGACAAGTTCCGGTCCTCTTGGCTCCGGCCTTTCACAAGCCGTCGGCATGGCTCTAGCGGATAGAATCGACAGCAAGCAAAACGAAAGGACAGTATTTTGCCTTATGAGTGATGGAGAAATGGATGAAGGCAACACGTGGGAAGCCATGATGCTTGGGGCCAAGGAGAAATTGCACAATCTGATTGCAATTGTTGACAGGAATAATATTCAGATTGATGGGTTTACGGAGGACATAATGCCGCTTGAACCTTTTGCAGATAAATGGATGGCGTTTAATTGGCACGTCATTGAGATTGACGGGCATGATTTTCAGGAAATTTTTGATGCTGTAGAAAAAGCGAAGTCACAAAAGGAAAAGCCGAGCGTGATTATTGCGAGAACTATTCCCGGTAAAGGTGTGCCGGAGTTTGAGGGGAAATATGAATGGCATGGCAAATCGCCGAATAAAGAGGAGGCGAAGATTGCTCTCGATGCACTCCGCACTTTTGGAGGTAAGGTTGTTAGCGAACACGAATAACATGCTTAGTGTCTCTCAAAAATTAAGTCCGAAACTTTTCGATCACGATGTCGAGATGGTCCCTATTAGAAAAGGGTTCGGAGAGGGTTTGCTCGAAGCAGCTAACCTCGATCCGCGAGTGGTAGGGCTTTGTGCCGATCTCACCGAGTCCACCCAGATGCATTTTTTTAAAAACGCATTTCCGAAGCGTTTTATTGAAATGGGAGTGGCCGAGCAGAATCTTGTCACGGTTGCGAGCGGTATGGCCGCAATGGGCAAGATTCCCTTTGTAACGTCATATGCGATGTTTAGCCCCGGAAGAAATTGGGAACAAATACGAACAACGATTGCATATAACGACCGGCCTGTAAAAATTATCGGATCGCACGCTGGTATTTCAGTGGGACCTGACGGAGGGACGCACCAGGCTCTTGAAGACATTGCTCTTATGAGGGTTATTCCGCGCATGGTTGTCATTTCTCCATGCGATGCGATAGAAGCTAGGAAAGCCACAATCGCGGCGGCAAAAACTACGGATCCGACTTATATCCGTCTAGCCCGAGAAAAAACTCCGATAATTACATCCGAAGAGAGTTCTTTTGAGATCGGGAAAGCGAATGTTTTATTTCAGCCGGTTACCGGTGTTGTGGACATAGCGATCTTCGTAACGGGTGCTCTAGTTCACAATGCCATTTTGGCGGCGCGGATATTGGAAAAAGATAAAATTGGCATTACCGTTGTGAACATTTCTACAATAAAACCACTTGACGAGAGCACGATCCTGCGAGTTGTTCGGGGCGCAAAAGCTGTGCTCACAGTTGAAGAGCATCAGATAGCCGGAGGGATGGGTTCTGCTGTCGCGGAATTTTTAGGGGCAAATTTTCCAATTCGCATCGAGAGACTCGGAATTAGGGATGAATTTGGACAGTCAGGAACACCTGTGGAACTTATAAAATATTTTAGTTTGGACGAAGTCGGAATTGTTAACGCAACGCGCGCTCTGATTAAAAAGAGCGCGTAGTTCGCGGTTGTTGTGATAAGGAGATCGGTGAGGGTCAGTAAATCCGCGACGGCTTGTAATTAGCCGGCGCTTTTGAGAGAAGCTCTAGTAATTGCTCTTTTGTAAGAAGTCCTCTTTGCGCTCCAACATGCTGAACCACATTCATGGGGTTTATTGGTGCCCACATGAGCGCGTCTTCAAACGACTTTCCCATTTGAAGTGCTGTTACAAATGTTGACGCAAAAGCGTCTCCACAACCCGTTCGTTCAAGTGGCGGAGCAGGATCGGGGTAAATTGGCATGAACCAAGCGTGAGTTCCGTCAGAAGCGTATGCGCCCTTTGGCCCATCGGTTATGGCGACGAGTGTCGGGCCGACGCTGTGCATTTCTCGCAAAAGTGTTTTGATGTCGGCATTGGGAAGTGAGAGAATTTTTCTTGCCTCCTCTACGTTGCAAACAAAGACATGCGTCCTTTTATATATTCCCGCAAGTCTCTCTTTTCCGATTTTTAATTGAAAAGTTCCAGGCTGGAAGGCGAGCAAAACTCTAGGATGTTCCATGAGGTATGTTTCAATTTCGTCATGGAATGAGAGGGCCGATTCGCCGAGGGAACTCAAGTATACCCACGCCGGCTCTGGAATTTTTGGCGGCAACGCATAGGGAAATTCCTCATGCTTTACAAGAATGGTTCGCTCCGCTTCATACCATAGGACATAATGGTAATTCGTTTTCTTGCCTTCGTGTATCTTCACGTAGTCGGCGCTTACACCGTTTTCTGTGAGCACGCCGAGGCACTCTTTCCCATTTTGGTCATCCCCGACATTTGAGACTAGTGAGGCATTTGCCCCGAGTCTTGTAACCGAGACAGCGGCGTTCGGACTATTGCCGACGGCATTGATTATGTCGACAGATTCGTAAGGAATTTTGTCGGCAAATTTCATGCAAATCTGACAGTTTTCATTGTTAATGTCGCAACTCACTCTCGCGTCCTTGATGCGGATAAATGCGTCGGTTGTAATGTCTCCAATTGCCAAAATATCGAGTTTATTCATAGAAAATAGTATAACAGACAGGGCAGTAAATTTGCTACTCGCATTATTTTGTTATTAAGAGCCTATCTCCAATCTAACCGCGGTTTAAGAAGCAAATCCTCGACTTGCCTGCTGAAACATCCAAAATTCTGCTACAAATTGCATATTTTTCGTCAGCGTATCTCGATATGCTTCCTCAAAATCTGCAATTTTCGCAACGAATTTTGGCTGTTTCAACTAGGCATTAGATTGGAGATAGGCTCTAAGAAAGCCGCATCGTATTACGGCTTGGTTGAGATCGTTCCCGCACATCGTTCACGTTTCGCTGTGTCGGGAATCTCTGCTATTTGATGGTTTTTCGTCATATTTAATCGCCCAAAGGAAAAAATAAAAAACGAAAGCAAATGCAAGGACGAATGTTATGGCGACGGCAGACGCGCATCTCCACAGCATGCCGCTAATAGAGGAGCGCATTTTTTTTCCAAATCTGCGAATGATCATCTTAGTAGATTTTTTAGGGCAAAATGGGGCAAAATCAAGTATAGTCCGATGAATATACAAGCATGATTAAAGCCTGAATACAAGGAAAAGATTTTTGTGTCTACTGGAGATACTGAATACTCTCATGCTAAAATAGTCGGCATGAAAACCTTGCGTAATTATTTTCAAGAGGCTGATAAAAAAAAGATCGCTTTGGGACATTTTAATATTTCGAATATCGAGATGTTTTGGGCAATAGTTCGTGCCGCGAAAAAAATGAACGTACCGGCGGTCATCGGTGTCTCTGAGGGTGAGAGAGATTTTATCGGCGTTTCCCAGTGTGTCGCGCTTGTCGAGTCCGCGCGTCGCTCATTGAATCACCCTATATTCTTAAACGCCGACCATACTTACAGTGTCGAGAGGGTTAAAGAGGCGATTGATGCCGGGTTTGATTCGGTGATTATTGACGGGGCAAAATTTTCATTTGAAGAAAATGTGGCGATGACGCGCGAATGCGTGAAGTATGCGAAAAATTCCGGAAGGGAAGTGCTCGTAGAAGCGGAGCTCGGCTATATCGGACAGTCATCAAAAGTGCTTGACGCCATTCCCGAAGGCGTTAAATTGACAGACGAGATGCTCGTTCAACCTGCTGATGCAAGGCGATTCAAAGACGAAACCGATATTGATCTTTTTGCTCCGGCGGTCGGCAATATACACGGCATGCTCCGCGGAGGTAAAGATCCGGCACTCAATATAAAAAGAATTGCTGAAATAAAAGGCGCAACGGGTCTTCCTTTAGTCTTGCATGGCGGGTCGGGCACGAGCGAGGAAGATTTCCGCAATGCAATTAAAGCTGGGATTACCATGATCCACGTGAGCACCGAATTGCGGGTCGCATACCGCAGTAACCTTGAAAAGGCATTCAGAGAAAATCCTGATGAGGTTGCCCCATATAAATACATGAAGAGCGTTGTTGAGGCGGTTGAAAAAGTTACAAGCGAAAAAATTTCGATATTTAATAATCCGTAACAATGAACAAAAATAAAAAGAAAGTTTATGTTACCCGCAAGATCCCGGAGGTTGGTATCGATATGCTCCGATCGGCCGGGCTTGATGTAACTGTAAATTTAAGGGAAGTAATTCTGACCAAGGCGGAGCTTATTTCAGAACTAAAAATGGAACCCTATGATGCCGTGCTCGCGATGCTTACTGATTCGATCGATGAGGACGTATTGCAAGCCCTGCCGAATGCTAAAATCGTCGCAAATTATGCAGTCGGTTTTAATAACATTGACCTTGCCGCCGCAAAGCGGGCAAACATCGCGGTTACGAATACCCCAGGCATTTTGTCAGACTCTGTTGCGGAGCATGCAATGGCGTTGCTTCTTGCGCTTTCGTGTCGGATTGTAGAGGGAGACAGATTTGTCCGTGATGGTAGATATAAGGGTTGGGAGCCAATGCTTCTCCTTGGCATCGATCTAAAAGACAAAACACTTGGGATCGTCGGGGCGGGGAGAATCGGAGACCGTCTCGCGCGTCACGCATATTTAGGATTTGACATGAAAGTTATATATCATGATATAAAGAGATGTGATCTTATCGAAAAAGAATATAAAGCGTCGTATTATGAGAATTTGAACGACCTTCTTTCAGAAGCTGATGTGGTCAGTATTCATGTACCCCTCCTCGACTCGACGCGCCATCTGATAAACAAAGATAATCTTGCCCTCATGAAGCCGAGTGCGTTCATTGTTAACACTTCTCGCGGTCCAGTCATCAATGAGGAGGATCTTGTGGCGGCTCTAAAATCAAGGAAAATCCGAGGGGCGGGACTCGATGTGTTTGAAGACGAGCCGAAACTTTCTCCCGGTCTTAATGATCTTGATAATGTAGTTCTCACGCCCCACATAGCGTCTGCGACAGAGGAAACGAGAAACCAAATGGCGACCTTTGCCGCTCGAAACATCATTGATTGCCTCGAGGGTAGAACACCGCCGAATCTTGCTGAATAACTAGTTGTCATCCTATCTTCCGCTCTGAAATAAGGAAAGCTTGATTTTTTCAGACCTTTTAGTACTATGTGTCCCACATGATTACGCTTCAGATAGAGAAAAGAGACAAAAAGGCCAATACGAAGAGACTTCGTGAAAGCGGCAAAATTCCTGCTATTTTTTACGGGCGAAAGACAAAGGCTACAGAAATTTCGGTACCAATGCAGGAATTCATAAAAGTATGGCGCAAGGCGGGAGAGACGACTCTTATCGAGCTTGCGGGAGAAGGGGAGGCGGTGCCTGCCATGATCTACGCAACGGATGTTGATCCTGTAACAGGAGTTTTTCGCCATGTAGATTTTTATACTATTGAAAAGGGTCAAAAGATTGAAGTTGGCGTACCACTTAACTTTGTTGGAGTGTCTGCCGCTGTCAAAGACCTCGGGGGCATTCTCGTTAAAGTTATGCATGAATTTAAGCTTGAAGCGGAACCGCGTTATTTGCCGCAGTCAATCGACGTAAATATCAACGTGCTCTCAACATTGGAGAGCCAGATTTTGGTAAAAGACGTAGCATTGCCGGCGAACGTTACGCTCTTGGGTAAACTCGAAGAAGTGGTGGCGGCAATATCTGTTGCCAAAGAAGAAGTCGAGGAAGCGCCGACTACGATAGATATGACGAAGATCGAAGTATCTGATGCAAAGGGCAAGAAAGAGGATGAGGAAGCAGTGCCTGGTGCAGAGCCTGCTAAAGCTAAGAAAGAAGACGGAAAAAAGGCTGAATAGGGTAGGGTTTTTGTCCGGTTTAACAACTCCACAACAAACTCCACAATAAACTCCCAAGTTTTCTCAATGGGGGTTTTTTGTTAGAATAAAAGCAATGCTTATTACTCGTTTTGGAAAGCGAATTGCCGTTGCTTCATTGATAGCTCTGGGCTTTTTGGTTTTTGCCCCAACAGGTGAAATCCAGGCACAGTTGACGAGCGAGCGAAGAGCCGAACTCGAAAAAGAGCTTGCTGATATTGAAAAACAGATCGCAAGTCAAAAAGTGATACTCGACGGCAAACAGCGCGAGCGCGTCTCTTTGGAGCGCGATGTGGATATTTTAAATGCCGAAATAAAACAGGCGCAGTTATCGATTAAGGCGCGTAATCTTGTAATCCAGCGTTTGACGAGCGACATTGGCTCAAAGTCAAAAACGATTGGCGAACTCGGAGATAAGCTTAATCGTGAGAAAGATGCGCTGGCGGAGATTGTTCGAAGGACGCACGCAATGGATTCTTTTTCTATTGCTGAAGTCGCTCTATCGCGCGAAGATCTCTCGGATTTTTTCCTGGATGTGGACTCATTTCAAGCGATAAAATCATCACTTCATCAATCCTACGAGTCTGTCTCACAAAACAAAAAGGAGACCGAGGATGTAAAGGCAACTTTGGAGGATAAAAAAGCTGACGAAGTGGAATTGAAGCTCATTCAGGAATTACAGAAAAAGAGAGTTGAGGAAAAGGAGCTGGAAAAAAAGAAATTGCTCGCTGATACGAAAGGACAGGAAAAAGCATACCAGGCTATTCTCGCGGACAAGGAAAAAAGTGCGGCTTCCATACGCACAGCTCTCTTTAGTCTACGAAACTCCGCCGCGATTCCTTTTGAAAGGGCTTATGAATATGCAAAAGTGGCCTCGGCCAAGACCGGCGTTCGACCTGCTCTTATTCTTGGAATCATTGCAGAGGAGTCAAATCTCGGAGAAAACGTGGGGACGGGGACTTGGAGAGTTGATATGAAAGCGCCACGCGACACGGAACCGTTTCTTGATATTACAAGACGACTTGGACTTGACCCCGACAAGATGCCCGTTTCAAAAAAGCCCTGGTACGGCTGGGGAGGTGCGATGGGTCCTGCGCAGTTCATTCCTTCCACGTGGATTTTGTACGAGGATCGGATTGGAGAGGCAACAGGGCATAATCCGCCAAATCCCTGGAACCCCGACGACGCATTTATGGCAACAGGACTCCTCATGATGGATAACGGGGCGGACAAAGGCATTCGTGCCGCGGAACGCCTAGCCGCGCTTCGGTATTTTGCGGGATGGACGAATGCGACGAAACCTTCCTACGCATTTTACGGCGACGACGTTATGGCGCTCGCAGATAAATATCAGAAGCTTGTTGATATAATAAAATAGTATTTAGTATTTAGTATTTAGTATTTGGTATATAGTATTTAGTATAAGAGCCTATCCACTATCTCGCGGTACCCAAGTCAGAAAACCCTTATTTTTTGGCGAAAAACGAGACGGAGCCTAGAGCGTAATAGATTACGCTCTAGGCGAGACGAAGTTTTGCAGACAAAAATAAGGGTTTTCTGACAGGGGGAAGATAGTGGATAGGCTCTAGGAAAGAAAGGATTGCAGAAAAGTATAAATTTTGAATTGGTTGATTAGAGACCGATTGGTGCAACGGCCAGGGGAAGAGTGTTCGATATATCGAACACTATAAAGAAAATGAAAAAATAAAAAACTCCCGCGAAGTGGAGTTATTGGAAATTTCTCTCGGTAAATAATTCCATGATAGCGAGCATAATAAAGCTGATCACTAGGTACCAGACGAGTGTCCACTGAATAATTTTTATACAGCGTTTTTTCCGAAGGAAGTGGTCGGGCGGGATTATTCGATTCCAGTGTTTCTGCAGGGATTGCCAAGGAATTTGGGGAAATTTCATATTAGCGTCTTTCTTGTTGAATTTTCCCACGATGTTTCAATTTTATCAAGCTGTAGCCGAAAAAAATTATGAAAAAGCCGCACCAAGAACTTGGTGCGGCTCGGCAGGGTCGGGAATTATTCCACAAAATCCTGCACAATGAATCGGTAACCATCTGCCTGTGCAAGGGAACCTTTTTTAGGGGTTCCAACGAATTTATCGGGCATCACGAGGATGTAGCCGTCTTTCCCTGAAAGGCCGATCATTTCGCCTGCGCCCTGAGAGCCATGGGCGAGAAACTTACCCTCGATGAGGTAGAGTTCATTCTTTTGTCCTGGCCCTTGGGCGGGTGTTGTGGCGAGCGATTCCATGTTCTGTGTGTATGCCAAGAACCCGACGAGTAGAAAGAAGCCGATAAGGTAGATATTGATCAGAATGGTCTTTTGTTTGGTGCTCATAGATGGTTTTGCATTCTGATACTATTAGAACAACATGACACCTACAAGTCAATAGGTTCGAGCAAGCCTGTAATAGCTACGATTGTAATAGCGGCGACTTGTCGAAACATGTGACTTTTGCTACTATTTTCGAATCATGAAAAAAGGCATCCACCCAACCTATTTTACCAATGCTGTGGCCACATGTGCTTGCGGACACGTCATGCATATTGGCTCTACAAAAGAGAAGATATCCGTTGAAATTTGCAGTAATTGCCATCCTTTCTATACCGGAAATGAGAAGATTCTCGACACCGCGGGACGCGTTGAGAAATTTAAGGCGCGCCAAGCTGCCAAAAGTGCCGCTCCGAAATCACCAAAGAAGCCACGGGCTAGTAAAACAGCCGCCGAAGAAGGACGTTAAGCTCGCGACGCCGCATTCTAGCGGCGTCTTTGTCCTGCATGGATCTCACAAAATACAAAGAAAATTACAAGACGAGTTACCTTGCCGAAACACTGGATCGGCTTTTGAAAGAAGAGGTGGAGATGAAAAATCTCGCCGCATCGGACCCTTCGATGGAAGATATGGCCAAGGAGGAACTTGCCAACATTGACGTTCAGAAGGATGCCATCTTGAAACAGATGGACGATATTTTGGCATTTGACAAAGTTGAAGAGGAGTATCCATCTGACTTGGTTCTTGAAGTGCGGGCGGGCGCCGGAGGAGAGGAAGCCGCTCTTTTTGCCGAACAGCTTGCCGGCATGTATTTGAAATTTGCTGAAAGTGAAGGTTGGCAGACAAAAAAGCTTGCGGAATCGGAGAGTTCGCTTGGAGGATTTAAGGAGGCTTCCTATGAAATCAGTGGTAAAGACTGTTATGCGAAACTGCGTTTTGAAACTGGTGTCCACAGGATCCAGCGTGTTCCAGCTACTGAAAAAACGGGACGCGTTCATACATCGACTGCTTCTGTCGCTATCCTACCCATACGAAAAAAGGCAAAATTCGAAATAAATCCAGCTGATGTTGATGTTGAATTTTCCCGTTCCGGCGGCGCGGGAGGGCAAAATGTCAATAAAGTGGAGACGGCGGTGCGTCTTATCCACAAGCCTACAGGTATAGATGTCCGATGCACCTCGGAGCGAAGTCAATTGAAAAACCGAGAAAAAGCCCTGGCAATTCTTTCGGCAAAGCTCGAACAGCGCCACGAGGAGGAGATTCATTCCACTCTGTCGAAAGAGAGAAAAGATCAAATAGGCACCGCTTCTCGATCTGAAAAGATAAGAACATACAACATATTACAGGACAGAGTTACCGATCACCGAATTAAGGAATCGTGGCATAATATTATGGGTATTCTGCGTGGCGAGATAAAGCCGGTCATAGAGGCTCTTACTTCGGCCTCAAATGAGGAAAAATCCTCTGAAATAGCCAGATAAAACGAGCGAATAAGCCCTCTTGCCCTTTGGGGTTCTATTTGATACACTCGCACTTATGACTGAAGCAAAGATTGCAGACAAAAAGGCAATTATTCAGAAAATGTTTGAGGCCGGCGCCCATTATGGGTATGGTCGCACTCGCCGACATCCTTCTGCTGGAAATTACATCTATGGCACCAAAAACCGGGTTGAGCTTTTTGATTTGGAAAAGACAAACGATCTCCTTGAGACCGCAAAAAATATAGTACGCACCATAACCGGTGAAGGCGGTCAGGTGCTTTTTGTTTCCGGTAAGCAAGAGGCGACTGCGCTGATTCGTCAGGAAGCCGAAAAAGTCGGTGCGCCATTCGTGGCGGGTCGCTGGATTGGAGGGACTATTACCAACTTTGGAGAGATTCGAAAAAGAATCGAGCATATGGAAGATCTTGTGTCAAAAAGAGAAAAAGGGGAGCTTGCTAAATACACGAAGCTAGAGAGGCTTCGAATCGACAGGGAGATAGACGATTTGAGAAAAATGTTTGACGGGCTTGTTAGCATGAAGAGTCTTCCCAAAGCGCTATTTATTATTGACGTAGTAAAAGAGAAAACGGCGCATAAGGAAGCGAAATCTAAAAATATCCCTGTCATAAGTCTATCGAGCACGGACTGCAATTTTAAAGAGATTGATTATCCCGTTCCAGCGAACGATACATCTTTTACAAGTATCGCTTTTTTTGTTAAACAAATTGCCGAGGCGTATTCAGAAGGAAAGAAATTAAAGACGACCGCACAGACATCATCATCGCCTGCGATTATTTAGATCCCGAGTCTCCTTTATTAGCTCTTATTCAATTGAACATGTCTACGATTACCACTGAACAAATCAAAGCTTTGCGCGATGCCACTGGGATATCTGTAATGCACTGCAAGAAAGCTCTTGAAGAGGCCGAGGGCGACATGGAATCGGCAATAACTATTCTGCGAAAAAAAGGGGGGGCGGCGGCTCTAAAAAAACAGGATAGAACTCTCGGCGCCGGTACTATTGCCGCATATGTGCACGCCAAAGGAAGTGTTGCGACACTGGTTGAGGTTCAGTGTGAGACGGATTTCGTTTCATCGAATAGTGAATTTAAAGCGTTGGCGCACGATATCGCTATGCAAATAGCGGCGACAAGCCCGAAATATATAGATATTGACGAGGTTGCCGAAGAGGATAAATCCAACGGCGAGATATCGGCCGATGTTTTGCTTATGCAACCATTTATAAAAAATCCCGAGATAACCGTGAAGGAGCACATTGATACGGCGGTACACAAATTTGGCGAAAAAATTCGCGTGGCGCGCATGACACGGTATAGCGTTCTCGGGTAATCCCTTATCTATGCTCACAGAGCATTACATTCTCATTATCGCTTACGTGCTTCTCATGATTCTTATTATGAGAAAATCTGTTTTCGCGAAAATGGGGAGCGATTTGGCGGCTGATCGGTGGTTGGCAAAAGTCGATAATCGTATAATAAATTCAAGCAGGTTGGTTCATGAACGCTCGCTCAAAATCGTGGCGCAAATAACGATTCGCGGGTACGGAGCTTTGAAGTCTGGCTTGAAGAAGATTGTGCTTGATGTAACGCACAAAATGCATGATCTTCTGACTTCGGCGCTTGTTCGCTTGAAAGGACGAGGCGCCAAAAGGAATCGCGGTTCAGTTTCGTTATATTTTGAAAACGTAAAGGCGCATAAAGAAAGTATCAGAGATTTGTAGTTTTGCGTGCTGGTTAGTCGAGCAGGCATTGATATGCGACAAAGGAAGTACTTTTAAGCAGGATGTGGAAGACGGTTTTCTAAAATATAATTTAATAATGCCGCCTTAGCTCAGTTGGTAGAGCAACACTTTTGTAAAGTGAAGGTCCTCGGTTCAAGTCCGAGAGGCGGCTCATGAATGTAATGAGTGAGATGACTCAAGGACTTGAAGCTGGGAGAGGGTCGGAGAACGGGAGTTCTCCGTTTAGGAAAACAGCGAGTCTCCGAGCGTTAGAAACCGTGGGTTTCTAAAGAGGAGCTTGCGACGAGTGAAATTCCGAGAGGCGGCTTACGAACGAAGTCGGATAAGCCGCCTCAGCAAGCAAACTTCTTTGCTTGCGTTCGGACTTGAACGCCGCAGTCATGTTTCGTCAGTAGACGAAACAGACGAGGCGGTGCTCGACATATTTTTATTTATAAAAATAGAAGTCCTCTGGTAGGGCAACCCGACGTGAGCGACGGCGAGCGGAGAGGTGCGGGCAAGCCGAGAGGCGGCTTACGAACGAAGTCGGATAAGCCGCCTCAGCAAGCAAACTGCCCGCCCGGATGAATCCATTCGGACGGGCTTTGCTTGCGTTCGGGTGAGAACGAGAAAGGAAAAATGTTGGGCGGTAACGATAAATACATAAAGCCTTCGCAGGGCAACGTCACGTAAACGATTTGAAACAATATACTATAATTCCGCTATAGCGGAATTAAAGTATACTGCTTTTTTCATTAAATATGATCCGCGAGGGAAAATAAAAATAAAATGTCGTAGCTCGAAGGCGCTCAAACAAATCCTACTCGTCCGCGTCTTGCAAACCGAATGTCGTGAGCTCATTCGAGGGACATGTCGAGGCGGTTTGTGCCTTTATTCATTGTGTCTGGTTTGGCGCCTTTGATTCGAGTATACTAATTTAACCGAGCGCAAAATTTTCGATAGTGCGCTGTGGGCCAATCCTTGCGGGACGACGCTGGTGAAAACAAGACTTTCCCTGAAGGGGAGTTCACAGAGCGACACCCATGTTTAGATTGTAGATTCTTAAAATAAAATATTCGACAGATCATAGCCGTATATTTTATTGTCTAGCAGTTAGGATTGATCACAATCGCCATCATGTTGTGGACGACAAAAAGTCCTGAAACCCGCACCCTGTGGTGCGTTATGGGCGAGTCCCGAGCTTTCGCTGGGTTTCTGGGGTCTGACAGTGGGCATTAATTTTTTTTAACTATGCTTGTACCGCTTGATATTATGAAAGTTCTTGTTCCGACCGCAATCTCCTTCGTAATCGGGATTGGTATTTCATCTATTCTCACGCCCTATCTATATGCATTTAAGATGTGGAAAAAAAAGGCGGGAAAGAAGACACTCGACGGCGCGGCCACGCCTTTTTTTGACGAGTTGCACAAGGAAAAAGAAATTGGCACGCCTAGAATGGGTGGCGTTATTATTTGGCTTTCTATTTTTTTCACCACACTCGGATTTTATATTGCAGGTTCAATTTTTGGCGGTGTTTGGACTAAGTTCGATTTTTTAAGCCGTGATCAGACATGGATTCCGCTGTTTACGCTCGTTGTCGGCGCGCTCGTCGGCCTTGTAGACGACTATCTTGAGGTGAAAGGCGGTGGAGATCACGTGGCTGGTGGCCTGTCTCTCACAAAGAGGCTTTTTGTCGTGATGGTACTTGCGCTTTTTGGTGCACTTTGGTTTTTTTACAAGCTTGATGTGGTTGCGCTTGGATTGCCGGAGGCTTTTGGGGGTAGTATCTATTTCGGATGGCTCATCATTCCGCTTTTTGTTGCGGTAACTGTTTTTATTTATTCTGGTGGCGTTATTGATGGACTCGACGGACTTGCGGGGGGTATTTTTGGGATAATGTATGGAGCGTATGCCGTTATCGCGTTCAACCAAGATCAGATCAATCTTGCCGCGTTTTGCGCCGTGGTGGCTGGGTCTATTCTCGCGTTTTTATGGTTCAATATACCGCCTGCGCGTTATTATATGTCGGAAACAGGTTCAATGGCGCTCACGGTCACCCTTGCAGTTGTCGCTTTTATGACCGACGAACTGGGTGGAGGACACGGTCTTTTTGTTTTGCCGATTATAGCGCTTCTGCTTGTCTTGACTACCGTTTCTGTGATGCTTCAGATTGTTTCAAAAAAGTTCAGAAAAGGAAAAAAGATTTTTCTTATCGCGCCTCTGCACCACCACTTTGAAGCGACCGGTTGGCCTTCATACAAGGTAACTATGAGATATTGGGTCATGGGGGTGGTGGTGGCGATACTCGGTATTATTATTGCTCTGCTTCCGTAGTCGATAGAAAAGAAAGAAACTATTTAGACAATCGTCGCACAGGTTTTTCATATTCGAAGTCCAATCATCAGCCTCACTGGTGGTATACTGTTTTCCATGCGTAAAGCTTCCGTCGACCGCGTTTTCCTTACCACAGTTCTTATTCTTGTTTTGGCCGGTTTTGGAATTTATTTTTCTGCGACGCTTGGTCTTGTTGCGAGGGAAACAGTTTCCGTCTTTTCAATCGTGTTTAATCACATAGTGTTAGGGATGATTCTCGGTCTTTGTTCCCTCTGGTATTTTTCACGATTTCCCTACAGAAATCTTCGCAAATACGCGTTTATTATTTTTATCGTCTCGTTTATCTTGACACTACTTGTCTTTGTGCCGGGTCTTGGACTTGAATATGGCGGAGCTAAGCGTTGGATAAATCTTGGATTTGCCACTTTTCAACCCTCGGAATTCCTGAAGCTCGGATACATCATATATCTTGCGGCATGGCTTTCGAGCGTGCGAGACAAAGTGAAAGAGTGGAATTATGGCTTTCTCCCTTTTTTCATTCTATCCGCGTTGGTGGGTGTGGTGCTCTTGCTAGAGCCCGACACGGACAGTTACGCTCTGATTTTTCTCGCTGGAGCCGCAATGTTCCTTGTTGCCGGCGCGAGGAAGAGACACCTCTTCGCGCTATTCGGCGTCGGTGTTGTCGTTCTTGTGGGAATGGCTTTTTTAAAACCCTATATCATGCAGAGATTCATAACGTTTCTTGACCCTTCATCTGATCCGAGAGGGGCGGGATATCAAATCCAGCAATCGCTTATTGCCATCGGATCGGGCGGCGCCACCGGCAGGGGATTTGGCCAAAGTGTGCAAAAATTCAACTACCTTCCCGAACCAATCGGGGATTCAATTTTTGCCGTTGCCGCGGAAGAGTTTGGATTTGTTGGCAGTGTTCTACTCGTACTTTTGTATGTAGCATTCGCTCTTCGAGGACTTCGAATAGCGGCGCGAGCACCCGATCTTTTCGGTGGACTCATAGTCCTCGGTATTGTTATACTCATCGTTACACAGTCCTTCGTAAATATTGCGGCCATGCTCGGCATCCTACCCCTTTCGGGCTTGCCACTCATCTTTGTCAGCCATGGGGGAACAGCGCTGTTTTTTGCTCTGACCGAGGTCGGTATCGTTCTCAATGTGTCCCGCTCGATTAAAAAAATAAATGTTTGAGTGCACTTTGGGAACAACAAGGGCAATGAATCTTTCTAAAAACAGCGAGCGAAAAGGAGTTCTAAATCTGTTTCTGGAAATCATATGAAATAATATTCGTCGTTTATGACCGCTCTCAACAATATAAACTATCAGTGATAACTACTTAATTATGAAAATATTATTTACCGGCGGTGGTTCAGGCGGACATTTTTATCCGATTATCGCCGTGGCTGAAGAGGTTCATACTGTCGTTAGGGAGCGCAAACTTCTTGACCCGGAACTTTTTTATATGTCCGATGACCCATTTAGCACTCGTATGCTTTTTGACACCCGTATTTCCTTTAAAAAAACTAGCGCCGGCAAGATGCGAACATACAGATCAATTTTTAATTTTTTTGATTTATTTAGGACAGCGTGGGGGATAATCCGGTCTTTCTTTTCTGTGGGCGCGATGTATCCTGACGTTGTATTTGGTAAAGGCGGCTACGCTTCGTTTCCTGCTCTTTTTGCCGCTCGATTTTTTAGAATTCCTGTCATTATCCACGAATCGGATAGTGTCCCTGGACGCGTCAATAGTTGGGCTGGGAAGTTTGCGACGCGAATTGCTGTGTCGTATCCTCAAGCCGCGACCTTTTTTCCGGCGGATAAAGTTGCGCTTACAGGAAATCCAGTACGAAAAGCGATTTCAAGACCGCTCTCCAATGGCGCCCACGAATTTCTTGCGCTTAGCGAGTCTTTGCCTGTTGTTCTCGTACTCGGCGGTTCCCAAGGCTCGGAGATTATCAATGAATCAGTCATCAGTATTCTGCCTGAATTATTGACGCGTTATCAAGTGATTCATCAGACCGGGAAAAAGAACCTGCAGGCTGTCGTTGAGTCAGCGGCGGTGGTTCTTGGGGAGAGTAAGTTTAAGGATAGATATAAGCCATTTGACTACTTAAACGACCTCGCCCTTTCGATGTCGGCGGGCGTCGCCTCGATTGTAGTTTCGCGGGCGGGGTCGGCAATTTTCGAGATCGCGCGGTGGGGAACGCCAAGCGTAATTATTCCTATATCGGAATCGAATGGGGATCACCAGCGAAAAAATGCTTTTAATTATTCCCGCACTGGCGCGGCAATCGTGATAGAAGAGGCAAATCTCACGCCGCACGTGCTTCTCTCCGAGATCGATCGCGTTCTTGGCGACAGTGCGCTTCGTGAGGATATGAAAAAATCAGCGATTCAGTTTTCCTCACCGGACGCGGCAAAAAAAATCGCAGAGGAGATTGTCAACATTGCGCTCGCGCACGAGAAATAGCTCGAATCTTGCGCGGAAGAACGCGCATATCCGCCTGTTGGCGGATTGTTATACTCGCCCGCCCAACTTTCACTACTTTCGCCCTATGGGTTATGGATAGTATGTTCTGCGTCAAGCATCAATGTTTTAAAACGATCGTTCAGTGAAAGTATGGCGGGCTCCGTAATTTTCTCTGGGCGCAAGAATCTCACAGTGATGGTTAAGAATAAGCAAACGATGCTAAATATGCGACAACCAAAAAATGAACTGACTTCCATTTCATACGATATATCGTATGAAATGTTGTTAATTCAAAACTCATGAATAAAAAACGACCATTGTTGGTCGTTGTTGATTTTTTGCTTACCTAAATGCAGTCACCGAGTGCATGTAATTCTTGCCGCCAGGGTCCATTCGCGCCGACAAGTGCGAGAACGTGCTCCCGATGATGCGGAATTCCTCCGAATTTTGTGCCATAGAACAGAAAAATTTTTCCATTCCAGGATTTTGGAATACGATCTCGGCTTTCCCAAATGGCTCGGAAAGTCCGTGCGTCGTAGGGGAGATTAATCTCGGTGATACCATTGAAAGAATCTTGAGGCATACTTTCAATTGGAAGACTATCGAGATCAATCTCGGCAAGCGTGCTCTGGCTTTCGTCTTGGCTCGTGATTTTCCATTTTGAACCGCGAAGTCGCTCGATTTCATCACGGTCAAAGGACGTAATTCTGTCGATCTGTATCATAAAGTCTATCGTTGTAATTTCCCTAGTGCATTATAGCATGAATAGGAAAATAAGTCAAAATTCCTAAAATAGGCTTAAATTTCATGCTATTATTTTAAGCATGCAAAGAAATAACGACAAAACAATAATCGTTCGCTTTCCTCCGAGCCCAACGGGGCTTTTGCATATTGGGGGCGCTAGAACCGCGCTATTTAATTATCTCTTTGCAAAGCATCTTGGGGGGAAAATAGTTTTGCGTTATGAAGACACCGACAAGGAAAGATCAAAACCCGACTACGTAAAAAATATTGAAGAGTGCCTGGTGTGGCTCGGAATAAAGTTTGACGGGGAGCCTGTATATCAGAGCAAACGAACAGAAATCTACAAAAAATATTTAAAAGATTTAGTTGTGGCGGGACAAGTATACGAATCAAAAGAAGAAGGGAAGGAGGTCGAGGGCAAACGGTCCAGTGTACTTCGTTTCAAAAATCCAAATATAAGAATTACTTGGAATGATCTTGTGCGGGGAGAGGTCACGTTTGACACGACGGATCTCGGTGATTTTGTCGTGGCAAAAAGCTTTGACGAGCCCTTGTATCACTTGGCGGTAGTGGTAGATGATTTTGAAATGGGAATAACCCATGTTTTGCGTGGAGAAGATCATATTTCGAATACTCCGCGGCAAATCCTAATTCAACGCGCCATCAACGCGCCGCAGCCGCTCTATGGGCATATTCCGCTCATTCTCGCTCCAGACCGGTCAAAGCTCTCAAAGCGCCACGGCGCAGTCGCTGTAACGGAATATCGGGACCGTGGCTATCTGCCGGAAGCCCTCATAAACTACCTGGCGCTTCTCGGCTGGAACCCTGGTACCGATAAAGAAATGTATACGCCAGAGGAACTCATCGCTGATTTTTCACTGGACCGCGTTCAGAAAGGCGGGGCAATTTTTAATGAAGAAAAATTACGCTGGATTAATAAACAGCATATGAAGCGCGATGAGGGGCTGTCCCTCTGGATCGTTGAAACACTGATGGCGTCGCCCCGATTCGCCCAGTCAGACAAAATCAACGCCGAGAAATATGTCAAAAGAATAGCGACTGAAGTGGTGCAGGAACGCCTGGAAATCAGAAGCGATCTCGGGAAGCTTATAGAAGGAGGAGAAGTTGATTATTTTTTTCTCGAGCCAAAATTAGAGCCGGCAAAAATTGCTTGGAAACAAGACGCGGACTTGGCTCATGTGCGTTTGCGGCTTCAGGAAATTTCCCGAATCATAGGGGCCATGAACGGCGCCTTTTCGAAAGACGATCTTTCCGCGACATTAATGCCCTACGCGGAAAAAGAGGGCAAGGGAAACGTACTGTGGCCATTGCGATATTCACTCACGGGAAAAGATAAATCTCCGGATCCTTTTACCGTGGCTTCAATTATAGGAAAAGAAGAGGTATTGCTGAGGTTGTCTTGCGCCATCTTGGCCTTATAATGTAAGTATGCGCCACAGCGTTATATTTATTTTTATTGCATCGCTTTCCTTGGGTGCTTTTTTACCGCTTCGCGCCGCGCCGATAGAAGACCTGAAGCAAAAAATCGAGGATAAGGCGAAATCAATTCTTGAACTTGAGGCGGCAATTGCTGAATACACGAAAGAGGTACGGGCGGCCAATGCCGAGGCAAAATCGCTCTCTGGCGCTGTGCAGGTGCTTGATTCAACGAGAAAAAAACTTGCGGCAGACATCAAGTTGACTGAAGCGAAGATCGCTTCGGCCGAGCTTAAGATTGAGGAAATTGAGGGATCGATGAGCGATGTTGAAAAAGAGATGTTGAGAAATCAAGCGGGGATAATGACTACGCTGAAGACGATCGATGTGTCGGACGAGCTTTCTATGGTGGAGGCCGTGTTTGGGTACGATAGCCTGTCAGATTTTTGGGGTGACAGGGAATCACTCTATACGGTGCAGGCAAGTCTCTCCAAATCTCTCGCGGAGCTGAAGCAAAATAAAGAACATCTCGCATCTCTACGGGAAAAATCTCTTGGGCAAAAAAAAGACTTATCTCTGCTTGCAACCGAGATCGGGGACAGAAAAAAGATAGTCGAACAAAACAAAAATGAGAAAAACAGCCTCTTAACACAGACAAAAAACAAGGAATCTGCCTACAAGAAAATACTGGATGAAAAAATTGCGCTCCGCGAAGCATTTCGAAAAGAGCTCCTGCAATTCGAGTCAGATCTGCAAATCGCGATTGACCCTTCGAAGTTGCCGTCAGCGGGGAAGGGGGTACTTTCGTGGCCTCTTGAGACAGTGCGCATTACCCAGTATTTTGGAAAAACCGAATTTGCAACGGCGCACGCGGCTCTTTACAGTGGAAACGGCCATAACGGGATTGATCTTGGTGCACCTGTGGGAACAAAAATATTTTCTGCCGCGGACGGCGTCGTCGAGGGGGTAGGGGACACTGACCTTGTTTGCCCGAGTGCTTCTTACGGCAAGTGGGTGCTTGTCCGTCATGGCAATGGTCTGTCTACTCTTTATGCGCACCTTTCGGTTATCTCTGTGAAGGCCGGCGATTCGGTCGCCAGGGGACAAACAGTCGGCTATTCAGGAAACACCGGCTACTCGACGGGGCCGCACCTACACTTTACGGTGTATGCAAGTGAGGGTGTAAAAATTCTTTCGCGGAAGAGTTTGGTATGCGGGGGGACTTATATAATGCCAATTGCTGACTTGAAAGCCTATTTAAATCCACTTTCTTACATATAGGGTTGGTATATAGTGTGTAGTGTGTTTTATGAGATCTGTACAAGCAATGAAGATAAATAAAAAGGGCGGCCTTATACAATTTATATTGGTAATTATTATCGCAGTAGCAATACTTGGCTATCTTGGAATTGATCTAAAGACGTTCGCGGAATCCGAGGGCGTTCGTAAAAATGTTTCGTATACTATATCAGCCGGCAAGTCTTTATGGAGTAATCACTTAAAACAGCCCGCTCTGGCGGCGTGGAACGCTGTTGCGGTTAAACTCATTTGGGATAGGGGAGTAATGCGCTTTTTTGGTGATGAGAATGAAACTGGAGAGCAGGCTACGACAACGCCTGTTCAGCAGAGTGCTGTCGCCACAACAACACACTAGACGTTCAGCTATGATGGAGAGAGAGCGTATATGCACGACTCGCTTTGAGCCGTGAGGAGAAGTGGGGGATAGAGGGTTAGGCGCTGGCATGGCACACTTCCCCGGACATCTTGACAAAATAAAAAACATTGTATAATAATTTTAATAAATTCGCCGCGCGAAACAAATTTGAACTCACTTAATTTCTTTTATTAACCTTAATTTAAAATTTTCTCCCGTATTGTATTTTTAAATTAATCCGCAAAAGTCAATTTTATAAAAAATTAAAATTCACAATCAAATTTGATTTTTTCGTCTCATTTTATTAACCACAAAGTCAGTTACTAGCTCATAAGCCGAGCATCGCTTGCAAAAGCCGTCCAACGGGCTGATTAGTGATAATAGTAGCCGGACGCACGTGTTCGCTCTAAAGCTAAAGGATAGTGTCTCAAACTATAACGCCCTATCTGCAATTAGGGCGAATGAGCAGGTCGTACGTGGATGAATCCCCGCATGGTTATTAAAAAAAATCCTCATAATTTTATTAATTAAAAAAAATGATGAACCGAGGATTTAGAAGGGAGACTCTTCAGTGGAATTGATGATTATTAAGGGACAAATATCTTACAGGTAAACAATTATCCACATCTTTTCCTTTTACGTATAAATTTTGAGTGAGAATGATGTATATTTGAATGTAAGTGAGCATTAGAGATATTATACTCAGTCAGCCCATATTTTGGTATACTCTAAGCGCGACCGAAAACCGTTGTTGGTGTGCCCTGCCCTACCTCATTAAATCTATCTATGAGTAAATCATCAGGTAAATATAAAAACTCTGGCGCCAATCTCCCTCTCATGGATGATTTTTTGCTTCACATTCAGGCAAACAATTATTCTGCCGAAACTCTCTATAACTATGAGCGCGATTTGAAGACTTTTGGATCCTTTCTTTTACACGAGGTTTGCCTCCCCTTCTCTGATGTGACCAAAAAGACAATTGAACAGTTCAAGGCATATCTGAACTCAACTGATAGGAAGACCGCTGAGGGTCAGGCCGCTCAAATGAAACTAAAAAGCGGATCGGTTAATCGAACTCTGTCGTCACTTCGGAGATATCTTTCATATCTCATAGATATGGATCAAAAGACTCCTATAGCTCCGGGATCAATAAAGCTCATCAGGATGGAAAAGTACCATTCTCGTGTCTCTGAACTCAAAGATCTCGTCAAGCTCATCGAATCGCCTATGAAGTATGAGCGCCAAAAAGTAGTCGCTCTACGCAATCGTGCCATGCTGGAGACGCTATTTGCGAGCGGTATGCGTATATCTGAACTCATTAACTTGAAACGGGTCCAAATCGATGCTACGGGCAGGGTTTTTATCCGAGGCAAGGGAAAGAAGCAGAGATTTATTTATCTCACCGAGAGAGCTAAAAAACATATAGAAAATTATTTGAGTGCCCGCGACGATGATTCCACGTATCTCTTTGTTCCTGAAAAAGGGCAAAATGCCATGAAAAAAGACAAGAAGATATCGGCAAACTACCTGCAAATGAAGATAAAAAAATACCGAGAGCTCCTTGGTATGAACGTGCCGACGAGCGCTCACTCCTTGAGACACGGGTTCGCTACATACCTCGCCGAGCAAGGCGCGAATCCTGCGGCTATCCAAATCCTTCTTGGCCACGAGTCACTTGATACAACTACCAAATACGTACACGCATCCGATAAATATGCAGAGGACACGCACAAGAAGTTTCATCCATTGAGTGAGTAAAAATGATATTTCAAATAAATAAGCGCTTTTTGGAAGCTAAAATCCGCTCATATGCCGTGGAAGAGTCCCCGAATGCTATTAGAAGTGAAGGGTCTTGTTTTTCACTTCCGAGCGGGACGACGACAACAAGCTTACGTATTCTCCTGCTACTCTAGCGTGTGATTTGGCGGTAGATTCTCTTGATAAATTTTATCGGTGCTCGCACGAAGCCTGATAGCATGTATCGTTTAATGAGATCGTAATCATTAGAGAAGGATTTTGGATCTATAGAGTTGATAGAAAAAGGCGTATGCATATTTTTTTTCGCGACTATAAGCATATGGTGCGTTGTAAGGCCCGCTTTTTTAATTTTTTTATCTTTCCAGTTTTCAAAAAGGATAATGTCAAAGCCTGCAGAACGCACGAAATTCTGAAGTGATGTCGGCGTAAACATGTACGTGTGGTCGATCTGTGTCGCGTAGCGAACACTCCTCGTTTTTTCCATCATGGTAAGAAAATTCTGTACGACAACAATGAGGCTTCCGTCATCCCTAAGATTTTCGTGCGCCCAGAGGAAGAATTTTTTTGGATCGAGGAAATGATTCATGCTTTGAACACCAAAGATGTTCGCCGCAGAGCTTTTAGTGCTCACATAATTTTCGAACAAGCACTGTGCGGTCGGTATTCCCAGTTTCTCCGCAAAGGCGCATTCTGACATGGAAGGTTCGATGCCCATCACCGGATTTCCGGTGGTTTCTCTTATTGCCGCAAGAATGCCTCCGGAAGAAGATCCGACTTCTATACATAAACCGGACTGCAGGTGCTTTTTCACTCGCAGTATGAGAGCAAGTCCAAAAGACCGTGCCGAGTCAAAACTTTCTTGTTCTGTGTTTGGAAGTCTCCACGATGCACTTTTGTGGTGGAGGGTTATATATTCTTTGACAATGCGCCTATAGTAATCGGTTTTGTAAAATAGATCATAATCGTCTTTTACCATTCGCGGATTGAGAAATATGAGCCCGCACGATGTACATATCACTGATTGCTGTCTGAAGCCGTGGCGATCTTTTTTACTTATAATTTTATGGTCTTTGCCCTGGCATAGGTTGCAAGTAATGGTTTCGTATTTAACCTGCGACGGCCCAAAATTCATGTCGTTATTGTACTCTGTGTCGAATAACTGAACAATGCCTGTACTATCCTGCGAGTGCTGGAATGCGCACATTGTAAAAAGGTTTCTCCGGCCTTCTTTTATCGATAAGACCAATTATGAGCGGCCTCTGGTCTATTGGATTTTTTTCGCAAAGTGCCCTCTTTTGTTACAAGCTTTCCAATGTCTCAATTACCTTAAAATTTTTTTCAGAAACGGGCTGAATGGAAAGTCTTGACCCTCGTCTCAAAAGTTCCATACCGGCAAGACCGGAGCGGATTTTGAGATGCGATAAAGGGATTCTTTTTTTAAACTTCTTTACAAAAGAAAACGTGACCATATACCATATCGGAATTTTATTTGTGGCTCGCGGCTCGTAGTAGGGACTTTTTCTAACAAACTGCGTCGGATCGGGTTGGCTTTGCGACGAAACACGCGCTATCCCCATAATGGATCGCTCAACGCCGGAGTGATAAAAGAGAACTCGATTCCCCACTGTCATTTGATCGCGCATAAAATTTCTAGCCTGAAAATTTCGTACGCCAGTCCACGGAGTTTTTTTATCTTTGGCAAGATCATCTATCGAGTAGGCTCGCGGTTCGGTTTTGATAAGCCAATAATTCATATAGGGTGGTGTAAGAGCCTATCTCCAATCTAATGCCTAGTTGAAACATCCAAAATTCGGTCGACAGGGATATTGTCGACACCTGTAGACGGTGCGAAAATTGCAGATTTTAAGGAAGCATATCGAGCGTCGACAAGAAGCATGTCGACACCTGTAGACGGTACGCTGACGAAAAATATGCAATTTGCCCGCCCGAAACGACTGTTTCAGTCGGGCGGGTAGCAGAATTTTGGATGTTCGAGCAGGCAAGCCAGAGATTTGCTTCTTAAACTGCGGTTAGATTGGAGATAAGCTCTAAGTATATAGTATAAGTATTAGGTAGAGCGACATAATGCAACCTTCACAACAAAAAGTCCGCAATCGCGGACTTTTTGCTTAGCGTTTTGCTAATTCTTTTGAAGTTTTTCCCCAGCAGGGCTTAGATGCCGACCACGGCTGTACACCTTTCTGCTCGTAAAGATGTTTCGCATACGCCATGTTTCCATCCAAGGTGTATATGTCGAAACCCAATCTGACCGCTTGTTTCAAGTGGTAATGCTCATTAATTTGCATTACTCCAACATCCCGCACATCGTATGTTCCCCTAAGTATCTCACCTGTTTTTTCATTAAGGTGGCGGTAGTGCGATTCACACCGGGCGATTTCGGCGAGAATTGGAGTGTCGGTAAAATAGTTCATTACTCTTTCTTTTACAGACATCAGTTTGTAAGGTTCAGAAGCCACAGCTTCCGTTCCGGTATCTTGAATTACGTACGTTGTTTGTTCTATCACTTCTACAATTGCCGAATTTTCTCGGAGTATCGTTGATGTAGGCATGATGAAGCTCGCCGGGACCGAAGGCCCTGAAATAGTTGTGATTAATGATGCGACAGTGGTAGCTATTTTTGCGAATTGTGTAGTCATATTTTTTTCTTTTTTTCCAACAAAAAACCAGACGCCGTCTGGATTTGAAAACTATTATAGCACGATTTGATTGGGTGTCAATAATTCACCATATAAGAAAGTGTGCGTCAAATAAAGTTTTATGGCTCTATTGAGCCGTAAAAAACTTGACTGACTTGGCTGTCTAAAGTATAAAAATGGCCGAGTTGAGCGCTCAAATTCACTTCGAGATACTAAATTCTATTATACCCTTGCAGAAAGCCACGGTATCGAATATTCAGAAAAATCATTTATCAAGGTTCTCTCATGCATCAGTCTTGAGAAGCATTCCGCAGCCTGCTTCGCGCCATTTAGGGCATTGTGGGGGCGCGGTTCTTTCGGAATTCCAACATACACAGAGACCGCGTTAGAAGTAAGTCCCGAGTGTCCGTTTTCCGTGGGAGGCATTATTCCGCGGCGGATAGCATGGAAATAGCAGGCAGTGTGGAGATCGAGCGTGCGGCGCGCTAAGGGAAAGTTGGTATGCGCTCTTTCCGCCGCGGCAATTAAAAACCAATTATCAAAAGCTGTATTATGTCCTGCTATCGTGTGTTCTTCGGCAGAAAGCGCCCATTCAAAAAAATCTCTGACAACTTCAGCTTCTGTAATTTTATTTAGATCCACGCAGGCTTGCTCACTAAACCCGTTTACCGCGAGCGCTTCCTTCATAAGATGCGCGCCTTCCCAGATGCGGCATTCCTTGTAGTACACATTTTCAGGATTTAAGAAATCCACCGCTCCAATTGAGAGAATCGAGTGTTTCGTCGGACTTGTTCCTGACATTTCCATATCGAGCACGATCATGACTCATATTATACAGCAAATTTTTGACGGCACTCTGAATCTGGCAAGACCGGAAAAATCTTTCATGATAAATAAGATGGAGCAGTAGATTATTAAATGGTGTTGCGGTGTCGTGGCCACACTGCGCTCTGCTACGGACCACTATGGCAATATCATGTTCATATCTCGATGGACATAAGGGCACACTTTTGCTATATAAAGATTAGTATTAAAGGAGGTTCACAATGGCGGCATTGTTTCAAGTAAATGACGAATGTTGTTTTACTGATCCACTGAATGCAAGTTCACCACTTCATGGGAAGCTTTGTATCGTACTTCGTATTCTAGAAGCTTCGACATGGCAGGATGCAATGATTCCTGAATATGACGTGCTTTGTATAATTTATAGCACCGAATCGTTTATAGTAAAGGAATCTCAACTTGCCCCCGCACCGCCGCTTGGTGTGGTGTCGGCAGGGCGCTTATAAAAGTCTGCAGTTGCGGACTTTTTTTGTTTCGAGATAATCGGGGGCTACCACGTTTCTTATTTCAATCCTTTACAGTTTGCGGCAGGGGTATATCCGGCGGCTCGAGCGCTTTCTATTGAAGGAAAGGTAATTTTATTGGCTACAGCAATCCTCTTTGCGCCAGAGCACCACGGAAAATGATATTTTTCTCCGCTCTTTGAAGCTACCACTTCACCGCTCTTCCCTGTCGAAGCACTTTCTTTAATATTTGCTGATACTGCCGCAAAGTTTTCTTTCTGTGATATCTCACCGGTATTTTTTGCGTAGTCATCTATACCGCCTTTCGTATCATAAGTTATTTCTTCAATTGGCCCCGATATCTCGATATTCGGTCTGGTGTCTTCTATTTTGGAGAGTCTTCCCAAACCAAATGAAGCAGTTCCGACCAGAATGATTATTATGCCTACAAACGTGTCTTTTTTTACAATAGCATTGATTGTATGGCCCGCAAGGACCTTGCTTTTTCGTAATAGCTCTCGTATACTCATCGCACTATAATAATATTTTTGAGGCGGCTTGTCCCCTCTTCATACACACAATGGCAACCAAAAAAGCAGGCGGTACAGCTAAAAACCTTCGAGATTCAAACCCAAAATATCTGGGAATTAAGCTTTATGCCGGAGAAAATGCGGCCCCGGGATCCATTATCGTTCGTCAGCGAGGAACAAAAATAATGCCGGGAAAGAATGTGGAGCTTGGTCGCGATCATACTATTTTTGCGGTAAAGGAAGGCAAGGTATCATTTCGTAATACTCGAAAGACGAATTTTGATAACACCACGTCAGTAAAAAAGGTTGTTGATGTTTTATAAATTGTAGAAATTACATAGATCAGATCTATGTTAATAATGCGCGTAGGTCTGATCTATGGAAAATGTGAGATAAGTCAGAAACCCCGTTCGTTGGGGTTTTTGTTTTGAATATTTAAATATTGGATATTCGGACACTGGATGCCCAAAAATAGCCTACTCTTTCTCGACTTTCAGCGACAATTTGATCATTGTTTCCCCTATTTTGACTTCAATTGCATGATCCCCTGCTTCTTTTATGGGATGCTTTAATTCGACGGCGCTTTCTGAAATTTCTGCTCCTGAAATTTCTTTGATAAGTGCAATGATCTCGGTCTTGTGAATTGCGGCAAAAAGATTTCCCTTTTCATTCACTTTGCCTTTGAATATGAGTTTCTCCCTTATTTTCTCTAGGGTCTTTATGATTTCTGTTTCTCGGGCTTTTGAATCTGCCGCTTCCTTGGATTTTTTTGATTCAATGGATTTTACGAGCTTATCGGTCGCAAGCGCGGCTTCCAGTCTGGGAATAAGGCGATTTACCGCGAAACCATCCGGCACATTTTTTATGTCAAATTTTTTGCCGACATTTGCTACATCCTTAAGTAATACTATTTTCATATAGTTTATATATTAGCTCGCCTACCCTATCTTATTTATCTGCCTTTAGCAAATATTGAATCGCGGCGTCAAACTGCGGGTCCTTTTTTGTCTCAAAATCTTCGGCAGTGCGTGCCAGTTCGATATTTGGCTTGATTCCCCCATCAGAAATGGAATGGCCCTGCGGAGTAAGCCATCGGGCAATAGTTACTTTGAGATTCGTGTCTTTGGTGACAGATATCAGTTCCTGTACCGATCCTTTGCCGTATGTTCGTCCGCCAATCAGCGTCGCGACACCGTGCTCTTGAAGCGCGCCTGCCAATATTTCAGAGGCGGAAGCCGAACCCTGGTCGACAAGAATTACGAAATTAAGCTTATCCGTGAATATGTCGTAGCCTTTGCTTTTGTAATCGAGAGGCCGTCTATTTTCTCCAAAATCCTCGCTCACAATAACCTTTCCTGCCGGAAGAAACCAACTGGCCATGTCTACCGCCGCTTCGAGGTAGCCACCGGGGTTTCCACGTAGATCCAAAATAAGTTTGTCGGATTTAGCATCGACGAATTCCTTGAGAGCATTTCTGAACAAGTCTGGCGAGACTGCCGAAAAACTGCGAAGCTCAATTACAAAAACCCCGTCGCTTCTATTTTTTGTCTCGACATTTGGAATTGTAATAACGTCTCTAACAAGCGTCAGCTCGAACGGTCCCTTTTCATCATCGCGCAGGAGAGTCAGTTTTACAGACGTACCTTTCTCTCCGCGGATAATGCCGACCGCCTCTTCAACACTAAGTCCGAATGTTTCCGTCTCGTCGATCTTGAGGATTTTATCACCGGCAAGGACACCCGCTCGCTCGGCCGGATTGCCCTTAATAGGCGCGATGACGGTAAGGGTGTCGTTTTTTATGCCAACTTCCATACCAACTCCGTCAAAATGTCCGGCGATTTCTGTCTCAAATATCTTGGCTTCGGCCGGCGGCATGAATACTGTATATGGGTCGCCAAAAGAAGCCGCCAAGCCCTCGATGGCGCCCCACAATTTGTCTTGTTCCGCAATGACGTCTGTTGTGGTGGCGGCAACGAATTTGTCGTTCAATATGCCCCACGCTTTCCAAAGCGGCTCGAGGTCTACCGAATCCTTAACCGTGTTATTTTCTTTGTTCTGAAGGTGCGTGAGACTGTAGAGGGGTGATTTATTTTTGTACCCCAATAAGTTTCCCACCAAAAACGCGCCGATCAAGAGAACTATGAAAAAGGCTCGGGCAACGAGCGGTACGCGTAATATTTTTCTTATATCTCGAAATAATTCCATAAGGAAATGTAATTATCGCAAATTAGCAGAATTGGCGCAATTTTTATTTCCAGCCGGATATCTCGCGAGTTTTCTTTGAAGTATTTGATGCTAAACGTTCATTTTCCAGCAAAATCTCTGTCTCACGATTTGGAAACCTCTGTTCCGCTGGCAACTGACTGAAGGGCGAGTATACTTATACGCATAATCGCCACATATTGTAATCATGATATTCGATTTTTTTCGTAGGAAACCGATTTTTTTTTATAATACGCTCGTGAAAAGTAAAGAGCGTTTTCGGCATCCCAAGAGAAAGGCCGTTCGTTTATATCACTGCGGTCCGACGGTCTACGATAATGCCCACATCGGAAATCTTCGGAGTTATGTTTTTTCGGATACACTGCGGAGGGCGCTCGAAATAAATGGCTACAGGACAGAACAGGTAATCAATATTACAGATGTTGGTCACCTGTCTTCAGATGCTGACGAAGGCGAGGACAAAATGACTAAGTCGCTTGCTCGGTCTGGAAAAACACTTACGCTCGATAATATGTATGCGCTCGGCACTTTCTACATGAATGCTTTTATAAAAGACTTGGAAGCTTTGAATATCTTGATGCCCCATTTTATGCCTAGAGCGAGCGAGCATATTGCAGAGGATATCGAGCTTATTTCGCGTCTTGAAAAAAAAGGTTTTATCTACAAGACCGAGCATGGCGTCTATTTCGATACGTCGAAAGATAAGGACTATGGGAAGTTGGGGGGGATCGATGTTGATGTGAAAGTAATGCATTCACGACTTCAAAGTACCGAGAAAAAAGCGTCGCGCGATTTCGCCGTATGGAAATTCTCAAAAGACGCAATAGGTTGGGAAAGTCCGTGGGGAAAAGGATATCCGGGCTGGCACATTGAGTGCTCGGTCATGGCAATGCATTATCTCGGCAAAACGATCGATATTCATACCGGCGGCCAGGATCATATTCCGATTCATCACAACAATGAAATAGCACAATCAGAAAGTGCAACAGGCCGAACTTTTGCTAAAATCTGGATGCATAACGCTTTTCTCACTATTTCCGACGGCAAAATGTCAAAGTCTGCCGGAAATTTCCTGACCCTCGACGAATTGGAAGAGAACGGCGTATCGCCGCTTGGTTACCGGATGTGGCTTCTGCAGGCTTCTTATAGAAGCCCTATGAACCTTTCGTGGGAAGCGCTGTCTTCAGCCGAAGATTCTTATACGAAGCTGTTGAATTTTGTTTCGGCACTTCCCTCCCCGCATGGCACACCGGATAAAAAAATTGTTGGAGATTTTATCCGTGATGTAAACGATGACTTAAATACTGCCAAAGCAATTTCAAAACTATGGGCTACAATTCATGACACTTCACTCGCGCCCGATCTGAAACACGCGACGATTCTTGAAATGGATAAAGTTCTGGGGTTGAAGTTGCGTGAAGCGAGAGAAATTCTTCGCGCCCGCGCTTCACGCGTGCCGGCCGATGTCATTGCCCTTGCCGAAGAACGAGAAGAGGCGAGAAAAAACAAAAATTGGCAGCACTCGGATGTCTTGCGTATCGCGATTGAACAGAAAGGATACACCGTCGAAGATCGCGCCGATGGCTATAAATTGCAAAAAAATCCGCAATGTAGGCTTTTTTAAGGATTTTTTAAAAAAACTTTCAGGCTTTAACGTGTGACATAAAAACCCTCCTCAACGTGCCGCTATACGTCAGTGTGAATAACATGAGGAAAACTGACGGTAACTTCGGCGCCTTCGATCGCGGGAGGTGTGTTACAATCGTTCCATGAGTCGAACTTCCACCGCCCATCTACGAGTCCCTCCGCAGAATATTGACGCCGAGAAAGCGCTTCTCGGTTCTATCATGCTTCGCCCCGAGGTGATTCATGATGTCCTTGATATAGTGGCCGCGGAATCATTTTATTCGGAACAGCACCGCATTGTTTGGCGAGCAATTTACGAACTTTTTGGAAAAAATATCCCTGTTGATATATTGTCGCTCTCCTCTCGCCTTTCCGAATCTTCCATGCTTGAGAAGATTGGGGGCTCGGCGTATCTTGGGGAGCTCGTAAATTTTGTACCCTCTGCCGCGAACGCCGAATTTTACGCGACTACGGTAAGAAACAAACATATCCTCCGCAATCTTATCGCCGCCTCCGAAAATATTACCGAGCTCGGGTATGACGAAGCGTCCGACATAGAGGTAATTCTTGACCGAGCCGAAAAGAAAATGTTTGACATCACCCGCTTCAATTTTTCCCGAACGTACACGGAACTCAAGGACGCATTAGGAGAAGCTTGGGAGCGACTCGACCGATTGCATAAGTCTAAAGACGAAATGCGCGGGGTACAAACCGGATTTCGAGATCTCGACAATAAGCTCGCGGGTCTGCAAAAATCCGACCTCATTATTCTTGCCGCGCGTCCCTCAATGGGCAAGACTTCCCTCGCTCTTGATATTGCGAGACAGGTCGCCATAAACCACAAGGTTCCTGTCGGGATATTTTCGCTGGAAATGAGTACGCAACAGCTTGTCGACAGAATGATGGCCGCGGAAGCGCGAGTAGACGCGTGGAAACTTCGAACCGGAAGACTCAATATGGAGGAGGAATTTCAAATGATTCGCGACTCCCTCGACAAGCTTTCAAAAGCTCCGATTTTTATCGACGATCAGCCGGGAAATAATATTATGAAGATGCGTTCTGTCGCGCGGCGGCTCAAGTCGGAACATGGCCTCGGACTTCTTGTTGTTGATTACCTTCAGCTTATGGTGCCGATCCACAGTCGAAATAGCGACTCGATGGTTCAGCAAGTTACAGAAATTTCGAGATCTCTAAAAAATCTCGCGCGCGAGCTTGACGTTCCGGTCCTCGCTCTTTCACAGCTTTCCCGCGCGGTTGAACAGCGCGGAGGAAAACCGCGGCTTTCCGACCTACGCGATTCGGGGTCGATTGAGCAGGATGCGGACGTTGTCATGTTTATTCATCGTGAAGATAAACAGAAAGATGAATCGGAAAAAACGAATATCGCCGAAATATTGATCGAGAAGCACAGAAACGGCCCAACGGGCAAAATCGATCTTTATTTTGACGAGAAGAAAGCGACATTTTTGAGTGTTGAGAAGTCGGACTTTGCCGCATTCGAGACTCCGGCTGTTGGCGGTATGGGAGCGTTCTGACGGAAAATCTTTTGCCTCAAACCTTTCATCTTTAACGGTGTCCGAACATAGAAATTGCAAACATAAATCAATTTTCAATCCTTTATTTTATCATTCGATATTCAATATTCGAGATTCGCAATTCAGATCATGAACCCCATCGACAAACTTACGGAAATATTCAGCCGTTTCCCGGGCATAGGGCCTCGGCAAGCTCGGCGCTTTGTCTTTTTTTTGCTTCGTGAGGGCGCGGACAGCAGGGCCGCGATAATCCGCTCCATCGGAGAACTTTCGAGCGAGATCATTCAATGCGAAGAATGTATGCGTTTTTTCTCGAGGCAAGGCACTCTTATTGCATGCTCGATTTGCTCAAACATCGAACGGGACAGGACGAAACTCATGATTGTGTCCAGAGACTCGGATCTTGACGCTGTCGAGAAGAGCGGCGCGTTTCCCGGTCTGTATTTTGTGCTCGGAGGCAGTATTCCCATTTTAGAAAAAAAACCGGAAAGAAGAATCCGAAAAGACGCTCTACTTTCAAGAATCGAGAAACTCGCTGAATTGAGGGAAATTATTCTTGCTTTGAATGCCACCGCTGACGGCGAGAACACCGAAGTATATTTGAGATCCCTCCTCGACTCAAACGCGACAGAACGTAAAATCGAAATATCGGTGCTTGGGAGGGGTTTGTCGTCGGGCCTCGAAATCGAATATTCCGACCCTGATACTTTAAAAAACGCCTTGAAAAACAGGTCTCATTAATCGAGATGTATCCCCTAATTATATAAGTATCTGAAACGTACAATATAGAACGCTATAGCGTTTTATATTGTACGTTTCAAAAAGCAGATCATGTCATCGAGGGACAAGTGTGCACTAATCCAAAGTCTAAGACTGTTGACTTTATTCCGTTTTCGTGTATGCTTTCTGTAGATGAATCCAACAATTTGCCGATGTTGCGGCGGGGATATATCCCTGCCAAAAAATCTTAGTTCCGACGATAATCTAAATGTGTGTGAATCGTGCGTGTACGACGAGGAGGGTCTTTTGACCCCTGAAATTGCCAAACCAGCCGCAGAGCTCGTTCGTGAAGCGGCCTGAAGAGACGGCCCCAAATCAAAACCGCGAGTTTGGTTCGCGGTTTTTTCTTTTAACCTAATAAACTACTGACTTTGAATAACGAAATGCAAAAACACCGACACCTCGAACACAACACAGCCGTCTGTGATTTTAAAAACAACACTCAAAACTAGCATTCAAGAACGAAACAACTGAAGAAACTTTTAATAATGACTA
>Ga0209542_10002727_pt1 | contig 39058 bp, 47 predicted proteins | sample RifCSPhighO2_01_FD_184028 | JGI IMG/M metagenome (GOLD analysis project Ga0209542, IMG submission 184028) | Soil microbial communities from Rifle, Colorado - Rifle CSP2_plank highO2_0.1 (SPAdes) (version 2) | ecosystem: Environmental > Terrestrial > Deep subsurface > Rock core/Sediment ... | reverse complement strand
TTTTTTAATCTGGAATTAAGCTTGTAAATTTTTCAATAATACCGGAACCTCATTGGTCGCGACATCAAACACAATCGCCAAATCAACGTCCATATAATCATGAACCAATCGGTCACGCATGGCCATGGCTTTTTTCCAGTCAACTTTCAGATGATTAGCCTTCGTTTCCTGCGAAATCCGCTTGGACGCCTCACCGATATTCTCAATCAGTTTAACGACCGCCAAATGCAATTTTTCGTCTTCAACGAACTCTTCAAAATGAGCAGTCGAAATAAATCCAATAATTTTATTACAAAATTCTTTAATCTCTTCGATGTATATTTTATCTTTGTCCATATACCAGTTTTAAATCCCGTTCAATATAAGGACGCAAAAACTTATTAACCCCCCGACAGTTACCAAATCAATATCTAGATTGAGCGCCTGTTTTAACCTGTCGTCAAGCTGTAAATAAGACGCAAAGGTTGGTTGAACCTTAAACTTAACTAAAATATCCACGTCGCTGTCAGGTTTGGCTTCGCCACGCGCGACCGAGCCAAACACGCCAGCGTATTCCACGCCAGATTTTTGTAAGACTGGGACTATTTTTTCTTTGACTTCTTCTAGTGTCATATTCATATACTACCATTCTTTAAAGTGTCAGTCAAAATAAAACCACCATGGTTAGGTGGAACAGCCTATCCCTTTCGGGAGACCCGCCATACGGTCGGTGTTCGGCTGATGTTTGATCTAAGTATATCAGGTTTTAGGGCTTTGTCAATAGGCAACTAAAAACGAGCAGGACTTATAATCCATGCTCGCTTTTTAGATTTATAGGGTTTTTAAAAGCCTTATTCAAATTGTTTAATCTTTTCTGTAAATTGAGGCCAGTGAAGTATCTATAAGATAAAGTTCGTCGGTCATTTCTTGTAATTCATCCATCCAGGGGCCCTTTATATCGTATAGTCCATCCGGTTTTCTATGCTTCGCTCTTTCCGCTTCCATACGCTCTGCTAATTCAGACCTTTGCTGTGTCAATTCAGCTCTACTTAGTTCATCATACGGTTTACGTGCTTTGTCTAACCATATATTAAAAGCCCTATGAGCTTCACTTGCTACCATTTCTTGTTTGTAAGCTTCAAGAGTATCAAAGCGTTCTTGGCCTCCTGGTGGCAAATTAGCCCAAAGATGACTGGCTTCTCTTTCCATTTCTCGCGACTTTTTTATTAAAGCTTTCACATCCATTGCTTTATAACGCTCGTTACGAACGCTTTGAGGGTCAGCTCCCTTCTCCTTCATTATTTCTCTTAATGCCTCGGTAAGTTTAGGGTTATGACCCATACCTTCAGACCCGACCATATGTGCCCACGTTAATATGCCTTGGTGCTCTCGTCTACTTTGTTCGGACATTCCCTCAAGATTTCTGTCCAAAGCTCGCATAGAGGCTTCGCTATCGGCACGTCTAATTAAATCTTCAAATAACATCAAATCTTCGGAACCCATTTGACGAAGCTTCTCTTTATAACCCTCAACTGGCTCCTGTCCATCTTTTATTTCTGGCTGGACAGAATGAGCTTCCATAAATTTTCCTAACCTTCCACTGTGTATTTCAGACATAGATTATTTGTTAATTATTAAATTATTTTTGTTCTTGTATAAATTTTTCGGCACTTTTGGCCAGTCTTAAGGCCAGCTCTTCATCCCCGAAAACGATGGCTAATCCAGGGTAAAGTTTTTTGACGACGTCCTTACCGTCTTTTTGAAAAAAGGTAGCCATTCGGCCACGGTCTTCCCGTTCAACCGCAGTTAAGCCTTCGGCCTCTATGGTTGAATAATCTAACTCTTTTGAACCTGCAAAATATAAATCACCAGCTTTACAAACTCCATACTTTTTACCAGCTATAGCCATATGTAGAAAGGCGTCCTCTTCCGAAAATGGAACCCCGTCTTTTTCAACGAATTTTTCTTTGGCCGAAGTAAGAATATGCTGAACCGCTTGATCAATTGCTTGATCTGGGTTTTTGATCGCTTCACCTAAATCTTTTTCAATTCGGTCAACATCTTGAATGTATCCATTTGCATCTAAAGTCTTGGTCGTTTTTCTCATGGCATTCGTCAGCTAATAACATCCAAAGTCTAACTTCTGGCTTTTCGGCTTTTGCTAAATCTTCACCTCTGTCCCAAATAGCTCCAAACATGCAATTCTTTCGTTAGTTCGTCAGTTTTGCCAATATCTGTTTTGGTTTTATCGGCAATACTTTCAACCAAACTTCTGGTCTCGCGCACAGCCAACATTCCGGCCGGATCTAAGCCACGCTGCATACAGCCTTCCAAGCCCCGAAGACCATAGCCTTGAAGTTCTAATTTGTGAGAAGATAAACGAGCTTCTTTTTCGTATTCTGGGTTGCTCATAAAATAATAAATTTAATTATTTATATTATAGCACAATTTTCATATTTAATCAAGCAAAAATCGAGGGTTGAATTTTTGTTTTTGTCTTAGTTTAAGTTTAAACTGTCTGCTTTACAGCAATGTAAGCAGAAATCTTTTTGCCAAGAGCATTAAACTGCTCTGGCTGGTCAGCAACGAGTGAGCGTTGAAGCATTAACTCGTTGATTGACTTTTGAAGTGAAGCCCGCATAATATTGGACTTCATCTCCGAGGTTAAGCCAATCTGCTTAACTGGAGGTTTCTTAGTCTTCATGTAGTTCCTTTCTTTGCTTAATTATTATGGACGAAACAAACCCGTTGCAAGTTCGGGCAGTCAAGGGAATTAAAATAATTTTATGCCCAATGGGAAATAAATTTATTTTACCTTTGACCGGCACGAAACAACGGGTATAATTTGAGGACCATAAGTAAGCAGTCTTTTGACAGAATTTTCGGCGTGTTATAATACCAGTACAAGTTCACACGCGTTAGACCATAGCTGGTATGGTATGAGAGCTTACTACCTCAAACACCAAAACCGCCGCCCGGAATATATTGAATCCTGGTGGAAAGTCGTAAAACTTATCTAACAAAAAACTGCCTCAATTGAGGCAGTTTTTTTATTTATTCTTCCCTCCTGGCTTTTTCATCCTGTTCCAAAACTTGGGCAACATGTTCTTGTCTATACATACCATTTACCTTTATTAACAAAGGTCTCACTCTGTTCAAGTCATTCATCATGCGAGTCCCTACTTGCTGTTTATCATCATTATATTCTTCTTTATAATTTCTAGGTCCATTGCTCCCTTCTTGTGTATTAGGGTATACAGCTCGTCCCTCTTGGACGTCTCTGAGCACGCTAACTATGGTCATCATTTCGTCGCCAGAAAAGACATCTTTAAGTTTATCATAAAGTTCCCTGGCTTGTTGTTCTAAAGCAGCTTCTCTGGATTCATGTTCCCCTCTTTGTTCTGACATATTTATTAGTTAATGCTTGTGTTTATCTTACCCGGTTGATGAATAATGTCAAGTTAAAAACCACCGTCCGGAATATAGTGTTTTATATGACTACTTTTGTAGAATCTGGTACTTGACAATAAGGTTAACTTAAGTTAACCTTAAGATAACCTATGAAAACTATAATTGGACTTAAAGAATTGAGAAATAATGTTGAAGCCGTGGCTGAGAAAATCAGCAAGGGCGAATCTTTTGTCGTGTTTAGGAAGTCCAAACCGATCTTTGAAATCTCCCCTGTGGGGGACGGGCTCTGGGAAGAAGTGATTGATTTTACGAAAATTAAAAAAGGCGGCGTTGATATCAAGGATATATTAAAGCGCCTTTAAATGGACAAGATTCAAAAAGCGCTTAGACAACTAAGCGACAAGGAAAGAAAACTTGTAAAAACTATTCTGGCCCGGCTTGATGCTGGCGATATTTTGGGTTTGGATATCCAAAAGTTACAAGGACATAAAGATATCTTCAGGGTGCGTAAGGCTGACCTTCGGATAATCTACCAAAAACATCCGCAAAGTATCTCGATTCTAGCGATTGAACGCCGCTCTGAAAAAACCTATCGTAATTTTTAAAAAAATCCCCGCCCAGCGCCCAGCCCATTTTATTCGGTTTGCATAAAGCACAGCTTCTCTTTTTTATTTTAAATCGCTTTCTCATGACTGCAAATTTTTCAATAATACCGGAACCTCATTGGTCGCGACATCAAACACAATCGCCAAATCAACGTCCATATAATCATGAACCAATCGGTCACGCATGGCCATGGCTTTTTTCCAGTCAACGGCCGGGTAACTCACGATATACCAGTTTTAAATCCCGTTCAATCAGTGGTCGCAAAAATTTATTCACGGCACCAACAGTTACCAAATCAATATCCTGATTAAGTGCCCGCCTTAAATTTTCATCAAGCCGCAGGTATGCCCCGAAGGTTGCTGGCCCTTTAAATTTAACCAAAATATCTATGTCACTATCTTTACCAGCTTCGCCTCGGGCGACCGAACCGAAAACACCAGCGTATTCGACTCCGGATTGCTTCAAAACCGGCACAATTCTTTCTGTAACTTCTTCTAATGTCATTAGCCTGTATTTTACCATGTTGAGCAAATTAAATCAAAAAACCTACGCGCCTTTTTCTCGGAGGGCGTCTGTCAGGAGATTGCTTTGCAAGGCAAACGCTTCCTGAGGATTTTTTACCTCAGTTTGGAGAGTCAGTTCTTTGGTAATGACACGAGTTAAATGCTGGGTCAGCAGTTCATCCTTGTTCTGATACGTCCGATACAACGGGTGATCAAGATTGATATAAATCACTCCGCCGGCCATGGCTGATTCGTCGTCTTTGCCCAAATGCTCCAATCTGACCACGATATCCAAATTGGCAATTTTAAGGTTCCGAATCACTGATTTACTGCCTAAAATCGCGTTCATCCGACGCGTTTTCTTCTTACTTTTATTCTTCTGGAATCGTTTCAAAATTTCCGGATCCAGATTCTCCTGGGATTCCACAAATTCGGCCCGGGAAATTGCATACCCCGGTTCAACCTTTTCTCCCGCCGGGTTGGCGGCAGCGCCCAAGGGCATTTGCGCGGCCGGAAATATATCTCGGTAATTTTTCAGCACCCTGCCGATTTTAGACAATGCACCCTTCAACACTTTGGAAGCTTGAGCGTTGGCTTTAACATTACTCTCCTTCTGAAGCAGGTCTAAAACTTTTAACACCTCTTTTTTCATGGCCTCGGCAAAGGCCTGAAACTCAGGCGAATCTCGGATAAAGTCGTCCCGGTTACTGGTAATAGGTAAAAAATCAGCATTAATCCGTCCCGTAATACGGGTGACACCGGATTTACGGGACTTTTCCATACCCAATGGTTCATGACGAACCAGGACTCCCTTGACCAAAACCGCAATACCAGGCAGTTCAAGATGATGATTCACCGGGACGATGGTAATTTTACCAGACGCGGTCCCATAGGGAGTCGCTACATGTACCGGAATTTGTCTGCCGGTAACAATCTCTTCGCTGATTTTTTCTTCATTAAGCCAGACCGCAAAATCAGCCGCATTGATGGGCGTACGTTCCGCCAAGTAGCGGCGGATACGGAGCATAGGAAACTGGGCATCCAAACCGTGTAAAGTAATCGTTGAACCATCGCCATCGGTTTGATCAGGAGCTAAAATATCAATATTTAAATGCCAGTCTTCGTGCTTAGACCAGCTTTCTTTGTCAAATATCAGCCGGGCATGAAAACCGCCGCGCTGGGTGACGACTTCAAATTTTTTACAGGCCGCCAGCGCGGCAAATTTGCCAATCCCGAATTCGCCGATTCGCTGACGACGAAATTGGGGACTGAAATTCTCTGCTTTTTTCAAAGTTGAACCGATGGTAAAGTATTGTCGCAATCCCTGTTCATCCATGCCGCTACCATTGTCCGCAATAATAATAGAATTAGGTGTGATTTGAACGCGCACTTCGGTAGCGTCAGCATCATAAGCATTGTTAACCAATTCGCGAAGAAAGCTGAGTTTTTCGGTATAAAGTTTCTCGCCGATTGTCACTAAATGACTTTTGTCGATGGTTACCGGAATATTGCGGGTTTCGATTAAATTCTCATTCATGTTTCCAGTTTAGTGAGAAAACATGAAAAAGTAAAGGATGGATCTGGACTAGATTAACCCTCACGGGCGGTTTTATCTTTTTTCCAAAAAATGATTGGATTCAACTTGCGCTTGATGAAGAATGTTCCTGAGAGTTCCCGTTGCCAATTCTCTGTGATTTGGGATGATGACGGTGATTGTTTCGCCGTTTGCAACTTTACGAAGCTTGATATGGCTCCCTTTTTGAGATACAAAAACAAAGCCAAAATGTTTTTGCATTATCGAAATTACTTCTTCACCGGAAAAACCGGCAAGCTTAGGCATGTTTACTAAGCTCAACCATTCTCACAAATGGCGACTGGCGGAATCCTTCCAATTCCTCAAAAGGAGCGTCTTCTAAATACAATTCCATTGCTTCTTTCAAGTTCGTTTCAGCCTGTTCTAAGGTTTCCCCCTGACTGCTCACACCTAACTCTGGACAAAGGGCAACATACCATTCGCCTTCTTTATGATAAGTAGTAGTAAATTTATAAGCTTGATTCATAATGATTTAAGTATAGTTTCTGTTTCCGACCTAGTCAATAGTTCATGAGAATCTACTCCCAGTATACGTTTGACAATGCGCAGACTGCTTGCTAGTCTATGTATAGACTTTGACTCGTAAGGAGTTCCGAGGCTCAAAGGAGCCGTTCTAAAAAGCAGGCGTGGACTAAGGCCACGACCTGCTTTTAATTTTTCTTGACAAAGCCGTAATAACTGATATCATTAAGTCAAACATCAGCCGAACACCGACCTTCCGGCGGGTCTCTCGCAAGAGATAGGCTGTTCCACCTAACCATGGTGGTTTTTTAATTGGTCTGAATTTTGTGCAGAATGTTTTTCTTAAACACCCACTCGAATTCTTTAGTGTATTCTTGGCCTTCCAAATAATCCCTGACAAAACCAGCAATGGAATCAGCCAGACGAATTAAGGGATCGCTTTCGTCTCTCATGCCTCGGACTTTGCGAACGTTGATACGAAGATGTCTTAGACTGGCGGCGAACTTCACGGCTTCCGGTTCTCTTAACCCGTCAACCACAACTGTTGCCTTATAACCAGCCTCGCCGGCTTTGATTAAGATAGCTCGTGCTGTAGTTAAGATCGTAAGATCAAGATAAGCGATACTTTTTTCATAGTTCGCAAAGAATAGTGAATCGGCGAAAAGAGGCGAGCCAAAAATAGCCTTGATGTATTCAATCTTTCTGCTGAATACTGCGCGTCGCCACTTTTTAAGACTCTTACCACTTTCTTTCTCAATCCGAATAGCTTCGGTAGCCAGTTGGTCTCGTTGTTCATCCGTCATTACTAGAGCAACCAAAAATATCTCACCTTGAGTATCTTGGCCTGTTTCGTCAACATAGCAATATATCTTTTTAGTTCCTAAGGGCATATTTATTTGTTTAATTAAAAAACTCCCTCAAACTTGAGGGAGTTTTAAATATTGTGTATTATTCGCGGACCTTGGCTTCTTTACCTTTTCGGGTGTAGAGGACCTTGGCCTTGCGAGCTGGGGTGGCTTTGATTACTTCAATCTTTTCAATATTTGGGGAATGGATGGGGAAAATGCGCTCAATGCCAATGCCGGAAGTGACTTTGCGGACAGTGACAGTGCCGTTCATGGCCTTGCCGCCCTTGGTGCCGATGACCTGGCCTTCAAAAATCTGGATGCGTTCCTTTTCCTTGCCGTCCGGGGATACGTCCTTGATTTTCTGGTAGACACGGACAATAAAACCAGCCTTGAGTACAGGCATGTCCTTGAGTTGTTCTTGTCTAAAATTTTTGACTATCATAGGTAATGTTTGCTTTCTTAAGTATCTGGTTTAAATCCTCGGGTAATTCGGAAAATAATTCTATCCACGATCCATCAGGCAACTGAAATTTGAGTTTGTAAGCGTGGAGGAATTGCCTGTTGAGGAACTGCAAATCTTCTTTTCTGCCGTACAATGCATCGCCGATAATCGGGTGCCCAATGTGCGCCAGGTGCAACCGAATCTGGTGAGTGCGACCTGTATGCAATTTTACCCTAAAAAGGGTGACCTGGTCAAGCTCGCCCGCCGAAGCCTTGGCGGAGGCGGGGCCGCTTTTCTTCTTCACCAAGTCTTCTTTTTTCACCTTCTTTTCAGCCATTTTTTGAGCAAAAACAAAAAGGATAGCTCCCTTTTGAACCCACTTATTTTACCAGAAAATGCCCGAAAAATAAAGCTTTTTTGTGGATTTGACCTTCCTAAGACGGGGCTCTATAGAGCCCTAGAAAATAACCGGTACCGTGTCGGTTATTTGACTCTTCTTTGTCTTCGTGCCATTCTCGACCTAGATAAAAGTTTTCACTTGATCGTCCACAACGGAGGTACTACATGGACATGACCATCAAACGGCTCCCGCAAGGAGCTCGCTTTTTGCCGGCAACACGGCTGGCCACCACACTGCTCTCCCTTGGCGTCATGCCGTTCGACCCGAAAGATGTCGACGGCTACAAGGCAGCACAACTCGCCGCCTGCAAGTCGCCGAGCTTCTGGTGGCGGCATCGCAATGTCGTCCGCTCTACTGTAGCCCTGACGCTACTTTCGGCCCTTTTCATTATGGTCGCCGGAGTTATCGCGCTCGGTATCGGCGCAGTCTGGGCGTTCGTTGCCCTGTTTACAGGGTACAGCGAAGTCGCAACAACAATGACCTTCGTCGGAGCAAGTGCCTTCCTGGGAGGATTTGCACTGGAGGTGCTATGCTTCAGAACGGACAAAATCATAGTGCGCGGTCCGGCGGAATGGAAACGGGTCTCGCTCGCCGAATACCTGGCATCCGGCAAGGACATTCCATCCGAAGCACACCAGGCGGTGGAAGCAATTCGACGCGAACATCCAACAATGACCTTCTTCGCCGTCGATGAGCTCTTACAGGGGCGCGAGAAGCTCGACCCGTTCCTCGTCGTCTACGCAGGCGTCGAGCTCGAATTTTACATCTACCAGTGGAACAAACCGCTCTTCAAGCAGCCCTGACCGGGCCGCCTACGAAATCGCCTCTCTCACGCTCCGGCGCGAGAGAGGTTTCTTTTTTTCTTGCTAAAACAAAAGGGGCACCCTTTGAGGGCGCCCCAGTGACATATAAAGCCGATCATCAGATCGCAGCCGCCATTGGCTGAGTAGTGTGCCGAAGATTGCCGGTCTGCGCGACCACATCCCTCACGAATGGATAGAACTCGTGCTCTATCTTGCCTCGGGGCTGGCGCCCTTCAGCAAAGTTGACGCAGCGGAAGTGGTGGCCGCGACGGATCGCTTCGTGCTCTTCATTCTCGGATGAGAACGTCGCCGGACCGTAGATCGCACCCTCTCCGGTGCGTGCCGCTGCGAACTGATTCCCTCCGTCATAGTGCCACCACTCCGCCGGGTAATTCGAGAGGCCGACAGCAGCCATGACTTGATGGAGCAAGCGTCGATTATCCCGAATCTTACGCTCGTGTGCAGTAAGCTGTCGCTCATCGAGACCCTCGTAGTAACAGGTTTCGGTTTGCGGCAACACCTCATCGAAGACCGTGCCCATGTCGAGCAACTCGGCCTGCCGGATGAGCTGGAGACGTTCCATCTCGGCCTTGAAGATTCCACGCCAGTTGTCGGCGGTCTCCTTCACACTTGCGGCCTTGGTGAGCATCCGCATCCGTTTCCACGCCGCAGGCGTAAAGCGGATCAGAGTGAGGTCCACCGCGCCACCCGTGTTGTGCGGCGGCGCCTTCGATGGATCATCTGACGGAATCGAGACGAACTTCTGCGCGTCTTCGATAGCCTGTTCATGTGAGAGGCCGCGACCGCGGAGCACCTCGACGAAGTAATCGAAGAGCGCCTTCTGCACAGAAAGCGTACGGTAGGCATCCCACACCAGAATCATGAACCCCGGCGGGAGCATGGTGGTAGCCCGTGCCAGCCGATTCGCGATACCCTCGCGGACGAAGATTGTGACGAGTGCTCCGTCAAGCTTTGCCATCGGGTACGGCGATGAGTTCGCTGCGCCAAAATAGATGGCGTCCGTCGCAATCTGGCGGTACGGGCTAAATGGCCCGAGTGGAACAAGCGGCTCGCCGCATTCCTTGATTGAGAGTGTCTTCCACCCGTCGACCGAACCCAAGGCGCCGATTGGCTTATTCGGGTCTAGTTTGCGTCTGAAGCTGAACACCGCTGTGTCCTCCAGTTGATTGTGAACTCAGTACCGAAAGGTACAGTAAAACACAGAAATGCTTTTGTCAATTACCCGACAAAAATGGCGAGGTGGCGCCAGTGCGGGAGAAAATTTTCTATCGGGATTGAAAGGTACGTGCCACTGTCATTTGGTGTTTCGGGGTCATGGTACAAAAAAGCACCGTTCTCGTATCCCACAATAATGACCTGATGAAATTTGTCGCTCGGTTCAAATCCTTTCTCAACGGAGACAATGACCGGCTTCCCTTCCTCAATAGTCTTAATAATCTTTTGAAGTCCTCCTTGTATAAGGCGCTGTGCTAGAAGATCAGCAAAGCTTCGGTATTCCTCGCGGTATGCATGTACGCCGTGGTTTCGCGCCAAGTGTACTAACTGGTCGTGGATCCACCCATGCTCCCCAAACGCATTCATTTCCACTCCTCTTTGTATGAGAGTATCGATGTCTGGAATCAGGACGTCTTTGGGCGCACTGAAATCAAGCGCCATTTTTAGGCACGTAATGCCGCACGCCCGCCTCTGCCATTGCGGGTCAGAAACATCGCAGTATTGGGAATAAAACGGAACAGGAAGTTTCATACTATCTAATTTCAAATCCTTCCCTGCCTTGCAGTGAGGCGGTAGTGGTATTCATGATTACATTCACTTCATCGTCCGAAAGTGTCTTTTCCGGTGATTGAAAGACAAGCCGGAACGCATAGGAGACCTTGTCACCTTTCTTATATTCATCAAAGAGCCGCGTGTGTACAAGCAAATCTCCCGCGACCTCTTTGATAGTGCGCAGTATTTCTCCTGAAGAAACTGCCTTTGGCACCCACAGTGAGAGGTCGCGAAGTACAAACGGATACACCGAGAATTGCTTGTATGAAGTAGAGCGCGGAGCTGGTGTGCTGTCGTAGGATTTTGGCTCCGGCAGTCCTTCAATCTGCCGATCGAGGTTACATTCAAATGTCCCCTCCCCTTCCTCGCCACTTACAATGGTGTCAAAGACATTTGAGAGACCACCAATCGCTTCCCTAAGCATCAGCCCTGCTTCCTTCTCTCCCTTCTTGCCCCCAAAGGCAACGCCGAGACAGACGGATGTGTGTTCGCCTTCAGAAGAAAATACTTTTCCAATTTCAAAAATGCGAACTGCTTCAAGACCCAAGAGCGGCGCGTTCTTTTCATTAAGCAGAAGACTTCCTCTCACCCCTTCTGCAAGCGTCTGACGCATGAATCGCTTGTCACTCGCAAAAGGGTTTTCAAGTTCGACAATTCCCCTATCGCGAAGTGAGTATGTGTATACTTCCGTAAATCCTTTTTCGGTGAGATGTTGTCGCACTTTTTCTGCGTAGTAGAAGCACTTGTTCACAGTCGGTCTTTCCTTTCCGGTTGCTACAGTTGCTTCTGGAATATTTTCATATCCATATATTCTGCCGATTTCCTCGATAAGATCTTCTTTGCTGCGGATATCAAGGCGCTCAAATGGCACAGTGACTGCGTATCGCAGGGCGTCGCCGGTCATGCGTCGCACACCGACGATGTTTTTAAAGCTCTTGCTCTCTTTAAGCGATTCAATCACCACCTTTCCCGCACCCCCATTTCCTTCCGCATGCGCGACCATACCATCTCCCAGATACAAGCCGCAGTGGCTCACTCCCTCGGGCACCTCGGTCCCCGGCATGTACTCAACGCTCTTATACTTCGCAACGTGCTCGGTCACCTCCTTGCCGTCCGCAATGCGCACAAATGTTCCTTCCTTTGAGGACTCACCGACCGCAAAAATCACGTCGCACGGCTGCATGTCCTTTTCTTCTACCGGCTCTCCGTAGACATACTGGTCAACAGAAACTCGCGGAATGGAGACCCCTGCCTGTGCAAAGCAGTACGCAACGAATGATGAGCAGTCGAACGCGTGCGGAGCATCATAGAGAATGCTTGCGCCGTACTTATATGGCACTCCCTCGAGATTGCGCGCGACTTCGATCACCTTTTCGGTTGGCGACACTTTTTCGTACGAAAATCCGAGTCGAGACAGGATGTCCTCGGTTTCTTTCTCTGTGATAGCCGTCCCCAAAAGACCATTGATTTCTTCGAGCGAGACACCTGTTTTGTAGGCGCTCGTCTTGGGGCGAGGATACACATCCGCATATCCTTCGACCTCGCCTCCCGCAATGTCGAGGATGAGTGTAACCACATCGCGCATGGCGTGGTATGCGATTTCTGGCGCGAGATCATTTTCAAACCGCGTTGAGGCGTCAGTGCGCAGTTTCAGCGCCTGCGATGTCTTTCTGATACTCGTCGGGTGAAAGTTCGCGGATTCGATAATAATATCCTTCGTTGTCTCGTTGATTTCCGCCGCCGTGCCACCTTTTACTCCCGCAATACCGATTGGCGCATTATCTCCCCCATCAACAATAAGCAAGTTCTCAGCAGTCAGTGCGTATTCTCCTCCGCCGAGTGTCGTGATTTTCTCTCCTTCTTTTGCGTTTCGCACCGCTACTTTCCACTTTCCACTTTCCACTTTTAACTTATCTGCATCAAACGCGTGGAGCGGCTGTCCAAGATTGAACATCACATAGTTGGTCGCATCCACTACGTTATTGATTGATTTCTGTCCTGTGGCTTCAAGTCGTCCCTTGAGCCAATCTGGCGACGGCCCAACTTTCACTCCTCTAAGAAGCGCACCAATATAGCGCCGGCACAGCGTTGGATTTTCTATTGAAACCGAAAGTGCTTTGGAAACCGGAAGCCCCTTTTCTTCATGCCGAAACGGATCGTCTTTGAGCGGAATATTCAAGATTGCGGAGAGCTCTTTGGCGATGCCACGGTGCGAGAGACAATCATGCGCGCGGTTGGCGAGCACATCAACGTCAATAATCGAATCCCTTCCTTTCTTTTCTACCCCCTCAATCTCAAACGAATGAAAGGTGAGCAGGCGCGCAACCTCCTCCGGCGCAGGAAGCTGTGTATCAAAATAGGACTGTAACCATTCGTGGGAGACCTTCATATCAAAATTGATTCACAAATCGTAAATCGCCCGTGTGAAAAAGTCGCGCGTCGTCGATGCCGTACTTGAGCATACCCAAGCGCTCGATGCCGGCGCCGAACGCAAATCCCTGCCACTCTTTCGGATTAATGCCGGAATACTCAAGCACTTTGGGGTGCACCATGCCGGCGCCCATAATCTCGATCCACTTGTCTTTCAGGCGCTCCGGCGCATTCTCTCCCACAAGCCGCATATCAACTTCGACGCCGGGCTCGACGAACGGGAAAAATCCGGGCCGCAGGCGAATCTCCACATCTCCTCCGAAAAATTTCCCGAAAAATTCCGCAAGGACGCCTTTCAGATGTGCGAGCGTCACATCATGCCCTATCATGAGCCCTTCAAGCTGATAGAACTGCGCTTCGTGCGTCATGTCGGTCGCTTCGTTACGGTACACTTTTCCGGGAGCAATGATGCGAAGCGGCGGTTCGTGTTCTTCCATATAACGCACCTGCACGGGGCTTGTGTGCGTGCGTAAGAGCTTGCGGGCATTAAGAGGTTTCAGCCAAAAGGTGTCCCACATATCGCGCGCGGGATGGTCTTTGGGAATATTGAGTGCGTCGAAGTTGTAGTATTCGCTCTCGATCTCCGGCCCTTCGGCAAACGTAAACCCCATCTCAAAGAAGATGGAGTTTATCTCGCGGATCATGCCGCTTATGGGGTGGATGTGAGTGTTTTCCATTTGGTAGATTATACGCAAAAAAAGCCCGTGGTAAAAGGGCCGATTTCGGGGTTCAACCACAACGACCTCCAGCTAGAGCTCGACGCTAAAGATGAGTTTCCCGTCGCGGATAAAGAGCACGTCGTCATCAATTCTAAATTCAGCGCCCGGCTTTTCGTACATTGGCTGGATGTTGCGCACAGAACGATCGTCGATTTCTGCGACAAAGACGCCGTTATCAATCGCTAGTATGACCAGCTCGTTTCCGTTTGGATAAAAATCAAAGAAACGGACCCCTTGCGCATATACCGGTATTTCTCTATTACAGAGATGTTCTTCACCGCAGAAGTAAAGTGGCGCCTGCGAATTGTTGCCAACCCATGTCGCCAGCACAACATTCTTTTCTTTCCAGAGCACGATGTCTCCCTTCTTTTTCAAGCCCTCTATGACACGCGCTGTACTGCTTGCGGTCTTGGTACCTGCGAGCAAAATGTTTTGATTGGCGCTCGCGGCGGTCGTCGTTGTTGCAAAAAGCGCCGTGGCCTCGGCATAACTTGGATTGAGAATCCGGCGCGTTGCCGTTCTAGTTGCCGTCTGGCCTTCTTGCAGAAATTCAGGGATTGGCGTCAGGATCATTTCCTGCGGAAGCATGAACGCGGACGCTTCGACGACAAGCTGTGGCTGTACCTTGAGTACTTTCTCCCACGAATAATGACCCTCCTTTTTGACCGTCACGGTATACATCCCTGGCGAAAGGTCCTGTACAAAAAATCCCTGCTTGAGAATACCAACTCCTCGGACAAACTCGTTGTTGAGATACAGCTCGGCTCCCGGTTGATTCGAACCGATGTAAATGCCGCCTGTTTTTACCAAAGCGAAATGTTCCCCGAGCCGATACCCGCTCGAGTAAAGGAGCGTCAGAGGGACAAGAACAACAAAAACGAGAATGCAGAGAATGAGATACAGCGAGCGTCTGCGCCGAGAAAGGGGCTTCATCCCGTACGAAATAGTCCCGAACGAAACAGGAAATGCGAAGCATTCCCGTCAGGACTGTATGCTTACACGCTGATAATGATAGTTCGACATGATATTTCGATACATCTCAAGACGTAATGGGCCTCGTACGGGACGCTATTTCGTACGGGATTCATAGAGCCACACTATACCGACAAAGAGCGTCTTCGACAAGTCTAGGTTGTATGCGGCTTTAGAGAGGTGGGGCGCTTAGGGGTCACCCAGAAGCCCATGTACTTCCCTGCCATGAGGCGCGTTTGCGCATCAAGTCCGGGGATGGCGCTGAAGACAATCATGGTAATCGGCACGAGAATCCACTGGAGCACCATGCTGATTGTTTTTGAAAAGCGATATCTTTCCGGACGCGGTGGAAGAAGCGCGGTTGAAATGATTGCTGAGATGATAAGACCGGACATGGCGAGCGTGAGCATGGTGCGCGCAACAATGGGAAGATTGTACGAGAGAATTGTTGTTGAAAACTCCCGACCGCCGACAAGAAGCGGCAGCCAGCCCAGAGAAAAGAGAATGATCGGGTGCGTCGAAAGCGACCAAAATCCTTCCACTTGTACCAAAATCACGCGAAGTCGTTTCCAAAACGGGACGGAGCGGTTCTTAAGCGAATGATAGATGATGTATGGAACATTTTCCACTCCCCACGTCCACCGGCGGTTTTGACGGTATACGTTTCGGAATGTCCCCCATATGCTCTCTGCGAAATTGGCATCCATTGAGACTGGATACGAAATCGGGGTGACCGTATAGTTGCCGTTATGTGCAAAAAAGAGATTCCAGTAGATGCGGGAGTCCTCGGACACCATATTGCGTTGCCAGTAATTGACTTCACAAAGTGCCCTAAATGACACTGCGTGAGAGGAGAACGTTGCGAGCTTCTCTGGCCTCTCCTGTTGGATCATTTGCCAGAAGGTACCAGACGTTGCCACGACCCGCGAGATTGCGGGCGCCTCCCAGATGTTGTTGTTATAGAGCGGCACCGGCTGAAACGAGGTGTGATGAGGATTTTCCGACACCACGAAGTGCCACAATAGGCATTGAAAATACTGCGGATATACGACTGTATCTATGTCGAACGCCGAGACAATTACATCTTCGTAAGGAATATGTTCTTTGTCGAGCACTTCAGTGCGCGTCTGCTCGGCAGCGTAAGCAATGTTGGATCCTTTTCCGGCAATTTCATCAGAGAGGTCTTTGGGATGAACGGTAACCAAAAAATGTCCGAAGTGTGCGGCATATTTTTCTTTGATGCGTCGTGCGATATTTTGTGCCGGCTCCCCCGCTCTCTCTTCGGTCGCAAGCACAATGATCATGTGCTTCTTGTTTCCCTCCGCCCTAAGGAGTGCTTCGAACGTCTGCGCAACCGTCTCGTACCCTTCGTTGTAATACGGCAGCATCACCATGTGAAAGAGGTGTTCGTGCTTGAGATTCTGGAGCAGTACTCCCCAATCGGTTTTCAGATTGTGACGCAGGCGGTACCAATTGTGGCGTAGGTGGATGGAGAGATAGATCGTCTTGAGGAGCCAAAATACCGAAAACACAATAATGATGTAGGCTGCAGCGCTTGGCGCCACAAAGGCCAAAAGAACCGTGATTCCAAGCGTGAGCCACGACAAAAACCCCGGTAAAATTTCGAGGAATCGGTATACGATTCGATTTCTTCCCGAGAGATCGGATGCTCGTCCTACATGAAAATCCTTGGGTAAATACAGTGACATAGGTGATGATGGTGACTTTAGGGGCATCTCTCGAATTTGGAGTATCTTTACGACTTCTCTCGAACCTACTTTATCAAAAATTTGTGAACTACGGAAACCAGCCGCCAGCCGCCACAAAGCGGCGGTCTGCCTCACAGAAAAACTTTCTTTGCGATTTTGATTTTGCGCGCGCCGAATTTTTTCTTCCCCGCCCGCGCCGACCTGCACTTCGCCGACGGCTTCGGCAAGGCGAGGGCTTCGGCGGGCAGGTAAAAGGAAAACAAAACTTTTCTGTGGTGTCCTGCTCGTTCACAGCAGGCGGCGGATTCTCTTCGTTCCCGCTTGGGCTGTTTTATTCACCAAATCACGGCTTCTCTAAAATAACCTCGCTGTCTCCAGGAGTCACTACATAGGCCAACACGATTAAAGCCGCCAGAATGAGATAAAATTTTTTCATAGCTATTCTGCGGCCGTATCAATCAACTTACTTATTTCCTTAAATTCTGACTCACAGCCGGGAAATTGAACTTCTTTTTTTACACCATCCAAATTAATAAAGTAATTTATATAATAGTCCGTAATCATTTCTGCTTCGCACGGTTTATTCATAATTCCGGAGTCTTGGATTTGCTTGATTATTCTATCCATCAGGTTTTTATCCAGTTCCTTTTGCGTGGTGGGATAGGTAGTTGTTTTTTCGCCATCCGGCGCCATCGCTAACTCGCCCGAGTCTATAACTAATTTGCCTGATTTGTATAAATAAGTGTTGAAGTGGCAACTGCCCCCATCCCCAGATTTTGTGCGACAAAGACCAATAAAAGCGCGCTCGGCATACAATAAATCGGGGTCATCTAAAATCGGGTTGTTGTTTTGCTCATTTGATATAACCAGCGCAGATTTAGGCGATGGAGCGCAACAGACGTAGAAAAAATAAACGTACAACAAGTATCCGGCCAAAAGCAGTAAAATTACCGCCACCGCCCATTTCCATTTTTTATTCAACAACTTGACCATGAGTGAGTTAATTTACTGGACAATTCTCTGTTCTTTCCGTGAGCCCCTTAACCATGAATGTTACTGAACTTGGCGGATCGTGATCAAATAACACTACTTGCGATCGCCATATTGCGTACCAATTCGTTTGAGTGGGCTGGCCCGGACCGCGAACACAATATAAATTCTCGTAATCCGCGTCCCAATCACCGCACGAAATTGAGCCTCCGGGAGGATACCCCTCGCTAAGCCAGAAATCCGTTCCTACTGGCCCGGTGGCCGTACCGGCCGCATGACCGTTCCAGACTATGCGGTCATCCAAATGACCGAATACCCATTCCTCCCCGACTTTCGTCCAATTGCAGGAATATTCATCAATAGTAGCGCTTTTGGACAAAATCTCTTCCGGATAATATGGCACATACGGAGAAGAGTCAGATTTTTTGTCTTCATTCACCACTACCGCGAGATTTTGGCACCCTTCCCCGTCGTACAGATCTTTGGCGCATAATTGGTAATTGTAAGTACCCGTCTGTGTAGGCGAGCCGCGAAGTGTTCCATTTAACTCCAATGTCATTCCTGGCGGCAAAAAGCCGGATTTTTTTACAAATGAATAAGGAGGTCTTCCTCCTGTCGGGTTGGTGGCTGTATCAGCAAGCCCGCCGCAGGTAGCTCCCGATATGGCAGCTGGCGGTTCACAAAAGTGAAGTTCGTAAGATTCTCCCACTGTTGTTTGGATATTCGCCCAAGGACCAATAACAATGCCGCCCACCGAAGATGACCCCCCTGCCGGCGGTGGCAGGCCTGCGGAAACGGTATCTTCAGAAAGCACAGTTTTGCTTACATACCCCACTCCGCCATTCGGAAAGGTAACCTCGGCCCAATCGGGATACTTGTCAAAAAGGTCTCCGGGAAAGGTAAGTTCGGTGTTTTGAGGAAGCGTGTTAAGTACTCTGCACGAAGCAGATGGACACTCACGGACATTGGCGATATCCGGCTTTACATAATATGTAACAGATTCTGACGGGGTGGCAGGCGGAGACGGCTCAATCATAGAAATAAGCACGGAGGAACCGGAAAAAAAGACTACGACGATGATAATCTTTGCCCACAGAGAAATCTTCTCACCCGCCTTTTTCTTTTTGGATATCCAAATTATTGCCCATATGCCGAAGGCAAGATAACCAAGCACAACAATCAAAAATGGGACGGTAGATTGCATAAAATAACAATTTTGTTAATCATATCTTTCTACGTTCATTATTCTATCATTTTTTATAGGTCTTAAACAACGAATGAATTCCGCCCGAGCGGGAACGAAGAGAATCCTCCGCCTGCTGTGAACGAGCAGGCGGAGGATTCTCTTCGTTCGTTAGGAATTTTTGATAAAGTAGGTTCGAGAGAAGTTTAATTGTGGAGCCACCTCTCGGACTCGAACCGAGGACCTTCACTTTACAAAAGTGTTGCTCTACCAACTGAGCTAAGGTGGCGTATTCCCGACAGCTTTGCCCATCGAGGATTCAGCTTTGGTGACGTATTTCTTCTAATCTACAGAAAATCTTGCTGGCCATGCAAGGAGGACGGCACACAGCACTCTAGTGGTGCCCCAAGCCGTTCTTGTGTTTTGAAACCTCCTTGAGGAATTCAGACGCACTGCCTTGGGACACCAGTTCGCGGCGGCCGCGAATAGTGTTGAGGACCCTAATCATTTTTTTCTCAAGGATTTTAATCACTCGCAAGATAACAATCGCCAAAAAATGAATGAGTGCATTGTATGCTCTCGAGAGGGTTGGGCTATCGAGAGATTCTATACGCTCTGTGCATATCTTCACTGCACGCACCACAAGTGAGTCGAGCTTTGCCCGCACTTCAACAAAGAGCCGTGTCCCGCGTTTTTTCTCCCATACGGAAAACGAGAGAAGCGAAGCAATACCGGTAAGAGAAAGAATAAATACGCTGAAACTTATAGCCATAATTATGCAATTGAGAACCGTGTGAAGCGGGTGATCTCTATCTTCTCACCGAACTTCTGGGTTGCCCCTTCCACTAGAGCGCGAATCGTCACACTCGGGTCTTTGATGAAGTCCTGTTCCATGAGGATTTTCTCTTTCAGGTACGCATCGAGCTTCCCCTCCAGAATTTTCTTCTGCATCTCCGCGGGCTTCCCCGAGACCTCGCCTTTAAAGATTTCTTCGGCCGCTTTGGTGTCTTCTTGCGTCACATTCTCGCGGCGGCAATACGAAGGCGCTGTTGCGACAACCTGCATGGCGATGTCCCTTGCGAGGGTAACGAATTCAGCGTTTTTTGCAACGAAGTCCGTCTCGCAGGAGAGAATAACCATTGCGCCTACTTTCTTTGTGCTGTGGATGTACGCCTCAATCGCTCCCGCGCCGAGCGTGCGATCTGATTTTTTCGCGGCAATGTCGCTGCCTCTCTTGCGCAGAAGGACTTTCGCTTTCTCAATGTCGCCCCCTACTTCTTCAAGCGCTTTCTTGCACTGCATGATAGAGACACCGGTTTCGTCTCGAAGCGCTTTCGTTTGTTCGATAGTTATGTCCATGTAATTACAATGCAACAGTAACCTACCCCGCAGCTCTCGCGAGATAGGATGTGTTATTTCTCTCCAACACCCTCATCCTCTGCGGGGACCGCTTGCTTGAGGGTGGCCTTATGAGACGCGTATGTTGTCGCAATCTCATTCACAAAAAATGCAATGCTGTGTATCGACGCATCGTTCGCGAGAATTGGATACTCGGCGGATGTAAAATCGCAGTCAGAATTCATCAGCCCAATAACGGGAATGTTCATTTTCTTTGCCTCTTTGACCGCAATGTGTTCTCGCCTTGTATCAATCACGAAAAGCGCGGCAGGAAGCTCCTTCATGGTCACGAGTCCGCCAAACACGTCTGCAAGCCCGTCCATCTCACGAGAGAGGAGCAATTGTTCGCGTTTGGTGTATTTTGAAAGCTCGCCTTTTTCTTTTTCTTCGGTCAATTTTTCAAGACGTCCGATTCGTTTCTTTATCTCACTGAAGTTGGTTAGTGTTCCGCCGATCCAACGGCCGGCAACAAAGGGCATATCAAGCGAGAGCGCTGCTTGGCGCACAATGTCCTTGGCCTCGTTTTTGCCGCCAACAAAGAGTACTTGCTTGCGATCCAAGGCCAATTTTGCGACATATTCTTTCGCACGAAGGAGAAGCTCCTCGGTCTTTTCAAGGTCAAAGATTTCAACGTTATTTTTAGCGCCGAAGATGTAGCGGCTTACCGTCGGGTGGCGGCGCGCTTTTGAATAGGCAAAATGCGCCCCGACGCGAAACATATCGCCAAGGACGCCGCCCGTTTTCGTGGTTTTTTCAGTCACCTGCTCCATAGTTGAATACCAAAAGAGTCTAGCAAAAAAGGCAGGGGGAAGCAACCTGCCCAAAAACCTATCGCATTTCCTAAAAAACAGGGCATCAAAAAGGCGTCCGACAGATGAGGACCCACAATATCAAGGCTACAACCTTGATAATTTTTCTACTGCAACTATTTTTATCAAAAAATTTGACCTCCGCGCAAAGCGCGGAGGTCAGGGTCAAAAGACCTCAAGTGCAAGAGCAGAGCGGTCAAGCGGCCGAGGGAAGCTCCTCGAGGACGAGGAACCACCAGCGGCCGTCCCACAGCCCGCTCGGACCCAGCCAGACGCGGCTGAGGTGGCGCTCGTCGCCACCGCGGTCGAAGCACAGCGCGTCGCGGTGGCCGTACTGGTCCACGAAGAACTGGCCAGCTAAGGCGAGCGGCATCACGTTGTCCAACTTGGGACGAAGTGACACTTTGGCGAGGTCGATGCCTTCCTTCGGCGTGGCGCGGATTTTTTTGTTGTTCGCGCACCACTCGGCGATGCTCCCCTTGCCTTCGTCGGACATCAGGCGTCCGAAGTTGATGGCGCTTGCTTTGAAGCGCCTCTTGCCTTTCCGGACGTCGGGAAACTTCTCGTCGGTCGCCCAGTCGGTGCGCCATCCGATGCGCTTCGAGTCGGTGATTCCGTCGAGCTTCTCGGCGATTGTCTCGTCGTAGTTGAACTCGACCTCGCCGAGTTCAATGATGGTGGGGTCGAGACTCGGCTTCTCCGGAACCGGGAGCTTCGTATCGGGCAAGCCGTCATCCTCGATCCTGCGCAGATGCGTGTGCCACGCGTCGCCCTCGGGGTTATCGCCAGCGAACCTGCTCGCAATCTTCGCGAGCAAATCGAGACGCTTTTGGGGGACGCCAACGGCGGCCCGAACCACAGAACCTAACATGTCCTTCGACATGGTCTTTCTCCTTCTTTGGAGCACGCTACTGGCTCTCCGGCGAATCCGGAGTTTTGCCACAGCAGAAAATCCTGAGCGCAGTCGAAGGACTTTCTGCTGTGGCAAAATTCGCACATTTTTAAGGTTCTCTATGCTGTTTCTATAATAGCACGCTTTCTGCACACAGTCAACGTCTTCTCTTTACTCTACATTCTTTCAAAGAAATGAAGGAAGTCCTAGTTTGATATATCAAACTATTTTAGTTCGGCTTTTATTTTTTAAGTTAATATATTCTGTTCTAGACCTTACCACTTTTTTCACCATGGTGAAAAAAGTGGTAAGGTCTAGAAAAACATATCATATATGATATGTTTTTCATTTGTGTGAAAAATTACGATATATCGTAATTTTTGCATTTCAATGTTTGTATCAGCTACTTCGATATATCGAAGTAGCTGAAAATGTTTCATTGGCGTGCTGGAATACCACAACAAGCTAACGTGGATCGGGCGAGTGGTCTGATATATGTTATTCCCCTTCTTTCTCAAAGGCGGCCACAATAGCAAAGAGGTCGCCCGCAAGGATGTGCTCGATGTTTGACCACGACTCCTTCAGCCGGTGATCGGTGATGCGGTCTTGCGGGAAGTTGTACGTTCGAATTTTTTCCGAGCGGTCGGCGGTTTTCACCTGCCCGCGGCGTGCATCCGTCGTTTCTTTCGCCGCCCGCTCCTCTTCTACTTGTTCAAGCTTTGCTTGAAGAATGGTGAGTGCTTTCTCGCGGTTTGACTGCTGACTGCGCTCCGAAGTACAGCGCACGTCGATACCGGATGGTGTGTGGATGATGCGCACGGCGGTTTCGACTTTATTGACGTTTTGGCCGCCCGCCCCGCCGGAGCGTGAGAATTCAATTTCGAGGTCCGCCGGATTTAATTCGACTTTCCTCTTCTTTCTAATCGGCAAAATGATGACTGATGCGGTGGAGGTGTGGATTCTGCCGGACTTCTCGGTTGCGGGGATGCGCTGAACACGGTGTACGCCGGTTTCAAACCGGAGTTTCCGAAAGACATCTTTCCCTCGTATTTCTATGGATACTTCTTTGTATCCTCCGAGACTGCTTTGTGACTCGTTTATCGTGCGCCACTGCCAACCCACCTTGTCGGCAAACCGCTCATACATGACCGCAAGTTCCTCGGCAAAGAGTGCAGCTTCTTCGCCGCCCGTACCTGCACGCACTTCAAGGACGATTTCGTTTGGAAATTCTTCTTGTTCCTCATCAACTTTCAAGATGCGTTCCATTTCCAGCATAAGCTCTTCTTGCCGCGTATGGAGCAGGGCAAGTTCCTCATCCGCGAGCGATTTCATGGTGGGATCCTCGGCCATAGAAAGAAGCTCGAGCTCTTTTTTCTTCAGCTCGTCGTACTGGTCAACCAAAAACGCGGTTTTATGGCTGTGGCGATAACGCTCGATGTCAGATTGGTTCATAGAAGAAAAGACCCCGGATAGACCCAGGGGCTTCTGAAAGAGTTATTTTTTCGCTTTTGGAGTTGCAGCTGCACGGCGCGCCCTGAACTTCTCCACGCGGCCTGCGGTGTCGATCATCTTTTCTTTTCCGGTGTAAAACGGATGCGATGCGCTCGAGATTTCAATTTTGTAGAGCGGGTACTCCTTGCCGTCTTCCCACGTCGCCTTTTCCTTGGTTTCTACCGCAGAACCAATGAGAAATTTCGCCCCGCTTGAGCTGTCGAGGAAGATAACTGACCGATAATTTTCAGGATGAATACCCTTTTTCATGTGGGGATAGGATAGCAGATTGGGGGGCGATTTGCAATTCCCGTGCCCCTCACGCGCGCAGGTGGGGGCTTGCCGCCGCTATGACGCGTTTAAGATGTCAATCATCCCTTGATACTTTTCCGCAAGGCCCATCACTTCGTCGCCGTAAAATGCATATGAGGGTTTGGTGGCATTCACCCACCCAGCAAAGTAGCGAAGTGCCGCAAGCCGCTCTGCGGCAGTCGTTCCCCTATCCGCGCCGTTGTCCATCAAGAGAAGGCCGGAAGCTATAAATGCAGTCCGCGGATCCCACGGGTTGGGAGGATTCTGCCCACTCGATTTTGCAATTCGGTCTTCGTAGAGCACCCACGTAGAGGGGATAAATTGTGCGGGCCCCATGGCGCCTCCCCAGCCGTACCAGGGCTTTTTCGAAACCGGCATGGTGTTGGGATCAAGGCCGAGGCGCGCAGTAATCTCTGCAAAGATCGGACGATCGCGCGTTGGATGCATATCAACACTCCAGGTGCCGTTTCCGACATTTTCTCCAAGGTTCGATTCCTCGGCGATAATACCCAAGATAAATGCCGGCCGGACCCCAGTCTTTTTTGATGCCTCCTGAGCGTACTGAAGCGCTTCGGCAAATGGGATTGCCGCCGAGCCGCGCAAAGTAAAGAGCTCTGCCCGGATCTGTGCCGCAGATTTCTGCTTGACGTTAATGAGCGATTGGTACGCGGCCTCTTGTCCCTTTGTTGCAGTCAGGATCCGCTTTTTCTCGCGCTCTTGTACCTCTATCTTTTGCCGTTCCAGGACCTGGATGTGCCGCAATTCTTCTTCGGCAGATTTTCGATTTTCAAGAATTCCTTTTTGGGTTTGTGTGTCATCCTTCGTCACTGCGATATGTTCAAAGGACTTATTGAGTCCGGCCTTAATTGCATCAAAATTGTCGAGGTCCTCAAAGAAATCCGAAAAATTATTATTGCCGAGAATAATTTCCGCAAGCGAATAGTCGTCGATTTCGTTCGTGCGCCGGATGAGCTGTGCGAGAGACTGCTTCTCGCGGCTAAGCTTTGAATTGAGACTGCCGATGGTTTGTTCCTTCCCGGTGATGTCTTGGGAGATGCGCCGGATCTCAAGTTCGCGCGCGCGGATTGAAAGCTGCGCTTTTTGGATGCCGGCGTCTAAAATGGCGACGTCGCGCTCGAGCGATACCCGCTCGCGCTGTTTGCCCTCAAGGAGCGTTTGTTGTGCCGCAATTTCTTTCTCGATTTGCGCGAGCTCGCGCTCGAGCTGGGCGCGCCGCTCGGCAACCTGCTCTTCTGCCGTCTGCGCAGAAGTCGTCACCGCAAAGAACCCCACTACCAAAAGAATCGAGCTCACGAGCACGACTCCAAAAATCATTCTTTTCGTGGCGGTGTGCGTCTGCACCATTGTTCTTTGTAGTATACCCGCACACTAACTTTCTCGAAAGGGTCCTTCATTTAATATAGTCCCTCGGGGCAAGCCCCGAGGTAATAATGGAACTCGCTTTACTCGTCCTCGTGCGCGGCAAGCCGCGCCGTATTAGACTATAGTAGCTCCTCGGCTCGGAAAGGTAAAAGCGAAGCTTTTACCTTTCACTCGCTCTACGTCGCTAATCAAACGCTACAGAGGCGACCCTGGGATATTTAACGTTTACACAACCACTTCTCGCCCCGTAGGAAGTTGCCATGCCGGAAGGCAGGCCTGCCTGCGCCGCGCAGACGTCACGGCAGGCAGGCACAACTTTCCTATTGGGGTCGCGAAAGTTAGTGTGCGGGTATGCCAAAAAATTGAAGTCTTTCATGAAGCTGTTAAAAAGAAAAACAGCTTTTCGCCATCTGGCGAAAAGCGGTTTTCTCTTGGTATGAAATTCGTTTCCTTATTATTCAGCCGCTTCGGCAGGGGTGCCTTCTCCCTCTTCTTCTTTCTTGCCTTTCTTCTCAACTTCAATGTCGGCAATCGTCATTTCAGCTACTGGTGCTTCCGGTTCTTCCTTAGCTTCACTTGTGGACGCGACGACTTCTTCAGGATTAGTTTTGAGCGCCACTCCCGCAGGAAGTTTGATGTCTTTAGCAAGAATATTGCTCTCAAAATCAACGAGCGAAGAAACATCAATCTCGATAGCGTGCGGAAGGTCTTTCGGGAGTGATTCAATTTCGAGTTCGTGGAGCGCTTTCACCAGAACACCACCCAGCTCCTTTACTGCGGGCGCGACTCCGACGAATTCAAGAGGGACGGCAACTTCAACTCTCTTACCCTTTTCCATTACATAAAAATCCGCATGGCGCGGCTCGCCGGTTATCGGGTCAAAATCAACGTCATAAATAAGCGCTTCTTTTTCTCCATCCTCACCCTTCAGCACAACAACCGTTGATTCTCCGGCTTTCTTCCACAATTTCTTAAACTCGGCAATAGAAAACGCAATCGGAGTTGAGGTCTCTTTCGGACCATAAAAAACCGCCGGCATCTCGCCGCCTTTTCGCAAGGTTGTCAGGGTCTTCTTGCCCTGTCGGATTCGTATATTCAGCATCTCTGTCATAGTGCCCTAGTATACCGATTTCCGCCCTAAAATCAAGAAAATACAAAACCCCCTTAACGGCTAACCCCTGTAAAGGCAAGGGCGGAGGGTATACGATGAGATTTCTTAAATCTCACAAAGCACTTCTTTACTCTCTGCTTGAGAAGAACTTGGTTTGCTTTTTGCGCTCCTTATTTATCTGCTTCACCATTTTATCCAATGTTTCTTCGGGGATACCAGTGATAACCGAGCACATTTCCCGCGTTTCTCTACGCTGTTTGTATGCGCCTCGCAGTATGAGCACACATACAATAATCAAAAGTACGAGCAGGAAGATACGTATCACCATATCAACTTCCATACGACTCTCCTTTCGTTTAACCGAAGAAAGAGTAGCAGGTCTCTATGAAAAAGCAAGCGGGCTATGTAACGATATTTTGAGGCGTCTTGCCCGACAGGAAATCAATGATGCTCTGCGCCGCGATTTCCGCCATTTTCCCGCGCGTCTCGTCGGTTGCAGAGGCGATATGAGGTGTCAAAACCACATTCTCAAGTTCGGAAAGTCCCGGCGCAAGGAGCGGCTCGTTCTCAAACACATCAAGTGCGACTCCCCTAATCACACCCCCTTTCAGTGCCTCAACGAGCGCTTTCTCGTCAATGACCGGCCCGCGCGAGGAATTGATGAGGTACGCGCTTTTTTTCATCATCTCTAGCCGCTCTTTATTAATGAGATGGTGCGTCGAGTCCAGAAGCGGCACGTGCACCGAGACCACGTCAGCAACCTTCAGCAACTCTTCTGGGGTCGCCAAGAAGGTGGCACCATATTCTTTTTCAAATGCTTCATCCCGGCTGATATCATAGTAGGCAATTTTCATACCAAGTCCGCGCGAAGCGATATGCGCAACTCGACTTCCAATGCGCCCGAGACCGAGCACACCAAGCGTCTTGTCTTTTAAATCGGTTCCCAAAAGCATGAGTGGCGCCCACCCGTCATATTCCCCAGCTCGCACCAGACGGTCGCCCTCCGATATCCGCGATGTGATTGAAAGCATGAGCGCAATCGTGTGTTCCGCAACCGTGTCCGTAAGGACCCCCGGCGTGTTCGTGACCGTAATACCTCGTTTTTTCGCTTCTTCTACGTCAACGTTATTGAAACCGACGGCATAGTTCGCAAAGATCTTTGCCTGTGGCGCCGCATCAAAGACTTCCGCATCAACCGTGTCAGTGAGCAGACACAAGATTGCGTCATAAGTATCTTTCTTCAGTTCCGCAATCAGTTCTCCTTTTGTGAGCACGCCGTCTTTATCGCTCACCACCACCTCATGCCCAGCATTTTTCAATAACTCAATGCCGCTCTCCGGAATTTTTCTCGTAACAAAAACTTTCATGACTGTTATTATATTTCCATTAACGCGCTATGGAAACGTCATTATACACACTCCCCACCCACAAGTATGTAGTGCACTCACAAGCATGTAGCACGTTCACGAGCATATATGCACACTCACCAGTGGTATCGCCACATGAGACGTTTTAGTATGAAGATATAGCGATATATCGCTATATTCCTTTCGATATATCGCTATAGTACGAGATGTAGTATTGCTTATTCTTAACGTATATCTATGCCACATATTTCAAAAAGAAGGGTTGACGAAAAAATTGCGAAGCGGCTGGAAAAGAATATGGATGATCTTTTCCGAAATACGGGCTCAAAGACCAGAATCAAGATAGTTGAAGAGTTATTGACCGGAGTTGAGCAAGTAATGCTGGCAAAGAGAATCGGTGTGCTTGTGCTGTTGAGGAAGGGATTTTCACATTACAAAATAAGCGCTTTCTTGGGAGTGAGCACCTCAACCGTGGCGCGGTTTGAACAAGCTATGAATATGGGTACATACCGGCATACCGTTGATTGGGCATGGAAGCGTACGCGGGAGGGTTCTCTCGAAGTGCTGTTGGAATCCTTGGTTGCGCTTGCATTTACCGGACGCACACGTTCTTTTAAAAAAATCATCGACGAATTATAGAGAGGGGTATCGATGAGCATTAATTATCGATCGTCGTGTGTAATATAGCGATATATCGCTATATTCCTTTCGATATATCGCTATAACATCGTGTGATATTGGATGACAGCAAAAAACAGAGTCAATCAGACAGAGGATCTTATGAGAGGTTGTTGAAAAGTTTGAGGCGCGATTCGACGACTTCGGAAACGTTTTCGACTCCTTTTTCCATAAATCGGTACGGTGCGATTTCGTCTGCGTCGGTTTTCAATTCTTCTTCAATCCCCTTCCGGTACGCAACCCGAATCTCGGTGTTGATGTGGATTATGGCAATACCCGCCACAATGGCGGCTTTAAAATCTTCGTCAGAGATACCCGAACCACCATGGAGCACTACGGGCACGCCCGCTGCAGCACGCAACTCCTTGATGCGCGCAATGTCGAGCTTTGGATTTTTCCCACTTTTGAGCATGCCGTGAAGGTTGCCGACCGCCGGTGCAATCATGTCAACGCCGGTTTCTTCGACGTAGCGTTTTGCCTCTTCTGGCTTGGTGAGGTGCTCGGGAGTTATTTCGACACCTTCAGGAAGCTCGTCGAGAAGTTTTGATGAGGTGCCGATATAGCCAAGCTCGCCTTCAACGAGAATATTTGGATTCACACGTCTGGCATACTCGACGCATTTCTTTGTTTCTGCAATATTTTCTTCAAACGGTAGCTTCGTGCCGTCGAAAATGACCGCATCAAATCCCGCGTCCACCGCTTCTTTCACTCGCAGAAAGGAGTACGTGTGATCGGCATTGAGGAAGATTGGATAGTCATATTCTTCACGCAAAGACCTCACGAGCGCGACAACCTGTGGGACGCCGATAAAATCCCGCTCGCCTTCGGAGACGCCGATAATAATCGGCACATCAAGTTTCCGCGCCACGGAAAAAATAGCATTGAGTTGTTCAGAGTCAGAGATATTGAAATGCCCGATGGCGACTTTCTTCGCTTCCGCTTCGGCAATGCACTCTCTCAAGGATTTCATAAAACTATTCTAGCACGCGAGTTAAGCAACAAAAATGCGGCCCGAAGGGCCGCGAGGAGTATATGTAATCTAATTTATCATCAGGCGATTTGTTCCCATTCGTGCCTGCAGGACTCACACCCGAAGGGAGCGGGTTCTTGTGGGGTATCTGGAGTACCCGTTTGTATCCCCAAGATGAACCCACACTGCGGGCACAACAGTTTGTTCCGCTTGATGATCCTGCCGCTCTCCAGGTCATGGATCTCGTGCACAGTCCGCGGCGGAAAAGCGGTCCAGAACTTGCTTGCGCCAGGCATTTTGACTTCAACGCCGCCGCCGGGGATAAAGGATGCCTCACCTCCTTCGATTGTAAGTGTCGGCAAGGTGCGATCCCCTTGAAAGGCACCACCACGAGACACACGCTCATCTTGAACGCGTATCCACTTAGGCACCCGCGTGCCTTTTTCGAGGACGATTCGTACCCCTTTCATTTCTTCACCTCTGTCTGTCTAGAACCTGAAACCTGGAGGGAGTGTATACGGCGATCTATTGATTTGCAACAGTCAGTGCTAAAATACTATGCAATGGAAAAGCTTGATTTTGTGGCGATTGGCGATATTACGACGGACGCGTTTATTAAGCTTCAAAACGCTCGCGTCAATTGCGACATCAATGATGAAAACTGCCAACTGTGTGTCGATTTCGGCGCGAAGATCCCCTACGAATCAGTGACCGAGGTGCGCTCGGTTGGAAACAGTCCAAACGCCGCTGTCTCGGCCAACCGACTCGGCCTCAATTCCGCAATTGTTACCAACCTAGGTGATGACGACAATGGTAAAAAGATGCTTGCGCGCCTACAGGAAGAAGGCGTCACTACTGAATTCGTCAAAGTCGAAGCGGGGAAAGAATCGAACTACCACTATGTGCTCTTGTACGAACATGAGCGTACGATTTTAATCAAGCATCACGAGTACGAGTACCGCCTCCCTGATTTTAAGGTGCCGCCGCAGTGGCTCTACTTTTCCTCAGTCGGTGAAAACTCGCTTTCTTACCATCACGAAATCGCCGCGTATGTGAAGGCACATCCGGAAACCAAACTCGCTTTCCAGCCAGGGACATTTCAAATCAAACTGGGCGCAGATATTTTAAAAGATGTGTACGAGGCAACCGAGCTTTTCTTCTGCAACAAAAAAGAAGCGCAATCCATTCTCAGGACTGATTCGAGCGACATGAAAGAATTGCTCGACAGCATCCGCGCACTGGGGCCAAAAATCGCCATTATCACCGACGGGCCACGCGGTGCCTTTGCGTCAGATGGCACGGAGGCGTGGATGATGCCGATGTATCCGGACCCCGCTCCTCCGGTAGATCGTACCGGTGCCGGCGATTCGTTCTCCTCAACCGTAACCGCCATGCTCGCATTGGGGATGACGCTTCCTGAAGCGCTCGCGCGCGGCCCCATCAACTCCATGTCGGTCGTGCAATACATTGGCGCGCAAGAAGGCCTTCTCTCTCGTGAAAAAATCGAAGAACTCCTCACGCAAGCCCCCACGGACTACAAAATCTCCACCATCAAATGATGGACATCGGACGTCCATCATTTGTGTTCTGATGGTTACGGAATCTCACACCTTTAAAAAACCGAGTATTTAAGCCATATAAATCAACCGACACCCCTTTAGGGGTGTCGGTTGATTAAGATGCTATTTCCGTGAGATGACTTTAGAAACCGCTTTTTTGATATGGGAGACCCCCATACGATAGTGCTCAATGAGTTCATCCGGTTCTCCGGATTGCCCGAATTGGTCGTGCACGCCGATAAACTCTATCGGTGTTGGGAGATTAGCCGAAAGCACTTCCGTAACCGCGCTTCCCATGCCGCCCGCGATCTGGTGCTCTTCTACAGTCACAATCGCACCGCATTCTTGTGCAAGCGAAAGTATTTTCTCAATATCCAGTGGTTTAATGGTGTGTAGATTAAGGACGACAGTGGGCGTTCCTGCTTCCGAAAGCTCTCGTGCCGCACACAGCGCATTATAAAGAAGCGCTCCAGTTGCAATAATCGCCGCCTGCGGATTTTCATCGCGCCACACTTCGTACGCCTTCCCTATTTCAAATGGTGTTTCTGTGGTCGTAAAAATCGGCGTGTTCGCGCGTGAAAATCGCAGATAGACCGGATGCGGGTACGCGGCCGCGGCGATCGTCGCCTTTCTCCCTTCTTCGACATCCGCGGGGCATATCACGGTCATGTTTGGTTGAACACGCATCAGGGCAATGTCTTCAAGCTGTTGATGGGTTGCGCCGTCGGGGCCAACCGAAACGCCTGCGTGCATACCGCAAATTTTGACTGGCACATTGTTGAGTGAAATGGTGGTACGGATTTGCTCATTGTTCCTGCCCGGAGAAAACGCGGCATAAGAGGTGATAAACGGAATCTTGCCGTAAGCAGCAAGTCCTGATGCAACCGTTGCAAGATTTTGTTCAGCGACGCCAAGCTCGATGTAGCGTTTTGGAAATCGTTTTTGAAACCATTCCGCGCGCGTTGATTCTGCTAAGTCAGCACACAAGACCACCACACGCTCGTCTTTCTCTCCCGCTTCGACAACACCTTTTCCAAAGCCGTCACGCGTCGAGCCCTTCTCGAGTTTCTCGGTCTCAAAAACATTCTCAATTAATTTTGCATCTGTAGGTACCATGTTGGGCTACTCCTTATCGCTACAGGTGATGTTGCCGCCGAGCGTCCGCAATTCCTTGATGAAGTCCCGACCTTCTTCTTTTTTGGGCGGCTTGCCGTGCCAGTGAAAATCAAACTCGATCGACGCTATTCCTTTCCCAGGGATGGTGTGCGCAATGATAACCGTCGGCTTCTCATAAATTGCTTTCGCTTCTTCCACTGCATCCACGAACGCTTCAATGTTGTGTCCATCCACTTCAATCACGTGCCAATTAAACGCGCGGTATTTATCCGCCAATGGCTCGAGCGGCATCACGTCTTCCGTCATGCCGTTAATTTGAATGTTGTTGCGGTCAATAACCGCCGTCAGATTCGAAAGTTTGTTCACGCCGGCAAACATCGCCGACTCCCACAAATTGCCCGCTTGATGTTCTGCGTCAGAGAGCAGGCAGTACACGCGGAATTTTTTCGCGTCCATGCGCGCGCCCAAGGCAATGCCCGCCGCCTGCCCTAAGCCAGAGCCCAAGGGGCCCGATGTTGTCTCCACAGCGGGTAGACGCTCGCGCTCCGGGTGCCCCTGCATGCGCGAGCCGAATTTTCGCAATGTCTTTGCTTCATCAATTGAAAAATATCCTGCGTGTGCCATCGCCGCATAGCGCACCGGCGTAATGTGGCCATTGGAGAGAATGAGTCGGTCGCGCTCTTCCCAGAGAGGTTCCTCGGGCTTGTGATTGAGAATATGAAAATAAAAGGCGGTAAAAATATCCGCCATACCCAAGGGGCCGGCAGTATGTCCACTTCCTGCCGCAATGAGCATCTCAACAATAGTCTGGCGGATTTCGTTTGCCTTTACCTGAAGCTCGCAGGCTTTTTTCTCGCTGATATGTGCCATGTTTACAGAATTACACGTCCCCCGACAGTTTTTTGATAGCTTCTGCTGGGTTGCCGCTTCCAAAAACCACAGAGCCGGATACCAACCGCGAAGCGCCTGCCTCAATTAAGCGCGGCGCCGATTGGAAATTAACGCCGCCGTCAACGCTTATTATAAGGTGCGGGTACTCCCGTCGCAATTGAGAAATTTTTGCAATCGCGCGCTCGTCGAACCTCTCTCCCTGATATCCGATTCGCGCAATGCCCATCACCTGCACAAAATCAATACGGTTGTTGTACGGGGCAAGGGTCGAGATTGGCGTTTCAACACCAAGCGCAAGTCCAAACTCAATCGGCGAGATGCCGCCATAGTCCGGACACTCGGCAATCCTCTTTTCAAGAAGCGCGAGAATCTTCTTAACCTCCTTCGTGCTCTCGACATGAACAATAACGCGTCTCACGCCGAGATCAATCCATGCGCCAACCACATCTTCGGGATGTGCGACCATAAGATCCACCTCATAGGAGAATTCATCCCACAATGGAAGATTCTGTCCGGTATCAATAAGCCGGCGGAGCTCCTGCGGGCCGCCCGTGACGTAGGGCCAACTCGCCCTAGGCACGAAGATGCCGTCACAGATATCAATTTGAATAACAGGGACTAATCCGCGCACTCGATTCCCCTTCTCGCGTATATCGGCGATGCTTTGAGGAATGATTGCAGGGATGATTTCAACCATGAGTAGCTTCGAACCTACAGCTTTTGGCTTTCAAGAGTGAAGGTGTTCAATCTTTTCAATGCGACGAATGTGGCGCTCATCACCAGAAAATGAGGTCTCGAGAAAGATTTTCACCGCCTCTTTTGCTTCTTCGAGCGAAAGGAATCCGGCGCCAAGCGAGAGAATGTTCGCGTCATTGTGTTCCCTGCTTAATGAAACCACCGACACGTCGCCGCCGTAGTACACAGCCGCCCGAACACTCACATAACGGTTTGCAACAATCGCTTCTCCTTGTCCCGATTTCCCGATCACAATAGCGAAAGCCCGAGAATTTTTTGAGATGGCCTCTGCGGCGCGTGCGATAAAGTCTGGGTAGTCATCGTCTTCTTGGAATGTCTCGGCGCCGCAATCAGTCGTTGTGTAGCCTGAAGATTCAAGAAATTCCTTCAATTCTCCCTTGAGCGCAAAGCCGGCGTGGTCTGAAGCAACAAATATGTGTGGTTTATCCGACATATCCTACAGAGAGCGCGACGTGTTCAACGAGCGCGTGCGTATACCCCACCTCGTTGTCGTACCACGAGAGCACTTTGACTAGATTGCCATCTACCACTTTCGTAAACGAAAGATCTGCAATTGACGCATACGTGCTTCCCACAATATCGCTCGAAACTATCTGATCGTGTGTCACGGCAAAAACTTTTTTCCACCGTTCCTGCTCTGCCGCCTTTGTGAGAATATCGTTCACTTCCTCCACGGTTGTATTTCGTTTTGCAATGAAGGTGATGTCTGCAATAGAACCGACAATAACCGGCACGCGCAGTGCCACTCCGTCGAACTTTCCTTCAAGCGAGGTAACCGCCTTGGTAACCGAGATGGCCGCGCCGGTCGTTGACGGAATAATGTTGTGCGCCGCCGCACGTCCGCGGCGATAATCCTTTTTTGAGGGGCTATCCACAAGCGACTGTGTTGCAGTGTAACCATGCACGGTATTGAGGATCGCTTTCTCGATGCCAAGCCCTTCTTCAAGAATTTGAATCACGGGGCTTCCGGCATTCGTCGTGCAGGACGCGTTTGAACTGATGTCACAGGTCTTGAGTTTTTCTTCATTGACTCCCATGAGAACGGTTGCGCCAGTGATGCCAACAGGCGGCTCATCGTCAACTGGCGCAGAGACGACAACGCGCGCGGCGCCCGCTTCAAGATGCACTTTTGCTTTCTCGTAACTGTCGAAGACGCCGGTTGATTCAAGCACCAGATCAACGGCGAGATCCTTCCACGGAAGTTTCGACGGATCGCGCTCGCTTAAAAACACAATGTCATGCCCGTTGACGATTAATTTCCCGTCGCGGGTTTCGATGTCCAGATTGCTTTTCCCGTACGCGGAGTCGTAGCGAAGCAGGTAGGCGAGATTGTCGAGATCCCCCAAATCATTGATTGCAACCACGTCAAAATCTTTTCGCGTTGCCGCAACCTTCAGAAACGCCCTGCCAATCCGCCCGAACCCATTAATCGCCACTCGCTTATTCGCCATAAGAATATGTATTACCGTCTATCAATTAAAAAGTATACAGGATAACCCGAGCAAAATCTTCTCCGGTTATCCTCCTCGTCTATAACACATTGATGGACATCCGATGTCCCTCATATAGAATATTCTATATGGTCCTCTTTCATCTCCTAAATCGTGGAGTAGATAAAAGAAAAATATTTCTTGACGACAAAGACTGTCTTCGATTTATCCACGACCTCTTTGAATTTAACGATACCGCTCCGGCCGATGCAAACTTCCATCGCCACACCCAACAAATGATGGACATCGGACGTCCATCATTTGAGAAGAAACGGAGAGGAAGAAAATTATTGGTGCAACTTCATGCATTTTGCCTGATGCCCAACCATTACCATCTCCTTGTCTCTCCTATTGTAGAGGATGGTATTCCCCAATTTATGAAAAAATTAAATATGGGATACGCAAAATATTTCAATGAACGATACGAAAGAGTTGGGGCGTTATTCCAAGGAAAATACAAATCAGTACCGATAACGACTGACCGACATTTCTTATGGATTCCTTATTATCTTCACTTTAACCCACTTGATCTTAATTTTCCGGAATGGAGAACACAAGAAATAAAAAATAAATCGAAAGCTCTTGAATATTTAAAAACATACCGATGGAGCAGTCATTGTGATTATGCAGGAATAAAAAACTTTCCCTCGCTTACGCAAAGAGGATTTTTGCTTGATTTTTTCGGAGGTGAGAAAGGGTACACAAAATCACTCACTCAAGCATTGGGAAGCTTCGACGCAGAAATGGTTGAAGGAATGACCCTTGAGTAATGATGGACATCGGATGTCCATCATTGTTGGGAGGAGGCGGAGGTGGAAGTGGCCGAAGTGGCGGTGGAGGTAGCTGTGTCGCTCGGGGGGAGCGCTGTGCTGTTTTCTTCTTCCGGCGATGTTGTATCTGCAGGAGGCGTCGTTGTGCCCTCTTCCGCCGAAGTTTCTGCCGCTGGCTCTATGAGAGGTGTTGAAGAAGCGGTCCCGAAGCCATCTGGCTCGGTGGCTGCAGGTGTCGTCGTTGCGGATTCGCCTGGAGTGTTCTGGTCGGCTTCGGTTTCTTCTTGTGCAGGCGGCGTCTCCTCCGTTACCGGCGCTTGAGGAGCCGCCTCTGTCGTCGAAGTAGTGTTGTCGGTTTGCGAAGGTTCTGCGTCCGGTGCGGGGATCTCCTCTACATGACTTGGTATCAACGCGTTTATCTCCTCTTCGCTTTGAACAGTCGGGTCATACACAATGACCCTGCGCGTTGCAGTTGTCGTGTTGCCCACCTGGTCTTTGGCGGTGTACGTAACCGTGTGTTCTCCCACAACAGTAGTGTCGATCGAGACCGATCGTACGGTCGTGCCATTGAGCGCTACGGAGTAGCCGATATTTTTGTTGACATTATCCGTCACGAGTGCCCCGAGATCGGAATATGTCGCCTTGAGTTTGATCTTCGCAGGATTATTGCCAAGGATTGTGATTACAGGCGCAATGGTGTCTCCAGAATTGGGGTCGGCTATAACTGACGATGACGAGCCCGATGATTGCCCGCCTGCGGCAGTTTGTCCCGGCTCCTGCTCGGCTATGACCGGTGTGTATCCAGGAAGGATTTCTTCTTTCGAATCAAGGAATTTCCCAATGAGGCCGCTGTACGTCGTCGCAACCACCGCCTGCGAGATCCCCAGATTGCGCTCGATAGCCTGCGTTTCCTTCAGTCGTGTCGTTTCAAGCGCGATGACTTCGGAAAGTTCTCGTGTGACGTAGAGGCCGAGATCTTTTCCTCCCAGGGCATTCTTTGCAACCGTCAGCATTTTATCCTTCGGCACTTCTTGCCACTGATTATTGGCAAGATCGATTGTCGTGAACGTGTAGCTGACGTAATAGTTATCGTCGTCTTCTTTGACATCAACTATCTGGATTTTCGGCGTGTAGGAATCCAGATCGAGATCAACAATGTAGGAATTATCAATAGAGACGATCATCTCTTCCGCGCGAAGCACGGCATCACGCGCTTCGGGGCTTGCGGCAAACGCTCCGCCCGCAAAGAGAACAAGGCCAATTGCCACCAAGGGTACCGTATTGTCATATCTGAAGAATCTGATAAGCGGGTTCATACGGTAAGAATAAAGAATAAAGAATAAAGAATAAAGGGACAGTTATGTGTGATCGGGGTGTTCATGCTCATTCTTTCATAATTCTTTGTTTCATTTTTCTTTGGGGAGGATTGATGGACATCCGATGTCCATCAATTCCTGGTTCTTCCTGAAGTTAGAAGGGCATGCCGAGGAGGAAGGCACTGCCGCCGCTGCCTGCGGCAGCGGCGGCTCCGGCGGTTGCGTATTTGAACGGCACTTCGGCGAAGGCGGCGTAGATGATAGTGCTACCGCTTCCGTTTATCTCTGCAGGAGCGGCTGACCTAAGCTTGAATCCATTACTTAGGAAATCAACATTTCCATTACCATTACTATCCTCGACGGCGCTTAAGTCCGGATAAAGGCGGTGAGTCGCAACATTATACGTGTCACGCGCGTTATCCAGTATTGTCCAACTACCAACGCCACTCGATATCTTTGTCATCACAAATGCTGGTTTGAATCCCGTATACACGAACGGCCCGTCGGCGGCACCATTGCCGGTGTAGGAGCCGAATTTAGAGAATCCCTCCACTTCGGCGAAGGCATAGGCGACGTAGGTTGATGCTAAAGCGTTTACATCTTCTTGCGTATTAACACTGAACACCGACGCAGTTGGAATCGTATCATTCCAAAATGTGCCGGTCCCAACCACATCCGAGTTTTGAAGTTCTAAAAACTTTGTCGCACCGAGCGAAGCATGATAAACCTTCCAAGGAAAGGTGCTGTTCCTTTGTTTAACTATTATTAACTTCGGCACAACCCCAAGCCCGTGCCCCACCGTCGCGTTTGCACCAGTGCCGGTGTATCTGACGATTGAAAATCCGGCTGTTGTGTTGGCGGAAACAGTTGAAGTGATGGAACCTGCGGTGTTGGAAGAGCCGGCGCCGTTCGCTTTCCACTGCCAGGCGACTTCCGTTTCCGTATTAGTGTTGTAATTTGCGTTTGAACCTATAGAAAAACCGTTGCTGTTGAATGCTGTCACCCCCTGACGAGTGCCTTCGGCGTCCGCCTCGCTTGGAACAAGTTCTTTGCCCGTGCCACGCACAGCATCCCATAAGCCGGGAATATTCGCTACGTTCCTTGTCTTTATCCACACCACATCCGGCTGAAATGTTGAGTGGCCGCCTTGAGTGATTGTTTGCGTTGAACCGTTCCCCGTATACAGCGTCGTCTGGAAATGCGCCGAGGGGTCGGGAATGGTGGGAGCAGAGAGGTTGGTGGTGTTGAAGAAATTAAATCCCGTTGGGATCGTGACACCTGACATTAAGCTGTTCTGTCCAAAATCGACATCGAATGTGCGGCCGGAAAGAGCGGAGAAGCCGGCCCAGAATTCATTTCCGGTAACCGTAACAGTTTCGTTGGTACCTGCGGCAGGATCTCCAGTCCAACCTGTCGAACCGTCCGCCCACTCGGTTACTCCCGTGCTTGCATCGTATCGACCAAACCATGCTTTTTTTGCATCTGCGTCAAAGGCAATCAAAACCAAGTCGCCTGTGGCAAATGCGGGTGATAACGTATGGGTCGTACCAGAACCAGCCGCATATGTTATGAATGCCGTCGTAGTATCAACGGTCGGTCCCCACGAATTTGCGGAACCTGTGTAGTTGTTTGCACGAGCATTTCTTCCTGTTTCGTTGGTTATGAACGGATCGCCTCGACCAGCGCCTGCTTGATCTGGTTTTACGGCCCATATCCACTTGCCCGACTTCATCGTGAAGGTGGCCGACGTATTATTCCAAACTGTCACTCCAGTTCCCGTCACATGTAAATTTCCGTCGCTCAACGTGACGGCTTGCCCCCAGACCTCTTGAACAGAATTCAGCGTCGCATAATTATTCGTCGGGGTATCGGACATTTTGTCGGTTGCGGCGAGGTTGGTCTGCGCGAAG